>Ga0310786_10000076_pt1 | contig 154561 bp, 127 predicted proteins | sample AusTroGonzalo_MG_FD_203881 | JGI IMG/M metagenome (GOLD analysis project Ga0310786, IMG submission 203881) | Bovine rumen microbial communities from tropical cattle in Woodstock, Queensland, Australia - Gonzalo_03 (v2) (version 2) | ecosystem: Host-associated > Mammals > Digestive system >...
ATCCGGAGCATGCGCCGTTATTAGTATAGAAGCATGAGCAACGCAATGAGTAAAAAGGATTGGACAGACGCCCTTCGGGAGAAGGACCTCTTCGAAGGGGCGGCCCCGTCCCCCGCGAGTTGGGAGGCGGTCGGCCGGCGTGTACGCCGGGCGGCTGCCCTCCGTCGCGGCGGACTCACGGCCGCCGCGCTGCTGCCCGTCGCCGCGCTGCTCCTCTGGGCGCCCTGGCACCGGCCCGCCGGCCCGGCCGCCCCGACCGACCCGCTCGTCGCGCAGCAGCAGCCTGCCGTTCCCGGGCAGCCCGCGGCGCCCGCCGCGGCCCTTCCCGAGCCGGTCGCGGAACTCCCCGCATCCGTCTCCTCTTCTCCTTCCGTGCGCGTGAAGCCCGCCCCCGCGGCGCCTGTCGCGCCCGCGGAGACTGCCCCGGCCGCCCCGGCGGCACCGGAGGAGATCCTCCCGGCCGCGCCCGAAGAAGAGGCCGTCGAGGCCCTTCCCGAAGCGATTCCCGAGACCGTCGTCCCCGATCCGGCCGAGACGGCGCCCATCATCGCGCTCGCGCCCGAAGAGCCCTTCGACCCCTTCGCGTTCGACGAGCCGGAGACCGCGCGTCACCGCCCGCATCTCTCCGTCGGCGTCCGCGGCGGCACCGGCTCCGGCAACCGCGACCTGGACGTCGTGATGCGCGACGTGCCCCAGACCTCCTTCCTGATCCTGCTGAACAGCCAGGACCCGCAGCTGATCGACTATGTCAAGAGCAACGGGTACTACAATTACAACAACGGGCCCGCGTCTTCGAACATCGCTCCGGTCCTCGCGGACCCGTCGCAGGCCTCGCGCGTCTCCCATTTCCGCCACGACCTTCCGCTCACCCTGGGCCTCTCCGTCCGCCTCGACCTGACGCCGCGGATCGGCCTGGAGTCCGGACTGGACTATACCTATCTCCATTCCCGCGAGGAGGAGGGCGGCGAGCGCCTGGACCAGCGGCTCCACTTCCTCGGCATCCCGCTCCGCGCGGACGTGCGCCTCTGGTCCGCCTCGGGCTTCGACGTCTATGCCGGCCTCGGCGGCAAGGTGGAGAAATGCGTCTACGCCATTCTCGGCGTCGTCCCGGCCCGGGAGACGAAGCTCCAGCTGTCCGGCGAAGCCTTCGCCGGCATCCAATACAAGGTCGGTGCGAAGACTTCCCTCTATCTCCAGCCGTCGCTGTCATACTACTTCACCAAGACGGAGCTGGTCACCTACCGGACGGAAAACCCGCTGTGCTTCACCCTGCAGGCCGGCGTCAGATTTGATTTATAAGTGCTTTGAATATGAGACACTTCACCCTTTACGCGCTCCTGGCCGTCCTTGTCGCCGCCGGTTGCGACAAGGCCGGTCAGAATTTCGAGTATGACGATCCCTATGCCGTCAACGATTTCACCATCCCCGGCCTGACGATCGACAATTTCCCCTTCATTGACTGCTCCACGAGCACGTCCCCCCTGCGGGACCTGGTCCTGTTCGACCTGCTCGGCGTCAAGAGCTACTGGGGGGTCGATTTCCTCTCCGGCTCGACCTACCGGCTCTATTTCGAGCTTCCTGAAGGGATGGTGCCCCATTCGGAAGAGCACGTCCGGTTCACGGACCGGCTGCTGGAGCTGCGCGCCTACAACGGGTCGCACGAGGCCTACGTCAACCTGATGGACGGCGTCACGGACCTCATCATCGACTCGCGCGACATCTCGCGCAACGAGCTGAAGGAGGCGCAGGAGAAGGGCGTGGAGATCGAGACCAAGCCGCTGGCCTGGGACGCCCTGGTCTTCATCGTCAACCCGGCCAACCGCGTCAAGAGCCTCTCGCAGGAGGAGATCCGCGACATCTACGCGGGCCGCATCACCAGCTGGCGCGACGTCGGCGGGGCCGCGGAGGGGATCCATCCGTATATGCGGAACGCGGATTCCGGCAGCCAGGAGAAGATGGAGACGATGGTGATGCAGGGGACGCCGATGGTCGACCTTCCCGAAATGATCGGCAGCGTGATGATGTCTCCCTACACCTCGATCGAAAACGACCCCTGGGGCATCGGCTACACGCCTTACTACTACTGCGAACGGATGGTCGGCGACCTCCGCCGGGTCAAGGTCCTGGCCGTGGACGGCGTCTATCCCAACGCCGCCACGATCCTCAACGGCGCGGCGGGCCGCAAGCACGACGCCTATCCCTACGTCTCGAACATCTACGCCGCCATCCGCAAGGACGCGCCGGCGGATTCCTACGCCCGCCAGATCTACAACTGGCTGTCCACGCCGCACGCCAAAGACATTGTGGACGAGAGCGGTTACATCTCGATGCGCTCGCACACCCTCACGAAGTGACAAGGGGAGAAGTGTAGGATTAGCGGGGATTTTTTGTACATTTGTAGATTGGAACAAAAAGTCCTCAAAATATGTATAGAACCCACACTTGCGGCGAGCTCCGCCTCGCCGACCAAGGCAAGATCGTAACCCTCGCGGGATGGGTGCAGAAATCCCGCAAACTTGGAGGCATGACCTTCATCGACCTGCGCGACCGCTACGGCGTCACGCAGCTCGTCGTCGAAGGCGAAGCCGCCCCGGAGCTCGTCGAGACCGCCTCCGGCCTGGGTCGTGAATTCGTCATCCAGGCCACGGGCGAGGTGCTCGAGCGTCAGAGCAAGAATCCCAAGATGCCCACCGGAGAGATCGAGATCAAGCTCTCCGCCATCCGTGTCCTGAATAAATCCGTCACCCCGCCCTTCACCATCGAAGAGCAGAGCGACGGCGGCGAAGACCTGCGGGCCAAGTACCGCTATCTCGACCTGCGCCGTCCGCCCCTCCAGCGCGCCCTCGCGCTGCGCCACCGTCTGGCGCAGGAGATCCGCTCCTACCTCGACGGCCAGGGCTTCATGGAGATCGAGACCCCGTACCTGATCAAGTCCACCCCGGAAGGCGCCCGCGACTTCGTGGTGCCGTCCCGGATGAACCCGGGCACCTTCTACGCCCTTCCGCAGAGCCCCCAGACCTTCAAGCAGCTGCTGATGGTCGCGGGCTATGACCGCTACTTCCAGATCGTGCGCTGCTTCCGCGACGAAGACCTGCGCGCCGACCGCCAGCCGGAGTTCACGCAGATCGACTGCGAGATGTCCTTCGTGGAGCAGGAAGACGTGCTCAACACCTTCGAGGGCATGATGCGGCAGATGTTCAAGAACGCCCTCGGCGTCGACATCCCCAACCCGCTGCCGCGGATGAGCTGGTACGACGCGATGGACTTCTACGGCTCCGACAAGCCGGACGTCCGCTTCGGGATGAAGATCCACGAGGTCACCGACCTCGTCAAGGGCTGCGGCTTCTCCGTGTTCGACGGCGCCGACTACATCGGCGGCATCGCGGTGAGCGGCTGCGCCGAATACACCCGCAAGCAGCTCGACGAGCTGACCGAGTGGGTGAAGCGCCCGCAGGTGGGCGCCAAGGGCCTGGTCTACATCAAGCTCGCCGCCGACGGCAGCGTCAAGTCCAGCGTGGACAAGTTCTACACGCCGGAACAGCTGCAGGCGGTCGCCGCGGCCTGCGAGGCCAAGCCCGGCGACCTGGTCCTGGTCCTCTGCGGTCCCAAGCGCAAGACGCAGACCCAGCTGGGCGTGCTCCGCATCGAGATGGGCAACCGCCTCGGCCTGCGCGACCCGCACGTGTTCGCCCCGCTCTGGATCGTCGACTTCCCGCTCCTCGAGTGGAGCGAGGAGGACGGCCGCTTCTACGCGATGCACCATCCCTTCACGGCTCCCAAGCCGGAGCACGAGCAGTGGTTCTACTCCGACAAGAAGGAGGACCTGGAGCGCGTCTGCGCCAATGCCTATGACTTCGTGCTCAACGGCACCGAGCTCGGCGGCGGATCCATCCGGATCCACGAAGCCGCGATGCAGGAGCGGATGTTCGAGGTGCTCGGCATCAGCAAGGAGGACGCCGAATACAAGTTCGGCTTCATCATCAACGCCTTCAAGTTCGGCGCCCCGCCCCACGGCGGCCTGGCGTTCGGCTTCGACCGCGTCTGCGCCCTCTTCGGCGGGCAGGAGACGATCCGCGACTACATCGCGTTCCCGAAGAACAACCAGGGCCGCGACGTGATGATCGACTCCCCGTCCCGGATCGACGACGCGCAGATGGAGGAACTCTTCCTGTCTTCCACCTACGTCGAGCCGCAGCCGTGAGGATCCAGTTGAACTACGACCTGAGCGCGCAGAACACTTTCCGGATGAAGGTGTCCTGCGCGTGCTATGTCGAGTACGAGACTGTCAAGGAACTGGAGGGGCTGAATTTCGCCCGCCTGCCCAAACCGCTGCTGCACATCGGCGCGGGGAGCAACCTCCTCTTCACGGGGGATTTCCCGGGCACGGTGCTGCATTCCAACATCGAATTCATCAAATACGTCGACCTGGGCCTCGACGAGGTGCCGGTGATCGTCGGTGCCGGGGTGGTCTGGGACCACTTCGTGGCCGAGGCCTGCCGCCACGGCCTCTGGGGCGCCGAGAACCTCTCGCTCATCCCGGGCGAGGTCGGCGCCGCCGCCGTCCAGAATATCGGCGCCTATGGCGTTGAGGCGAAGGACCTCATCTCCGGGGTCGTCTGCTTCGACCTGGAGGAGCGCAAGAAGGTCAAGTTCTCGCGCGAGGAATGCCGCTACGGCTACCGCGACTCGCTCTTCAAGCAGCCGGAGTTCCGGGGCCGCTACGTCGTCACGAGCGTGCTTTTCCGCCTCAGCCGCAAGCACAACCCCCGCCTGGAATACAAAGGCGTGCGGGAGGCGCTCGACGGCAAGGAGCCCGCGACGCCGCAGGAGGTGCGCGACGCCATCGTACGCATCCGCCGGCAGAAGCTGCCCGATCCCGAGGAGCTCGGCAGCGCCGGCAGTTTCTTCAAGAATCCGGTCGTCAGCCGGGCGGACTTCGAGCGCATTTCGCCCGACGGCACCGCCCCGCACTTCGACCTGCCGGACGGCAGCGTCAAGGTCCCGGCGGCCTGGATGATCGACCAGTGCGGCTTCAAGGGCGCGTCCGAAGGCGGCGCGGCCGTCTATGACAAGCAGCCGCTGGTCATCGTGAACCGGAGCGGCGAGGCCACCCCGCAGGAGGTGCTCGCGCTCGAACAGCGAATCATCAACGGGGTGCAGGAACGCTTCGGCGTGACCCTGCATCCGGAAGTAGAGCACATATGAGCAGTTTTGTCATCGAAGGCGGACACCGCCTCAGCGGCGAAATCCATCCCCAGGGCGCGAAGAACGAAGCCCTGGAGGTGATCAGCGCCGTCCTCCTCACCGCCGAGCCGGTCACCATCACCAACGTCCCGGAGATCCTGGACGTCAAGAACCTGATCGAACTCCTGCGCGGGATGGGCGTGGGCGTGGAGCGCCGCGCCAAAGGGGAGTACACCTTCACGGCGAACCACGTCAACGAGTTCTACATCCATAGCGCGGACTTCGTCGCGAAGTGCGCCCGCCTGCGCGGCTCGGTGCTGGTCGTCGGACCGCTCCTCGCGCGCTTCGGCAGCGCCTTCTTCCCCAAGCCGGGCGGCGACAAGATCGGCCGCCGGCGCGTGGACACCCACATCGAGGGCTTCATGCGCCTGGGCGCGAAATGTGCCTACGACACCGCCAAGCGGGCCTACAACCTCTCCTCGGGCCACGCGATGAAGGGTTGCTATATGCTGCTGGACGAGGCTTCCGTGACCGGTACGGCCAACATCGTGATGGCCGCCGTCCTCGCCGAGGGCACCACCACCATCTACAACGCCGCCTGCGAGCCGTACGTGCAGCAGCTCTGCCACCTCCTCACGGCGATGGGCGCGCAGATCGAAGGCATCGGCTCCAACCTCCTGACCATCCACGGCGTCGAGCGCCTGCACGGCGCGGAGCACCGCATCCTCCCGGATATGATCGAGGTCGGTTCCTTCATCGGCATGGCCGCGATCACCCAGAGCGAGCTGACCATCAAGGACGTCTCCTGGGAGAACCTCGGCATCATCCCCGAATGTTTCCGCCGCCTGGGCGTCAAGCTTGAGCAGCGCGGCGACGACATCTACATCCCCGCCCAGAAGAGCTACGAGATCGAATCCTTCATCGACGGCTCCATCATGACGATCGCGGACGCCCCCTGGCCGGGCCTGACCCCGGACCTGCTGAGCGTGCTGCTCGTCGTGGCCACGCAGTGCAAGGGCAGCGTGCTCATCCACCAGAAGATGTTCGAGAGCCGTCTCTTCTTCGTGGACAAGCTGATCGATATGGGCGCGCAGATCATCCTCTGCGACCCGCACCGCGCCGTGGTCATCGGCCACGACCACAAGATCGGCCTCCGCGCAGGCCGGATGACCTCTCCGGACATCCGCGCCGGTATCGCGATGCTGCTGGCGGCGATGTCCGCCAAAGGCACCTCCACCATCGACAACATCGAGCAGATCGACCGCGGCTACGAAGACATCGAGAGCCGCCTCAATGCGCTCGGTGCCCATATTGAACGCAAATAACGGCATATTATGCAGGTACTCAAATTCGGTGGCAGCTCGGTAGCGGATGCCACCCGCATGTCGCAAGTGATCGACATCGTGCAGGCCGCGGCGGCCCGGGACCGGGTCATCCTGGTCAGCTCCGCCATCAGCGGCTGCACGGACGCGCTGATCGAGATCGGCGCCGAGGGCGACCCCGCCCGCAGGGCGCAGCTGATCGACGCGTTGCGCCGCCGGCACCATACCATCGCGCAGCGGCTGTTCACCGGCGCCGAGCGCCGGGAAATGACCGCGGAGCTCGACACCCTCTTCGAGGAGCTCGCCGCCGCGGAACCGGAGGCCTGCGTGACCTTCGGCGAACTCTTCTCCACGCGCATCCTGGCGCGTAAGTTCGCCTGCGACGACATTCCCACGCAGTGGCTCGACTCCCGCAAGCTCGTGCGCACGCTGGGCGGCGTCGTGGCCGAAGGCCTGACCTATGCCAACATCCTCGCCGCCGTGCAGGCGGCGCCGGAGGTGCGCCTCTTCGTGGCGCCCGGCTTCATCGCCTCCGACGGCGACGGCCGCGTGACCACGCTCGGCCGCGGCGGCTCCGACTACAGCGCCGCCCTGTTCGCCGCAGGCGCCAAGGCCTCCGCGCTGGAGATCTGGACCGACGTGCCCGGTATGATGACCGCCAACCCGAAGGTCGTCCCCGCGGCGGTCTCGATCCCGGACATCTCCTACAAGGCTGCCCTGACCCTCGCCGAGAACGGCGCCAAGGTGCTTTACGCGCCGACGGTGAAGCCGGCGATGGAGGCGGGCATCGCCTTCTCCATCCGCAACACCTTCGACCCGCGCCATCCCGGCACGCTCGTCTCCGGCCGTCCGGCCGTCAAGGAGGGCGACTGGATGGGCGTGACCAGCCGCACGCTCCCCGACAAGGGCGAGTCCGTGGTCTGCCTGGTCGGCGAGTCGGTCGCCTCGCGCGCTTCCGCCACGTCCCGGATGCTCGCCGCGCTGTCCGAGGCCGGCATCCAGCCGCTCGGCGGGGTGACGGGCGAGGGCGACGCCTTCTTCATCCGCGTCCGTCCGACCGTGGAGAACGCGGCCGTGGGCGCCATCCACCACGAATTCTTCGAGCACCGGGCCGTGACCGTGATTCCGGTGTTCATCGCCGGCTACGGCGCGGTGGGCCACGAGCTGGTGCGCCTGATCGGCCTGAGCGCCGACCGCATCGCCGCCCGGCGCGGCCGCACCATCCGCATCATCGGCCTGTCCAACAGCCGCCGCTACGCCATCGACCTGCGCGGCATCCAGCCGGAAGACGCCGACCTGCGGCTCGTCGAGGGCGACAGCGCCGCCAAGGGCGCGTTCATCGACGCCGTCCTGGCCGCCGCCCCGCGCGGCGCCGTGTTCGTGGACTGCACCAACGACGATTCGCTTCACGAGCGCTACGCCGAGCTCTTCCGCGGCGGGCTCAGCATCGTTACCTCCAACCGCCGCTCGCTCGCGCTGCCTTACGTGCAGTACGCCGCCCTCAAGGCCGAGGCGCGGCAGAACGGCGCCTTCTTCCGCTACGACACCACCGTGGGCAACTCCCTGCCGATCCTCGAATCGATCGCCAGCGACGCCAACTGCAGCGACAGCATCGTCTCCATCGAGGCGGTGGTCTCCTGCACGCTCAACTATATCATCACCGGCTACGACGGCGCCAAGCGCGACAGCCTCGCCACCCTCCTGCGCCGGGCGCAGGACGAGGGCCTGACCGAGGCCGACCCGCGCACGGACCTGGGCGGCAAGGATGTGCTGCGCAAGCTGCTCATCCTCGCGCGCGAGGCCGGCGTCCCGCTCGAAGCCGAAGACGTCGACATCGTCCCGATGCTCGGGCCGGAATTCTTCGACTGCCCGCTGGAAGCGTTCTACGAGCGCCTCGCGGCCTACGAGCCGCAGTTCATCGCCCGCGAGGCGGAACTCGACGCCGTGGACCAGCGCCAGCGTTTCGTGGCCTCGCTGCGGCGCGACACCGCCGCCCCGCACGGCTACCGCGCGGAGATCAAGATGCAGCGCTTCGGCCCCGACAGCCCCTTCTACTGGATCAGCGGCACGGAGAACGTGACCGTGGTCTCCAGCGAATATTCCGCCCCGCTCGTCATCAAGGGCGCGGGCGAAGGCGTGCGCCTCGCCGCCACCGGCATCATCAAAGACATCCTGATGTAGTATGGAACTTTTCCGCCAGATCCTTTCCTTCGATTCCACCTCCGGCCGCGAACGCGAGCTGGGGGAGTGGCTCGCCACGCACCTGGAGGCGCCGTCCGTCGAGACCTTCGAGGTCGGCGACGGTACGATTGACGTCCTGTTCCGCTGGGGCGTCGCGCCCCGCGTGGTCTTCTGCTCGCATATGGACACCGTCCCGCCCTACATCCCGCCGACCTTCGAGACGGACCGGGTGCTGGGCCGCGGCACGTGCGACGCCAAGGGCCAGTTCTACGCGATGTACCGCGCCTGCCAGCGCCTCGCCGCGGCCGGTCACCGGGATTTCGCGCTGCTGGTCGTCAGCGGGGAGGAGACGGGTTCCTGGGGCGCCAAGACGTTCGCCAAGCTGCCCTTCCGGGCCCCCGTGCTGGTCGTGGGCGAACCCACGGACAACTGTATGGTCAGCGCGTCCAAGGGGACCAAGCGCTTCGACCTGACCTTCACCGGCAAGGCCTTCCACTCCGGCTATCCGGAGCACGGCGTGAGCGCGGTCGAGCTCTTCGTGGACTTTATGGAGCGGCTCCGCGCGGCGGGCTTCCCGGACGATCCCGTCCTGGGCCCGACCACCTGGAACGTCGGCAAGCTGCTGAGCGACAATCCGCAGAACATCCTCAGCCCCTACCTGACCTGCCGGATCTATTTCCGCACCACCTTCGCCTCCGACGCGATGGTCAGCGAATGGATGCGCGCGCAGGCGTCCGCCACCCTGCGGGTCGACGCCTTCGGCGGCGACGCCCCGGCGCGCTACTTCACCCTTCCCGGCATCCCCGCCAAGCCGGTCTCCTTCGGCAGCGACGCCCCGCACCTGACCAACTTCGCCCAGAAGATCATCTGCGGCCCCGGCAGCATCACCGTCGCCCACCGCGACGACGAGTTCCTCGCCTTCGCCGACCTCGAGCAAGCCATTTCCAATTATGTCAATATTTATCAACAAGTGATTGCCTTATGAAAGTGATTATCAGTGGATACGGCAAGATGGGCCATATGATCGAGGCCGTCCTCCAGCGCCGCGGGATCGAGCTCGTGTGCGCCTCCGAGGACATCTGCGCCATCCCGAAAGAAGTAGCGAAGGAGTGTGTCTGCATCGACTTCACGACCCCGGACGCCTTCCGGGCCAACTATAAGACCCTGGCCGCCAACTTCAAGGCCGTCGTGGTCGGCACCACCGGCTGGAACGACATCTGCGCCGACGTCTTCGCCGCCTTCGAGGCCGCCGGCACCCCGATGATCTGGGCCTCCAACTTCTCCATCGGCGTCAACGCCTTCTTCGCGGCCGTCGAGCGCGCCTGCGAGGTCCTCAAGGGCCAGGGCTACAAGCCGCACGTGGAGGAGATCCACCACATCCACAAGCTGGACGCGCCGAGCGGCACGGCCAAGAGCATCGCCGCCCTGATCGAGGGCGCGCTGGGCGAGAAGCCCGAAATCGGCGCGCAGCGCATCGGGGAGGTCCCCGGCACGCACACCGCCGAGTTCCTGTCCGACGTGGACAAGCTGACCTTCACGCACGAGGCGTTCTCCCGCCAGGGCTTCGCCGAGGGCGCGGTCGTGGCCGCCGTGATGGCGGACGGACTGCAGCAGGGCGTCCACGAATTCAAGGACCTGATATTGTAAAAATAAATTCCTATATTTACGGCTGTTAGTTTAATAGTGTAGCGTTATGAAACCTCTTGTCCTCCAAGGTTGCGGCACGGCGTTGGTGACCCCGTTCACCCCCCAAGGTGCCGTCGATTATGAAGCCTACGCCCGGATGGTCGACCGCCAGGTCGCCAACGGTGTCCATTTCCTCGTGCCGCTCGCCACTACCGGCGAGACGCCCACCCTCTCCGCCGGCGAGAAGACGGCGATCTACCAGCTCGTAAAGGAACACGCCAAGGGACTGCCCCTGATGCCCGGTGTGGGCGTCAACAGCCTGCCCGACACGCTCGCCAACATCAAGTTGCTCGAGCCGCTCGGCGCCGACGCGCTGCTCGTGGTGGTGCCCTACTACAACAAGCCGACCCAGCAGGGACAGTACGAGTACTTCAAGGCCGTGGCCGCTGCGACCACCCTGCCGATCATCATCTACAACGTCCCCGGCCGCACCGGCGCCAATATGCTGCCCGATACGGTCATCCGCCTGGCCAACGAGGTCCCCAACATCCGGGGCATCAAGGAAGCCTCCGGCAACTACGACCAGGTCAGCGAGATCATCCGCCGTGCGCCGGAAGGGTTCACCGTGCTGAGCGGCGACGACGACATGACGCTGGCATTTATGGCCACGGGCGCCCACGGCGTCATCTCCGTGGCATCCAACATCGCTCCGAAGGAGGTCACCCAGATGGTTGAGGCGATGCGGGACGGCAAGCTCGAGATCGCCCGCGAACTGCACCACCGTCTCTTCCCGCTCTTCAAGGCCTGCTTCGTGGAGTCCAACCCCATCCCGGCCAAGGCCGCGCTCGAGCAGCTCGGCGTGATCGGCGGCACGGTCCGCCTCCCGCTCGCCCCCGCTTCCGACGCGACCCGCGCGCTGATGCAGAAAGTCTTAGGAGAATTATGGAAGAAATAACGATTGCAAAATTCGAAGAGGTCATCGCCGGCCTGGAGGCCGGCCAGCTTCGCGTCGCCGAAAAGGTGGACGGGGTCTGGCAGGTCAACAAATGGGTCAAGGAAGTGATCCTGGCGGGCTTCCGGCTCGGCAAGATCCAGGATATGTCCCAGGGCCAGTTCCCTTTCTTCGACAAGGATACCTACCCCGTGCGTGCGTTCTCCGCGGAGAGCGGCGTGCGCATCGTCCCGGGCGGGACGAGCATCCGGCGCGGCGCCTATGTGGCGCCCGGCGCCATCGTGATGCCCCCGTCCTACATCAACGTCGGCGCTTTCGTGGACAGCGGCACGATGGTGGACAGCCACGTCACCATCGGCTCCTGCGCCCAGATCGGCAAGCATATCCACATCTCCGCCGCCACGCAGATCGGCGGCGTGCTCGAGCCGTCCGGCGCGATGCCGACCATCATCGAGGACGGCGCCTTCGTGGGCGGCAACTGCGGTATCTATGAGGGCACCATCGTGGAGGAAGGCGCGGTCATCGCCTCCGGCGTGATCATCACCGCCTCCACCGCCATCTTCGACGCCACGACGGGCGAGTTCGTGCCGCGCAACGCGGACGGGCGCGTGGTCGTGCCGCGCGGCGCCGTGGTCGTGAGCGGCAGCAAGCCGCTCAAGCGCGGTCCCGGCGCGGGCAGCGGCGTGTCGCTCTATTGCCCGGTCATCGTCAAGTACCGCGACGAGAAGACGGCCGGTTCCGTGGTCCTCGAAGATTTGCTCCGCTAATGGTGCAGCTGCATAAATATTCAGGCGCCGGCAACGACTTCGTCGTCCTCGACGGCCGCACGGAGGACGTTTCCGCCTTCCGCGGCGCGGAGCGGATTTCCGCGCTGTGCGCGGAGTTCAAGACAGACGGCCTGATGATCCTGACCGACGATCCGGACTATGATTTCCGGATGGAATACTACAATTCCGACGGCTCCGGCGGAATGATGTGCGGCAACGGCGGCCGCTGCATCGTGGCGTTCGCCGACGCGCTGGGCATCCGCCCCGCCGACGGCCGCATCTTCCGTTTCGTCGCGGCGGACGGCCCGCACACGGGCGAGATCCTCGTGCGCGACGGCGACCGCAAGACGGTCCGCCTCCGGATGATCGACGTGCATTCCTTCCACCCCGCCCTGGACGGCTGGTTCCTCGACACGGGCACGCGCCATTTCGTGCGTTTCGTGCCGGACGTGGAGGCCGTCGACGTGGAGAAGGAAGGCCGCGAGGCGCGCTGGGATCCGCTTTTCGCGCCCATCGGCGCGAATGCCAACTTCGTTTCCGTCGATCCCGACGGGACGCTCCGCGTGCGCACGTTCGAGAAGGGCGTCGAGGGCGAGACCCTCGCCTGCGGCACGGGCATCACGGCTTCCGCCATCGCCGCCTACCTGGTCGGTTGCGGCAGTGCCGTTTCGGAGCCGTTTACCCGGGTAGGGTCGCGCGTCAGCGAAGCGCAGCACGATAGCGGAGAAACGGCATCTGCCGAACCGGCCAGGTACGGAATCCAGGCGCGGATCGCCCGGCTGAGCGTCGAGTTTATCCCGAAGAAAGATTGTTTCACTGATGTTTATCTGACCGGACCGGCCGATGAAATACGATAAGTTCTTCTCCGACGACGTCCCGTCGTTCATGCGTTCCCCGGTGCGCGAGATCTTCAAGAAAGTCGATCTCGCGGCCATCTACTCCTTTGCCGGCGGCTATCCCGACGCGGCCACCTTCCCCATCGACGACATCCGCCGCATCAGCGCGCAGGTGCTGGAGAAGTATGGCGCCAAGGCGCTCCAGTACGGAGCGACGCAGGGCCTGACGGAGCTGCGCGAAGTGGTCGCCCGCCGCTACGGCGTGGCGCTGGAGAACGTCCAGATCTCGACGTCGTCGCAGCAGGGCATCGACGTCTGCACGCGCGTGCTCGTCAATCCGGGCGACGTCGTGCTGACCTCCGCCCCGACCTACCTCGGCGCGGTGCAGTCCTTCAAGTCCTACCGCGCGGACATCCGCACGCTGGACACGTTCGACTTTTCCAAGCCGGTCAAGTTCTGCTACGTCATTCCGGATTTCCAGAATCCGAGCGGGGAGACGATGACGCTCGAAGAGCGCAAACAACTCGTCGCGCTGGCGCGCGAGCACGACTTCCTCATCGTCGAGGACAGCCCCTACCGCGAGCTGCGCTACAGCGGCGAGCCGGTGCCGACGATCTATTCGCTCGCGCCGGAGCGCACGCTCTTCCTGGGCAGCTTCTCCAAGGTCTTCGCCCCGGGCTTCCGCCTGGGCTGGATCCTCGGACCGGTGGAGCTGCTGGACCAGATCTACGTCTGCAAGCAGGCGCTCGACCTCTGCCCGCCCGTGTTCGACCAGTACATCGCCGCGGAGTTTATGGGCAGCGGCGCGCTGGACGCCAACCTGCGGAAAAGCATCGAGCTCTACCGCGCCAAGCGCGACAAGATGCTCGCGCTGCTGGAGAAATATATGCCGGAAGGCGTGACGTGGACGCATCCGGAAGGCGGACTCTTCCTCTTCCTGACGCTCCCGGAGGGCTTCGACACCGTCGCCCTCTACGACCGCGCCCTCGCCGCAGGCGTCGCCTACGTCGCGGGCTCGTTCTTCTATCCCGACGGCTCGCACCGCAACACGATGCGGATCAATTTCTCCTTCCTGGACGCCTCCCGGATGGAGGCCGGGGTCAAGTTGCTGGCAGAAGTCATCACCAAAACCGCATAATATGAAAAAAATCAGCCTTTGTGCACTGGCCCTGGTGCTTGCAGCCGCCGCCTGTGCGCCCAAGTACAATCCCAACGATGCCCGGACCTTCGGCCTGAAGGGAGACGTGAAGGAAGTCCGCCTCTCCGAGGCGTTCCCGGCCAACCCCGAAGAGGGCATGACGGAAGACGAATGGTACGAGACGGATACCCTGGAACTGGCGTTCGACGAACGGGGCCGCGTGACCCGGGATGCCTACGGCAATACCTATGAGTACGACGAAGAAGGCAATTTCATCGGCGGACAGCTCCCGCAGACGACGCTGCTCCGCGACAGCAAAGGCCGGATCGTGTCCTACGACAACACGGAATTCGAAGACTATGGGAGCGAGGCTTTCGACATCGCGGCGTTCTCCGTCGTGCGTTTCTCCTACGATGCCAAGGGACGCCCGCAGACGGCTGACCTCGGCGGCTGGGAATGGTCCAACATCTACACCTATGCCTATGACGGCAACAAGGTCTATCCCGCTTCCGCCACCTTTGACGGCGGTTCCGAGGGCTGGAACGAGCAGGGCGAGATCCGCTACACCTATACGCGCTTCGACGCCAAGGGCAACTGGACGGAGCGGACGGTCTCCCGCGTGACCCGCGGGTGGGAGGAACCCTGGGAGGAAGACATGGTGCCGCAGGTCGATACGACCACGGTCGAATTGAAGCAGGCGCGCGTCATCACGTACTGGTCCGACGGGAAGTAGTCCACTTTTTTTGAAAAATCTGCGGCTGGCCTCGGAATATTCAAAAATTTGCGTATCTTTGCATTCCCAAACGAGGCTTTAGCTCAGTTGGTTCAGAGCGCTTGCTTGACAGGCAAGAGGTCAGCAGTTCAAATCTGCTAAGCCTCACTAAGTGAAAATGAGGCACTTACGAGATTCGTAGGTGCCTCTTTCCGTATCTATTCGTTGGCCACGCTGTGCCGGGGAATGACGACCGAGAATCCGACCCCGTCGAAGAGGAAGGTGTAGAGGTAGCCTCCGCTGATCTTCTGGACCTCGATGTCCACCGGCCGTTTCACGAGGGGCTCGCTGCCGACGACGCGGCCGTCGAGGTAGCCCAGGGAGCGCTTGACGAAGTCTTCGCTGGCCTTCCGGCCGGCGGCCTGGAACGCGAAATATTCGATCGTGCCCGTGAATTTCGTGCCGGCGCCTTTCTTGACGGCGTCCTTGTCAAAGTCCTTGACATGGATGCGGAAACAGAAATTGCTGGGATGGTTTTCGCCTTTATAGACGATGAAGCTGTACGGGTCTCCCTGGAATTCGGCGGGCTCCGACGTGAAGAAAGGTTCCCAGCGTCCCCAGTAGCCGTCCAGGTACTGACGGTATTTTCCGTTGGTATTGTTATAGCTCAGGGTCCCGCAGCCGCAGCACAGGGAAATCAGAAGGAATAGCGAAAGGATCCGTTTCATAGTCGAAATAATTTTGATGTTCAGGGAGAACAATTACAAAGATAGAAAATGTTTTTCGTGCAACCCTGCGTTTTTTTTCTTATTTTTGCGATAGGAAGGATCCCTTATGAGCAGGATTTCTGTTGGCGCGTTTTTAATTCTTTTGGTATTGTCGTCGGCTTGTGCCCGTTTTCCGGCCAGCCGGACGGCCGCGTTGTTGGACGATGTTGCATCGTATGTCAACGAGCGGCCGGACAGCGCGTTGACGGTCCTGGAGAACCTCGATTCCGCGAACCTTCGCACGCGTTCCCTTCGGGCCAGCTATGCGCTGCTGTACACGATGACGCGGGACAAATGCTATCTGGACATCACCGTTCCCGGCCTCCTCGGGCCGGCCGAGCGCTATTTCGAGCGTCACGGATCGCCCGACGACCGGATGAAGACGCTCTATTACAGCGGGCGTATCGCGCAGGAAACCAATGACATCCGCAGTGCCGCGGTCTTTTTCTCCCGGGCGGAGGAATACGCCGCGACCGTGAGCGACAAGCATTCGCTGGGCCTGCTCTATTTGGCCGAAGCGGCCGTCTACAACCAGGCGCACAACCTCAAGAAAGAGCGGGAATATATCGAGAAGGGACTTGCCGTCTTCAATGAGATCGAGGATCCGCAATACGATGTCGCGCTGGGACTGCTGGCGGTCTCCTGCTTCTCTTCCCGGGAGTGGGACCGGGCCGATTCGCTGTTCCGCAAGGGCCTTGCGGCCCCTTCGCCCAGCCCGTATTCGACGCCTGTCTTCCTCTCCAATTATGCCCGGATGAAGCTGGTCCAGCCGGAACCGGAGCCGGAGGCGGCGCTGGAACTGCTCAAGCGCCTGCAGGTGATGCAGGGCAGGTTGTCCTTGCAGGAAGCGGGCGCCTATGCCTACGCGCTCATCCTTTCCGGCAAGGTGCGTGAAGCGAAACCCATCCTGGAGCAGCTCAGGACGATGGCCCCTTCGGCCGAACTGGAGCTGAACCCGTGGTTGTGCCGGTGCGAGCTGGCGCTCGGAAACGACCGGGAAGCGTATCTGCTGCTGAACCAGAACAAGGTGCTGGAAGAATCCGAGATCCAGAGCGTCCTGTCCGATTCCGTGTCGGAAGCGATCTCCGCGTATCAGGAGCTGGCGGCCAACCAGAAGCGGATGCAATACCGGGCCAACCTTTCGGTCCTGTCCATGATCCTGCTTGCGCTGGCCCTGGCCCTCGTGCTCCTGAATGTCCGGAAGAACCGGCTGCTGGAGGAGCGCGCCCAGATCCAGGGCGTCTGCTCAATCCTCGAGAAGGAAGTCGCCGAGCAGGAATCCCGCACGGAGCACCTCCAGGAGCAGTTGATGCATTTCCGCGAGGTCGCCCGCCAGGAACGCGTCCGGCGTTTCCGCCAGGCCGGCCGGCTGCAGAGTTCCATCTGGCGGCTGGACCGCCTGGGTATGCCGTCGTGGTTCAAGAAGGATCCGTCCATCGCGGCGATCAAGGAAGAACTTTCTTATGTCTATGATATCGACGATTCCGGCGAGAAGCTGCTCCACCGCCTCGACAACGAGCTGGACGGGGCGATCCTCCCGTTGCTGGAGAAGCTGAACATGCGCGGAAAGGCGCAGGACCAGCTTTTCCTGTGCTGCTGCCTGCTGGATCTTCCGTCGGATGTGGTCAGCGCGAAGTTCGGCATTACGCCCAACAACGTGCGCGTGAAACGGCACCGTCTCCGGGACCAGATCGCCAAATTGAACGACGCGGATTACAACGCGCTGTTCGATATCCGCAAATAATCCGTCATTTCCCTTTACCGGGCCCCTTTTCGCCAATCTGCTCGCATTTATTGGTAATTAACTGATAATTAGCGTGATAGACTTGTTTTGCGCGACCTCTCGCGCGGGTTGTAACGCAGCTCCGCGTTACAATGTTGTAAAGTGCTGTATATCAACGCGTTGCAAACCGGCGTTGTAACGCCGGATTTCGCCGGATATTTGGTGTTTTCATTTAGTTCTCAATACCTTTGCCCAAAACCCAAAAAGAGAGAACCATGAAAAAAATTTTGATCACCGTCATTGCGACGCTGGCTGTAGCAGCCTTTGCATCGATTCAGGGACCTTGTTGTCACGCGGATGAACTTGCGATCTTTATCTGGGAGACCACCTACAAAGGCCCGATCCTCCACGTCTGTGCTCCGGGCGAGTCCCCGATCGAGGTCGAGTACGATTCGTTCAGCTCTTCCGTTTCCGTCCGCTTCCTGCGGAACCTGGACAATGTCCTGGTCGAGGTGCAGAATATCCAGACCGGCGAGGTCGTCCTGTCCCTCCCGAACGGCAGACAGGGTACCATATCGCATCTCTTCGTCTCCGGAAACGCCGGCTTGTACCAGATCGTCATTACCCCGCGTGGGAATCAGAGCTATCTGTCTCAGTTCTTAGTGGATTGACCTGCAATACATTGTTAAATAATAAAAAGAGTCGCGCAACTCGTGGGAGGAATCCGAAAATCCCCAAAAGAGTAGGAACTAACTTTTTATTATTAACACATTATGAAAACATTGTCTATGGTGAAGGGCAAGGCCCTCAACTATGATGAGGCCAATCAGTTCGTCGGCGGCATCCGCGCCAAAGAGGAAGAGAAGACCTACAATGGCGGCACCCTCCAGGAAGTGGTTGTCACGGCCGAGAAGAAGAAGATCATCTCCTTCTAATCCGCATCCCTAAAACGGCCAGAGCCGTGTATCGCGGCTCTGGTTTTTTTATAACCAGTATCCATGAAACAGTATAAGCACAACACTCCGGAAGAGACCGTCAACAAGATCCGGGGCATCCTGAGCGGAATCGATATCCTCCTGCTTGAGAGACACTTTATCAACTCGAACCGTTATTCCTGCCGCGTCAGCATCGGGAACAATGGCCTGGCGGACTTGAATATCGGCACCAACGGAAAGGGCCGGTCGTTCGAATATTCCCTTGCCAGCGGCTATGCTGAATTTGCGGAGCGCCTGCAGAACCGGATCCTGCTGGACGCCCACCGGATGATCTCGGACAAGACATTCGGTTCCTTCTCTTTCGCGAACGACGCCAAAGAGGACATCTCCTATACCTTCGCGCCGGAAGAAAAGGTCATCAACCCCGAGGACCTCTCCCCGGTCGTCAAACGGGAGGTCCGGAAACTTTGCCGCGTCGGCGACGACGTCCCGTTCTCGAAGATCTTCCCGAGAGCGAAGGACGGCGAAGCCGAAATCTGCATCCCGCTGTATGACGTCCAGAACCAGACGGAAGAATGGTTCCCCTTCAACTTCGTGCTCCGCATCACCGGTTCCAACGGTATGGCTTCGGGCAACACGCCGAAGGAGGCCATCCTGCAGGCGATCTGCGAGGTCTTCGAGCGCTATGTCATCCGGGAACTTTATTACAGGAATATTACGCCGCCGGATATCCCCCTGTCCGAATTCAAGGGCACGGAGATCTATGACCGGCTGATGGAATACAAAGAGGCGACCGGCCACGAGCTGATCGTCAAGGACTGTTCCCTGGGCATCGGGCTGCCCGCCCTCGGCCTCGCCATCATCGACCGCGAGACCCAGCGCTACTATTTCAAGGTCGGCGTCGACTTCGTCCCGAGCATCGCGCTGGAAAGATGCTTCACGGAGACGTTCCAGGGCCGGAAGACGCTGGACGGCCTCCCGTATGAATTCACGGACTACAACAACGAGAAGTATGCGACGTCCGCCGAAAAGGTGGACAACCTCCTGAAGCTTTTCGTGACCGGTACCGGTGTGTGGCCCAGCGCCGTCATCCTGGGCGGCGAGCCGTCCTACCCGTTCAAGGGCTTCGACCCGTCCTACGGCCAGTCCAACAAGCAGGACTTCGAGATCTGCCTCCGGCTGATCAAGGACAACGGATGCACCCTCTATATCCGGGACAATTCCGTGCTGGGCTTCCCGTCCTATTTCGTGCTGATCCCGGGCATGAGCGAGATCACGGACCGCGATCCGCTCGATTCGACCTTCCAGTTCAAGCGGAGCATGCTGAACCTCGAGGAGCTCAACCACCTCGGGCGTCTGACGCCGGAAATGGCCCAGTCCATCATGGACGGCATCAAGGACAACTACAACATCATCAAGTCCGAAGGCTTCGAGCTGAAGCACGTCCTCGTCTATAATGTCAACAAGGACCTGTCCGACCTGGAGGTCGATATGCTGGCCGCGCTCCTCTCCTGCTACCTGGGGAATATGGAAGATTGCATCAAGTATCTCTCCGAGTACCTCAAGGGCAAGGACAAGGGCACGTTCAGATACTACTACGCCTGCCTGGACTACCTGAAGACCCGGAACGCCCTGAATGAGGAGACTGCCCGCAAGACCGTTTCCCTGCTGTACGGCGAGGAGCTCGCCGCGGAGGTCGCCGGAGACTTCAAGGACAACCGCGCCATCTTCCAGTACTACCGGCTCCCGAACTGCCCGAACTGCAACCAGTGCAGGCTGGTGGAAGAGTGCCGGAACAAGCAGATCCTGGCGATCAAACGCAAAATGAGGGCGATCGAGCTGGAGCGGAACATCCACCAGATCGATCTCAAAGAAGAACTGTCGAACGATGATGAATAAAACCGGCATTTTTTCTTCAGCAAGGCGGAAACACTTTTTAGCATTGTGGGTTTTCCTGCTTATAGGCCAGCTGCTGCACGGCCAGGAGATCACCGGGCGCATCATCGATGCCCGCTCGGAACCGCTTGAGGCGGTCGTGGTTGTGCTACAGAACCCGGACTCTCTTTTTGTGGCCGCCTGTGTCACGGACTCCCTTGGTGTCTTCTCCTTCCCCCAGGGTCCGCGACCGTATCGACTGGTCATCCAGCAGCTGTCCTATAAGCCCAAAGTCATCCTTTCTGAAGAAAAAGCGCTGGGCGACATCCTGCTGGAAGATGATCCTTACCAGCTCCAGTATGCGATCGTAAAGGATTATTCTTCCAGTATGTCGGTGTCGGAGTCCGGAGCCTTGTCGTTCGATTCTGACAAGATCGTCGCTGCACGCCCGGTCTCGAGCGCCCTGGACCTCCTGAAGGAGATCCCGTGCCTCGAGGCCAACGGCGACAGCTACCAGTTGATCGGAACCTCCAGCACGGCGATCACGATCAACGGCAAACAGTCCAAGATGTCGCCGGAGCAACTGGCCTCCTTCCTGTCCTCCCTGCCGGCGGAGGATGTCGAGGCCGTCGACCTCTACTATAAGTCCCCGGCCAAGAGCGGCGTCGTCGGGGCATCGATCGATTTCGTGACCAAGAAGAAGCGGGCCGGGCGTTTCGAGTCCTCGGGCGTCGTGTCCTTGTCCGACTACCTGGCCCATTACAATTCGTTCGGCTTCCAGGGCTATGCCTCGTTCTTCAAGAAGAACATTTCCTTCGAGGTGGGCCTGGACAAAAGCTGGGACCGCGATTATGTCGGGCTGGACCTCAACTCGCGCCATACCGTGGCCGACCGTCTCTACAAGATCGGGCAGCGTACGGAGCAGGACCAGCGCACCGGCCGGAACATGGTCTTCGCCGGGATGGACTACGACCTCTCGGAGAACGCCAACCTGAACGTACAGTATTCCGGCTCGTACAACAAGACCGACAACAGCTCCTCCGGCCTGACCACGGTGGAATCGCAGCCCTTCTCCAGCCTGAACCGGCTGTCGGGCCGCAACAATATGACGGACCTTTCCGTCGATTTCACGTATGGCGACCTGGAACTCGGGGGCGAGCTGCTGCTGTACAACCAGCGGAGTTCGCAGTTGCTGGACAGCGAAGAGGAGTCCGGTTCCCTCAAGGGGGAGTCCTCCCAGGAAGACGTCATCGTCAAGGGCTATCTCCACCACAGCGTGCAGATCGGCAAGCTGAACACCTTGTCTTACGGTTTCGATTATAGCAATTCCCAATCCGTCAACGCCTATGCAGGCGTCTGGAGCAGCAGCGCGCTGGACCAGGACTCGTTCCGGTCCCGCCAGGTGGAGAACGCGGTTTCCGCTTTCGCGGAATGGAGCCACGTCATCGCGCCGCGCGGCCGCTTCGTCGTCTCGCTGGAGGCGGAGTACGCGCGTTCGACGCTGTCGGGCGCGTCCGGGACGGAAGTCCTCTGGGACGGCATCGACCTGTATCCGTCCCTGTCCTTAACCTATCGAGTATATAACAACAATTTCCTGCAGCTCGCGCTGAACAGCAAGAAGACGTATCCGCCTTACTGGCAGACGACGATCGGCCGCACTTATCTCAACCAGTATTGCGTGACCGAAGGGAATCCTTCCCTGGCCCCGTCCGTCACCTACCAGCTGAACGCCAATTACATCATCAAGCAGAAGTTCGTGCTGGGCGCGTTCGTCGAGCTCAACCCCCGGAAGGCCGTGCAGATGCTGTATCAGGATCCGGACGAGCTGCTGGCGAAGTACCGCTACTACAACCTGAAGCAGAGCGCGCGATACGGCGTGCTCGCCGTCCTTCCCTATTCCTGGCCCTGGCTCGACGCGAACCTGACGGTCAACGCGTTCTACCTGCGGCAGTCGGGGGATTTCGAGGGCTATCATTTTGACCGGGGGATTTTCGGCGGCCGGATCACGGCCACGGGAAACATCTATATGAACAAGGACAAGAGCCTCTCGGCGCAGCTGTCCGGCTGGTATCAGTTCCCCGCCGTCCAGGGTATCTACACCATCGAGCCCCTGTCCAATGTGTCCGCGAGCCTGCAGTGGCGTCCCAAGGGGACGAACCTCTCCATCATCCTGAAGGCGAACGACATTTTCAATACGTACAAGACCGGCGCCATCGCCAGGGAGGCCGCACAGGACTATTCCTTCGTCAACGATATGGATATGCGCTATGTGAGCCTCACGCTGAAATACGTATTCAACAATTACGAGAAGAAATCTTCGAAGACGGTTGATACGGAGCGCCTGGGTGGTTTAAACTAAAGACGCATGCCCTTCCAAGTGATCCGCCAACGGGACACGATGCAATGTGGCCCGGCCTGCCTCCGGATGATCTGCCTGCACTACAAGCGGCGGATCAGCTTCGAGGAATTGGCGGAATTCGGCGAGTTCTCGCATTGCGGGATGTCGCTGGGGGACATCCAGCGTGCGGCGTCCGGGATCGGCTTCGACGCCTGTTGCAGCCTGGTCGACCTGTCCGATATGGACAACTCCTGCCTGCCGTGCATCCTGCACTGGGAGGACAACCATTATGTAGTCCTGTACAGGATCCGGAACCGGAAATACTACATCGCGGATCCGGCGAAAGGACGGTATGAACTGGACCGGGACGCGTTCCTGAAAGGCTGGCGCAAATCGGCCGAACGGGAAGAAGGCGTGGCCCTGTTCCTGGTGCCCAACGAGAAGTTCACCGCCGGCGACCCGCAGGGCGGGAAGGAGCGGAGCGGAGTCTCGATCCGCGCGCTGGTCTCGCTTTTCGGCCGGTACAAGCGCTATTTCCTCATCCTCCTGTGGGGCCTGGTCCTGAGCTGTGTCATCCAGCTCCTCCTGCCGTTCTTCTCGCAGGCGATTGTCGATATCGGCATCCAGGAGCGCAACCTTTCCATCATCTGGCTGATCATGATCGGCGAGATCGCCCTGGTGCTGGGCAACGTGGCGATCGAGTTCACGCGGAAATGGCTGCTGCTCCACATCGGGATGCGCATCAACCTGTCGATGCTGCGGGATTTCTTCCTGAAGCTCTTCCGGCTCCCGATGTCTTTCTTCGAGACCCGCCTCCGCGGCGACATCCTGCAGCGGATGGCGGACCACACCCGGGTGGAGGAGTTCCTGACCATCAAGTTCCTGTCGGCATCCTTCTCCATCTTCACCTTCCTGGTGTTCGGGGCGGTCCTCTTCATCTATGACCGGACGGTCTTCCTCGTCTATCTCTCCGGCAGCCTCCTCTATGGCCTCTGGGTGAGCTGCTTCCTGAAGAAGCGCCGCTTCGTGGACTACGAGCTGTTCGACAACCAGGCCAACATCAAGGAAGTCTCCTTCGCGCTGGTGTCCAATATGCAGGAGATCAAGCTCCAGGGCTGCGAGAACCGCCGCCGGAGCGAATGGGAGCACTACCAGGTGGACCTGTACAAGACGCAGATGAAGAGTTTGAAGCTCACGCAGTGGCAGGAATCGGGAAGCGTCCTAATCAACCAGACGAAGAACCTGCTGACCACGGTCATCGCGGCGGCGTCCGTGATCGACGGACAGATCACGCTCGGTATGATGCTGTCCATCCAGTTCATCGTCGGGCAGCTGGAGTCGCCCGTCGAGCAGCTCCTGCAGTTCATCAACTCGATCCAGGACGTGAAGCTGAGCCTCGAGCGCATCAACGAAGTGCACCGCAAGGAGGACGAGGAGAAGGCGAACCAGGGGGCCCTGTCCCAGGAGGACCTGACCGCCGGCATCACGCTCGACCACGTGTCCTTCAAATACAACACCCTGTCGGACGTCTATGCCCTGAGAGACATCAACTGCCATATCCCGCACCGGAAGACCACCGCCATCGTCGGCTCCTCCGGCAGCGGAAAGAGCACGCTCCTGAAGCTGATCCTGGGCTTCTACGACGCGACGGAAGGCGTTGTCTCGGTCGGCGGCAAGGACGTCTCCGGCCTGAACAAGAAGTCCCTGCGGGAGCTCTGCGGCGTCGTGATGCAGAACGGCGTGATCTTCTCGGAATCCATCGCGCGCAACATCGCGATCGAGGACGGGGAGATCGATTACGCGCGGCTGGAGAAGGCGGCTGCGATCGCGCAGCTGAAAGACTATATCGAGTCCCTTCCGCTGAAATACGAGACCTTGATCGGCGCGCAGGGGATGGGCCTCAGCCAGGGGCAGAAGCAGCGGATCCTCATCGCGCGGGCGATTTACAAGCGCCCGGAGGTCATCATCCTGGACGAGGCGACGAATTCGCTGGACGCGACGAACGAGAGCAAGATTTCCGCCGCCCTGCAGGAGGTCTACCAGAACAAGACGGTCGTCGTCGTCGCCCACCGCCTGAGCACCGTGAAGGACGCCGACCAGATCATCGTGCTCGACAAGGGGCGTATCGTCGAAGAGGGGAACCACGAGTCCCTCCTGCAGCGGAAAGGCGCTTACTACGAGCTGGTTATGAACCAATTGAACCTGGGTGAATGATATGGGATACGAATCGGACAAGGACATAGTCGGACAGCTGCTCCGCAAGATGCCGACGTCGGTGAAGGTCGTCTCCATCGTCGTCCTGGTCGTCGTGATGGCCATCCTGGCCGTCGAGATCGTGACCGCCCTCCGCGTCTGCGCCAGCCATCATTATCTGTTTTTCTCGGAATGAAACGCTTTCCCTTATATCGGCAATTTGATGCGATGGATTGCGGGCCCGCCTGTCTGAAGATGGTCTCGAAATTCTATGGGAAAGAGTATAGCCTGCAGACCCTGCGGGACAAGTGCCATTTCTCCCACGAAGGGGTGTCCCTGCTCGGCATCAGCGATGCGGCGGAATCCATCGGGTTCCGCTCCGCCGGGGTGATGCTGACCTGGGAGCAGCTGCGCGACGAACTTCCGCTGCCGTGTATCGTCCATTGGGAGCAGAACCATTTTGTCGTCGTCGTCGGTATCCGGAAGCGGCGCTCAAAAGTGACGGTCTGCGTTGCGGATCCCGCTTCCGGGATGATCGAATACAGCGCGGACGATTTCCTGAAAGGCTGGCTCCCGGCGGCCAACGACCCTTATGGGATTGCGCTGATGCTGGAGCCGACCCAGCAGTTCTATCGGAATGCCGGAGAAAGCGGGCGGAAATATGGCCTGGGGTATGTCCTGGGATACCTTCGCCCGTATCGCAACAATATCATCCAGATCCTGCTGGCGATGCTGGTCTCCAGCCTGATCAGCCTGGCGCTTCCGTTCCTGACCCAGGCCGTCGTCGACACGGGTATCAAGACGGCGGACCTCCCGTTCATCATCCTCCTGCTCATCGCACAGCTGGTCCTGACGCTGGGCGGGATGGCCAACAACCTGATCCGCAGCTGGCTGATGCTGCACACGACCACCCGGGTCAGCATCGCCCTGATTTCCGACTTCCTGTGCAAGCTGATGAAGCTTCCGATCGCGTTCTTCGACACCCGGAAGGAAGGCGACATCATGCAGCGGATCGACGATTACGAACGGATCCAGGGATTCCTGACCGGATCCCTGCTCAGCATCTTCATCGCGCTCGCGTCCGTCATCATCTACAGCATCATCATGGCGGGCTACAACATCCTGATCTTCCTGGTCTTCCTGGTCGGCACGCTGCTGTATGCCGGCTGGGTGATGCTCTTTATGAAACGGCGCAAGATGCTGGACCAGCTGCGCTTCAAACAGGCCTCCGCCAACCAGAGCAACATCGTCCAGCTGATCGGCGGGATGCAGGACATCAAGCTGAACAATTGCGAGAAGCAGAAACGGTGGGAGTGGGAGCGGATCCAGGCCCGCCTGTATAAGGTCAACATCAAGAGCCTGTCGCTGGGACAGACCCAGGAGATTGGAAGCACGTTCATCGACCAGCTCAAGTGCATCCTGATCTCGTTCATCGCGGCCAAGTCCGTCATCGACGGCAATATGACGCTGGGTATGATGATGGCCCTGCAGTACATTATGGGACAGATCAACGCGCCGGTCGCGCAGTTTATCGGTTTCGCCAAATCCGCGCAGGACGCCTCCATCTCCCTGGGACGCCTGGGCGAGATCCACGAGATGAAGGAAGAGGAGCCGGAGGGTGATGAGCGGATCAACCGGATTCCCGCGGACGCGGACATCGCGCTGCAGGATGTCGTGTTCCAGTATGAAGGGGCCGATTCGCCCCGGGTGCTGGACCACGTCTCCCTGCAGATTCCCGCCGGGAAAGTCACCGCCATCGTCGGCGCTTCCGGAAGCGGGAAGACGACGATGCTGAAGATGATGCTGGGATTCTACCCGCCCGTGTCCGGGCAGATCCTTCTGGGCGGGGTCCCGCTGGGCCGCTACAGCGAGCGCTGCTGGCGCGCGCAGTGCGGTTGCGTGATGCAGGAAGGCTACGTGTTCTCCGACTCGATCGCCGCCAACGTCTCCGTCTCGGACGAGCAGCCCGACATGGACAGGGTCCGGAAAGCCGCAGGGATCTCGAACATCAGAGACTGGATCGAAGCGCTGCCGCTGGGCTACCATACCCGGATCGGCGCGGACGGCCACGGCCTGAGCACCGGGCAGAAACAGCGGATCCTGATCGCCCGCGCCGCCTACAAGAATGCGAAATACCTCTTCTTCGACGAAGCCACCAATTCCCTGGATGCCAACAACGAGAAAATGATCATGGAGAACCTGAACCGCCTGTTCGAGGGGAAGACCGTCGTCATCGTCGCGCACCGGCTCAGCACGGTCAAGAATGCGGACAACATCGTCGTCCTCGAACAGGGGCGGATCGTCGAACAGGGGACGCATACGGAGCTGACGGCCCGGAAGGGGAGATACTACGAACTTGTCAAAAACCAGCTTGAGCTGGGAAACTGATCGGACTATGCCGAAGAATACAGAACAACAAGACCGCCACAGCGCACCCGTCCAGGAGATCCTGGGGACGATGCCTTCCTGGATCACCAGATGGGGGATCACCATCATCCTGCTGATCCTGATCGGGCTGCTCGTCTGCGGATACTTGTTCCTGGGGAAAAGCTTATCGCTGTGATAAGCGCATAATTATTATTCACTTTTTAACTAATTCAATTCATTATGAAAGAGAAATTCAATCTTTCGAATGCTACTTCCCTGGAGAGAAGTGCAATGCAGCAGATCAAGGGTGGCCGTCAGGCCTCTTACACGGATCCGTGCGGTGACTATTTTTGCTCTGGCGCTGGTGCCAACATCACGAACCACGTCAAGGTGAAGCGCGACTGGAAGCCGCAGCAGCCTCATGAGGAGGTCCAGTGCTAAGACCGGCCCTGTACCCTTAGAAAACGGCTAGGGAGCGACAAACCACTCCCTAGCTTTTACAAATCGGATTACTGAATATCTGCATCTATGAATGTGCTTGACGGAAACGCTGTCCGGGAGCTCTTCGAACATGTCGCCAACCTGTTGTTCGAAGTCACGGAAAGCTGCAATTTCAATTGCGCATATTGCGGCTATGGGAAGAACTATGTCCAGCCGGAATTGCGCCCGCTGAACTCCAAGCGGTTTATGTCCTGGGAGACGGCGAAGGCATTGCTGGATACGTTCCTCCCGCTTTGGAAAAAGTACGGGAAGGTCCGCCGTCATGTCATCATCTCGTTCTATGGCGGTGAGCCGCTCCTGAATTTCCCGCTGATCCGGAAGGTGGTCGAATATGTGGACGACAACAAGCCGGAGGCGTATGAGATCCAGTATTATATGACCACGAACGGCTATTTCCTCAGGAAACACATATCTTTCCTGGTCGAACATAATTTCACGGTCGGAGTCAGCCTGGACGGCGACAGGCGGGCGGATTCCTACCGGCAGTTCCACAACGGGAAGGAGACATTTCCCTCGGTCCGGGAGAACCTGGATTATGTCCGGCAGGCCTACCCGGATTTCTTCGAGAAGAATCTCTCTTTCCTCTCGGTCCTGAACGACAGGGCCACCTATTTCGACGTCCTGGACTTCTTCAAGAAAGAATTTGACAAGACGCCGGACGTCAGCAACCTGTCGGAGGCCAACCTGGCGGAAGGCTCCCGCATCCCGGAATATTTGCGGACGGTCGAGAACGATCTGGAGACGCTGTATTCCGACAACCCGGAGAAGTTTGCGGAATATGGCATCGCTTCCCCGGAGAAAAGGAAGCTGACGGACTGTCTGAAGCGGGTCCTCCCGGTATACCGGACCTATCTGGATTTCTTCCAGGGGGAGGATTACCGCAGTTATACGAAGCATACCTGCAGCGAGACCTGTCCGCCCTTCAAGAGCCGGCTCTTCATGACGACTGCGGGCTATATCTTCCCCTGCGAGAAGGTGGATTTCCGCTTCCCGCTCGGACGCGTCGCGGACGGGGCGGTCTGGCTGGATTTCGAGAAAATCGCGGATCTTTATAATGTAATGTATTCTACGGCGGAGCGTCTGTGCGGCCATTGCCTGAACCGGAATGACTGCAAGCATTGTTTCATCAGCGCCGGAGAACTGTCGGCCGACGGCGTCCACCGCTGTCCCGACTTCCTGCCGGACACGCCGGCGACGGTCAAGAAGCAAATGGATTATATCATTAGCCACCATGAGATACTTTTCACTTAACAGCAACATCCATATCTGGCGGGACGACAGCCGGGCCCTGTTTTTCGACGCTGCGGCCCAGCGGCAGCACCTTTTCGGACTGGATCCGGAATCCCGCAGTGTCGTCGATGCGCTGGATGATGTCAAGAACCTGAATTCTGTCCCGCTTGGAGAGGACGGTCCCGTTCCCGCCATCGTGTCCGGCCTGGTGGAGAGCGGCCTGGGCCATATCGAGACGGCGACGCCGGCCGGGCGGACCCGGAATCTCCCGCCGCGCTATCTGTTCCCGGACCGACTGAACACCGAGAAAAAGCCGCGCTTTACCTATCTCCTGCAGTACATCAACTCCGTGACGGTCTATCTGCCCGGAGCGTGCGGGAACAGCTGCCGGCATTGCGACGTGCTATACCGGCAAGGCTGTCATTGCACGAAAAACGGGGCTTCAGCGCAGCTGGACCTTGGGCTGCTGGCGGAAAAGCTGCGGGTGCTCGACAATCTGAAAAGACTCAACCTGGTCCTTTCGGATACGGCTCCGTCCCGCCTCCGCGAAGCAAAGGACCTGGCCCGTCCGGATGTGCTCACCAACTATTACGTCCATTGGCGGAATCTCTCGACGGAGGTCATCGACGTCCTGCTCGCCGGGGAAGGGCTGAAGCTGATCAAGATCCTGGTGGACCTGTCCGACATCCCGGAGGCCCGGCTCAAGGAGGTCGTCGGGCTGCAGGACCGTTATCCGGACAATGCGGTCCTGGTGTTCTGCATCACGGGCGAGTCCGACCTGGCCCTGTTGGAAAAACACGTCGACATCCACGCCAACGGGAACATCGAAATCCGCTGTGTCTATACGGGAGGTGAAACGGAACACATCCGCAAGCATTATCTGCTGGATGGGGAAGACCTGAAGCACCTGACGGCGGACCAGAACAGGATCTTCGGGAACCGGGAACTGAATTATGCCCTGTTCGGCGAACTTGTCGTCTTCCCGGACGGTTCCATTTCCCTCAACGAGAACACCGGGGCCATCGGGAAGGTCGAGGATACGTGGGTGACGATGCTCAGCGATGCGCTGAACGGGCCGAACCCGTGGCTGATGACCCGGGGAAAGACCGCGCCTTGTTCGACCTGCATCTACCGGGACCTGTGCCCTCCCATCCGGAATCTGGAGCTGTATATGGGTGACACGCGGGCTTGTATCGCCGTTGCCTGACAAGGAGGCCTCCGAAAATCCTGAAAAGAGTAGGAACAACCGTTAAACGATGATCGTATTATGAAAACCGTAACCATGGTGAAGGGGAGAGCCCTCAATTATGAGGAAGCCGCTCAGTTCATGGGTGGGAAGGAGAAGAAGGAAGAAGAGACGTCCTATGAAGGCATCACTCTCCAGGAAAGCGGCGTAATGGCGACGAAGGCCAAAGTCTTCTAAGCCGTCGTCTGCGAGCGGGCACCTGCAGTTGAGGCAGGTGCCTTTATGCGTATTGGGATTGATCTTTTTATTGCCTATATTCGTAATTCAACACGATAAACAAGACCTAAAACATGCGAATTAACTTCCTTCGGAGCCGCCGCTCCCTTTGGATGCTCCTGCTGGTGGCGCTTTCCGTCTCCTGCGGGACGGAGAAGAAGGACGCATCCGCCGATGTCGTCATCCGTTCCTTTTCCGCCGAAACCAACGCCTCTTTCTTTGCCGACGTCTTCTCGGAGGTCCGGGCCGTGCCTTTGGACCTGGGTGAAAGCGTGCTGGGCGGTGCGCTGAACTACCGCCTCCGGGCGGCGGACGACCGCTATGTCCTCACCGACCGCCAGAATTCCGCCATCTATGCCTTCGACCGCGACGGCGCGCTGTTGGCGCGGATCGCGAAAGTGGGCCGCGGCCCCGGCGAATATCAGTACCCGCTGTGCTGTGAATATGTGAATCAGCGCTATATCGTGCTGGCGGACGGCCAGCGCGTCATCGAATATGACGATCAGGGCGAACTGATCCAGGAGACGGCCCTGGACTTCGAAATGATGGATTTCACCTTCGTGGATCCCGCTACGCCGGTGTTCGCGATGTCCCGGATGGACGGGGAACCGGATGCGGACCGGGTCCTGGTCTGCAACGCGGATTATGAGGTCCAGTCCAGTTTCCTCCCGCAGCCCTTCCAGCTGTTCAACTATGAGACCCAGCTGACGAAGGTCGCCGGCGGCGACGGCGCTTTCCTCTACCTGGATCCGACGGCCCCGCGCATTGTCCGCTGCGACCGGGAGCAGGCCCTTTCCACCTGCGAGTTCGACTTCAAGGGCCGGGTGTTCCCGGAGAAGCTGCTGGCTTCGGACGACTTTGAGAAGATCCTGGACATCCTGCTCCAGACCCCGGAGATCTACTGCATCTACAAAGCCTTCGAGAACGACGACTATCTGTTGCTGGCCCTCCAGTACCTTGCCGACGGCGAGGAAAAGAAGGTGGCCCAGTGGCTGGTCCGCAAGGATGACGGGTCTTCCCGCATCGAGTATCTGGATTATCTTGGAGACAGCTTCTCGTTCCTGGGGCCTCCCCAGCTGCTGACGGCCGACAACGAGGTCCTCTATATCGTCGATATGGACCTGTATGCTTCCGTCGCGGATGAATTCCCGGAGCTGGCCGCCGCCGTCGACGCGAAAAAGGGCTTCGTCATGCTGGTCTGCAAGCTGAAGGAAACGCGCTGAGACGCCGTTTCCCGGGGCTGTAATACGGCCTTTTTTACCACTCTTATAACAAGTTGATTATAAAAGCGTTACACACTTATTGTGTAACGCTTTTGTTTGCTTTGCCCTTGATTTTTCCGGTGAAAAACGAGTACCTTTGAAACCGGAAAAACACTATGCGTCGAACTGTCACAATCATCTTTCTGTGTATCCTCGCCGTCTCGGTGACGGGGTGCCGGAAGGCGCGGGTACGCTCGCAACTGAAGGGAATGATGGAAAGCACCGTCGTCCTTCCGGAGAAGGTGTCCTGTGTGTTCGGGGGCGAAGTCTTTCCGATGCCGGATTCGCTGCGGAACAAGGCGAAACTGATCATATACATTGACACGACGGAATGCACGACCTGCCGGATCACCCACCTGGGCCGATATGACGGGGTCTATGAGATGTCCCGGGAGAAGGGCTCCTTCGAAGTGCTGTTCCTGCTGGCCAATACCGACCTGTACGGGGTCCCGGTGACCAGATACCTGGCGGACAGTCCGATCAGATATCCCGTCTATGTAGATGACGACAACCGGTTCCCCGGATTGAACCCCGCCATCCCGAAGGACCCGCGGTTCCACATCTTCCTGGTGGACGGTGCCGGAACACCCGTATGCGCCGGCGATCCTTCCGCCACGGAAAGTATGTTCCAGGTGTTCCTGGGGGCGGTGGACAAGTTGCCTCCGAAGGCTAACCAAGAAAGAAGGTAATCGGCATTTTGCACGATTATCATTAATTAATAACCTTTAAATTTTAACTTTTATGAAACGTTTTATTCTTAGCGTGTGCGCGGTCGCTGTTGCCGCCGCTACCCTCTTCGCTACGTGCCGCAACACCGAGCAGAAGGCCGAACTCTTCACCGACAACGTCGAGGCCCTTGCCGCTCCGGAAATCACCATCGGCGCCATCTGCATGTCCCAGCCGAACGCGATCTGCATCTGGGTTTGGCCTGACGAGGTTTACGCTACCTGGGGTATCTTCATTTAATTGCTTTTTTCCGTCGTGGTATGGGTAGATTTATTCTTCCGTTCATGATGATTATACTGCTGGCTTCTTGTCATCGGCAAGAAGCCAGTGATAAATTGTTATCCTATTTCGGGGATGCTCCCGCGGCCGTCCTGGCCCCGGAATCGTCCATCGATCTGGAGCAATACGGCATCCTTGCGCCGACGTGGATCGCCCGGTACCAGGATTCGTTCATCCTGAAAAAACAGAAAGCGGACAACTTCGTCGACATCATCACGCCGGATGGCACCGTGATCCCTTGCGTGCAGATGGGCCGCGGGCGCGGAGAAATGATCCTCGCCACCTCCGTCCAGCTGCAGGGCGATACGCTATTCGTATATGGTATGTCGCAGAAGAAGCTGCTGGCCCTGGATGTCCCCGGCACGATCGCTTCCCAAAAGCAGGTCGTGATCGACGAACGCCAGATTGGGGATGCGGAGCAGCTGGTCTCCGACCAGATGGTCATGCCGGTCTATATGCAGTGCGTCAACGGTCATTATTATGGTGTCGGAATGTTTGGCGACGGAAGCCTGTGCGCCGAACTCTCCGATGAGGGCAAGATGGTCTCCGGCATTCCGGGTGCGGAACTGGAGGACGCCCAGATCACCGATATGACCCGGCGCGTGCTGAATACCGCCGCGCTGATGGCCTCTTCTCCGGACGGGAACCGGATCGCCGTCGCCTATTCCCAGATCGCGTGCCTCGCCTTCGCGGACACGCAGCCCGGCCTGACCGCGCGCTGGACGAAGACTTTCTTCCAGCCGAGCCTGTGGTATCCGAACGAGCAGGGCGTGGTCGTCAGCTACGGCAAGGAAAACGTTTCCACGTTCCAGGGTTTGCAGGCGTTCGACGATTCCGTCTATGCCCTGTACTCCGGAAAGGACCGCATCGCGGTCGACGACACCGAAGAGGATGTGGACCACTGCCGGCACCTGCTCGTCTTCGACTGGGATGGAAATCCCCTGAAGAAGTATGAGCTCGACGTGCCTGTCGTGAGCTTCTGCATCGACGGGGAGGATCTGTATGGTCTTGCGTATTATCCTGAGACCAGGATCTTCCGGTTTGCGTTGAAATAAACCGACGGACCGGAAACGGTCCTGATGATATAGATAGCAGATGACGGCAAAGACAGTTCTCGCGCTTTTCATCCTTTTGGGCGCTTCTTCGGAAGGTCCGTCGGAAACGGCGGCCCCGACGCGGATCGAGACGGTCTCCGCCGAGCTGCTGTCGCGCTATACTGCGCCCGGAGACAGCCTGAAAAGGCGTGCCGCAGAGTATCTGCTGGCGGGTCTCCCGGCGCAGTGGCATTATGATGTGGAGCGGCTCGAGCTGATGGACCAGAAAAAGCGCGTATCCGACATAGAGGTCATCGATGCGGACTATCTGGCGGAGAATATCGACTATGCGTTCCGCGCCTGGGAACTGCCCTGGGCCCGGGAAGTCTCTTTCGAGGACTTCTGCCGCTATCTGCTGCCTTACAAGATGGGGAACGAGGCGCCCGAGCGCTGGCGCGCGGCGGTATGGGAAGAATATGCTCCGCTGCGCGAAGCGGCGGTCGGGGACCCCGGAATGACCCCGTCCGAGATTTGCCGGCGGGTTGCCGCCGAGGCGCGGAAGTGGTACACGTTCATGTACAATTACAACTACCCGGTCGATGCCGGCTACCTGAAAGCCAAGGAGCTCGGAGCCGGCACCTGCATCGGTGCGTCCCTGATGATCCTGTATCCGCTGCGGGCGCTGGGGGTCTGCGCGACCTACGAGTTCGTCCCGCAGTGGGCGAACCGGAGCGGCGCGCACGCCTGGAATGCGCTCTATGAAGGCGGCCGGCTGGTCCCGTTCAGCTCCATCGACCTGGAGCCGGGTCGCGCCAAGCAGGAGTTCGTCGGGGTGGGGCGGATGGTCCGCAAGCGTTCGAAGGTCCTGAGAAAGGAGTACCGGAACGGCGCGAGCGTCGACGTCACCCGTGAGTATATGCCGACGGCCGACCTGGAGGTCCTGGGGCGCGGGGCGCGCACGGGCACGCCGCAGCTGATGGTCTTCGACAACGCGGGCTGGCATACGGTGGGCAACGGGACCTGGCGCGGCCGCCGGGCGCTGTTCGCCGCGGCGGTCCGGGGCGTGGCCTACCTGCCCACGGTGTGGGCCGACGGCCATAACCGGGCGCTGTGCTGGCCGCTCGTGGTGGAACGGAACGGCCACCTGAAGCAGTTCCGGCCGCGCCTGTGGCGCCAGACGGTGCGCCTGACGGCGAAATATCCGGAGGACGACAGCAACGCCATCTTCCCCGGACAGCACTATGAACTGTTCTACTGGCGCAACGGCTGGGTGTCGCTGGGCATCCAGGAAGCCACGGATACCGTGCTGGAGTACCGCGGGGTGCCCAAGGGGGCCTTGCTGTGGCTCCGCAACCTCGATGAAGGGAAACAGGAGCGGATCTTCGCTTACGAAAACGGGAAGCAGATATGGTACTGAGAAGACTTGTTGCAGGCCTGGCCCTCGTCGGCCTGGCGGCCGCCTGCCGCCCGGTGCGGGTGCATCTCTCGCCCGAGACGCCGTTCCCGCCCGCCGACCCGGCGTGCCTGACGGAGCTGGTGGCGTCGGACAATTATCAGGTCCTGACGCGCACGTTCACCCTTCGGGAAGAGACGCCCGTGCGGATCGTCGGGCAGTCCGAGGGCACTTCGTTCGAGCTGGTGCCCGGTTTCGTGGAAGCCTATCTCAACGACTGCATCGAGTTCTTCATCGACCTGGGGACCGTGTGCCGCCAGTACCGCTTCGTCTGGGATTCGGAGCGGGTGACGGGCAACAACATCGAAATGGACGGGGTGCGCTTCGCGCAAGGGGATCCGTCGCGGACGCGCTATGTCTTCGAGCTCTCCTTCCCGTGGAAGACGCTGGGCTTCCGCGGCACCCCGAAAGACAAGGACGTGCTCCGGATGGACGTGAGCGCGATCGACAATGACGGACAGAGCCGCAAGTCGCAGATCGCCTGGAGCGGCGTGAATGCGGAGCTGTTCATGGACTGGTCCCAGTTCGGCGATTTCCCGCTGGCGGGGCACCGTACGGCCGCGGCGCCGGTCATCGACGGCGAAGAAGACGCCGTCTGGCAGGGACAGGAACGCTTCCCGATCGCGCACGTCATCATCGGCGCGGTCGTGGACGAGACGGACCTCTCCGGCTGGTACCGGCTGTTGTGGGACCGGGAAAACCTGTATCTGCTGGTGGAAATCGAGGATGACGTGAAGCGCCAGGCGGCGTTCATGTTCGACAACGGCAGCCTGGAGGACGCGGACGGCACGACGCTGTGGCAGCTGGAATTCGACCGCACGGTCCACGCCGGCGGTGCGCTGAAGAACCGGCGCCAGGAGGACACCCTCCGCCTCCCGGCGGGGAAATATACCCTGCGTTTCGAGACCGACGAATGCCACGCGACCGGCCACTGGGACGACGTCCCGCCCACCGAGCCGTTCAGCGGGATCAAGCTATACGCCCTGGACAAATGAAGAAGAATCCGGTAAAACTGGCCGCCACGGTAGTCCTGTGGTTGTGTGTGGGCTTCCTGGGACTGACCCTGCTGCATTATGGCCGGCGGGTGCTGGTCTGCGACCGCTTCGTCATCCAGGGCTCCTCGATGACGCCCACCTACGCCCACGGACAGGGCGTGTGGGTCAAGAAATACCTGATGGGACCGCGTATCTACACCCGCTTCAAGTTCGGCGAGGGTGAGCCGCTGCGCTGCGTGCGCCTGCCGGGATTCCGGCGACTCCGCGCGGGCGACATCGCCGTGTTCAACAGCCTGGACGGCTGGGGGAAATTCGACACGGTGACCTTCCAATTGAATTTCGTCTATGCGAAACGCTGTCTGGGCGCGGCCGGGGATACGGTCGGCGTGCGGGACTGCCATTACTACAGTTCGGGCATTAACCCGACCGGTATTCCGGTGGAGCGGGAAGCGTACCTGCGGGCGATCCCGGACACGCTGATCCGGGGCAAGGGGCTTGAAGCCGGCCAGTTCGCGCAGGCGCACGGGCACTGGACGATCAAGGACTTCGGCCCGGTCGTGGTCCCCGCGCGCGGGACGACCGTCCCGATGGACAGCTTGAATGTCCGGTGCTATGCAAAAGTGATCCAGTATGAAACCGGCAGCACCCCGGAATGGAAGCAGGGCCAGGCCTTCCTGGCCGGGCAGCCGGTCGCGGAGTACCGCTTCCGGAAAGACTGGTATTTCTTCGTGGGCGACAACGTCGCGGATTCACGCGACAGCCGTTATCTGGGGTTCGTCCCGGAGGACTTCGTCGTCGGAATTGTCAAGAAAAGGAAATGATGGGGCGGAAAGGGGCTGAAGGTGTATTGCGGATCCTGGAAAGGACGATGCTGGCCGCCTTGTGCGTCTGGGGCATCGTCGAGGCCGGGTGCGGGCTGCTGCAGCTCGTCGGCCTGCAGGCATCGCGGCACGCGTTGTATTCCCTGACCGGCCATTTTATCAATCCGGGGCCTTTCGGCGGCTTCATCGCCTGCGTGATGGCGGTTTGCGGCGCCTGGCTGATGCGTTCCCGCGGGGAAGCGGATGCGGTCGGGCGGGGGCTGCGGATCCTGGCCTGGGCGGCGCTCGGGGCGGGGGCGCTGGTCCTGCCCGTCTCGATGAGCCGGACCGCCTGGCTGGCCCTGGCCGCGGCGCTGGGGCTGGAAGCCCTGCGCCTGCGCCCGCTGCGGGCCTGGCTCCGGCGGAATAAATGGTTCGGGCCGGCCGCCGCCGTGCTGGTCGTGGTGGCGCTGGCGGGCCTGTACCTGTTGAAGACGGAATCGGCGCTGGGGCGCCTGCATATCTGGCGGATGGAGTGCCGGGCCATCGCGGAACATCCCTGGACCGGAGCCGGTCCCGGCGCGGGCCTGGCGGCCTATGGCGAAGCGCAGGAAGCTTTCTTCCGGGCGCATCTGGAGACGGTCTCCCCGACCGTCGTCCGGGTCGCCGGCAGTCCGGAATATGCTTTCAACGAGTTCCTGGGCGCCGGGATGGCGTACGGCCTCCCCGGGCTGCTGCTGGCCCTCGCGCTGGTGGTCTCCTCCATCCTGGTCCTCTACCGGAAAGGCAGTCCTTTTGCCGCCGGCCTGGCGGCCTGGGCGGTGTTCGCCTGCGCGTCCTATCCGCTGGCGGCCGTCCAGCTGCGCATCCTGGCCGCCGCCTTCCTCCTGATGGCGGTCGCCACCGGCCTGGCGACGCTCCGCGGCCGGGCGGCCAACGCGGTTCCGATCGTGGCGGCGGTCCTGCTGGGCGGCTGGGTCGCTTTCCGGGGCGGCCCCGAATGGGATGCGGCCGGGGAGGTCCGGGAAGCCTATTCGCACGGCTATGTGCTGCACCAGGCGGGCCGCTACGCGGAGAGCATGGCGGTGCTGGCGCGCGGGGCGGAGAAGAGCTGCGACCCGATGTTCGAGGTGATGATGGGCAAGAACGCCGAGGCGCTCGGAGATGACGCGGCGGCCGGGGCGCTGTATGAGAAAGCGCATTATATGGTGCCGTCGCGCCTGTATCCGCTGGTGCGGCAGATGCGGCTGCGGATCCGGCAGGGCCGGGACGCGGAAGCGCTGACGCTGGCGGAGCAGATCGTCGGGATGCCGGTCAATCAGCGACATAAGGGAATGGTTCAACTCCTGAAAGAAACGAAGGTCTCTTTGGATTCGTTAAAAAAAGTGTTAACTTTATCCGATGGCGAAAAAATTGTCGCCGAGTGACAGACCTAAATTAACGACTTATGTTCAGGAAGTTTTTCTTTTATCTCGCACTTGCGTCGCTGGTGACGGCGGTCGGGTGCAATCGGGAGGAGGGGGTGAAAGAGATCGTCTGTGACACGGAGAATGCCGTGGAACTGAAACTGTTTGATGCCGGTTATTTCCAGGATGTAGCCCTGGATCCGGTTCCTTTCGTGGCGCCGTCCCATATTGAGATTCCGGGGGACGGAAGCCTCTATTTCCGGTGCAAGGATTCCTTGTTCCGCTATTCCCTGCAAGATGGCCGCCGCGAGCTGGCCTATGGTCAGCGCGGCCGCGCGAAAAATGAATACACGAATATCTGGGAGTACTGGCTGGACGAAGGTTCGGTCTGTATCTTCGATGTGAATGCGCAGCGGGTCGTGTCTTATTCCCGGGACGGCGAATGGCTGGACAGCCGGACCGTGACGTCCACGGAGCACGCGTTCCAGGTGCTCTGCCGGCTGGACCCGGAGCACTGGCTGGCCCAGATGAACTTCCAGGGGGAAAGCGGCGTCACGCCGCGCCTGGGCGTCTTCGACAACGATTTCGGCTATTGCCGGCCGGTCGGCCCCTGGACCCTGCTGTCCGGGACCTATGTCTCCTATCCTTTCAGCCGGAACGCGGAGGGTGTGCTGTACAATGCGCCGCTCTCGGACGAGCTGATCCAGGTGACGCCGGACACGGAATACGTGAAATACAAGATCGTGTTCAAGGACGGGACGATGAAGCTGGAGAACTACGAGAACGAATGGGCGCTCCTGATGGCCTATGACGTCGAGCGCACGCGGCGGGACTTCTCGTTCCTGCCGCAGGGCTTCCACGAGGACGGAAACTATCTCGGCTTCCGCTATCTTTCCTCGAAGCGGGGGACGATCCTGGCGCTCTATGATATGCAGAAGGGCGAGACGCGCTGCTTCTGCCTCGGGGTCCCCGAGGGGTGGCAGTGCAGCGATGCCGTCATCCGGGACGGCAAGGTCTATGTCGTCGTCTTCGGCGAGGACCTGGGGCTGCGCCTCTTCACCACGGACATCAAGACGCTGCTGGCGCAGTAGGCGCCGGAGAGAATGTAATTAGGAAGAATGAAAGACTGTCGAATTTTGAGAATCGGGCTGGTCGTGGCGCTGGTCCTGGGCGCAGGGTTGCGCGGGGCGGCGCAGCCGATGACGCTCGAAGAGGTCATCGGCGTGGCGCGGACGCAGTCCGTGCCGGCGCTGGAAGCGCGCGCCGCCTTCGTATCCGACTACTGGGCCTGGCGGGCCTATCAGGCGAGCCGCCTGCCCGCCGTCATCGTCTATGGCGAACTGGGAAGCTTTGACCGCTCCCTGCGTCTGCTGCAGGATCCCGGAACCGGCGAGCTGGTCTATACCTCCAACTTCAATATGACCAACAGCCTGGGTCTGATGCTCCAGCAGAACATCACCTTCACGGGCGGTACCCTCCAGCTCTATTCCGACCTCTCGCGCATCGACCAGTTCGCGTCGGGCGGAAAGACCTGGTACTCCCAGCCGGTGACGGTCTCCTACAAGCAGCCGCTCTTCGCCTACAACCAGTTCAAGTGGGACAAGCTCATCTCCCCGAAGGCATACGAGAAGGCGAAGCGGGTGTATCTGGAGAATATGGAAGACGTGACCCTGTCGGCCGTGGACCGCTATTTCGGCGTGATGGCCGCGCAGAAGCGCTACGACGTCTCCTGCACCAACTTCGAGAACACGAGCCGGATGCTCTCCATCGCGCGCGAACGCCTCACGCTCGGGAGCATCACGCGCGACGAATACCTCCAGCTGGAACTGCGGATGCTCTCCGACAGCCTCTCGATCAGCGAGAACGACGTCCTCCTGCGCGAAGCCCGGATGCAGCTCAACTCCCTGCTGGGCCTGGACGAGACCCGCGAAGTGGTGACCGTCCTGGACGAGAACCTGCCGGCCGTCCTGATGGATTTCGACCTTGTGTTCGAAAAGGCGTCCGAGAATTCCTCCTTCAACCTGTCCAACGAAATCGATCTCCTCAACGCCGAGTCCGCCATCGCCCGGGCGAAAGCCGACCGCGGCATCAGCATGCAGCTGAACGCCCGCTTCGGCCTGTCCAAGACGGCGCCGGAGATGGCCTCCGTCTACCGCGACCTGCTCAACCAGGAAGTGGTGGGCCTGACCTTCACCGTCCCGGTCCTCGACTGGGGCCAGGGCAAGGGCCGCGTGAAGAAGGCCGAGGCCGCCGCCGACGTGGTGAAGGCCCACGTGGAGCAGGCCGAGAACGACAAGCGCATCAGCCTCTTCACGGCCGTCGGCCAGTTCAACAACCAGCGGCAGCTGTGCGACGTCTCGCGCCGCGCCGCCGACATCGCCCAGGAGCGCTACGGGCTCGTGATGGAGCGGTTCCGCAGCGGCAAGGCTTCGGTCACGGACCTCAACACCGCCCGGTCCGAGAGCGACAGCGCCGTCCAGAAATACGTCGAAGATATCTCCCGTTTCTGGTCCTATTACTACACCCTCCGCAAGCTGACGCTCTATGACTTCCTGGCCGGAGACGACCTGACGGTCAACTATGAGGAAATGACGAACTGATATGAAGACGAACAGAATATATCCCATCCTGCTGGCGGCGGCCCTGCTGCTGCCCGCCTGCAAAGGCACGAAAAGCTCCGACCCCGAAGACGCTTCCAAACTTGCGTATTCCCCTGAAGTGAACCAGGTGGAGGTCGTCACCCTGAAGCGGCAGGCCTTCCCGATGCAGCTGGTCGCCAACGGCAAACTGGCGGCCGCGCAGCGGAGCGCGTTGTATTTCCGCGAAAGCGGCCAGATCGTGGAACTGTCGGTGCAGAACGGCACCTCCGTGGCCCGCGGCGCCGTCATCGCGCGCCTGGACGACGCGGAGCAGCGGATGTCGCTGGAATCCGCCCGCATCGACCTCGAGCGCACGCGCCTCGAGTACCTCGACGTGCTGGCCGGTCTCGGCTGGGCCGTCGCGGACTCCGCCGCGGTGCCCGCCGACGTGCGGGAGCTCGCCGGCATCCGCTCCGGCTACAGCGCCGCGCGCAACACCTTCGCCAAGGCGCAGCGCGCCCTCGAAGGGACGGTGCTCCGTGCCCCGTTCGCCGGCAAGGTCGCCGACCTGAAACTGAAGAAATGGGACCGCACGGACGCGGATCCCTTCTGCACCCTGATCGCGGACGGCTCCTATGAGGTGACCTTCTCCGCGCTCGAGTCGGAATACGCCTTCCTGGAGCGCGGACAGCGCGTCACCGTGACCCCGTTCGGCAGCGAGCGCAGTTTCGCCGGCCAGATCCGGCAGATCAACCCGACCGTGGACCGCAACGGCCAGATCTCCGTCACGGCCACGATCCCCGGCGCCGCCCGGCTGCTGGACGGTATGAACGTCAAGGTGATCGTGGACAAGGACCTCCCGGCGCAGCTGGTCGTCCCCAAGAGCGCCGTGGTCATCCGTGACGGCCTGGAGGTGCTCTTCCGCCACCGCAACGGACAGGCCGAGTGGGTCTATGTCCATACGGTCAGCGCCAACAACGATTCTTTCGCCGTGACGGCCAACACCGACCGCGGCGCCACGCTGGAAGCCGGCGACGAGATCATCGTCTCGGGCAACCTGAACCTTGCCGACGGCTCCCGCGTCGTCGTCAAAAAGCAGTAGCATATGCTCCGCAAGCTGCTGGACCGTCCCATCTCCGTCACGATGATCCTGCTGGTCTTCGTGGTGCTGGGCATCGTCGGCATCGGGCGCCTGCCCGTGTCGCTGATCCCGGACGTGGACATTCCCTATGTGACCGTGCAGGTGTCGGCGCCGGACCTCTCGGCGCGCGAGCTCAACGACGCCGTCGTGACGCCGCTCCGCCAGTCGCTTGTCCAGATCGCCTACCTCAAGGACATCCGGTCCGAGGCCAAGGACGGCAGCGCCACGATGACGCTCTCGTTCGAGGAGGGGCAGGAGATCGACTATTTCTACATCGAAGTCAACGAGAAGATCGACCGGGCGATGGGGTCGCTGCCCCGCATCGACCGCCCCAAGGTCTTCAAGGCGAGCGCCACGGACATCCCGGCGTTCTATATCAATATGACGCTGCGCGAAGAGGGCGGCAACTTCCTGCGGATGAGCGAATTCGCACAGGACGTGATCGCCAAGCGCATCGAGCAGCTGCCCGAAGTGGCGATGGTGGACCTGAGCGGCGGCGCCGCCCGGGAAATCCTGGTGGTCCCGGACCTCGAGGTGCTGGCGCGCCTGGGGCTGTCCGTCTCCCAGTTTGAGCGGAGCGTGTCTTCGGCCAACGTGACGCTGTCCAACCTCACCATCCGGGACGGCGAATACCACTACAGCGTCAAGTTCCAGTCGTTCGCAGGGACCTGCGAGGACATCGCGAACGTGTATTTCAAGGCGGGCGACCGCGTCCTGCAGGTCAAGGACGTGGCGCGGGTGACGGAGCAGGAAGCGCCGCGCACCGGCTTCGCGCGCAGCGACGGCCGTGACGCCGTGGTGCTGGCCGTGATCAAGCAGAGCGAGGCCCGGATGGCCAAGCTCAAGCAGAGCATCGCGGAGCAGCTCGACATCTTCCGCGAGGACTATCCGCAGATGGAGTTCTCGATGTCCCGCGACCAGACCGAGCTGCTGGACTACTCCATCCGCAACCTCCTGCTCAACATCCTGATGGCGATCCTGCTGGACATCGTCGTGATCTTCTTCTTCATGAAGGACCTCCGCTCGCCGCTGCTGGTGGCGCTGACGATCCCGGTCTCGCTGGTCATCTCCTTCTTCGTCTTCTATGCCATCGGCCTGACGATCAACATCATCTCCCTGTCCGGCCTCCTGCTGGGCGTGGGTATGATGGTGGACAACACCATCGTGCTCACCGACAACATCACGGCCCGCTGGCAGCGGGGCGAAGCCCTGCGCGAAGCGGTCGTGGAAGGCACCAAGGAGGTGCGCGGCGCGATGCTCAGCTCCGTGCTGACGACTTGCGCCGTGTTCATCCCGCTGATCTTCCTGAACGGTCTGGCGGGCCAGCTGTTCTACGACCAGGCCATCGCCGTGACCACGGTCCTGCTGGTGTCCTACGCCGTGACCGTCGTCGTGCTCCCGGTCTACTACTGGGTGCTCTACAAGAAACTTCCGGCGTTCAAGCCGAACGCCTTCCTGGCGCGCTTCCGTTTCGACGGAGCGACGCGCCTGTATGACCGGACGGTCAGCTGGTGCCTCGCGCACCGCTGGATCGCCTGGGCGCTGCCCCTCGCCTGCGCCGCCCTCGCGGCCGTCTGCGTGTGGGGGATGCGCAAGGAGAAACTGCCGCCGATCACCTACACCGACGCCATCCTGCGCGTCGACTGGAACGAACACATCACCCTGGAAGAGAACCGTTCGCGCATCATCGCGCTGGAGCAGGCCGCCGCGTCCTTCGCCGGCCGGTCCGCCGAGGCCCCCCGCACCACCGCCCTCGTGGGCGTGCAGCAGTTCGTGCTGGGCCACAGCGAGGACCAGGCGATGAGCGAGGCCTCGCTCTATGTGAGCTGTGCCTCGGCGCGGGATCTGGCCGCCCTGCAGGAGCACCTTTCCGCCCGGGTGCGGGAAATCTCCCCGCTGGCCCTGTCCTCCTGGGGCACCAGCGGCAATATCTTCGAGATGGTCTTCGCGGAACGCGAACCCCAGCTGCTGGCGCGCCTGCGCCCGGCCTCCGACGAGGGGCTGACCGTCGCGGGGGTCCGGCAGGCGCTGGAGTCCATCCGCGCCGCCCTGCCGGGCGTGCAGGTCGACGGCATCCCGCTCAAGCAGGACGTCCTGTATGTGGCCGATCCCGAGCGGATGGCGGTCTATGGCGTCAGTTTCGACGATTTGATCGGCGTCCTGCGCAACGCGCTCAACGGCAACCGCCTCTTCGAGATCGTCCAGGGCTCCCGCTCCATCCCCGTCGTGCTGGGCACGGACGCGGAGGAGCTCTCGCAGATCCTGGCCCGCTCGACGGTGAGCGTGCAGGATGCCATCCGCAGCGACCGCCAGGTCGACCTCCCGATCTCCGCGCTGATGCGGCAGACCTTCGACGAGGACTTCAAGGCCCTGGTTTCGGGCGATGACGGCAACTACTATCCCGTGGCGCTGGAGCTCCCCGCGCGGGACGTGCCGGCCGCGATGACGGCGGTCCGCGAAGCGCTGCGCCGCGACGGCGGCCGGCTGGACGCCGCCTTCACGGGCTCCTGGTTCACCAACCGCGAGATGATGCGGCAGATGTTCCTGGTGCTCCTGGTGGCCCTGGCGCTGCTGTTCCTGATCCTCGCCTCGCAGTTCGAGTCGCTCCTGCAGCCGTTCATCATCCTTTCCGAGGTGGTGATCGACATCGCCGTGTCGCTGGGTTTCCTGTGGCTGCTGGGCGTGAGCATCAATATGATGTCCCTGATCGGCCTGATCGTAATCACGGGTATCGTGATCAACGACTCCATCCTCAAGATCGACACGATCAACCGCCTGGCCCGCGCCGGAATGGAGGTGGAGGCGGCCGTCCACGAAGCGGGACACCGCCGCCTCAAGGCCATCCTGATGACTTCCCTGACCACGATCCTCGCGGTGGCGCCCTTCCTCTCGCGGGGCAATATGGGCGCTGATCTGCAGTACCCGATGGCCCTGGTGGTCATCGTCGGCATGGCCGCGGGTACGCTCGTGAGTCTCTTCTACGTCCCGACGGTCTACGCCGCCATCTACCGCAACCGTCGCTGATGGCCGGACGCCGGGGCATATCATCCTTTTCGGTCCTGCTGCTGATGGCGGTGGCGGCCGTGGTGGGCATCGCCTGTCTGCCGCGGCTCAAGGTGCAGTACACGCCGACGTCGTCTTCGAGCAAGATCTCGGTCAGCTTCACCTATCCCGGCGCCTCCGCGCGCACCGTGGAGGCGGAGGTGACCTCCAAGCTGGAGGGCGTGCTCTCCACGATCCGCGCCGTGTCCTCCACGAGCAGCGTCTCGCGGGACGGCGGCGGCACCGTGACCGTCCGGGCCGCGCGCCGCGCCGACATCGAGGCCGTCCGCTTCGAGGTGGCCTCGCAGGTGCGCAACCTCTACTCCAAGCTGCCGGAAGGCTGCACCTATCCCGCCATTTCGCTGAACGCCCACGGCGAGAAATCGCAGACGGCCATCTCCTACACCATCCGCAGCGCCCTGCCGTCGCAGAAGATCGCGGATTTCGTGGAGCGGGAGATCCTCTATCCGCTCTCCACGGTGGAGGGGGTGAGCAGTGTCGAGTTCCACGGGCAGACGCCCTTCGAATGGGTCATCACCTTCGATGCGGACCGTGCCGGCGAACTGGGCATCAGCGCGACCGAGATCCGGCGCGCGATCAATGACTACTACGGCGAGGAGATCGTCGGCCTGACGCAACAGGGCGGGCAGGCCTACGGCGTGCGGCTGCGCAATGCCGGGGCCGGCTCCGGACAGGAGCGCAGCAGCGAGTTCGCCAGGATTCCCGTGAAGCAGGTGGAAGGCCGCGTGGTGCATCTGGGCGACCTGGCCACGTTCCGCTACCAGGAAGCGCTGCCGAATTCCTACTACCGGGTCAACGGCCTCAATGTCCTGAACCTGTCGGTGGAGGTCTCGGCGGACGCCAACCTTCTCGGCGTGGTCGGGGCCGTCAAGGACCGGATGGCCGAGCTGCAGCGGGGCTTCCCGGAGGAGATCGGCGTCTCCGTGGCCTACGATTCGTCGGAGTATATCGCCGACGAGCTGGACAAGATCTATTTCCGCACCTTCCTGTGCCTGCTGATCCTGCTTCTGTTCGTGTTCGTGGTGGCGCGCTCCTGGCGCTATATGGTCGTGATCGCCATCACGCTGGCCGTCAACCTGCTGATCTCCATCTCGCTCTATTTCTTCCTGGGGCTGCAGATCCACATCTACACGCTGGCGGGCGTGACCGTGTCGCTGGGCATCATCATCGACAACAGCATCGTGATGATCGACCACTATGTGCGCCGGCACGACCGGAAGGTCTTCCCGTCGCTGCTATGCGCCGTGCTCACGACGGTCGCGGCGCTGCTCGTCATCCTGCTGATGCCGGAGCAGGAGCGGGCGAACCTGGTCGATTTCTCCTGGGTGATCGTCATCAACCTGTGCGTATCGCTGCTGGTGTCGTACCTCTTCGTCCCGGCGCTGCTGGATTATTTCCCGGTCGCGGTGGAGACGTACACGCACCGCCCGGCGCGCCTGCGCCGGCTGGCCCGCCGCCGGGCCGCCTACGGCCGGCTGCTGGAGCGCGGCCTGCGCCACCGCTGGGTCTACTGGGTGCTGCTCGTGGTCCTGTTCGGCATCCCGACCTGCCTGCTGCCGACGAAGTTCGGCAACGAGGACATCATGCCGCTCAAGCGCCACGAAATCATCCTCAACAAGATCGTCGGGTGGGCGCCCTACGCCAACAACAAGACCACCGTGGACAACATCCTGAGCTCGTCCTTCGGCCTGTTCTACAAGGCGATGAGCCGCTCGGACTTCTATCGCGAGCCGTCCCGCCCGCAGCTGTTCATCAACGCCGGCATGCCCGAAGGCTGTACCGTGCAGCAGCTGGACGAGGTGATGCGCAGCATGGAGAACTATCTGTCGCATTTCGAGGAGATCGAGACCTTCGAGACGAGCATCTCGAGCGCCGAGAGCGGAAACATCACCGTCTGGTTCAAGCCCGAATATGAGAAGACCTGGCTCCCGAGCCGCATCAAGAGCGACGTCGTCGCGATGGCGATCAACTTCGGCGGTGCCAACTGGCGGGTCACCGGTATCGACCAGAACTACTTCAACAACAACATTGTCTCCAACTCCCGCGGCTACGGCATTTCCCTGTCAGGCTACAACTATGACGAGCTGACCGGCTATGCGGAGACGCTGATCGAGCGGCTGAAGCAGAACCGGCGCGTCTCGTCGCCGGAAATCTGGGGCGACGGCTACAGCGCCCGGCCCCATACGGAGTTCAACCTGCGGTATGATTTCGAGGCGCTGAGCGCCCGCGGCATCAGCCCGTACGCCTATTATTCCGCGCTCCAGTCGCCGCTCTACGACGCCTCCGTGCTGCGGATCCCGTCCAACGGGGAGTATGTGGGCGTGCGCCTGGTCTCCTCCGCCAAGGACGAACTGGACCTCTGGCACGTCGACAACGCCGCCGTCACGCTGGACGACGGCCGGAAGATGAAGCTGTCCGAGGTGGGCGGCATCACCAAGGGCCTGACGGGCCTGCCGATCGAGAAGGAGGACCAGTCCTACCGGATCTCGGTCCGTTTCGACTTCATCGGATCCTATCAGCTCCTGAACAAGACGGTCGAGGAGGCGGTGGACTGGATGAACGGGAGCGTGCTGCCGATCGGCTTCCACGCCAGCGACGACCGTGGCGGCTGGTACTATACCGAGAAAGAGAAATTCGCGTGGCTGATCCTGCTGGTGATCGTGCTCATCTTCGTGATCTGCGCCGTCCATTTCAATTCCCTGCGGCTTCCGCTGGCGATCATCCTGATGATCCCGCTGTCGTTCGTGGGCCTGTTCCTGGCCTTCGGCCTGACGGATTTCACCTTCGACAAGGGTGGCTTCGCGGCCTTCGTGATGCTCTGCGGCATCACGGTCAACGCCGGCATCTACCTGGTGTCCGAATGGCGCGCCGAGGGCGGCAACTATCTGCACGCCTTCTCCCGCAAGATCCTGCCCATCTCACTGACGATCCTGTCCACGGTGCTGGGCCTGATCCCGTTCCTGTTCGACGGGCCGCACGAGGTGTTCTGGTTCGCCTTCGCGATCGGCACGATCGCGGGCCTGGTCTTCTCCGTCGTGGCGCTGCTGCTCTACCTGCCGGTCTTCATCCGGCGTCCCGCTCACCGGCGGGCGAAGACGAAGTCCTCGAGCTCGCAGAGGGACTGATCCGGGGTCTTTGATTCAAACACGAAATACAGTGCGTGCTTGCCCTGCAGCTTCGCTGCGCGGGGCACGCGGACGCGCAGCTCGGTGAGCGTCTGCGGCTGGCGGCCGTTGAGGCGGATGACGCCGAGCTTGCGGCCGTGGACCGGGTGGTCGGCCATCACGACGATGCGGCCCTTGACGCCCTGCGGGATGAGCCGCACGAGGAGGCGGCGGGCCCGGGCGGCGCGCAGGCCGTCGAAGTTGAAGTACTTGTAGCCGACGATGGAACCGGCGGTGTTGTTGACCACCGGGTTGTGGTTGACGGACAGGTCATAAGGGTCGGATCCGCCGTCCCAGACGGGGCGCGCCGGCTGGACGTAGGAGCCGGAGTAGCGGTTGCCGAGGTTGTCCTTCTCGGCGGGGCGGGGCCCCGTGAACCAGCACGCGATGCCGGCGGAATGCCGCACCAGCGGGTCCAGGCCGCCCAGCTCGAATCCTTCGGAAGTGTATTCGCCCTCGCTGATCTCCACCTTGCCGTCCGGGCCCTCGGTGGCCTTCACCTCGACCGGCGCCACCATCGCCTGGCGGTCGAAGCCGCCCAGGCCGGCCTGCCGGTGGTAGAAGATGTACCACTGCCCGTTGATCTCGCAGAGGCTGCCGTGCGTGTTGCCGCCCGGGGCGGCCGTGCAGATGGGGCGGCCGTCCTCATCGACGTCGCGTCCGCGGGCGTCGATGACCGTGCCGCCGTAGGTCCAGGGGCCCAGCGGGGAGTTGCTCCAGGCGTAGGCGAGGGTGTTGTTGGCCTCGCCGAGGCCGAAGTCGCCGTCCGCCGTCCAGCGGCTGAAGACGAAGATGTATTTGTCCTTGACCTTGCGGATCGAAGAGGCTTCGAAGAAACGGAAGACGCCTTCCTGGTTGAGGTTGGAGACCATGTTCTCCACCACGTTCGCGCCCTTCTTGACGGTGCACATCGTCTCCGGGTCCAGCTCGGCGCCGAACGACTGCTGGAAGCCCCAGTAGCCGTAGACGCGGCCGTCGTCGTCGATGAAGGCCGCCGGGTCGAAGCCCAGCACGCCGACGGTGCGGGTCGGGTCCTTGGGATCCCAGTTGCACACGGTGAAGGGACCGTCCGGCCGGTCGGCGCGGGCGATCATCCCGTTGCGCCCGGCCGCCTGGGTGTTGGGATAGAGGTAGTAGGTCTTCTTGCCGTCCGGGGCGACCTTCTCCACCACGTCGGGGGCGAAGAGGATGTCCCCCCTGCCGTCCGGGTTGAGGGGCCGGCCCTTGGCGTCGAGGCGGGACTCGAAGATCACGCCGTCGAAGCGCCAGTGCGTCAGGTCGTCCACCGCGGCGGACCAGACCACTTGGTCGCGTCCGCAGTAGTCCGTCCGCTCGATGTCGTGCGAGCCGTAGATGTAGACGCGGAACTGCCCGGGGTTGTCGGGGTCCTCGAACACGTAGGGCTCCCCGTCGGGGATGTATTCCCAGAGGGGCAGGTACGGGTTGGCGGCGGAGGCGCCGGCGCAGAGCAGGCAGCTGCCTGCCAGGGCGGTGGCGAAGCGGAAGAAGGGGTTGCGTTTCATCGGAATGTGTTTGAAGTGGTGGAGACAAAAGTAATGAATTCCGGCCAAATAGTGACATTTTTGCTATCTTTGCTGCATATGAAGCCGCTCCGCCTGCTTTTCGTCGCGATTTTGCTCGGTTCCGTCGCCTTCGGGGCGGCGGCGCAGGAGCCCGACGCCGCGAAGCAGGAGAACCCCCGCAAGGTGGCGGACGCCATCATCAAGGAGGCGGGCAAGCACCTCGGCAAGCCCTATGTCTATGGGGGCAACGGCCCGAAGAGTTTCGACTGCACCGGCTTCACCTGCTATGTCTTCCGCAAGTTCGGCTACGAACTGTCCCGCACCTCGGCCGACCAGGCCCGCGACGGCCGTGAGATCAAGGGCGGCATCGAAAAATACCAGAAGGGCGACATCATCGTCTTCGGCGGCCGCAACGCCAAGAAGACCCCGGGCCACGTCGGCATCTTCATCGCCGCGGACAGCCTCAACAAGAGTTTCACCTTCATCCACGCCAGCAGTTCGGGCGTGACCATCTCCCATATTGACGAGCCGTATTTCGCGCAGCGCTTCATCGGCGTGCGCCGCATCCTGCCGGATTTCCCGGCGGAGGAGAAGGCGCGCCGGAGCCATTTCAGCCTGTCGGAGCTGCTCGGCGGCAAGACGGGCGCGGCGCGTGATTCCGTGCTCAATGCCGTCAAGGAGCGCCCGCTGGTCCTCTTCCCGGACGGCACCTGGGCTTTTGTGGGCGAGGACGGCAAGTACGTCGAGGCCGACGGCGGCCGCGACTTCCTGCTCAATGCGGACGGCACCTGGCGCAGCGAGGAGGCCACGACGGCCGAATACTATACGGTCCGTGGCGGCGACACTTTCCAGAAGATCGCCAGGAAGTTCGGGATTTCCGTGGATTCGCTCCTCGAGATGAACGGCCTCAACAAGCGCTCCGTCCTCCGGCTGGGGGACCGCCTGCGGGTGCATTAATCGTTTCGAACCGTTTTATTCTCCGACGGCGCCGAGCGTGGCGGCGGAGATGCGCGTGTCCGGCCGGTAGGCCGTGCGCAGCGCCTTGTGGCAGGCCGCCAGCGTGGCGCCGGTGGTGAACACGTCGTCGACCAGCAGGATGTGGCGGGCCCGCGGGGCCTGCCCGTCGCGCAGGGCGAAGGCCCCCGCGACGTTGGCGGCCTTGGCCTCGCCGCTCAGGCGCGTCTGGCTGCGGGTGCGCCGGCAGCGGCGGAGCAGCCGCTCCGCGCACGGCGCCCCGAGCGCCCGCGCCACCTCGCGCGCGATGACCGCCGCCTGGTTGTAGCCGCGGCGCCAATGCCGCGTCCAGTGCAGCGGAACGGGGACCACGAGGTCCACGTCCGCGTAGAGGGGTGAAGCGGCCAGGCGCGCGCCCAGCAGGCGCGCCGCCCAGCGCCCCGTCCCGAAATCCCGGTGGTATTTCAGGGCCTGCGAGATCTTTTTGTAGCCGGCGTCCGCCCGATAATGATAAAGAGCCGCAGCATACGCATACGGCTCATATTCATCGACCTGTACCTTGGCGTTGAAACGGTCGGCCATCGGATTGTGGCCGAGCGTGTGGTAGCGCGTCTCCGGGAGGTCCGAAAGGCACTCCAGGCAGAGGTGCCGCTCCTGCGGGAGGAGGGGACGGCCACACACCACGCACGCTCTCGGCAGGACCAGGTCCAGCAGCGCCGAGAGTGAAGTTTTCAACGTAAGTCCGGTCAGGCGGGGGTCCATTCCTAGCAGTTCATCGCACCGCAGCAGTGGATGACCTGTCCGCTCACATAGGAAGAGAGGTCGCTGGCGAGGAAGAGGGCCACCTTGGCCACATCCTCCGGGGTGCCGCCGCGACGCAGCGGAATGGTCTTGATCCAGGCCTCGCGCACTTCCTCGGGAAGGGCGGCGGTCATATCGGAAATGATGAAGCCCGGGGCGATGCAGTTGGCGCGGATGCCGCGCGGACCCATCTCCTTGGCGATCGACTTCGCGAGACCGATCAGACCGGCCTTGGAAGCGGAGTAGTTGCACTGGCCGGCGTTGCCGCTGACACCGACGACGGAAGACATATTGATGATGCTGCCGCCGCGCTGGCGCGCCATGATCGGCGTGACGGCGTGGATGTAGTTGTAGGCGGACTTGAGGTTGACGTTGATGACGGCGTCCCACTGGGACTCGTCCATCCGGAGCATCAGGCCGTCGCGGGTGATACCGGCGTTGTTGACGAGGATATCGATGTGTCCGAAGTCGGCCTGGATCTGCTCCACGGTCTCGTGCGTTTGGGCGAAGTCGGCGGCGTTGGACGCGTATGCGCGGACCTTGACGCCGAGGGCTTCCAGCTCCTGGACGGTCTCTTCGCTGATCTTGATGTCGGTGAATGCGATGTCCGCGCCTTCGGCGGCGAACTTCAGGGCAATGGCCTTGCCAATGCCCCGGGAGGCGCCCGTAATCAGGGCGACTTTACCTTGCAGTAATCCCATTTTCGTTAATATTGTTCGATTTTCATGATGGCTTCTATGTCGTCCGGCGCGATGGGCAGGCGCTGTGCGCCGAGCCGGCGCGCGCCGTCCGCCGTCACGAGGACGTCGTCTTCGAGGCGGATGCCGCCGAAGTCGAAATACGTTTCCAGCCTGTCGTAGTTGACGCGGCCCTTGTCGGTGCCTTCGCGCTTCCACAGCCGGATCAGGTCGGGGATGAAGTAGATGCCCGGCTCGTCGGTGATGACGTTGCCGGGGACCAGCTTGCGGGCCATCCGCAGGCTGCCCAGGCCGAGCTGGGCGGAGCGGGTCTGGTCGGCGTCGTAGCCCACCAGGTTCTCGCCCAGGTCTTCCATGTCGTGCACGTCGAGGCCCATGTTGTGGCCCAGTCCGTGGGGCATGAACAGGCCGGCGATGCCGTCGGCCACCATCCCGTCGACGTCGCCGCGCACGAGGTCCAGCTGCTTGAGGTTGTCCAGCATGTGGGCGGCCACGGCCAGGTGGACGTCGCGGTAGGCGATGCCCGGACGGATCATGCTGAATGCGAGTTCGTTGCACTCATAGACCGTCTGGTAGATATCACGCTGCTTCCGGGTGAAGGTGCCGGAAGTCGGGTAGGTGCGGGTGTAGTCGGAGGCGTAGTGGTCGTTGGCCTCCGCGCCGGCGTCGATGACCATCAGCTTGCCCGGCTCGACGGGCATTTCGTGGCTGTGGCAGTGGAAGATCTCGCCGTGCTGGGTGAGGATCGTGGGGAAGCTGACGCCCCAGCCCTTGGCCAGGGTGGCGCCTTCCATCTCGCCGACGATCTCCTGTTCGATGCGGCCCGGGCGGATGCCGCGGCGGGCGATGGTGTGCATCTCGTAGCCGAGGTTGCAGGCGGCGTCGATGCTCGCGATCTCCAGCGGCTCCTTGACGAGACGCAGGGAGATGACGGCGCGCACCAGCGGCTCGGAGGCCTTGGCGCAGCCGCCCTTGCCGGCGCTTGTGACCTCGTCGGGGGTCAGGCCGAGCAGTTCGGCGAGCTTGATGCGGTTGTAGTAGCGGGATGCCGGGAGGAAATGGACCTGGCGGCCCTTCAGCGCCGCGCCCAGGGCGTCGTAGGACGTCGTGCGGGCCACGCCGGCGCGGTCGGCCAGCGAGCGGACGGAAGGCATGGGGCCCATCCAGATGATGTCGTCGATCCCGAAGTCGTCGGCATAGATGGTCTCTTCGCCGGTCTCCAGGTCGATGGTGGCGGCGAAACGCGGCTCGTCAATGCCGAAGAAATAGATCCAGTTGCTGTCCTGACGCCACTTGTAACAGTTGTCCTTGTATTGGGCAGGGGCGTCGACATTGCCGAGGAACAGGGCGACGCCCCGCTCTCCCCGAAGTTTTTCGAGCAGCGCCTTGCGGCGTGCCACATATACCTCTTTTCCAAACATAGTGGGGGCAAAGATAGTAATTTTCTGTGTATCTTCGCGGTCAGAAAACAGGATAATACCATGCTCCAACAAGTCGCCGATATCGTCCGGCAAGCCGCCGGCCTGATGGTGGCCGACCACTTCTCCATCACGCAGAAGGACGGTCTGGCCAACCTCGTGACCTCCTCGGACCTTGCCGTCCAGCACTTTCTGACCGAAAAGCTCGCCGCGCTGCTGCCCGGCTGCGGCTTCCTCTGCGAGGAGGAGGATTTCCGCGACCTGTCGGAGGAGTCGGTCTGGATCATCGACCCGATCGACGGCACGGCCAACTATTCGCGCGGCATCGCCGACTGCTGCATCTCCGTCGCCCTGGCGCGCGGCGGCGTCCTGGAGCTGGGCGTCGTCTACAGCCCGCGCCGCGGCGAACTCTACACGGCGGAGCGGGGCAAGGGGGCCTGCTGCAACGGCCGCCCCATCCACGTGTCCGGGCGTCCGTTCGCCGACGGCCTGCTCTGCACGGCGCTGAGCCTCTACGGCAAGCAGTACGCGAAAAGCTGTTCGGAAATCATCTACGATTTATATATGCGGAGCAACGACGTGCGCCGCTGGGGTTCCGCCGCGGTGGAGCTGTGCCTGCTGGCCTCCGGCGTGGTCGAGTTGTATTTCGAGATGCGGCTGCAGCCGTGGGATTACGCGGCTTCGATGCTGATCCTGCTCGAGGCGGGCGGCTGCATCGCCGGCTGGGACGGCGCCGCGCCTTCGCTCACGCGCCCGTCGCTGGTCGTCGCGGCCAACCGCGCCGATTCGCTCGACGAGCTGCTCCGGACCGTCCGCCGCTATCTGCCGGACGGGGTCCCGTATCAGCAATAAACAGGTTTAGACAAGGTCGGCGATGATGTCGTCGCTGACGAACCAGGCGTCTTCGGGGATCCGGAGCCGCCCGTCGCCGGTCCGCGCCAGGCGCCCGTCGGCGAGCATCTCCGCCGCCTTCGCGGCATCGACCAGCTCCGCCGCAATCCCCCGCGCCGTCCGCAACCCCAGCATCACCGTCTCCTCCCGCGCCTCTTCCGCGGAAATCAGTTCGCTTCCTTCTACGAAGCAGTATGCTGCCTCCGGAAACCGTAGCCAGCAAGCTGGCTTGTTCTCTAACCCCTGTAATCCCCTTCCAGGGGATATCTTCTCTTCGAGCCGGCTCCGTAAGTGACCGTTCCAGCTACGGCTGTGACCGTCGAACGAGTGTGCGGCGGGGCCGAGGCCGACGTAGGGATGGCGGGACCAGTAGGCGCTGTTGTGGACGGCTTCGTGGCCGGGGAGGGCCCAGTTGGAGATCTCGTAGTGGACGTAGCCGGCGGTGCGCAGCGCGTCGCAGAGCTGGCGGTACTGCGCCGCGCACTGCTCCTGCGTCGCTTCGTCGTAGCGCCCCCGGCGCACCAGCTCCGCCAGCGCGCTGCCCTCCTCGATGCTGAGCTGATACGCGCTCACGTGCTCCGGCCGCCAGGCCGACACCTCCCGCAGCGTCTCCGCGAAAACCGCCTCCGAGAGCTGCGAGATGCCGAAAATCAGGTCCACGCTGACGTTGCGGGCGCCCGCCGCGCGCAGGATGCGGAACGCCTCCCGCGCCCGCGCCGCGTCGTGCCGCCGGTTCATCCAGCGCAGGATGCCGTCGTCCAGCGACTGCACCCCCATGCTCACGCGGTTGACGCCCAGCGCCAGCAGCTCCCGCACATACGCCTCGCCCTTCTCCACGATATCCTCGGGATTCACCTCGACGGTGAATTCGGTAAAAGGTTTCGGATAGCTGTCCTGGTGCTTCGCGGCTTCGGAGCGAAGCGACGCAGGGGGTTCGGGGGGAACGCCCCCCGTCATAAGCGAAGCGAGAATCTTTCGCAACAGCGAAAGAGGCAGCACCGATGGGGTGCCGCCTCCGATGTAAAGCGTATTCAGATCGCGTGTGGCCTCGATTTCGTCCCGACGCCGGGACGCTTCGGCGCACACCGCCTCCGTGTACAGTCCGAAATCCTGCGCGTCCCGCCCCCGGCAGGCGATCTCCGAATAGAAATCGCAGTAAGTGCAGAAACTCCTGCAGAAGGGGACGTGCAGATAGACCATCTAGCGGAGCAGGAGCTCGCCGTGGCCGAGCTGCGCCTGGGTGGTGTAGGCGTCAACGGTGTAGATGCCCTTCTGGAAGGCGCCCACGTTGTTGACATAGATGCCCAGGTCCACTTCCTGACCCTGGTAGTCCACCTCGCGGGAAGCCGTGGCCTCGAGCGTCTCGCCGTTGAAGGTGAAGGTGGTGCCGCGGCCGTCGGAGAGGAGGTTGCCGTTCGGATCCGTCACGCGCACATAGACGCGCACCGGGCCGCGCTCGGCGAGCTCATTCTCCACGAGGCTGAGGTTGACCAGGAAACGGGCGACGCGGTTGGCCTTGTCCGTGATCTTGTCGTTGTGGTTGTAGGCATACATCACGAAGTTGTGGGCCTTGAGGATGGAACCGGCGGTCACACGGCTGGTCAGGTTCTCGACCTGCTGGCTCAGCTGGGTGTTGAGCTGACGGGTCTGCTCCGCCTCCTGGCGGGCCGTGGCGGCCTCCTGGGCGAGCTGGTGGTTCAGCGTGTTGAGGGAATCGATCTGGTTGATGTAGCCGCGCATGATGGAGCGCAGCGTGCCGAGTTCCTTCTCATACTGGCGGATCTTGGAACGGTCCGTCGCCTCGGTCTTCTTGATACGGTCCACGAGCTGGGCGATCTCCTCGCGGGAGGAATCGAGCTGGGCGTTGATCGAGTCATATTCGGACGAGAGGTTCTCGTAGTCGCTCTGCAGGGCAATGATCTGTTCGGTCAGATCGGCTTTCTCCTGGTTCAGTTCGCCCACGAGTTTGTTCTTGGAACTCAACACATAATAGAGTGCTGCGGCCAGGCCGAGCGCGACGACGATCATCGCGATCATAACGGCTTTCAGGCCTCCGTTGGACTTCTTTTCAGCTTGCTGTCTCTCAAGCTTCTCGATGGGATCTTCTTTTTCCATTTTGATAAGATTTTTAAAGGTCAAGGCAAAAATAGCAAATTTTATGCTAATTTTGTAATTATGAAATATATAATCCGCGCGCTTAAGTATTTTTGCTACCTGATCATCTTCCTGACGCTGATCGTCCTGGCCCTGGTCCTGACCGGATTCGTCGAGGCGGACCTCTCCAAAATGTTCATCAACGGCTACGATTCGCTGTGGCAGATCGCCCTGATCATGCTCGTCTTCGCGCTCCTGTATCCGCGCCTCGGTTATGCCTCGCGCACGGCGCATATCTCCGGCTCGCCGGAGGAGCTGCGCGGCGACGTGGTGTCCGCGATGGATCGGCTGGGCTACCGCCTGGAAAACGAAGACGGCACCGGCTGGACCTTCCGCCGCCGTTCGGCCGTGTCGCGGGCGCTCAAGATGTGGGAAGACCGCATCACCCTGACGGTGACGGGTGCGGGCGTGAAGGCCGAAGGCCTGATGCGCGACCTCGCGCGGGTCATCTCCGCGCTGGAGGCTACCCGATCAGATGTTTAGCGGCAGCGCACAAGGCATCATAGAAATCCTCTCCGAAGCTCTTCGTGAGGGGATTTTTTAGAAATTGGTAGACCCGGATCCCCTCGCGCTCACCCTTCTCGAAGGCGGGCTTGCAGATGTCCCAGTGGTGGACGTTGAGGGCGAGGCCGCCGCCGGTGAGCTTGGTGACCCGGATGGGGTAGAGCGAGCAGGACGCGGGCTTGACCTTGCCGGCCATCTCGATGGCGCAGAGGCATTCGCCCTTCGCGCCGAAATGGCAGAAGGCGCAGGGCAGGTCCTTCTCATTCCCCCCTTCGGGGGCCAGCAGCGGGGTGACGATGTCGTTGTCGCGGTCCACCTCGAAGAAGCCCTTGGCGTCCACGGCGGCCCGGCCCTGCGGGGTCATCAGGTCGCAGTAGGCGGGATAATCCCGCTCCAGGCCCTCGAGTTCGTGCTCCTCCAGCGGCGCGCCGCTGTCGCCCGCGATGCAGCAGGCGCCGCGGCAGGTCGCGTAGTCGCACGCGAAATACTCCATCACCACGTCTTCCGACACCAATATGTCACCGATCTGGACGATCGTTCCGAATCTGTTGTTTCCCATCAGTCGATTATGTATTCTACTTCCGCCCCGGCGTCCAGCCTGCCGAGGATGTCGCGCACGCTGGCGACGGAGATGCGCCGGATGGCGTCCTTGTAGCCCGTGATCAGGTCCTTGCCCTCGCTATAGCGCACCAGCACGTCCTCCATCAGCGTCTGCGGGTCGGCGTAGCGCTTGTCCAGCTCCTGGAGCAGCGCCTGGCCGGTGGCGAAGAGGACGTTCTCCGGCAGGGGAATGTCCTGCAGCCGCCGGGTCACGGTGCGCATCGCGTCCAGCAGGTCCTCCGTCGTGCCCGGGGCGATGCCGGCCGGCAGGCCGTCCTCCCGGCAGGGAAGGCAATGGATATAGACGGTGAGCCGCTCCGCGGGGAAGAGCTCCAGGCGTCCGGACACTTCCACCCGGGCGCCCTGCCCGGCGAGCGCCGCCGTCAGCTGGCGCCGGACCATCTCGCAGGCCACGCGGAAGGACAGGTAGTTGTCGAGGTTGAACGGCACGGCCGCGGAACGGGCCGCGTACACGCCGATCTCCCGGCCGCCGGTCGCGCCCGCGGCCGCAGGCTCCGTGCGCGAGACGGTGCCGGTGATGAAGCGGCTCTCCACGTGCGGACGGGCGGCGAAACGTTTCGAGGTGCCGAAGACGTCCAGGACGCGGGAGAGCTCCTTCTTGAGCGCCTCCTCGTCCAGGTCGCCCACCAGCATCAGCACGCCGTCGCCGACCTTGCCGAAGAGGGACTGGAAATATTGTTCCGCCCGTTCGGGCAGGTCGTCGGACAGGCAGTCCATCCGCTTGCGCTCCGGATAGAAATAGTCCGGCCGCAGGAGGTTGTCCATCCGCGCGTTGACGTCGCGCGGCGAGCTGGCTTCGCGGTCCAGCCGCAAGGCTTCTTCGGTCCGGTAGGCCGCGAAGGCGTCCGGATCGGGCTTGCGGTCGTGCGCGAGCGCCAGAAGCAGCTGCATCAGCTGGGAGAATTGCGCGGAGGGCGCGCGTCCGGTGATGCGCAGGTCGGAGAGCGAGGCGCCCACCTGCATCGTGATGCCGCTCGCGTCCAGCCGCTCGCGGAATTCCGCGGCGTTCATCCCGGCCACGCTGTTCAGCGTGAACAGATCGCCGACGAAGGCGCTTTCACCCGCCTTCAGCCCCGGCACGTCGGCCACGCCGCCGCGCAGCAGCAGGGCGTAGTGGAACTCGCGCGGGGTGTCCATTTTCTTATAGATGACCTTGATGCCGTTGGCGAAGGTCCACAGGCGGCCGCCCGAAAGGGGCTCCGCGGCCTCGCTCTTCAGGCGCACCCGGATCCGGGCGGCGTGGAAGAGGTCCGGCAGGCCGGCCACGGCCTTCGCCGTGCTGTCCGCTTGGTTCCAGCCTTCGGCGAAGGCCTGGCTGAGCGCGGCGTCTTCCTGCCGCGGCGCGGGCAGGTCGAAGCGCAGCGTGAGGTTGCGGGCGGAGTCCAGCAGCGCGCGGGCGAAGCCGTTGAACAGCGCCAGCTCGCGCGCGTCGTCGAGGCGGCGCGTGCCGATGAAGCTGCCCAGCATTTCGCCGGAGGCGAGGTTGGCGCCATAGAGGTAGGACGCGACGCAGCGGTCCAGGTATTCGTCGTTGCGCAGGCGGCGGGTGCCGTCGCGCCGGGCTTCGGTGATCTGCTGCTCCCGCGCCAGCAGGAATTCGTCCAGTTCCGCGCCCTGGCGGTCGAGCGTGCCGAGCACGGCGGCGAAGCACCGCGTGGCGGAATCGACCTGCGCGGCCGGGACGTAGGCGGTCAGCGTGTGCCGCTCGTCGTCCGGGCCCTGGGCGCTGTCGCGGTAGCGGTAGCGGAATCCGGCGAGCGGGATGCCGGCTTCGCGGAAGCTGCGCTCCATCCGCCGGCCGAGGATGCGGCCGAGCTGGTCGGCGTAGGCCTGCGTGACGAGCGGCATCGGGGTGTTCATCTCCTCCTTGCCCAGGCGGGCGGTGCTGAAGATGGCGTTGACCGCCGCCACTTCACGGGCCCCGTTGCCGGCGAGGCGGAACGTGAGCGTGTCCCGCGGCTGCCACTGGTAGGCGGTGCCCGGGAAGTTGTATTCCAGCGCGGGGACCATCATCGACATCAGGTCCATCCGCTCGCGGATCTTCTTCGCGTCGATGTCGCCGCAGATGATGACGGCCTGCGGCTTGCGGTAGGCCGCCGCCATGTCGAAGAGCATCAGCAGGGTGGAGTCCGCGACGCGCTCGTCATACGTCGGCACGTCGTGGAAGGAGAACAGCGCGGCGTCGGCCGGCAGGGAGATGTAGCCGTCTTCGGCATAGCCGATGCCGTGCTCCGCGAGGAAGCGGTAGGGCGCGCGGCGCCCGAAATGCGGCAGTTCGCGCAGGAGGCCGCGGGCCTCGGCGGCGTCCCGCCGTCCCCGCTGCACCAGCGCGAAATCGGCGAAGCCCTTCCGGTCCGGATTGGTGACCAGATAGAACTGGATTCCGTCGGGCAGATTGCCCCGTACGATTTCTTTTGCGACCCCGAGGGACGGAAGCTCCTGCCCCTGCATCATAAATACTGACAGCAGGATACAAATCAGGCACGATATGTGTTTTGATAACTTCCGCATTGCGTTTGCAAAAGTAAGAAAGAAAATGATTACATTTGTGTTCGCTCGAATTAAAACTAACAAAACCGATAAGAAATGAAAAAGATTCTCGCTACTATCGCAACGCTTGTTGTGGCTCTTGGAACCATTTCCGCACAGGATTTGGCTGCGGTTACTGACCTTTACAATGCCGGCGCAGAGGCCATCTCTACGGACAAGGCCGGCGCACTGAAATCTTTCGAGCAGGCGCTCAAGCTCGCTGAGGCGCTTGGTGAGGAAGGTCAGGAAGTCGTGGCGAATTGCAAGAATATCATTCCGAACCTGAAGCTTTCCCTGGCCAAGGACCTGGCCAAGGAGTCCAAATATGACGAGGCCGTCGCCGCCCTGGAGGATGTCCTGAAGGTGGCTGAGTCCTACGAGGCTTTCGGCGTGGTCGAAGAGGCCACCAAGCTGGTCCCGCAGATCAAGGGCGCCAAGGCTGCCGCCCTGCTGAAGGCCAACGATTTTGAAGGCGCCGCCGCTGCCTACAAGGAGCTCGTCGACGCCAACCCGACCGACGGCGTCTCCGCCCTGCGTCTGGGTGCTGCCCTGAACGGCGCCGGCAAGGTCGAGGAGGCGAAGGCCGCTTTCGAGCAGGCCGCCGCCAATGGCCAGGAGGCCGCTGCCAAGAAGCAGCTTGGCACCATCTTCCTGAAGGAGTCCTCCGCCGCCCTCAAGGCCAAGAAGTATGCCGAGGCCGTGGCCGCCGCCCTCAAGGTGAACGACTACGTCGAGAACGCCCAGGCCTGGCAGCTCGCCGGTCAGGCTTCCCAGGCCGCCGGTAAGAACAGCGACGCCATCAAGTACTTCGAGAAGTACCTCGAGGCCGCTCCGACCGCTTCCAACGCCGGTGCCATCGCCTACACCGTCGGCGCTCTCTATCAGGCCGCCAAGAACAACGCCAAGGCCAAGGAGTTCTACACCAAGGCCCTGTCCGATGCGAAGTTCGGCGCCGAGGCCAAGAAGATGCTTGACGCCCTCAAGTAATGCAATGGCTTGAGCTGCTGGCTCCCGCCAGGAACAAAGATATCGGCATCGCAGCCATCGACTGCGGTGCCGATGCCGTATATATCGCAGGTCCCGGATTCGGGGCCCGCAAGGCGGCGGGCAACAGCTTCGAAGACATCGCGGAACTCTGCGCCTACGCACACCGGTTCGGGGTGCAGATTTTCGTGACCTATAACACCCTCTGGCGCGAAGGCGAGGAGGAGGAAGCCCACGCGCAGATGTTGCGCGCGCAGGAAGCGGGGGCGGACGCCTTCATCATCCGGGAGCCGCGGATCGCGGCGTGGGATGACATCACCGTGCCCCTGCACGCTTCCACGCAGTGTGCCATCCGCGACGTGGCGCGCGCCAAGTATTTCGAGTCGCTGGGCTGCGAGCGCATCATCCTGGAGCGCGAGCTGTCGCTGGAGACCGTCCGCGAGATCTGCGCGGCCGTGTCGTGCGACGTGGAGTTCTTCGTGCACGGCGCGCTCTGCGTGTGCTACAGCGGCGACTGCCGGCTGTCGGAGTTCATCGACGGGCGGAGCGCCGACCGCGGCGAATGCATCCAGGCCTGCCGCTCGCTCTACGACCTGGTGGACGGCGACGGCCGGGTGCTGCTGCGCAACAAGGCCGTCCTCTCCCTGAAGGATTTCAACCTGAAGGCCCGGCTGGAAGACCTGGCCGAAGCCGGGGTGTGCTCCTTCAAGATCGAAGGCCGGCTCAAGAACGCATCCTATGTCAAGAACGTGGTCCGGGACTATTCCCTGGCGCTGGACGCGCTGGTGGCGAAGTACCCCGACCGCTACTGCCGCGCCTCTTTCGGCACGGTGACGGGCGGTTTCGTGCCCGACACCGCCAAGACCTTCAACCGCGGCTACACCGAGCTCTTCCTGGACGGCCAGCGCGGCAAATGGTCCTCGATGGACGCGCCCAAGTCGATGGGCGAGGCCGTGGGGACGGTGCAGCGCATCCGGCGCCAGGCGGGCCGGACGATGACCTTCGAGGTCCGGCCCCTCCGGCGCGACCTCGCGCTGCACAACGGCGACGGCTTCGCCATCGCCACGGCGGACGGCGTGACCGGCTTCCGCGGCGACGTCTGCGAAGGTCTGCAGGTCAGCTGCAAGGACGTTCCCGACCTGCGGGAGGGGATGACGCTCTACCGCAACATCAACACCGCCTTCGAGAAGATGCTGGAGACGCAGACCTGCCACCGGGAGGTCCCGGTGCATCTCTCGCTGCGCCTGCACGGCAAATATGTCCTGGAAGTGCGCGCCGTCACGGCCGACGGCCGCGAGGTGCTGAGCCCGTTCCATATGGACGTCGAGACGGCCGAGAACCGCGAGCGCGCGGAAGCGATGCTGCGCGAGCAGCTCTCCAAGCGCAGCGGCGTCTATCATTTCTCGCTTGACGAACTGCTGGTCGAGACCGCCGGGGGCAACCTCCCCCTGCTCAGCGCGTCGACCATCAACGGCATCCGCCGCCTCGTCGCCGAAGACCTCGACGGCGTCCCGGCGCCCGGCCGCTCCGCCGCACCCCGCCGTCCCCGGCCGGACCGGGAAGCCCTTACCTTGATCTCCCGGCCCGCCATGGAGCCGCTGATGCGCAGCAAATACTGCGTCCGCTACGAGCTCGGCCTCTGCCCCAAGTATCAGGGCGCCAAGCCCCCGCAGGAGCTCTTCCTGCTCAACAACGGCCGCCGGCTGGCGCTCCGCTTCGACTGCGCCGCCTGCGAGATGACCGTCATTTCAGACCAAAAGTAATCTCCACGTCGCCGAAGCGGCCGGTCAGGCTGCCGCCGCCCTGGTCGAAGACCTCCTGGAAGAAGTTGCGCGTCAGCTGTCCGCGCCAGACCACGTCGTCCTTGTCCTTGTAGGGGATATCCAGTTCGAATCCATATTGTTTGGAGTTGTATTTGACCACCGCGCTGCACTTCCAGCTGGTGGTCGTGCCGCCGTCGTCCTCGATGATCATAAAGGCGATCTTCTCCATCTGGCCGGTGAAGTTGGTCAGCAGGACGGCGTCGAAGGGGAGCTTCCTGCCGACCTGGCTGCGCTTGACGACGACCATCAGGTCCGTCAGGCTGGGGGAGTAGTTCTTGAGGTCCTCGTCTTTGGTGGCCTTGAAGCCGTCCACCGCGCCCGTCTTGATGAAGAACTCGGAGGCGCCGCCGAACCAGCTGTCGTAGTTGCGCAGCATCTTGAAGCTCTGGATGCTGAAGATGTATTCCTTTTCGGCATCCTTGCCGGGGTCTTTCTTGGTGGCCTTGGTGTCCGGCATCTCCTCCAGGAACAGCTCCAGCGGCGTGAAGGCCGCGTCGTCGTTGCGGTTGACCACCCAGACCGGCCGCTCCTTCGCCAGCTGCTCGTTGACCAGCACGGAATCCACCACGTGGGCGCCGTCGGCGTCGAAACGGATCTCGTAGCCGTAGTTGGCCTCCGCGCCATAGCCCGGGTCGAAGGTGACGACGGGGAAGGCCTTGCCGTCCCAGTTCTCCGAGTAGGGCCAGTAGATCTGGATGTCCGATTCGCTCAGCGCGTTGATGTAGCGCTCGACGTCGGCCGCGCCGCCTTTGGTGCCGCCGTATTCGCGCGCCAGGTAGTCGGCGAACAGGTCGCGCAGCGGCGTCTTGTAGCCGCCGGCCTTGGTGGGCTTCCCGCGGTCGCCCACCCCCGCGCCCGGCGCGGTGAAGAGGTCGGTCAGGCGGTACTCTTCGTCATAGCCGTGGCCCGCCGAGGCGTTGACGGCGTCGTAGACCTCGTCGAGGTGCTCGGCCTCGAGCGGCAGGTCGGAGAGGATGCGGGCGACGTCCGACAGGGAAAACAGTCCCGTGTCGGCCCCGGGAATGTCCAGGCCGTTTTTCTGTCCGTCGCATCCCGCGAGGACAAGGGCAAACAGCAGCCCCGTAAGGAGAGATCGGCTCGTTTTCATCGTTCAAGCATTTTTGTCGTTTGTCCTGCAAAGTGACGAACAACTATCCGTTTTCTCCCCCACTTAATCGTTTAACTCCTTATTGTTTAACTCTCGTTCCTGCTTTTTTGTCCCGAAATGGATGATTTCCGGCAGCGGCAGTCGCCGCGGGAAGGCGTAGCCACCCTCGGCTCGTCAGAGGGAGGGGCCCGACGGATACGAGTTATCGCGAAGCGATGACGAAGTAGACGTTGGGAGGGATGGAGTGGAGCGAAGCGGAACGGAACCTTCCCGGGCGACTGCCGTGCCGGGAAAGGGATTGGTGCAGGTCGGGCCATTGGCTAGGCGGCGAAGTGGACGAATCGTATTTTTTTGTAGAAATCGGGGACGGTCCGTACGTTTTTTAATCCGGCGGCGCGGAAAACGGCGGCGGTTTCGGGGCCGAGCGATTCGTTGATCTCGACGATGCCGGCGCCGCCGGGCCGCAGGAAACGCTGGGCCCAGCGCGCCACGGCGCGGTAGAAGCGCAGCGGGTCGTCGTCCGGGACGAACAGCGCCAGCGCGGGCTCGTGCTCCAGGACGTTGGGGCGCATCTGCGCGCGTTCGCGCTCGAGCACGTAAGGAGGATTGCTGACGATCAGGTCGAAAGGACCGTAGGGGAAATCCTGCTCGGTATCGAGGACGTCGGCCTGCAGGAAGACGGGCGATCCGTCCGGAAACTGCCGGCGGGCATAGGCCAGGGCGGCCTCCGAGAGGTCCACGCCGACCACCTGCGCATCCCGGATTTCCCGGGCGATGCTCCAGGCGATGCAGCCCGAACCGGTGCAGAGGTCCAGCACCCGGGGCGGGCGGTCCAGCTCCATTTCCCGCAGGAGGCGGACGGCGTCGGCCACCAGCAGCTCCGTCTCGGGACGCGGGACGAGCACGCCGGGTCCGACGGCGAAACGGTGTCCGCAGAACTCCGCGACCCCCAGCACGTACTGGATCGGTTCGCCCGCGGCCAGGCGCCGCAGGTCGTCCTCCAGTTCCGCCTGCCGGTCGGCCGGCACCTGCGTGTCCGGCTCGACGATATGGGTATAGGACGTGGTGCCGAGCTTCTCCGTGCAGAGCATCAAAACCAAACCCCTCGCCTCCGGCGAAGGGTATAGGGTTTCAAGACGGCGGGCGCCGTCGCGGATGAAGTCGGCCAGCAGCACTAGCTGTTCTCGATGATGGTCGTCAGGAAGGAAGTCATATCCTGCCCGGCGGCCCGCACCATCTTGGGTACGAGCGAAGCGCTGGTCATACCGGGGATCAGGTTGATTTCCAGGAAATAGAGACCATCCTCGGCGAGGATGTAGTCCATCCGGACCACGCCGCGGCAGCCCAGCCGGAAATAGATGTCGGCGGTGGTGCGCTGCACGAGCTCGCGCTCCTCCTCGGAGACCGGGGCGGGGCAGAGCTCCTGGCTGCGGCCGTTATATTTGGCGTCGTAGTCGAAATATTCGTTCTCGGTGACGATCTCGATGAGCGGCAGCGTCGCGACCTTCTCGCCGTCGAAATAGGCGGCGCAGGTCAGCTCGCGGCCGGTCACGCCCTGCTCGATGAGCACCGTGTCGTTCTCGCTGAAGCCGAACTTGACGGCCGGAGCGAGCTCCTCGGCCTTGCTCACGCGCGTGACGCCGAAGCTGGAGCCGCCCTGCGTGGGCTTCACGAACACGGGGAACTTGAGCGTACGCTCCACCTCGGCCGTAGCGGCCTCGAGGTCCATACCCTGGCGGATGAACACATCCGGCGCGCACTTCGCGAGCCCGAGCTCGCGGATATAGCACTTGCAGGCGTATTTGTCGAAGACGATCGAGCAGGTGCTGGAATCGCAGGTGCTGCAGGGGATGCCGAGCATCTCGAGGTAGCCCTCGAACTGGCCCGTCTCACCCGGTGCGCCGTGCTGGACGATGTAGGCGTAGTCGAACTTGACGTGCTCGCCCAGGACCTGCACGGAGAAATCGTTCTTGTCCACCTCCGGACGCGCGCCCTCGGGGAAGGTCACGCGCATCGAATTGCACTTCTTGGCGGCGACGAGCTGCCATTTGCCGAAGCGGGCGAAGATCTCATAGATGTCGTATTCGTTCCCGTCGATGCGGGAGGCGACGAACTCACCGCTCCGGCAGGAAACCTCCCACTCGGAGGAGTCGCTGCCATACACCACGGCGATGGTCTTGTACTTGCTCATATCCTAATTGAAATAATATTCTTCTTCTTCATTGCGTTTGCCCGTGGCTCCGTCGGAGCCCACGTACTCATCGCCGTAGCCGCCCAGGAACACGCCGTCGGTGGCACAGTTGAACGTGATCGCCCCGCTGGTCGGTGCCAGGAACTGGTCGGCTTCCATCGACCAGCCGATGGTCGGATCCGCGATGCACTTCTTCATCCAGATGCCCCAGATCGGGAGGGCGGCGTTGGCGCCCTGGCCGAGGGACGTGGACGTGAAGTGGACGCTGCGGTCTTCGCCGCCCACCCACACGCCGGCGGTGATGTTGGGCGTGTAGCCGATGAACCAGCCGTCGGAGTTGTCGTTGGTCGTACCGGTCTTGCCGGCGATCTCGCCGCGCAGGCCGTAGACGGAGCGCAGGCGGTTGCCCGTGCCTTCGTTGACCACGCCGCGCATCAGCTCGACCATCAGGTAGGCCGTCTGCTCGGAGATGGCGTCGCGCTTCTGGTTGGTGAACTCGTCGATCGTGCGCCCGTCGCTGTCGGTGATGCGGTAGACATACTGCGGCGTGACGTAGGTGCCGTGGGACGGGAAGGTGTTGTAGGCGGCCACCATATCGAAGACGGGGACCTCAGCGGCGCCCACGCACAGGGAATACACCTCGTCGAGGTGCGTCTGGACACCCATCTGGTGGACCATCCGGACCAGGGCGGCCGGACCGAGCTCCTTCATCAGGAAGGCCGAGACGTTGTTGGAACTGTGGGCGAGGCCCCAGCGCAAGGTGACCGTCTGGCCGATCATCTCCTCCTTGTCGGTGCTTCGCGGCGTCCAGACATTGCCGTCAGGCAGCAGGAACGACTGCGGAAGCAGGACCACGCGGTCGCAGGGGGTCATCCCCTCCTGCATCGCCAGGGTATAAAGGTAGGGCTTGATGGTCGAACCGACCTGGCGCTTGCCCTGCCGGACGTTGTCGTATTTGAAGTAGCGGTAGTTGGGACCGCCGACATAGGCGCGGATGTAGCCGGTGTTCGGCTCGATGGCCATGAAGCCGCAGCGCAGGATGCTCTTGTAGTAGCGGATGGAGTCGTCGGGCGTCATCGTGGTGTCCACGTAGCCCTTGGCGTTCCACGCGAAGACGCGCATCTTCTCCGGCTTGCTGAACTGCGCGAGGATCTCGGCGTCGCTCTTGCCGGCGCGGTGCTGCAGGCGGTAGCGGTCGCTCCATCTGCGGGCCTGCGCCATCAGGGTCTCCGCCGTCTTGGGCGTCACGTCGTTGGCGAACGGCCGGTTGCGCTTGCCGCGGAGCTCGCGGTCGAAGGCCTTCTGGAGGTTCTTGCCCAGATGCTCCTCGACGGCCTCCTCGGCGTACTGCTGCATCTTATAATGGATGGAGGTATAGATGCGCAGGCCGTCGCGGTCCAGGTCGTACGGGCTGCCGTCGGCCTTCTTGTGCTTGTTGAGCCATCCGTAGATGGGGTCGTCGCGCCAGCGCAGGGAATCGTGCGCGTAGTCCTCCGGCCACTGGTAGTCGGAGCGCTTGGGGCGCTGGGCCTGCATGTCGCGGCGCAGCATATCGCGGAAATAGGGGGCGCGGCCGGCGTTGTGGTCCTGCACCTGGAAGTCGAGCGTGATGGGGAGCGCGCGGAGCGAGTCGCGCTCCGCCTTGGTCAGGTAGCCGTTCTTCTCCATCTGGCCGAGCACGAAGTTGCGGCGCTGCAGGGAGAACTCGGGGTTGAGGACGGGGTTGTAGCGCGTGGGCTTGTTGACCATACCCACAAGCAGGGCGGCCTCCTCGACCGTCAGGTCGGCCGGCTCCTTGGCGAAGTAGGTCTCCGCCGCGGCCTTGACGCCGTAGGCGCTGCTGCCGAAGAAGATCGAGTTGAGGTACATGTCCACGATCTCCTCCTTGGTGTAGTCGCGCTCGATCTTGACGGCGGTGATCCATTCCTTGAGCTTGATGCCCACCATCTGGAACTTGTTGTGGACCTCGTTGCGGGGATAGAGCGTCTTGGCGAGCTGCTGGGTGATGGTGCTGCCGCCGCCCTGGCTGGAGTCGCGCATCAGGAGCGTCTTGAAGAAAACGCGCGCCAGACCTTTCATATCGATGCCGGAATGTTTGTAGAAACGGGCGTCTTCCGTGGCTACGGCGGCGTTGACGAGGTGCGGGGAAAGCTCCTCGTAGCTGACGTAGGTACGGTTCTCGATATGGAAGGTCGCGAGGACTTCTCCGTTCTCGGCGATCACCTGGGTTGCGAGTTTGTTGTCGGGGTGCTCGAGCTCCTCGAAGGAGGGGATCTTCGCGAAGATGCCCACCAGCAGGATCAGCAGGAGCACGATGGCGAATGGAGCCGTAACCAGGATCCAAAACCACTTGACTATCTTCTTCTTGGTGTTCTCTTTCATCGGCAAAAAATTTGTCATAATATAATTATGACCCCTTCTTAATGAGCGCAAAATTAACGATTAAATTTTGAATTTTACCGAGTTTCTGATTTTCTTTGCAGTTCGAAATTGAAAAGAGAAGTAAAATGGGAGGGAACTTAGTCATCGTCGAGTCTCCGGCAAAAGCGAAGACCATTCAGAAATATTTAGGGAAAGATTTTACGGTCATGTCCAGCTTCGGACACATCCGCGACCTGCAGGACAAGAAGCTCAGCGTCGACGTAGAAGCCGGTTTCAAACCTGAATATGTCGTGCCTGCCGAGAAGAAGAAGGTGGTGGCGGAACTGAAGAAAGCGGCCGGTCAGGCCGATCTGATCTGGCTGGCTTCCGATGAGGACCGTGAGGGAGAAGCCATTTCCTGGCACCTTGTCGAGACGCTCGGTCTCGACCGCGCGCGCACCCGCCGCATCGTCTTCCACGAGATCACCAAGGACGCGATCCTGCACGCCATCGAGACGCCGCGCAGCATCGACGACAACCTCGTCAACGCCCAGCAGGCGCGCCGCGTGCTGGACCGTCTCGTCGGTTTCGAACTTTCCCCGATCCTGTGGCGCAAGATCCAGCGCGGCCTGTCCGCGGGCCGCGTGCAGAGCGTGGCGCTGCGCCTGGTCGTGGACCGCGAGAAAGAGATCATCGCATTCCAGAGTGCACCTTATTATAAGGTGGAGGGCCAGTTCGTGGCCGGCGGCGTCAAGGTCAAGGGCCTGCTCGACACCCGCATCTCCACCCCGGACGAGGCCTGCAAGTTCCTGCAGGACAGCATCGGCGCCACGTACCGCGTGGCTTCCGTCGAGAAGAAGGACGCCGTCCGTTTCCCGGCGCCGCCCTTCACCACCTCCACCCTGCAGCAGGAGGCCGCCCGCAAGCTCCGCTTCCCGGTCAGCCTGACGATGCGCCTCGCGCAGGGCCTCTACGAGCGCGGTCTCATCACCTATATGCGTACGGACTCCACCAACCTGTCCGCCCTCGCGCTCGGCACCTCCAAGCAGTACATCCTCGACACCTACGGTGCGGAATATTCCCACCCGCGTCAGTATAAGACCCGTGCCAAGGGCGCCCAGGAGGCGCACGAGGCCATCCGCCCGACCTTCATCGCCAACACGGAGATCGAGGGCACGGCGCAGGAGAAGAAACTTTACGAGCTGATCTGGAAGCGCACCGTCGCCTCCCAGATGTCCGAGGCCAAGGTTCTCGGCACCTCCATCAAGCTGTCCTCGGACAAGCGCGCTGAGCAGTTCGGCATCCAGGCCACGGAAGTCCTCTTCGACGGCTTCCTGAAGCTTTATATGGAAGGCAGCGACGACGAAGTCCAGGAGGACAACGCCACCATCCTGCCCCCGGTCAACGTGGGCGACACGCTGACGGAGAAGGGCATCACCGCCGAGTGCAAGTTCACCCAGGCGCCGGCCCGCTATTCCGAGGCCACGCTCGTCAAGAAGCTCGAGGAGCTCGGCATCGGCCGCCCGTCTACCTACGCCCCGACCATCTCCACCCTGACCACGGGCCGCGGCTACATCTTCAAGGGCGACGTCGACGGCCGCAAGGTCCCGGTGACCAATTTCGCCCTCAAGAACGGCGCCGTCTCCACCGCCACCAAGACGGAGTCGGTGGGCGCCGAGCGCGGCAAGCTGATCCCGCAGGAGATCGGCGTGGTGGTCTCCGACTACCTCGTGGAGAATTTCCCGCGCATCATGGACTACGACTTCACGGCCGACGTGGAGAAGGATTTCGACGGCATCGCCGAAGGTAAGAAAGTCTGGAACGAGGTCATCTCTTCCTTCTACGGCGCATTCCATAAGAAGGTGGAGACGACGATGACCGACGGGCAGTACAGCCACGTCGAGCGCGTGATCGGCGTCGACCCCGCCGACGGCCGCACCGTCATCGCCCGCTTCGGGCAGTTCGGCGCCTACGTCCAGAAGGGCGAGGGCGAGGAGCGCCAGTCCGCCAGCCTCGCCAAGGGGCAGCTCATCGAGACGCTGACCCTCGAGGAGGCGCTCAAGCTGCTGGAATTCCCGCGCCGGGTCGGCAGCTACGAGGGCGTGGACATCGTGGTGCTGAAGGGCCGTTTCGGCCCGTACATCAAATACGGCGACAAGAACATCTCCCTGCCGCGCGGCGCCGATCCCCTGCGCATTAGCCAGGAGGAGTGCGCCAAGCTCGTGCAGGAGGTGCTTTCGGGCGCTGCCGCGAATCCTTCGATCCGCGAATTCGAGGAGGCCGGCATCTCCGTCGTCAACGGCCGCTACGGCCCCTACATCAAGTTTGACGGCCGCAACTTCCGCATCCCGCGCGGGACGGACGCCGCCGCGCTGACCGAAGAAGACTGCCGCAAGATCATTGCGGAAGCACCGGCTCCGGATGCCGCGCCCAAGACCAGAAGATTCAAGAAAAGATCATAATTATGGCGAACTACCAGATTGACTCAATCGACCGGAAAATCCTTTCCTACCTGGTCAACAATGCCCGTATGCCGTTCTTGGAAATCGCCCGCGAATGCGGCATCTCCGGGGCAGCCATCCACCAGCGCGTCCACAAGATGGAGAGCAACGGGGTCATCACCGGCTCCCGGATGGTGGTCAAGCCGGGCGCCCTCGGACTCAACGTCTGCGCGTTCATCAGCGTGAACCTGTCCGAGGACAACAAGTACCCGGACGTCGTCGCCGCCCTCAAGCACATCCCGGAGATCGTGGAGTGCCACTTCGTGACGGGCAAGGCGGCCCTTTTCCTAAAGGTGTATTGTTTTGACAACGAGCACCTGATGAGCATCCTGCTGAACACCATCCAGCGGATCCCCTACATCCAGTCAACGGATACGATGATCTCCCTCGACCAGTCCTTCGAGCGCGAAGTGTGGGTCAAGGACTACAAGAGCACGAGCTTCCACGCGATTACCGCTGTGTAAGGATGGCCTGAGCGAGGACGAGGTCCTCGGGAGTCGTGATTTTGAGATTGAACCGCTCGCCCTGCTCCAGGGTGAGCGGTATTCCTTTCCGGGCGGCCACGGACGCGTCGTCCGTGAACGCGAGGTCGTAGGCCTGCCCGTAAGCTTCCTTGATGTCCTCCGAGCGGAAGATCTGCGGCGTCTGGACCGCGACGATTTTCGAGCGGTCCGGGTCGGGCGTGGCGGGGTCGACGGAGCGGAGCGTGTCGACGACGGGCACGACGGGCAGGAGGGCCCGGCAGTCGCCCTGCTGCATCCGGTCCAGCATCCGCCGCACCAGGTCCGCGCTGATGAGCGGGCGCACGCCGTCGTGGATGGAGACGATGGCGCCGTCCGGCACCTTGCGGAGGGCGTTCTGCACGGAGTGGAAACGGGTGAGTCCGCCCGCGACCAGGGTCTGCGGGTAATGGAAGGAATGGACGGCGCAGAGATCCTTCCAGGTCTGGAAATGGACCCGGGGCAGCACCGTGAGGACTTTCAGGTCCGGCTCCGCCTCCAGGAAGCGCTCGATGGTGCGCTGGAGGATGGGGATGCCGTCCAGCAGCAGGAACTGCTTCGGAAGCTCGCCACCCATCCGGGTGCCGCTGCCGCCGGCCACGAAGATACCATAGATTTTTCTGCGCATAAAAGAATTTATTCTTTCCACAAAATTACGGATTTTTATTTACATTTGTAATTCAATCAGAAACCGGTTACGCTATGGCATTTTCTTTCCTGAATCAGGAGCTGGCCATCGACCTCGGCACCGCCAACACCGTTATCTATCAGAACGATCAGATTGTGTTGGATGAGCCCAGCATCGTGGCTATCGACAATAATACGGGCAAATGCATCGCCCTCGGCACGCAGGCCAAATTGATGCACGAACGCACCAGTCCCGGCGTCAAGACCGTCCGCCCGCTGCGCGACGGCGTGATCGCCGACTTCAATGCGGCGGAGATGATGATCCGCGGCTTCATCAAGCAGGCCGGCGGCCGTCGTTCCCAGCTCTTCACCCCCAACCTCAAGGTCGTGGTGGGCATCCCTTCCGGCTCCACGGAAGTGGAGATCCGCGCCGTGCGCGACTCCACCGAGCACGCCGGCGGCCGCGACGTCTTCCTGATCTTCGAGCCGATGGCGGCTGCGCTCGGTATCGGCCTCAACGTGGAGGCGCCGCAGGGCAATATGGTCGTCGACATCGGTGGCGGTACCACCGAGATCGCCGTGATCTCCCTGGGCGGCCTGGTCCAGCAGGACAGCATCCGTACGGCCGGCGACGTGTTCACGAGCGACATCCAGTACTACCTGCGTCAGCAGCACAACATCAAGGTCGGTGAAATCACCGCCGAGAAGATCAAGATGGCTGTCGGCGCCGTGATCCCCGACCTGCCCGCCGACGAGACGCCCGAACCGTTCATCGTCCGCGGCCCGAACCTGATGACGGCCCACCCGGTCGAGGCCACGATCACCCACCAGGAGATCGCCCACTGCCTCGACAAGTCCATCGCCAAGATCGAAACGTCTATCCTGCACGTTCTGGAGAACACCCCGCCGGAGCTCTACGCCGACATCGTGGAGAACGGCATCTACCTGTCGGGTGGCGGCGCCCTGCTGCGCGGCCTGGCCCGTCGCTTCCAGGACAAAGTCAATATCGCCTTCCACGTCGCCGAGGATCCGCTCCACGCTGTTGCGCGCGGCACGTGCGATGCGCTCAAGCACACCGACCGGTATTCCTTCCTGATGCGCTAGGATGCCCCGGGGTCAGAAGACGTCATCCTTTCTCGTGTGCGCGGCAACCTTCATCCTGTTGGAGGTTGCTGCGCTCGCGTTGTTGCACGCCAGTTCGACCCTCCAGGACATCTGGCTCACCCGGGCCACGCACCGCACCATGGCGTTCCTGTGGGGCAGCGGCGAGACGGTGCGCACCCAGTTCCAGCTGGAACGGCTCAACCGCGAACTCCAGTCCGAGAACGCCCGCCTGCAGGAGCGCCTGCGCGCCTATGAGCGGGGCGAAGCCGACCGGGAGGAGCTGGCGCGGATGGCGGAGCGCGAAGCGGCCAGCTACCGCTACACGCCGGCCACCGTGGTCAAGATGAGCCGCAACCGCACGCGGAACTACATCATCCTCAACAAGGGCTCCGAAGACGGGATCCGTCCCCAGTCCGGAATCATCTCCGACCGGGGCGTCGTCGGCATCGTCGAGTCGGTGGACAAGCATTTCGCCTACGGCCTGACGCTGATGAATCCCGAAATGAGCATCGGCGCGCGGCTCGACAGCTCCGACGTGGTGGCGCCGCTCTCCTGGGACGGCCGCAGCACGGGGCGCGCCCTCGTGCGCAACCTCCCGCCGCACTATGAGGTCGCGCCGGGCGACACCGTCCGGACCAGCGGCTATTCTTCGATTTTCCCGCCGGGTGTCCCGATCGGCATCACGGGCGGCTCGCGCCTCGTGGACGGGTCCACCCGCCAGGTCGAGGTGATGCTTTTCCAGGATTTCGCCGCACTGCGCTACGTGACCGTGGTGGAGAACCTCGAGCGGACGAAGATCCTTTCCCTGATTGAAAACACGGAGGACGCCAGATGAGACTTTCCGTGCTGAAATATATCCTGCTGATGCTGGCGCAGGTGGCGGTGTGGAATTATTTCGATTTCTCGCCGTACGTGATGATCGCCTTCCTGCCCGCCCTCATCCTCTGCCTTCCGATTGCGTGGGGCCCCGTCATCTCGATGCTCATCGCGTTTGCGACGGGCTTCGCCGTGGACTTCCTCGTGACCGGGCAGCTCGGGATGACCTCCCTCGCGCTTGTGCCCGTGGGCCTGCTGCGCCGGGGTGTCGTGCGCCTGGTGTTCGGCTCCGAACTGTTCGCCCGCGGCGAGGAACTCTCCTTCTACCGCCAGGGCTGGCAGAAATTCCTGCTCTGCACCGTCATCCTGACGGCGGTCAACCTGGTCATCCAGATCTGGGTGGACGGCGCCGGGATGTACTCCCTGGGCTTCAACGTCCTGAAGTTCGGTATCTCCCTGCTCGTGAGTACCGCCATCTCCATGGCCATCGCCTTCCTGATGCTTGAACCGACCGGCGAACGATGGAAATGAACCGCAAAAACCGGCTCCTGGCCGGTCTGATCGCCGTGGCGGCCCTGTTGCTGGTGAAGCTGTTCTACATCCAGATCATCAACGACAAATACAAGCGTGACGCATCGAACAACTCGATGGTCTACAACTACATCTACCCGCCGCGCGGGGTCATCTACGACCGCAACGGCGAGATCCTCGTGGGCAACGAAGTCTGCTACGACATCTCCGTGACGCCGCGCGACGTGACGCCCTTCGACACGCTGGCCCTGGCCAGCGCCCTGGGCGTGGAGGAGGATTTCATCCGCGAGCGGATGGCCTACTACCGCAAGTTCCGCACGCGCATCGGCTGGCAGACGCTGACGCTGCTCAAGCATATCCCGCAGGAGAATTACATCCGCTTCATCGAGGAGGCCTACCGCTTCCCGGGCTTCAAGGCGGAGGTGCGCAGCATCCGGCAGTATCCCTTCAACGCCGGCGGCAACCTCCTCGGCTACATCTCCGAGGTCGACGCGGACTACATCGAGAACCATCCCGACTACCGCTCCGGCGACTATGTCGGCAAGACCGGCCTGGAAGCCGCCCGGGAAGAGAACCTGCGCGGCGTCAAGGGCTATCACATTTACCTGCGCGACTCGCGCAACCGCGTCCAGTCGCCCTACAAGGAGGGCGCGGAGGACAAGGAAGCCGAGCCCGGCAAGGATGTCGTCTCCACGATCGATGCGCACCTGCAGCAATACGGCCAGCAGCTGATGGCCGGCAAGGTGGGCTCGGTCGTCGCCATCGAGCCGTCCACCGGCGAGATCCTGGCGATGGTCTCCAGCCCCGGTATCGACGTCGACGTGCTCAGCGACATCGGCAAGCACTACGGCGAGATTTCGCGCGACCCGCGCAAACCGATGTTCAACCGCACGGTGATGGCGTCCTATCCGCCCGGTTCCGTGTTCAAGCTGATCAACGGCCTGATCGGCCTGCAGGAGGGCGTCCTCAAGCCGTCCAATATGTATCCCTGCAACTACGGCTTCCCGTACGGCAACAACCGCCGGCTCGGCTGCCACGGCCACGCCTCGCCGCTCAACCTGCTCAGCGCCATCGCCACGTCCTGCAACGGCTATTTCTGCTATGTCTTCCGGAATATCCTGGACAACAAGGAATACAAGTCCACGGCGGAGGCCCTCGACAAATGGCGCGAGTACGTGCTCAGCTTCGGCTTCGGCCGCAAGCTCGGCAGCGACTTCCCGTCCGAGCTGGGCGGCAACATCCCGACCTCGGCCTTTTACGACAAGATCTACGGCAAGGGCGCCTGGCGCTTCCAGACCGTCATCTCCCTGTCCATCGGCCAGGGCGAGATTGGCGCCACGCCGCTCCAGATCGCGAACCTGGCGGCCATCATGGCCAATCGCGGCTACTACTACATCCCCCACATCGTCAAGGATTCCGAGGGGGTCGAGATCGACCCCAAATACAAGGAGCGGCAATACACGCTGGTGGACACCACCCATTTCCACACGGCCGTGGAGGGAATGTATATGGCCGTCAACGGCGGCGGCTCGGCGGGCGGCACCGCCTTCAGCGCCCGCATCCCGGGCCTGGACGTGTGCGGCAAGACCGGCACCGCCCAGAACCCGCACGGCAAGGACAACTCCGTGTTTATCTGTTTCGCGCCCAAGGACAATCCGAAGATTGCCGTGGCCGCGTATGTCGAAAATGCCGGCTTCGGCGCCACCTGGGCGCTGCCGGTTGCATCCCTGATGCTTGAGAAGTATATCAACGGGGAGATTTCCCCGGAGCGTCAGTACCTGGAAGACCGTATGATGACCACCCGATTCTTTTGAGTATGCTGAACGTTGACGGACGGCCCGGCACGCTCGACCGGGGACTTGGCAAGACGGTGGACTGGTGGCTGGTAGGCTGCTACCTGCTGCTCGTGCTGATCGGCTGGCTGAACATCTATGCCTCCATCCACAGCACGGAACCTGCGTCCATCTTCGACTGGGGGGCGCGCAGCGGCAAGCAGGCGCTCTGGATCCTGACGGCCTTCGCGCTGGACCTGCTGATCCTCTTCGTCATCAATCCGCGACTATGGGAGGTGTTCTCCTCCTACGGTTATATCGCCGTCTTCCTCCTCCTGGTGCTGGTCATCTTCGTCAGCAAGGACGTCAAGGGCTCGCATTCGTGGTTCGAGCTGGGACCGGTCAAGTTCCAGCCCGCCGAGATATCGAAGATCACGACGTCGTTGGTCCTGGCCACGGTGATGAGCAAGCCGGTGTTCAGGATGACCAACCGAAAGAACCTGTTTATGGTGGCGGGCATCATCGGCCTGCCGATGCTCGCCATCCTGGGCGAGAGCGAGACGGGTTCCGCCCTGGTCTATGTCGGCTTCATCTTCGTGCTGTACCGCGAGGGCCTGTCCGGCTGGTGGCTGTTCCTGCTGGGAATGGCGATCCTGCTGTTCATCCTGACCCTGATCGCACCCGGCTGGGTGCCGGTCGCGGTACTGTTCGCCGTCTGCGCCGGCTATATGTTGCGGGTGTTGCGCGGCACGCGGCGCGAGGAGCGCGTCCGGCGCCGCACGGCGTTCTTCCGGACGCTGCTTGCCTTCGCCGCGGGCGTGATGGTGATCTTCGCGACGGATTTCGTCTTCGACAAAGTCCTCCAGGACCATCAGCGCAAGCGCATCGAGGTCCTGCTCGGCCTGAAGGAGGACCCGGCGGGCGTAGGCTACAACGTGCGGCAGTCGATGATCGCCATCGGCTCCGGCGGCCTGACCGGCAAGGGTTTCCTGCAGGGGACGCAGACCACCTACGGCTTCGTGCCCGAGCAGAGCACCGACTTCATCTTCTGCACCGTGGGAGAGGAGTGGGGCTTCCTGGGCTGCCTGGCCGTGATCTCGCTCTATGTCTTCCTGATCTGGCGCATCATCCTGGACGCCGAGAAGAGCCGGGAATCCTTCACGCGGATCTATGGCTACTGTCTGGCGGCGTGCCTGTTCATGCACCTGTTCATCAACATCGGGATGACCATCGGCCTGATGCCGGTGATCGGCATCCCGCTGCCGTTGCTCAGCTACGGCGGCTCTTCGCTGTGGGCGTTCTCCGTGATGCTGTTCATCTTCATCGCGCTGTACCGCCAGGAAAAGAAATATTTCTAAAATGATAACCGATATGAAAAAGTTTCTCCTCGTATCCTTGTTGCTGACGGCCTCGCTGGCCGTGCTGGCACAGCCCGGTTTCTCTTTCGCGCAGGCGCCCATCCCCGAAGGCGCGCAGCCCGCGCGTCAGTTCACGCTGGACCTGACGCCCGACGGCGCCGCCCAGATGGTCGTGTATCTGCCGAAGGAGCCGTCCGGACGCGGTGTCGTGTGCTGCCCGGGTGGCGGCTACGCCGTGCTGTCCAACACCCACGAGGGAGCTTCCTGGGCTCCTTTCTTCAATGAGCGCGGCATCGCCTTCGCGCTGGTCAACTACCGCATCCCGCACGGCGACCGCAGCCTGCCGTTCACGGACGTCGAGAACGCGATGCGCACGATGCGCGACAGCGCCGCCGTCTGGAGCCTGAACCCGGACGACATCGGCATCATGGGCTCTTCCGCCGGCGGCCACCTCGCCTCCACGATCGCCACGCACACGCCGTATGAACTGCGCCCCAACTTCCAGATCCTGGTCTATCCGGTGATCACGATGGGCCCGGGCACGCACCAGGGCTCGCTGGACGGCCTGCTCGGCGACAAGCAGAACGAGCCGGAGCTGATCCGTCTCTACAGCAACCAGTTCCAGGTCCGCAGCCACATCACCCCGCCCGCCTTCATCGTGCTCTCGAGCGACGACAATCTCGTTCCGCCCGTGCCGAACGGCGTCGCCTACTACACCGCGATGCGCAATGCCGGCAACAGCTGCTCGCTGCACATCTATCCGACCGGCGGCCACGGCTATGGTTATATGCCTTTCTTTGCCTACCACGACCAGATGGTGTCCGACCTCTCTTCCTGGCTGGACAACCTCAAGGCCCCGAAGCCAGGTGCCGTCCGCGTGGCCTGCATCGGCGACAGCATCACCGACGGTGACGGCATCGACCTGCGTGCCATCAACGGCTATCCCGCCCAGATGCAGACGATGCTCGGCGACAACTACTGGGTGCGCAACTTCGGCGTGAGCGCCCGCACCGTGATGAACTCCGGCGACTATCCGTATATGAACGAACTCGCCTGGCAGGACGCCCTCGCGTTCCAGCCCGACGTGGTCGTCATCAAGCTCGGCACCAACGACTCCAAGGGCTACAACTGGGCCCACAAGAAGGATTTCTCCGGCGACCTCCAGAAGATGATCGACGCGCTCAAGGCCCTGCCTTCCCAGCCGAAGATCTACCTCTGCACCCCGATCCCGGCCATCAAGGACAGCTGGACCATCAGCGACAAGGTAATCGCCGAGGAGATCAGCCCGCTCATCGCGAAAGCCGCGAAGAAGAACAAGCTCGCCGGTGTGATCGACCTCCATACCGAGTTCGCCGGCCAGGAGGCCCTTTACCTGCCGGACGGTATCCACCCGACGCAGCAGGGCGCCCGCAAGATCGCCGAGATCGTGGCCAAGGTCATCGACCCGGAGGCCAAGACCGAGCAGAGAGGTTTTTGGATGCGATAAAATAAATCGCTACCTTTGCAGCCTCGCCTTGGTGGTGGAATGGTAGACACGAGGGACTTAGACAAATTTGAGTGCACGTTCTGAAAGGAACGATGTAGAATGTCGTAAAGTCAAGGAAGCCTTAACAGGTCATGCTGATGGTAATCTTGAGCCAAGCCTCCGGCAGGAGGAAGGTGCAGAGACTAGACACGACACACCTAAAGATCCAGGATCCACGGTGAAGGAATAGTCCGGACCACAAACGCAGACGGTGGCGAAAGCCATAGTGGTAAGAAAATCCCTTGGCCCGAAACGGCCGTGCGGGTTCGAGTCCCGCCCGAGGCACGGAAAAAAGCGACGCGTTGCGCCGCTTTTTTCTTTTTCTGCTACTTTTTTACGCATGCGGACACGGTTTGTACGCATTTGGACATCGTTTTCGGCGCCTCCGGCTATCTTTGCCGACCTTGACCTGACCTCGCAGCTCGCGGCAGACGGATACCGTCACCCGCAGCGCCCGTGTCGACAACGGCGACGGCTCCTACACCTGGACATACACCGTCGCTCCCGTCTCGCTCTAAGTTTCAGCGCTCCGGGCGGTGATCCTGACAGGAAAAACGCTATCTTTGGGATGAGAATACCATCCCGCTATGAAGAAGTTTTTTTCAATCGCGCTGCTGCTCTTCGCAGTGCTGTCGTGCGCGGACGACAAGTCCGCGGAGGAAATCCTGAAGTTCGAGACCCGGTCCAACTGTTCGATCGTCGACGATTGTGCCGCGAAGGTGGAGATCCAGCCGCTCCGGACAGGTGAAGCGATGATCGGCGAGGTGATGCTGTGCAAGGAGACGGCAGCCGGGTTCGTGGCCGTCGACTATGACGGCAACGTCTTCTTCTTCGGCGCCGACGGCGAAATGCTGGCCCGGATCAGCCGGGTCGGCCGCGGGCCGCAGGAATATATGGCCATCGACGACGTGGACGTCGACCGGCAGGGGAATCTCTATGTCCTGAGCATGGGAACCGACGTGCTGGTCTATTCCGCCTCCGGCGAATTTGCGGGAAGGCACACGCTGCCCGCGCCGGCGTCTTCCGTCTCCGTCCTGGACGACGGGCAGCTCTGCTTCACGCTGCTCCACGAGGAGGATGCCGCGTATGCGGGTGACCGCCTGCTGTTTACGGATGCGGAGATCGCGCCCCTCCGGTCCGCCTTCCCCTTGCGGGAAACGACCGCGTCCGCTTTCGGATTCGCGTTCGAGAAACTGTTCAAGCGTCCGGGCGCCGCTTCCGGCCTGTATTACCAGTCGCACGACAGATGCCAGTACAGCATCGACCGGCAGGGGAATGTCCTGAAGACATATGCCCTCGATTTCGGGGATTATGCCGTGGCGGAGGAGTTCCTGCAGAGCCGCAGCCAGGACGAGATGGTCAACTATGTCCTGCACCACGACCTCTACTATGTCAACAATGCCTTCGAGAGCCGGGACTATCTGCTGTTCAACGTGATTTTCCAGCAGAAGGCGGAGGTGCCGGAGGTCGCGGTCTGGATCTGCGACAAGCGCAGCCGCAAATCATATATCGAGCATTATCCCAACGAAGCCAGCCCGCTGTTCCAGCTGCTGCAGTTCCCCGTCAACCTGACGGAAGACGATGTGGTCTGGTATCTGTGCGACAATGAAATGCTGCAGGCGGGCCGGGAGGAATTCAATTTCCTGCAGGGCCTCGAGATTCCGTCAGCGGCCGGATATTCCCTGCTGAAAGTCCACCTGAAATAATTCCGCCGGGCGTCAGCGCTCCGCGCGGAAGCGGGTTTTGACCGTGTAGTAGGAACTGCGGGAGCCGAAGCCGGAGGCCTCGATGACCTCGTTCAGCTTGGCGCCGGCGGCTATTGCCCCGAAGTGCTGATCGACGGCGTGAATGCCGGCAGCAATGAGTGGGACGGCAGCGGGATGGAGCATCTGGAGCTTGTCCGCTCGCGGCCGACCCGGAATGGCAGCGAGACTTATTACAAGACCTGGACGCTGATCCCCAAAGGTTCCCGGGAATAGACGGAAAGAGAGCGCCGCTGCGGCGATCTCTTTTTTGTCTGTTTATGCGGCGAACGTCATTTGGCGCGCTTCAGGTCGGCCGGGTCCGTCGGCTGGAAGCTGATGCACCAGCTGCCGCCGTCCTTCTCCCAGCTGGAGAGCTGGATCTCCAGGGCCTTGTCCGGCGAAAGGTAGAGGTGGCAGATGTCGGCGTTGTAGTCCTGGAACTCGATCTCGCCTTTGTACTCGAAGCCCAGGCGCGCCATCTCTTCGTGCAGGGGCTGCAGGTCGCTGCTCCCGAAGTAGTCGAAGGAGACGAGGACGAGGTCCTTGCCCGAGGAGTCGAGGAAATAGTAGTTGCTCTCCAGACGGCCGGTGGAAAAGCGCTTTACCCACAGCCCGTTGTCCTGGAACAGCAGGGCGTCGAGCCCTTCGTCCTGCCATTTCCCGTAGTAATCGTTCATATAGACCTTCACGTCCGAGACGGTGGCATTCCAGCGGAGCAGCGGCGTCAGGGCATAGCTCCCCTGCGGGACCGTCACGTTGACCGTGAGGCTGGTCACGTCTTCGGGCTTGACCTCCTTGCAGGAGATGGCAAGCATCAAGGCTGCGAGCGTCAGCATCTTCATTTTCATAAGGACTTGATCTTTATTTTTGATTAGTAAATATCCAGTCGGTGCATCTTCCGGCGCATCTCTTCATTCTCCTCGATGAACTTGCCGAGGGCGACGTTCTTGTCGCCGATCCGCCAGCGCTGGTAGATGATGATGCACACGAGTACGAGCACCACCACGATGTCGGCGGCGGCCAGGGCGACGGCGATGACGAACGTGATATCCATACCCGGTGCGTTTCGTGGACAAAGGTATGGCAGGCCGGGAAAGAAGCCGTCCCAGCTCAGGAAAAGAAAGTCCTATTTCGTGAAATGATGGTGCTGAACGCTATTTGTGCACCACTTTCCGGTAGTCCGCGGGCGACATGCCGTAGGCGTCGTTGAACAGGCGGAAGAACGTGCTGCGCGAGAAGCCGGAGAGCTCGGCGATCAGCGCGGCGGAGTCCCTGGTCGTGGCGAGCAGGTGCGCGGCGTGGCGCAGGCGGTAGCCGTTGATGAAGTCGCCCGTGCCCTTGCCGCCCGTGCAGGTGCTGACGGCGTCGGAGATGTAGTGCTCGTTGGTGCCGAGCAGGCGGGCCAGGCGGCCGCGGTCCAGGTCGGGTTCGGTGTAGATCGGCTCCGGTCCCTCCATCAGCTCGCAGAGGCGGCGGAAGAGCAGCTGTTCGGAGCTGAGCTCCGCTTCCGGTTCCTCCCGCAGCTGTTCGCGGGACTGCTGCTCCTCGCGCTCGCGCTGCTCGATTTCCGCGAGCAGGCGGCGGTTCTTCTCGGACAGGGTCTTGTTGTACTGGCGCGCGCGGGCCAGCATCCAGACGATGCACAGGCAGAGCAGGACGGCGGCGAGGAAGAGGATGCGCAGGACGCGCGTCTTCGCCTCTTCGTCCTTGAGCTGCAGCTCCTTCTCCTGCGTCCGCATCCGCTGCGCCAGCTCGAGCGTCTCCTGCCTGCGCTCGCGCTGGACCAGGCTGTCCTGGATGGCGATGTAGCGGTTCTGGGCAAGGTAGGCCTCCCGGTAGCGTCCGGCATTCTCGAGGCCGAGGGCATAGTTGGACAGCAGGGAGCTGTAATCCGGGGAAATGGTATCCGCGCTCGCACGGTAAAGCGGATCCAGCCGGTCGTAGATCTCCTGGACGCGCCGGCCGTTGCCGGAAGCGCTGTAATAGACGAGAATGTCCTGCTGGCGGAGCGGCTGGTCGCTGCCGGGCAGGCGCTCGAACGCTTCGGCGGAGCGGCGCGCAGCCTCCTTGTCGCCGGACGCATACTGGCTGTAGGCCAGCACGCTGTAGGTGTTGAGGCGCTGCTGGTCCGTCCAGCCCCGGGGCGCCGTCTTGTATTCCCGGTCGATGCGGTCGATGACCTGCAGGCGCTCCTGCAGCAGCCGGATCGTCTCCGGGTGGTCTTCGCGCTCGGCCTGCATCCGGGCGAGGACGCCCAGCGAATAGGAGAAGGTCGGCAGGATGCGGATGTCGTTGCGGGAAGCCTCGCGGTAGATGTTCATCGAGCGGTCAAGATATTCTTTGCCGCTGCCGCGCTGGATCTTCTCCATCGTCTGGCCGGCGTAGAAGTAGAAGTCGGCCTCGTCCTCCCGCCTGCCGGCGTTGTGCGCCCGCTGCGCCCCTTCGATGGCGTGCCGGACGGCGTCCGCACGCCTCTCCGGTATCTCCATTTCGGTGGATACCAGGAGGTTGAGGGTCAGGATCGCCTGCACGCTGTCCACGGCCTGGTCCGGATTCTCCAGCACTTTCAGGCAGTATTCACACGCTTTCTCCAGGTCGGTGAACGCATCGTTGCTGCTGCCGTAGATCTGCGCCCGCATGAAATTGGCGCCGTTGGGGCTGACCAGCCCGCGCATTTCGGCCGTATCCACCAGCGCCAGCGCGTACTCGGGCCGGTCCATGATGTGGATGCGGATGTTTTCCCAGGCGTAGAGGCTGTCGGGTCCGGCGGACAGGTCACGGCCGGGCCGCTGCCCGCGGCATCCGGCGAAAGACGCCAGGAGGCACACGGCGAGCAGGATGGAAAGGGTGCGTATTTTCATGGGTTATTCTTTGATGCGGATGGACATGGCGCCGGTGCTGAGGGCGACTTCGAGGCCGAGGAGCCGGCGGTCTGGGCCGGTGGAGCGCCAGAGGTGGATGACGTTGCCGCTGCCGTTCTCCATCAGGCCGCGCTCGGTCAGGTGGAGCAGGAAACGCTCGGCTTCCACGCCGGGAATGCTTTCGGCGTCCAGCCCCTTGCTGGTCAGGACGCCCGGATAGGCGGAGCCGCCCAGCAGGACCTTCAGCCGCAGCGGCTGGGCCTGGGACGGCTGGTCCAGGAAGCGGACGAAATGCAGCAGGGACAGCAGGTCCATCGTGCGGTCGTCCTGCGGCAGGACCTTGCGCTCGTCCGTCTTCGGCGGGACGACATTGACGACTTCGACGCCGTCGGGCCGGTAGATGCATTCGAATTTCCCATCCTTGCCCCCTTTCTTGAACGGATTGATGAAGTAGGTCGGCTTCAGGGCGGTCTGGTCGAACCAGCTGTCGACGATGTAGTCCGAGCTGATGAACAGCCGGAAGATGGACGAGGTCCGGACGACGGCGTGGGAATGGTAGCTGGCTTGTCCCTCCCGGGTCGCGGGGTCGAACGAAATGGTGGCCGTGGCGACCTTGGCGTTCATCGCGCCCAGTTTGTAGCGGACTTCGTAGGAGACCGTGCCGAGGGCGTTGGGAGAAACCTTCCGGGCGTCCACGGCCACGCAGGCCAGCAGAAGGAAGGTCAGGACGGGCAGGATTCTTTTCATTTCCGCAAAGATAGGAAAAGATCGGCGATTATCCGCGCCGGAGTCCGATTCCGCTGAGCCGATGGTCCTTCAAGTATTTTTCTTACTTTTTGTTTGCTTTCGGCATTTCCATATTTATACAATCCAAAAGCGTTGTGCGTGTTTCATGTTCATTGCGCCCGACATTAAAAGAAGTATTGGCAAATCGCGTCATGAATAAAGACTGTTTTGGAAAAATCGTTATATTTAGCGATGGTATATAATGAAACTGTTTGCTATGAAGAAGACCGTTTTACTCGCGCTGCTACTCTTTGCAGCCCTGTCGTGTGCGGACGACAAGTCCGCGGGCGATGTCTTGAAATTTGAAGCCCGGTCGAACTGCTCGATCGTGGGCGACTGTGCCGCGCGGGTGGAGGTCCGGCCGCTGCTGACGGGCGGGGAAATGGTCGGCGAAGTGATGCTGTGCAAGGAAACTCCCGCCGGGTTCGTGGTTGTTGACTACGATTACAATATTTTTATCTTCAATAAGTTCCGCGAACTGCAGAAGAAGATCTGCCGGAAGGGCCGCGGGCCCCAGGAGTATCTGCTTATCGATGACGTGGATGTCGATAGCCGGGGGAATGTCTATGTCCTGACGATGGGAACCGACGTCCTGGTGTATGCCGCCTCCGGTGATTTTGTCGCAAGACACGCGCTGGAAGCGGCGGCGGCTTCGGTCACTGCCCTGGATGATGGCCGGTTCTGCTTTACGCTGTGCCACGAAGAGGATGCAGCGTATGCTGCCGACAGGCTGCTGTTCACGGACGCGGAGCTGAATCCGCTCCAGTCCGCGCTGCCGCTGCGGGAAACGACCCTGTCCGCGTACGGGTTCGCCAGCGAAAAGCTGTTCCATCGCCCCGGGGCCCCGTCTTGCCTGTATTTCCAGTCGCACGACAAGCTCCAATACCGTATCGACCCGCAAGGGAATATCCTGGAGACCTACGTCCTGGATTTCGGTGAGTATGCCACGCCGGAAGAACTCCTGCAGAGCCGCAGCCAGGAGGAGATGGTCGACCTGGTGATGAAACACGATCTTTATTATGTCAACTCCGCTTTCGAGAACCGGAACTTCCTGCTGTTCAACGTAATCTTTCAGCAGGGGGCGAATGTCCCCGGTGTCGCGGTCTGGATCTATGACAAGCGGAGTCGCAAGTCTTATATCGAGCATTATCCTAACGAAAACAGCCCGCTGTTCCAGCTGCTGCAGTTCCCTGTGTGGCTGACGGACGACGACGCGGTGTGGTATCTGTGCGACAACGAAATGTTGCGGGACGGCAAGGAAGAATTCACCTTCCTGCAGGACGTCGACATCCCGTCGTCGGACGGGGTGTCCCTGCTTGTATTACATCTGAAATAAGGTTTTTGTACCTTTTTACTGACTGATGCCGAGGTCGACTTCGAACCCCGGGAGGCGGCGATTATCCGCGCCGGAGTCCGATTCCGCTGAGCCAGAGTCCCAGCCAGGTCAGCGCCGCGTTGATCAGCAGCAGCTCGAAACCGATCCGGTAGCCGCCCAGCCATTCGGCGCTGTGCGCGGAAAGGACATAGCAGAACGCGGGCGAGAAGAGGCAGATGAAGGGGACCCAGGCGTCGCGCACGCGCCGCCGGGTCAGGATGCCGAAGAAGAAAAGGCCCAGCAGGGGACCGTAGGTGTAGCCCGCGACGGTGTAGATCGCGTCGATGACGCTCCCGTCGCGGATGACGCCGAAGCCCAGGATCACCAGCCCCAGCACGACGGCGGCACCGGCGTGGACGCGGCGGCGGGTGCGCAGCAGGCCCGCCTCGTCCTGCCGCCGGTCGGCGTGCAGGAAATCCAGGGTGAAGGTGGTCGTGAGCGCGGTGAGCGCGGAACCGGAGCTGCTGAAGGCCGAGGCCGTGAGGCCGAGGGCGAAGAGCAGCGGGACGACCGGCGGCATAAAGGGTGCGCCGGCGGCGTCCGTGCCGCAAGCGACCGTCGGGAAGAGGTCGTCGGGCTTCGCCACGGAAATGCCGCGCGCTGCGGCGAACTGATACAGCAGCACGCCGAGCGCCAGGAAGAGCAGGTTGACCGGGATGAAGGCGACGCCGTAGCTCATCATATTGCGCTGGCTGGCGCGCAGCGTCTTGCAGGACAGGTTCTTCTGCATCATATCCTGGTCCAGGCCGGTCATCGCAATGGTCGTGAACATCCCGGCGAAGAACTGCTTCCAGAAGAACTGCGTGCCGCGCCAGTCGTCGAAGAACCAGATGCGGCTCATCCCGCTGTCGCGGATGCTGCCGTACATCGCGCCGGCGTCCAGCCCCATCGCGCGGCCGATCTGCACCAGGCAGAGCACCACCACGGTCACGAGCGCGACCGTCTGCACCATATCGGTCCAGACCAGCGAGCGCACCCCGCCGCGGAAGGTGTAGAGCCACACGCAGAGCATCGTGGCGGCCACGTTGACCCAGAAGGGAATGCCCAGCGGCGCGAAAACGATGAGCTGCAGCACGATGGCGGTCAGGTACATCCGCACCCCGCAGAGCAGGACCTTGGAGAGCAGGAAGAAACCGGCGCCGGTGCGGTGGCTCCAGGCGCCGAAACGCTCCTCCAGCCACGCGTACAGGCTGCTCAGGTTGAGGCGGTAGTAGATCGGCAGGAGGACATAGGCGATGACGGCATAGCCCGCCACGAAGCCCACGGCCATCTGCAGGTAGCCCCACTGCGAGTTCGCCACCATGCCCGGCACGGACACGAAGGTGATGCCGGAGATGGACGTGCTGACCATCGCGACGGCCACGGCCCACCACGGCGACTTGCGCCCGCCGCGGAAATAGTCCGCGCTGCCCTGCGTACGTCGGGAGATCCACCAGCTGGCGCCGATGACGGCTCCCAGATACAAAGCGATGACGGACAGCAGGACAGCAGGGGACATATTACAGCTTGAACAGGAGACTGATTCCGAAGGGGAATTCATAATAGTCGAAGAGGCCCTCCGCGCCATAGCCGGCCACGCCGAAACCGCCGTGGAGGTTGAGGCTGGCGACTCTCGAGAGCCGGAAATCATAGGAGCACCGGGCGTTGAGGAAGGTGTCGGGCGACGTGTCGCCGACGGCCGGCTTGTAGCGGATGGCGAAGCAGAATCCGCCGTAGTCCAGGCCGGCGCCCACGCTCCAGGTGAAGTAGGAGCGGTCGTACAGACGGTTGCCGTAGTGGCCATAGTCCCGGTAGTAGGGATCTATCGTGGTCGCCACGCCGGCGTCGGCCAGCAGCGACACGCCGCCGAGGTTGCCGAAACGGGCCCGGAACTGGGCCACGTTGCGCCACTGCTTCGTGACCGGCAGGATCTCGGTGCCGAAACCGATGGCCGTGTAGGGGAAGCGGCTGTCGGGGAGGTTCCAGTTGCGGGCGGCGGCCACGGTCATCGCCGCCGTCGCGCCGATGGCCGCGACCCCCATCCCGACCAGCAGGCCGTTGTCGGTCAGCGGATCCAGGTCCTCGATGTCCACGTGGCCGTGGAAGGGGATGTCGGTATAGTAGTAGAGCGGGATCCAGTCGGTGAACACATAGGTGTACCTCGCCTGGTCGACGACGCGGAAATACCGGCTGTTCATCTTCATATAGTTGACTTCCCGCTCGCGGGGGCGGATCCATTTCGGCCAGCCCTTGTAGACGCGGCCGTATTTGTCCACGGCCGTCACCTCGTGGCGGTCGGGGGTCGTGTCGACGCTCAGGCACCCGGGAGCGTCGAGGGTCGGCTGGCTGGAGTAGGCTCCGGTCACGTCGCCCAGGTATTCCCGGTCGATATAGATACGGACGGGGACGACGTCGGCGTCGTCCGTCCAGAAGCAGATGGATTGTGCCGCCGCGGGCAGTCCGCACAGGACTGCGGCGAGCAGGATCGTGAAGATTCTTTTCATATGTTTGCCAAGTTTTACGCGAAGATACGACAAGATTCGTTATCTTTGCCTTCTAATGGAAGAAGTAATCAAAGACCTTGCCGCGCAGGAGTACAAAGAGGGCTTCGTGACCGACGTCGCCCAGGAGTACATCCCCAAGGGACTCAACGAAGACATCATCCGGATGATCTCCGCCAAGAAGGGCGAACCGGAGTGGCTGCTTGAGTTCCGTCTGGGGGCGTTCCGCAAATGGCAGAAGATGACCCCGCCGTTCTGGGGCCATCTCAAGCTCCCGCGCATCGACTTCCAGGACATCATCTACTGGGCCGCACCCAAGCGGGACGAGGACCGTCCGGACTCGATCGATCCCGCCCTGATGGATACATTCGACAAGCTGGGCATTCCGCTCCACGAGCGGGAAGTCCTGGCGGGCGTCAAGCCCAAGAGCGACGTGGCGGTGGACGCCGTCTTCGACTCCGTGAGCGTGACCACGACCTTCCGCAAGGCCCTCGCCGAGAAGGGCATCATCTTCTGCTCCTTCTCCGAGGCCGTGCGCGAGCATCCCGACCTGGTGCGCAAATACCTCGCGACCGTGGTCCCCGTCGGGGACAACTACTACGCGGCGCTCAACTCCGCCGTCTTCTCCGACGGCTCCTTCTGCTACGTCCCCAAGGGGGTCAAGTGCCCGATGGAGCTGTCCAGCTATTTCCGCATCAACGCGGCCGGCACCGGCCAGTTCGAGCGCACGCTGATCGTCGCCGACGAAGGCGCGCAGCTCAGCTATATGGAAGGCTGCACCGCGCCGATGCGCGACGAGAACCAGCTGCACGCCGCCGTCGTGGAGATCATCGTGGAGAAAGACGCCGACGTCAAATACAGCACCGTGCAGAACTGGTATCCCGGCGACGCGCAGGGCCGCGGAGGCATCCTGAACCTCGTGACCAAGCGCGGCATCTGCAAGGGAAGCGGCTCGCATCTGTCCTGGACCCAGGTGGAGACCGGCTCCGCCATCACCTGGAAATATCCGAGCACCATCCTGAAGGGGGACTACTCCTCTTCGGAATTCTATAGCGTGGCGATGACCAACAACTGGCAGCAGGCCGACACCGGCACCAAGATGATCCATCTGGGCCGCGGCACGCGCAGTCGGGTGGTCTCCAAGGGCATCTCCGCGGGCCACAGCGAGAACAGCTACCGCGGTCTCGTGCAGATGGGGCCGGCGGCGGAGGGCGCGCGCAACTATTCGCAGTGCGACTCCCTGCTGATCGGCAGCACCTGCGGCGCGCACACCTTCCCGGTGATCCGGAGCCAGAACCCGCACGCCGTCGTGGAACACGAAGCCACGACCTCCAAGATCAGTGAAGACCAGCTCTTCTACTGCACCCAGCGCGGCATCGCCCCCGAAGACGCCGTCGCGCTCATCGTGGGCGGCTACGCCCGCGAAGTCCTGTCCCGCCTGCCGATGGAATTCGCCGTCGAGGCGCAGAAACTCCTGTCCGTTTCCCTTGAAGGTTCCGTCGGATGAGCTGGGTAGAGATCATATCGGCCGTGCTCGGCCTGACCTGCGTGTTCCTGGCAGGCCGCAACTCGAAATACAATTTCTGGGTCGGCTATGTCTACAACATCTTCCTGTTCATGCTCTTCTGGCAGCAGCACCTCTACAGCGCGATGCTGCTCCAGCCGGTGTCCTTCGGCATCAACGCCTTCGGCCACTGGCGCTGGACGCATCCCCGGGAGAACGAGCGCAGCGCCGCCGACGCGAAGCGCCTCCGGGTGGGCAGCGTGCAGCCGCAGCAATGGCCGGGACTCATCATCATGGTCTGTGTGTTCGGTGCCGTCTGGGCGATGTGCCTGGACTGGCTGCCCGTCAAGTGGCCGACGGTCTTTCAGGTGGACCCGTCGCCGTGGCTGGACTCCTACCTGCTGATGTTCACGCTGCTGGCCCAGTACCTCAGCGCCCAGAAATGCTGGGAATGCTGGATCGTCTGGCTGGTGGTCAATTCCTTCAACATCGTACTCTACATCACCTCGGGGCTCTACCTGATGCCGATCGTCAGCGGCCTGTACCTGGCCAACGCCATCTGGTCCCTGGTGTCGTGGAAAAACCTTTTCAAGAAAAATGAATAAAGACGTCTTACTGGAAATTCACGACCTCCACGCATCCGTGGACGGCAAGGAAATCCTCAAGGGGGTGGACCTCACCATCCGCCGCGGCGAAGTGCACGCGGTGATGGGGCCCAACGGGGCCGGCAAGAGTACCCTGGGCTCCGTCCTCGCCGGCCGTCCGACCTTCGAGGTCACGGGCGGCAGCGTCCTCTACGAGGGCCGCGACCTGCTCGCCCTCTCGCCCGAGGAGCGCTCCTGGGCCGGCCTGTTCCTGAGCTTCCAGTACCCGGTGGAGATCCCCGGCGTGAGCATCACCAACTTCATGAAAGCTGCCGTGACCGCGCGCCGCAAGGCGAAAGGCCTGCCGGAACTCACCCCGGCCGAATATATCAAGCTCCTCAAGGAGAAGATGAACCTCGTGCAGATGAAGGGCGAGTTCGCGCGCCGCGAAGTCAACGTCGGCTTCTCCGGCGGCGAGAAGAAACGCTGCGAAATCTTCCAGATGGCGGTGCTCGAGCCCACGCTCAGCATCCTCGACGAGACCGACTCCGGCCTCGACGTGGACGCGCTGCGGATCGTGGCCGAAGGCGTGAACCGGCTCCGCACGCCGGAGACGGCCTCCATCGTCATCACCCACTACCAGCGTCTGCTGGACTACATCGTTCCGGATATCGTCCACGTGCTCAAGGACGGCCGCATCGTCCGTACGGGCGGTCGCGAGCTGGTGGACCTGATCGAAAAGCAAGGCTACGAAGGCATCGATGGATAACAAGGTCTATGTTATCGGGCGCGACAGCGTGCCGCAGTATCTCCGGCTGGAAGCCGGGGAGGAGCTGTCGATGACCCTGGTCGTCCCTCCCGCCACGGACACGCGCCTGGTCCTGGAGGTCGATCTCGCCGGCCCCGGCGCCTCGCTGGACCTGGCCGGGCTGTACCTGTGTCCGGACGCCGAGCAGGTGGACATCCGCGTGCTCGTGCGCCACGACGTGCCCGGCTGCGTCTCCCGCCAGCTCTTCAAGGGCATCGTCGGCGGGAAGGCGCGCGTCTCTTTCGATGGCCTGATCTATGTGGCGCAGGACGCCCAGAAGACGGAAGCCTACCAGGAGAACCACACGCTCCTGCTCTCCGACACGGCCCGGGTCGAGTCCCGGCCGCAGCTGGAGATCTATGCCGACGACGTCAAGTGCTCGCACGGCGCCACGACCGGTTATCTCAACCCCGACGAATTGTTTTACCTGCGTTCGCGCGGCATCCCCGAGGCGGAAGCCCGACAGCTTCAGATGATCGCCTTCCTCGCCCCGGTGCTCCGCCGCCTGCCCGAACCCCTCAGCGAAGAGCTCTATGGTCGTCTATCCTAATGTCAAGATCAACCTGGGCCTGAGCGTGTTGCGCAAGCGCCCCGACGGGTATCACGATATCGAGACCCTCTTCGTCCCGTATTTCGGGATGACGGACATCCTGGAGATCGTCCCGTCCGACCAGCTCCGTTTCGTCCCTTCGGACAACGTGACCTGGCAGGACGACCTCACCCTGCGCGCCTATTCCCTCCTCAAGGCGGACTTCGACATCCCGCCGGTGGAGATCCGCCTGCAGAAGCGCTCCGCCGTGGGCGCCGGCCTGGGCGGCGGATCGGCCGACGCGGCGTTCACGCTGATGGCCCTGACCGAAATGTTCCAGCTCGGGCTGGAGGACTGGCAGCTGGCGGACTACGCCGCCTGCCTGGGCTCCGACTGCCCGATCTTCATCTACAACCGTCCGATGTTCGGCGAAGGCCGCGGCGACCGCCTCACGGACTATGACCTCGACCTGTCCGACTACGAGATCCGCGTCGAGGTGCCCGAAGGCGTGCGCGTGAGCACGAGCGAGGCCTACTCGCGCGTCGTCCCGCGCGAACGGCTCGCCCTGCCGCCGCTGCGCGAGGCGCTCCGCTACCCGGTGGAGATGTGGCCGGACGTGCTGTTCAACGATTTCGAGACTTCCGTCTTCCCGATCCATCCGGAAGTGGAACGGCTCAAGGCCCGGTTCTATGCCGACGGCGCCGTCTATGCGTCGATGTCCGGCTCCGGCTCCGCCGTCTTCGGCCTGTTCCGCAAATAATCTGGCACGCTATGAGAAAGATTCGTGAATACAAGAGAATTGCCAGAAGCCACCTGAAGGGCAACTGGGCGCCTACCCTCATCGCCGCGCTGGTCGGCTATTTCCTCATCCTGGTGATCTTCGCCGCTTCGGAGCTCCCCCTGTTCGTGCCGCTGCCGCCTGTCTGGGCGCTGGTCGTGTCCGTCGTGCTCCCCCTTGCAATGACTTTTGTAGGCTATCCGCTTGCCGTCGGCATTTCGAATGCCTTCCGGCTGTTCTATGAGCGCGGAGACGACCGGGTGACGGAAAATATGTTCAAGACAGGATTCTCGAGATACTGGCACAACGTGGGCGGAATCTTCCTGATGCGCCTGAAGCTCCTTTTGTGGATGCTGCTGCTCTTCATCCCGGCCATCATTATGTCCTACGCCTATGCGATGACCTCGTACATTCTCGTGGACCATCCTGAGATCGGCGTCTGGGAGGCCAGTCGTCGCAGCCAGGAGATGATGCGCGGGCACAAATGGCGCTATTTCTGTCTTGAAATGAGTTTCATCGGCTGGGGCCTGCTCTGCGTCCTGACGCTCGGGATCGGATTCGTCTGGCTGATCCCGTACACCGAAGTCGCGCAGGCGGCTTTCTACAATGACCTCAAGGCGCTGCAAGGCGAAGAGGCCGTAACCGAATAATCTTATGCCTCCGGCTGCAGGACATCTTTCGGAAAATAGCAGGAGATTGGCGCGCAACACCCTTCTGCTGTATTTCCGTATGTTCCTGCTGATGCTCATCGGCCTGTTCACCTCCCGTGTGGTGCTCCGGACGCTGGGCGTCGACGACTACGGCGTCTACAACGTCGTGGGCGGCGTGGTGACCGTGTTCACCTTCCTGACCACCGCGATTTCCGCGGCGATCAGCCGCTACCTGGCCGTCGGCCTGGGCGAGGGCGACAGCGCCCGCCTGCGCCGCATTTTCGCCTCCGGCGTCATCATCCAGCTGGGCCTGGGCCTGCTGCTGGTGCTGCTCGTGGAGACGGTCGGCGTGTGGTGGCTCGAGCACCGGCTGGTCATCCCGGACGGGCGGATGGACGCGGCGCGCTGGGTGCTCCAGTGCTCGCTGGGCGTGCTGGTGGTGAACCTGCTGGCCGTGCCCTACAACGCCGCCATCATCGCCCGCGAGCGGATGTCGGCCTTCGCCGTGATCAGCCTCGGCGAGGCGGCGCTCAAGCTGGGCGTGGCGCTGCTGCTGTATGTTTCTCCTTTCGACAAGCTGGTCAGCTATGCCGTGCTGATGCTCGCCGTGGCCGTGCTCGTGCGCTTCGCCTACGGCTTCTACTGCCGGCGCCATTTCGCCGAGTCGCGCGGCCGCCTGGTCTGGGACGGCGCGCTGCTGCGCGAAATGACCGCGTTCGCGGGCTGGAGCTTCTTCGGCTCGAGCGCCTACGTCTTCAACACGCAGGGCGTCAACCAGGTCACCAACCTCTTCTTCGGCGTGGCGGTCAATGCCGCGCGCGGCGTCGCCCTGCAGGTCGAGGGCATCGTCAAGCAGTTCGTGACCAACTTCCTGACGGCGCTCAACCCGCAGGTCACCAAGAGCTGGGCGGCGAAAGACCGTGACTATTGTTTCGAACTCGTCCGCAAGGGCGTCAAATATTCCTGGCTCGTGATCCTGGCCTTCTCCGTGCCGCTGCTCGCGGAGACGGAATGGCTGCTGGACGTCTGGCTGGGGGCGGACAAGGTCCCGCCCCACGCCGCCACCTTCCTCTGCCTGACGCTGGGCGCGCTGCTCGTGGATATGGGCAGCAATCCGCTGCTCACGCTCGTGCAGGCCACGGGCCGCGTCAAGCGCTACTACCTGATCACCGGCCTGACCTCCTACCTGGGCCTGCCGCTCGTGTGGCTGGCCTTCAAGCTGGGCGCCGGCCCGGCCGTCGCCTACCTGGTCTTCATCGCGGTCTACCTGGCCGTCTTCGTGGAGCGCGTGTCCATCGCGCACCGGCTCACCGGCTTCCCGGTGCGGCCTTTCCTGAACCTGGTCGGGCTGCTGGTGATGACGAGCTGCGTCACCCTGCTGCTGCCCGTCCTGCTGCGCCTGCTGGACCTGGCGCCGTTCTGGCGCCTGCTCGTGAAGTCGCTGCTGGGCTGGACGGTGATGGCCTACTACACCTGGGCGTTCCTGCTGACGGCGGGGGAGCGCGCGCTGGTGCTCCGCAAGGTCGGGCGCCTGCTGCCCGACGCCCCCTTCCTGCGCGCGAAATACCGGGCCGTCTTCGACCGCCCGCTGTCCCTGAAGCATCCGGAAACCTTCACCGAATGCATCCAGTGCCAGAAACTGTACGACCGCAACCCGCTCTACCACACGCTGGTGGACAAGGCGGAGGTGAAGCCCTACGTGGCGGAGCGCATCGGCGCGGAGCACGTCGTGGCGACGCTCGGCGTCTGGGAGCGGCCGGAGGAGATCGACTGGGAGACGCTGCCCGCGCAGTTCGTGCTGAAATGCACGCACGACAGCGGCAGCACCGTCGTCTGCACCGACAAGGCCGCCTTCGACCGGGCGGCGGCGTGCGCCAAACTGTCCGCCGCGCAGGCCTGCGACTACTGGCGGCGCGACCGCGAATGGGCCTACAAGGACGTCCGGCCGCGCATCATCGCCGAGGAGTATCTCGGCGCCGGCCTGGCCGACTACAAGATCTTCTGCTTCGGCGGCAAGCCGGAGTTCCTCTTCGTCGCGACCGACCGCGACAACCCCGCCGAAGAGACGAAGTTCGATTTCTTCGACACGGCCTGGCGGCACCTTGACGTGCGCAACGGGCATCCCAACGCCGCCGAGCCGCCGGCACGGCCGGCGCATTTCGAACAGATGCTGCGCCTGGCGGAGGCCCTCGCGGGCGATTTCCCGCAGGTGCGCATCGACTTCTACGAGACGCCGGACGGGCGCGTGCTCTTCGGCGAATATACGTTCTACCACTGGAGCGGCTTCGTGCCTTTCGAGCCGGAAGGGGTGGACGAATGGATGGGCAAGTTCTTCAAAACACCTGGCAAATGGAAAAAATAGCGATCTACACCTGCATCATCGGCGGCTATGACGAATTGCAGCAGCCTGCCGTGGTCGAAGAAGGGTTCGATTTCATCTGCTTCGTGGGTCCGGGCGAACGGACCGCGGAGCGCGTGGGCGTGTGGGAGATCCGCGAGCTCGCGGATCTGCCCGCGGGCAATCCGCGGATGGCTTCCCGCTGGCCCAAGATGCATCCGCATCTCCTCCTGCCGGAGTATGAATGCAGCGTCTGGATCGACGGCAACGTCGCCCTGCTGGACGGGACGCTCTACCGCGCGGCGCGCACCAAGGCCGCCGCGGGGGTGAAGTACAGCGGGGTCACGCACCCCGACCGCGACTGCACCTATTCCGAAGCGCGCAAGTGTTTCGATATGAAGTATCTGAACATTTTCGAGCTGTTCTGGGTCTGGGCCTATCTGCGGGTGCACGGCCTGCCGCGTCACGCCGGGCTCAACGAGAACAACATCATCTTCCGGCGCCACAACGACCCGGACATCGTCACCCTGGACGAGATGTGGTGGAGCCGCCTGCCGCGCCTGGGCCGCCGCGACCAGCTGTCGCTGATGTGGTGCCTGCGCCGCTGCGGCATCCAGCGCGACTACCTCCTGCCCCCCGGACAGAATACGCGCAACCATCCCGGTTTCCGCTACCTGCGCCACAAATAATTGCGTAAAGTATTGTGTATTCCGTTGTTTTACTCTATCTTTGCCGTCCATTCCTCGGGTAGGAATGTATTTAGGTTTAATTATTTAAAACAACAGATTCACAATGGCTGTTAAGATTCGTTTACAGCGCCACGGTAAGAAGAATTTCGCATTCTTCCACATTGTTGTGGCAGATTCGCGCTCCCCGCGCGATGGTCGTTTCATCGAGCAACTCGGTTCCTACAACCCCAACACCAACCCTGCTACGATCATTCTCAACTCTGAGCGTGCTCTGGCTTGGCTGAAGGTGGGTGCCGAACCGACCCTCACCGCCCGCCGCATCCTCTCCTACGAGGGTGTGATGCTGCGCCACCACCTTGACGGCGGTGTCGCCAAGGGTGCCCTGACCCAGGAGGCCGCTGACAAGAAGTGGAACGACTGGAAGGCCCAGCGTGACGCCAAGGTCGAGGCCAAGAAGACCGGCATCAAGAATGCCGCCATCGAGGCTAAGAAGGCTGCCAAGGCTGAGGAGACCAAGGTCAACGAGGCCCGCGCCGAGGCTATCGCCAAGAAGGCTGCCGAGGCTGCTGCCCAGAAGGCTGCTGAGGCCGCTGAGGCCGCCGCTGCCGAAGAGGCTGCCGAGGCTCCGGTCGAGGAAGCTGCTGCAGAGGCTCCTGCCGAGGCATAATGCTCCAGATCGCCAAGATCCTTAAATCCAACGGCATCGATGGCGGCCTTCTGATCGGAGTGCGCGACATCGAGGTCGGACAGATTGACCTTCAGGAACCGGTGTTCATCGAATTCGATGGACTGCCGGTTCCCTTTTTTATCCAAGACCTCCAGCAGCGCGGCTCGTCCAAGGCCATCATCCATCTCAACGACATCACGTCCCTGGAGGACGCCGAGGAGGTGGTCGGCCGCGCGGTCTATATCGAGGGCGAATGGGAAGAGGAAGAGGAGGTGGATTTCACCGGCTGGACGCTGCTGAACCGCGGTGAGCGGGTCGGCACCGTCACCGGCACCGAACCCATCCCCGGCAACCTCTGCATCTACGTCGGTGAGACGCTCGTCCCCCTGCATCCCGACCTGATCCGCTCCGCCGACCCCGACGCCCGCATCCTCGACCTCGACCTCCCCGACGGATTGCTGTAAAATTCTTTTATCTTTGCGATATGGACACCCCGTTGGTCAGTATCGTCATTGTCTGTATGAACCGCCTGGACAACCTCTTCCCGTGTCTGGAAGGGCTGCAGGCGCACACGACCGTGCCGTGCGAGACCTTCGTGGTGGCGTACCGCTTCACGCCCGAGAATTTCGCGAAGGCGGTGGCCGCCTTCCCGTGGGTGCGGTGGATCGGGAGCAACGAGATCCGCGGCTTCGCCGAGAACAACAACCTCGCCCTCCGGCAGGCCCGCGGCCGCTATTGTTTCGTCGTCAACGACGACACCGAGATCCGCGAAGACCTCGTCGGCGCGCTGGTCGCAGACCTGGAGCGCCTGCCGCAGGACGCCGCCATCGTCAGCCCCCGGCTCCTCAATGCCGACGGCTCCCTGCAGCTCTGCGGCCGCCCGCCCTATCCCGCGCGCTACTACGTCCTCCAGCAGTGGCACCTCCACCGCGAACCCATCGACGACACCGTCGGCAAGACCCCGGTCTTCGGCGAAGTCTTCCGCACCTCCAACATCACCGGCGCGGCCTTCCTGATCAAGACCGACATCTTCCGCGAACTGGGCTGGTTCGACGAGACCTACTTCTTCACCCCCGAAGACATCGCCCTGTCCACCCTCGCGCGCCGCAAAGGCTACGGCGTCTACGTCGACCGCGCCGCGTGCATCACCCACAAGTGGCGCACCACCGCCACCCGCATTTCCCCGGCCGTCCGGCCGGCGGCCGTGCGCGGCTCGCTGCTCTTCTTCAGCGGCGGCTCGCGCCTCAAATACTTCCTGCTCGCGCTGCCCGTCTGGCTCGCGGAGAGCGCCAAGCGCGCCAAGGCCGCACTGCGCCTGCGCCGCGACCCCTCGACCGCGAACCGCATCGCCTGGGAGACCTTCCGCAACATCTCCCGGAGCATCTTTACCAAAGAAAGCCCCAAACAGCTGTTCATCAAATATTTCCATGGCTGATATCCTCGTCGTCATCGTCACTTACAACGCAGAAAAGTGGATCAAGAAATGCCTGAAGAGCCTGGAGAAATCCTCGCTCCCGGCCGACGTCGTCGTCATCGACAACGGCTCCGCGGACGCGACGCTCCAGCTGGTCCGCAGCGGCTATCCGTCCACGCGCGTCATCGAGACCGGGATGAACCTGGGCTTCGGCGCGGCCAACAACATCGGCCTGCGCATCGCCCTGGACGAAGGCTACAAGTTCGCCTACCTGCTCAATCAGGACGCCTGGCTGGAGCGCGACACGCTCAAGAAGCTCGTCGCGGCCCACAAGCCCGAATGGGGCATCCTCAGCCCGATGCAGCTGAACGCGAACGGGCGCCGCGACAAGCGCTTCCAGCGCAAATGCGGCAAGATCGTCGACGCCGCGACGGGCGGCTACCACGATGAGCTGATGGTCGTCGAGGTCCCCTTCGTGATGGCGGCGCACTGGCTCGTGAGCCGCAAGGCCATCGAGACGGTGGGCGGCTTCTCGCCCGCCTTCAAGCAATACGGTGAAGACGACAACTGGATCGACCGCCTCCACTACCACGGGCTGCACTGCGGCGTGGTGCCGGCGGCGAGCGCGGTCCACGACCGCGGCGGCCGCCGGCTGCCCCGCGCGAAGAAGATGCAGCTCAAATGCATCGCCACGGTCGTCAAGGTCAGCAACCCGGCCCGCAACTGGCACTGGATGCGCATCCGCGAGGTCCTGGAGCTGGTCGGGATGGGCATCAAGAACTTCTCCGCCATCCCGTTCAAGTTCATTCCGGAGCTGCGCGCCCGCTTCCCGGAACTGAAAGGATTCCGCGAAGCCTCGCGGCAGAAAGGCGCTTTCCTGAGATAATCCCCATAAATGAGGATTGCGCATATCGCGCACGCGTGCGAAATTTGCAGGCTGGATTATTAGCATCAGATGACACTTCGTGAATTACCTATAGGAGGCAGTGCGGTCATCCTGACCGTCGGAGGAAAAGGCGCCCTGCGCCAGCATTTCCTGGATATGGGCCTGATCCCCGGCGCTCAGGTCAAGTTGGTCAAATACGCCCCGCTGGGCGACCCGATGGAGCTGCGCATCAACGGCTACGCCCTCACGCTCCGGCTCGCGGACGCCGCCAAGATCACCGTCGCGCAGACGGACGGCGCCCCGGAGCCCGTCAGCGTCATCGCGGACGACCCTTCGGTCCGCTCGGTCAACCCCGTCGCCCACCCGGGCTTCGGCGAGGCCGGCAAGTTCCACGACAAGAAGCAGGAGAGCCCGCTCCCGGCCGGGACGACGCTCACCTTCGCCCTCGCGGGCAACCAGAACTGCGGCAAGACCACGCTCTTCAACCGGCTGACCGGGTCCAACCAGCACGTCGGCAACTTCCCGGGCGTGACGGTGGACCGCAAGGACGGCGGGATCCGGGGCCATGCCGACACGCTGGTGACCGACCTGCCGGGCATCTATTCGCTGTCGCCCTATACTTCCGAGGAGATCGTCTCGCGCGAATTCATCCTGAACGAGAACCCCTGCGGCATCATCAACATCGTGGATGCCGGCAACATCGAGCGCAACCTCTACCTGACGATGCAGCTGATGGAGCTGGACAAGCCGATGGTGCTTGCGCTGAATATGATGGACGAGGTCCGCAACAACGGCGGCACCATCCGCGTCAACCAGATGGAGGAGATCCTCGGCCTGCCGGTCGTGCCCATTTCCGCCGCCAAGAACGAGGGCATCGAGGAGCTCGTGGAGCACGCGCTCCACGTGGCGCGCTTCCAGGAGAAGCCCGCCCGCCAGGACTTCTGCGACAAGAACGACCACGGCGGCGCGGTCCACCGCTGCCTGCACGGCGTGATGCACCTCATCGAGGACCACGCCGAGCGTGCGGGCATTCCGGTGCGTTTCGCGGCGAGCCGCCTCGTCGAGGGCGACGCCAAGATCGAGAAGGCGCTGGGCCTGCAGCAGAACGAGAAGGAGATGGTGGAGCACATCATCGTCCAGATGGAGCAGGAGCGCGGCCTGGACCGCAACGCGGCGATGGCCGATATGCGTTTCTCCTTCATCCGCAAGCTGACGGCGCAGACCGTCGTCAAGCCGCACGAGAGCAAGGAGTACCGCCGCAGCCGCCGGATCGACAAGGTCCTGACGGGCCGCTGGACGGCCATTCCCATCTTCGTGGCGGTGATGTCGCTGGTGATCTACCTGTCGATCGACGTGCTCGGCGCGCCGCTGCAGGACCTGCTGGATCAGGGGATCCAGGGGCTCGCGGGCGTGCTGGACGGCCTGATGGAGCGCTGGAGCGTGAGCGAGGCCGTACGTTCGCTCGTCGTGGACGGCGTGTTCGGCGGCGTGGGGACGGTGGTCAGCTTCGTGCCGATCATCATCATCCTGTTCTTCTTCCTGTCGATGCTGGAGGACAGCGGCTATATGGCGCGCGTCGCGTTCGTGACCGACAAGCTGCTGCGCAAGATCGGCCTCAGCGGCCGGAGCATCGTGCCGCTGCTGATCGGCTTCGGCTGCAGCGTGCCGGCCGTGATGGCCACGCGTACGCTGCCGTCGTCGCGCGACCGCAAGATGACGATCCTGCTGACGCCTTATATGAGCTGCTCGGCGAAGATTCCGATCTACGCTTTCTTCACGAGCGCATTTTTCCCGGGCCACGGCGGCCTGGTGCTGGTGATCCTCTATCTGTCCGCCATCCTGGTGGGCGTGGTGATCGCGCTGCTGTCCAAGCTTTCGCCGAAGAAGGGCGAGGCGGCGCCGTTCGTGATGGAGCTGCCGAATTACCGCCTGCCGGGCGCGAAGAATGTGGGGCACCTGCTCTGGGACAAGACCAAGGACTTCCTGCAGCGGGCGTTCACGGTCATCTTCGTGGCTTCGATCGTGATCTGGATCCTGCAGAGCTTCAACTGGCGCCTGCAGCTGGTGGATCCTGAGGAGAGTATGCTGGCGTCCATCGCCGGCCTGGTCGCGCCGCTCTTCAGCCCGCTCGGGCTGGGCGACTGGCGCATCGTGACGTCGCTGGTGACGGGTTTCCTGGCGAAGGAGAGCGTGGTGGCGACGATGGAGGTGCTGGACGTCACGGCTTCGATGACGGTGCTGACCGCCATCCCGATGCTGGCATTCTGCCTGCTCTATACGCCCTGCGTGGCCGCCATCGCCGCGGTGAAGCGCGAGCTCGGCGGCAAGTGGGCGTGCGTTATGGTGCTGTTCCAGTGTGCCGTGGCGTGGGTCGTGGCGCTGGCGGCGTATCTGGTCGCCGGACTGTTTATCGGATAATTAAAGGTTGTCGGAATGAATCTCTCGAGCCTGTTGGTCCTGTTGGTCGTGGCGGTCGCGGTCTATCTCGCGATCCGCTCGTTTATGCGCGCAGGACGCGCAGGGAGATGCGGCTGCGGCTCATCGAGTTGCAGCGGCTGTAGCAGCCGTTCCGGCTGCCCCTATTGTTCCGGCAAATCTTCCCGCTGATTCCGCGAGAATTCGCATCCGCACCAGGTCTGGTTGTAGAATCCCTGCTCGCGGATGATCTCGTTCCGTCGCGGTTGCAATCCGCCCTTCCGCCAATTCTGCGCCCAGAACATCTCATTGCATACTTCTTCTCCGGCGGCGTTGACCTGGTCGAGGTCTTTCCAGCGGGAGGAGGCGAGGGTGGTGGCGACGACGGAAAGGCCGCGGGACGCGGCGTAGCGGGCGGCGTGCGCCAGGCGGAAGCGGAAGCAGGCGGCGCAGCGCGCGCCCCGCTCCGGCTCGCGCTCGAGCCCGCGGACCGCCGCCAGCCAGGCGTCGTGGTCGTACTCGTCGGCCACGACCTCCACGCCCATCACGTCGCCATAGCGGCGCAGCTCCGACAGGCGGAGCTCATACTCCTCGCGCGGAGCGATATTCGAATTGCTGAAGAAGACGACCGGCCGTATCCCGCTGTCCCGGAGACATTCGAGCACCGCTCCGGAACAAGGCGCGCAACACGCGTGCAGCAGGATTTCCCGGGCTCCGCCCGGCGCTTCCACGGTCATTATTCGATAGAATTGATGTCGATCAGGTTGTTGAGGATCGCATACACCGTCAGGCCCGGCACCGTGCGGATCCCCGTCTTGCGGGTGATGTTCTTGCGGTGCGTGATCACGGTGTTGATCGAGATGTTGTGCTTGTCCGCGATCTCCTTGTTGAGCAGGCCCTGCGCCACGCTCACCAGGATCTCCTTCTCGCGGTCGGACAGCTCCAGGTGCTGCTCGGGCTCTTCCTGCTCGCGGGCGTGGTCGCGGAAGCGCTGGGGGTTCTCCAGCAGGCGCACCATCGGCACCAGCACGTGGTCCTCGATGTAGGTATGGCACTTCAGGTCTTCCTGCAGGGCGTAGATGCGCACCAGCAGGTCCCGGCGGATGTCGTTGTCGCAGACGGCGGGCAGCGATTTCATCACCAGGTTCTTGAAGTCGCCCAGCTTCTCGTCGATGTTGGAATGGTTCTCCTCGAAGCGGTCGATCGAGAAGCCCGGGCGGTTCTGCCCGATGATCAGCCCCTGGACGTAGGGGATGACCTCCTGCTCCTCGAAGCCGAAATGGTTCTTGACCTCGACCTTGTAGCCGCGGAAGAAGTTCCACACCACGTCCTGCTGCTTCTGCTGGCAGGGTTCGAGGAGTTTCGTGATGGAAGCCTCCATATCGGTGATGGCCCGGTTGAGGTAGTAGTCGTGCGACTGATGCATATAGCGGAGGATGTCTCCGACGTGGCAGCGGCGCAGTAGCTCCATCGACGGCTTGAAATTCGGGAAAGTGTAGACTTCGCAGAGGAGGATGATCGTGTCCGGATCCAGACCCGAGGAGATGCAGACTTCGGATACGGTCTTCTCGCCGAAACTGCCGTCAATGCCTACGCGCGCGAGGACGCCGAGGAGACGATAGTTGGCCTCGACGAGGCGCGCAACCTTCATGTTGCTCGTAAACTTGTCCATACACACAAATTTAGCAATTTTTTTTGCGAATTCCAGAAATATCCCTATTTTTGCAGTCCCAAACAACTGCGGTAGTGGTGAAATGGTAGACACGCTACTTTGAGGGGGTAGTGGGCATTGGCCTGTGTGAGTTCGACTCTCACCTACCGCACGAAAGGACAGATTCACAAGATCTGTCCTTTTTTCGTTTTGTTTCACCCGCCGGGCCACATGGCCGGCGGACGCGAATAATCAGAAATTCGATATAAAATTATTGGAAAACAATAATTATTTATTATTTTCGCAGCGAGTTGCCGGTCTTGAAATTTTTTTTGAAAATTTTTCACCGGACTCTTGCGGATATGAAAATAATATGTACCTTTGCAGTGTAATAGTTCAATAGGACACTATATGCTCATCGAACTCAAAGACGTAAACAAAACGTACAACAACGGACAACCGCTGCACGTGCTGAAGGGAATCGACCTCTCGATCGACCGCGGCGAGTTCGTCTCCATCATGGGAGCCTCGGGCTCCGGAAAATCTACGCTGCTCAACATTCTGGGCATCCTGGACAACTATGATACCGGCGATTACTACATCGACGGGAAGCTGATCAAGGGCCTGACGGAGAGTCAGGCCGCGGACTACCGCAACCGGATGATCGGCTTCATCTTCCAGTCCTTCAACCTCATCGGCTTCAAGACCGCCGTCGAGAACGTCGAGCTGCCGCTCTTCTACCAGGGCGTCAGCCGCCACAAGCGCCACGAACTGGCGATGCAGTACCTCGACAAGCTCGGCCTGACCGCGTGGGCGCACCACTATCCCAACGAGATGTCCGGCGGACAGAAGCAGCGCGTGGCCATCGCCCGCGCCCTAATCACCAACCCCAAGATCCTCCTGGCGGACGAGCCCACGGGCGCGCTCGACTCGAAGACCTCCGAGGAAGTGATGCAGCTGCTCTCGAAGCTCAACCGCGAGGAGGGCGTGACCATCATCGTAGTCACGCACGAGAGCGGTGTCGCCAACTGCACGGAGAAGATCGTCCACATCAAGGACGGCATCATCGGTGAGATCGAAGACAACCGCCAGCATCGCTCTTCGATGTTCGGCGTCAACACCATCATGAAATGAAAGACATCTTTTCCGAGATATGGGCGAGCCTCCGCCGCAACAAGCTCCGGACCTGTCTCACGGGCTTTGCGGTGTCGTGGGGCATCTTCATCGTCATTCTCCTGCTGGGTGCGGGCAATGGCCTGATGAACTCTATCCAGGAGAGCCGGGAAGGCGTCGCCACCAATGTGATGGACGTCTACGGCAACTGGACCTCCAAACCCTACGCGGGCATGAAGGAGGGCCGCCGCATCCTGCTGGACAACCGGGATGTCGAAGTGACGGGAAGCGACATCTTCGCGGAGCATATCGACAAGGTCGTCGCCTCCGTGAGCACGCGCGCCCGGATTGCCTATGGGAAGAATAGTATCAACGGAACGCTCACCGGCAACTTCCCGGACCGGCAGGAGATGGAGCGTCTTGAAATCCTGCACGGCCGTTTCGTCAACGACAACGACATCGCCGGCAAGCGCAAGGTGGTGGTCCTGCCGGAGAACGTGGCCAACGAACTGCTCGGCATCCTGAAGGAAGAGGAGCAAGAACTGGCCGGCACGGCCGGCGGGCGGAAAGTAGCGGTGGAGAGCATTGTCGGAAAGTACGTCAAGTTCGGAGACATCCCCTTCCGCGTGGTCGGCATCTGCAAGACCGACTATGCGAGCGGCTACAACAAATGCTATGCGCCCTTTACCGCGGTCCAGGCCATCTATGTGCGGAGCAACCGGATCGACCAGCTGTCCTTCACCTTCCACGGCTTGCCTACGGAAGCGGCGAACGAAGCCTTCGAGAAAGAATACCGCGCGGTGCTCAACAGCCATCACAATGTGGCCCCCAACGATTCCCGCGCCATCCGGATCAGCAACAAGTTCACGCAGGACATGCAGATGAGCAAGGCGCAGAAGGCCCTCCATTATGCTTTCTGGTTCGTCGGTATCCTCACCCTGCTCGGCGGCATCGTGGGCGTGGGCAACATTATGCTCATCACGGTCAAGGAGCGTACGCACGAATTCGGCATCCGCAAGGCCATCGGCGCCCGCCCCTGGTCCATTACGAAGCTGATCCTGGCGGAGAGCGTCGCGATCACGGCCGCCTTCGGCTATATGGGCATGCTGCTCGGTATGATCGGTTGCCAGGTCCTGGACAAGACCGTCGGGCAGGCCGTCATGACCGTGGCGGACCAGAAGATCGCCATCCTGGTCAATCCGCTCGTCGGAATGGGCGAAGCGATCGAAGTGACCGTCGTCCTGATCGTTGCCGGCACGCTGGCCGGCCTGTTCCCGGCCCACAAGGCCGCCAAAGTCAGACCTATTGAAGCCCTTAGAGCAGAATGAGACTAGATAGAGACAATATCCGCGAGATCCTGGATTCCCTGACCCGCAACAAGAGCAGGAGCCTGCTCACCGGCTTCGGCGTGTTCTGGGGCGTGTTCATGCTCCTGATCATGCTGGGCGGCGGCCAGGGCTTCAAACAGGTGATCGGCAGCGTATTCAGCGGTTTCGCCACGAATACCAGCATCCTGTACAGCAACACGACTTCCAAGCCTTATGGCGGCTTCCGGGAGGGGCGCTACTGGCGGTTGGACTTCACCGACATCGAACGGCTCAAACAACGGATGCCGGAGCTGGAGACCGTGACGCCGATGGTCTTCGCCCCCAGTTCCCAGGCGGTCTATGGTGAAAACTCCTCGAACGCCGACATCCAGGGCGTATATCCCGACTATGTGAAGATCGAAGAGCCGCGCATCAAATACGGGCGTTTCCTCAACGATGTGGACATGCTGCAGTCGCGGCGCGTCTGTGTGATCGGAAAACAGATCTACAACGACCTTTTCCCGGATGGCGGCGATCCGTGCGGCGAGTTCATCAAGGTGGGTCCGTCCTACTACCAGATCGTCGGCGTGGACGTCAGCACTGCCCAAGTCAGCGTCGCTCAGGAGCCGTCCTACCGGATCTCTATCCCGCTTCCTGTCGCGCAAGGACTCTACAACCGGGGTGACGGCGTGGACGTGATCTGCGTGACGGGCCTCGCCGGGATCCGGATGTCCGACCTGGAAACGCAGATGCGCCAGATCATCGCGCCCCGGCACAAGGTCGACCCGACGGACAAGCAGGCGCTCGAGATCTTCAATACCGAGCAGATCTTTACCATCATCGACAACATTTTCAACGGCGTGGCCTTCCTGGTCTGGCTGGTCGGTCTGGGCACCATTTTCGGCGGCGTGATCGGCGTGAGCAACATCATGATGGTCACCGTCAAGGAGCGCACGACCGAGATCGGCATCCGCCGCGCCATCGGCGCCACGCCGCGCAACATCCTTTCCCAGATCATTTCGGAAAGCATCGCGCTGACGCTGGCGGCAGGCTCGTTCGGTATCGTACTCTCCGTGTATGTGCTGCGCGTCATCGAAATCGTCGTCGCACATTCGGACGAATTCCCGCCGGCCGATTTCCAGATCGGCTTCTGGCTGGCCATCGGCGCCGCCCTGATGCTGACCGTGCTCGGCGTCGTCGCCGGCCTGGCCCCGGCGGCCCGCGCGATGGCCATCAAACCCGTGGACGCAATGAGAGATGAATAATAAATAAAAACAACAAATATGAAACGCTTTACCAAGTACATCATTTTCGCCCTCATCGGGCTGTTCATCCTCGGTACCTTCGTGTACCTCTACAAGAACTCCCGCCCGGAGAAGGCCCGCTACAAGGAGTTGGAGACCGCGGTGATGGATATCCAGCGGACCACCGTCGTCACCGGCAAGATCACGCCGCGCAACGAGGTCAACGTCAAGCCGCAGATCAACGGCATCATCGCCGAGCTCTACAAGGAGGCCGGCCAGATGGTCAAGGAGGGCGAGGTGATCGCCAAGCTCCGCGTCATCCCCGACATGAACTCCCTGAGCGCCGCCCAGTCCCGCGTGCGTCTCGCCGAGATCAACTACAAGCAGGCCGCGACCAACTACGAGCGTGAGAAGGCCCTCTACGACAAGAAACTCGTCAGCGACGACGAATACGACAAGGTCCTCCAGGCCTACAACCAGGCCAAGGAAGAGCGCTCGGCCGCCCAGGAGTCCCTGGAGGTCATCCGCGACGGCGTGTCCTCGTCCAACAAGACGGGCAGCTCGACCCTGATCCGCTCCACCATCACGGGCCTCATCCTCGACATCCCCGTCAAGGTGGGTAACTCCGTGATCCAGGCCAACACGATGAATGACGGTACGACCGTCGCCGTCGTGGCCAACATGTCCGACCTGATCTTCGACGGCAACGTCGACGAGACCGAAGTCGGTTCCCTGGTGGAGGGAATGCCGATCAGCATCAAGATCGGCGCCCTGCCCGACTACAACTGCGAGGCGTCCCTGGAGTACATTTCGCCGAAGGCGGTCGAAGTGAACGGCGCCAACCAGTTTGAGATCAAGGCGGCCGTCAAGGTGAGCGGCGACAAGATGATCCGCTCCGGCTACAGCGCCAACGCGGAGCTCGTCCTGGAGACCGCGAGCCAGGTCCTCTCCATCCCGGAGAGCGCCCTCGAGTTCATCAAGGACAGCACGTACGTGCACCGCCAGATTGCCGACGGCAGCTACGAGCGCGTCAAGGTGACGACCGGCATGAGCGACGGTATCAACATCGAGATCAAGGACGGTCTGAAGCCGGGCGACAAGGTCCGCGGACCGCGCATCATCAAAGAAGAAAAGTAACACAACTATGAAACGCTTCCTGATCATCGCCGCCTGCCTGTGCGCGGGCGCAGCGGCCCGGGCGCAGCAGGCGCCCTGGAGCCTCGGAGACTGCATCAACTATGCGCTGGACCACAACCTCAGCGTGAAGCAGAGCGCGCTCGCCGTGGAGCAGCGCGAGGTGGAGGTGAGCACGGCGAAGGGCCGCCGCCTGCCGGGCGTCAGCGCCTCCGCGTCGGAGAGCCTGTCCTTCGGCCGTGGCCTCACCTCGGACAACACCTACTCCAACACGAACACGACCGCGACGAGCTTCACCCTCGGTGCCGAGCTGCCGATCTTCTCGGGCTTCGACATCACCAACGAGATCAAGCTCTCCAAGCTGAACCTCGCCGCGGCGACGGCCGACCTGGAGAAGGCGCGCGACGACATCCGCGTGGCCGTGGCCCAGGCGTATGTCCAGATCCTTTACAACCAGGAGCTGCTGCGCGTGGCGCACGAACAGGCGACGCACGACGCGGCGCTGCTGGAGCAGGTCCGCGAGCGCCGGCAGGCCGGTATGGTCAGCGACGCGGAGGTCTCCGCGCAGCAGGCCACCCTGGCCCAGAGCCGCCAGTCCGAGATCCAGGCCGAAGGCAACCTGCGCATCGCGCTGCTGGACCTGACGCAGCTGCTGGAGCTCGCTTCGCCGGAAGGCTTCTCCATCGTCGTCCCGGAAGTCGGCGACCCTTCCCGCATCCTGCTGATGCGTCCGGAGGCCATCTATGACGAGGCGGTCGCCGTCAAGCCGGCCGTCGAGGCGGCCAAGCTCAACGTGGACTACGCCGAGCTGAACATCGCCCGCGCCAAGGGCGCCTACCTGCCGCGCCTGTCGCTCCGGGGCGGCATCGGGACCGACTACTACACCAGCGCCAAGCTGGCGGCGCCTTCGTTCGGCGACCAGATCAAGAACAACTTCAGCCAGTCGCTCGGCGTGTCGCTGTCCATCCCCATCTTCCAGCGCTTCAGCGTCCGCAACAGCGTGCGGAGCGCGCAGATCAACTTCAAGGGCCAGCAGATCCAGCTGGAGAACGTCAAGAAGGCGCTCTACAAGGAGATCCAGCAGGCCTACTACAACGCCGTGACCGCCCAGGCCCGCTACGAGGGCAGCCAGGAAGCGGCTGCCAGCGCCCGCCAGCACTACGAGCTGACCGAGGAGAAATACAAGGTCGGCAAGGCCGGCGTGACGGACTACAACGACGCCCGCAACAACTGGCTGCGCGCCGAATCCGAGCACATCCAGGCCCGCTATCAGTGTCTGTATCAGACCAAACTGCTGGACTTCTACCGGGGACAGAAACTTGATTTTTAAGGGACAATATTGGTTTTTTGCCCTTCAGTACCTAACTTTGTGATATGAATAAACTGGCTTTAACCCTCGCGGGACTGGCATTTGCCGTCCTCCCTGCTGCCGCCCAGACCGACGATGTCGACTTCAACATCGGCTCCTGGGACGATTTCAACAAGGTTGAGATCACCAGCAACGACAAACGCGTGGAGACGAGCATCAAGTTCGCCTTCCCGATGTACTTCGGCACTTCCGTGCTGACGGACCTTACTTATAAAGGCTGGTGGGGCACTTTCGAAGGACTGTATCCGGACTTCATGGATCTGGATACCCGGAAGAATTTCGTCTATGCCCTGGATATGGTGTCGATGCACGTCCGTGCCGACGCCGTGGACCTGTCCCTGGGCCTCCGCTGGACGTTCATGAACTTTACTTTCCGCGATCCGTCCCTCACGATCCGTCCTTCGGTCGCGGCCAGTTCCGTGCTGAGCATGGTCGTGCCGGAACGGACCTGCGTGCCTTCCCGCATCAACGCGGAGATCGCCGGCTACGACTACACCAAGTCCAAGCTCTTCGCCAGCTACCTGGGCATCCCGTTCCGCGTGAGCTTCAATTACGGCAAGGCGACGATCTACGGCGGTGTCAGCGCTGAACTCCTGATGGACAGCTACACGAAGTACAAGCATCCGAAGTATCGCGAGTCGATCAACGGGCTCTTCAACGATTTCCGCGCGACGGTCGAGGCGGGCTTCTCCCTGTACAATTTCGGCCTCTTCGTGAACTACGGCCTCACGCCGCTTTTCAAGGAGCAGTACAGCGACGCGCGCACCCTGACCATCGGCGTGACCCTGGGCATCTGATATGCGTAAGACCGTACTTGTTTCCGGTGGCGCCGGATTCATCGGCAGCCACGTGACCGTGGAATTGACCCAGGCGGGTTATGACGTGGTCATCGCCGACAATTTCTCCAACTGCGACGAGACCAACTACAAGGGGGTCTGCGCCATTCTCGGCAGGCAGCTGCCGCTGGTCCGGATGGACTTCTGCGACAAGGCGGCCGTGGATGCGCTCTTCGCGCAGTATCCCATCGACGCGGTGATCCATTTCGCCGCGTTCAAGGCGGTGGGCGAGTCCGTGGACGAACCGCTCAAGTACTACCACAACAACCTGATGTCTTTCATCAACATCCTCGAGGTGGCGAAGGAGAAGGGCTGCAACGTCCTGTTCTCCTCGTCCGCGACGGTCTACGGCGAGACGGACGTGCTCCCCGTGACGGAGCGGAGCCCGCGCCAGCCGGCCACGTCGCCGTACGGCAACACCAAGACGATGTGCGAGGATATCCTGCGCGACAGCGTGAAGGCCTATCCGGGCCTGCGCGGCATCGCGCTCCGTTATTTCAACCCCATCGGCGCGCATCCTTCCGCGCTGATCGGCGAGCTGCCGCGCGGCGTACCCAACAACCTGGTGCCGTTCATCACGCAGACCGCCATCGGCAAGCGCGCCTGCCTGTCCGTGTTCGGCAACGACTACCCGACGCCGGACGGGACCTGCCAGCGCGACTTCATCGACATCGTGGACCTGGCCAAGGCGCACGTGTGCGCGGTCACCCGGATGGTCGAGGGCAAGATGAAGGAGGAATACGAGATCTTCAACGTCGGCACGGGCCGTCCCGTGTCGGTGCTGGAGCTGATCAACTCCTTCGAGCGCGTCAACGGCGTGAAGCTCAACTGGAAGTTCGCCCCGCGCCGTCCGGGCGACGTGGTGGCCATCTGGGCCGACCCGACCCTGGCGGAGAAGGAGCTCGGCTGGAAGGCGGAGCGCAGCGTGGACGAGACGCTCGCCTCGGCCTGGGCCTGGGAGAAGCACCTCGCCGGCAAATAGGATGTACGTCGGCCTGATCAGCGACACGCACGGGGTTTTCTCCGACGGTTTCCGGAAATTCCTGGAGCCGGTGGACGTCATCTGGCACGCCGGCGACTTCGGCGGCGGTCTGTCGTTCGCCGACAGCATCGCCGCGTTCAAGCCGGTGGTCGGCGTGAGCGGCAACTGCGACGGGCAGGACATCCGCCGCGAATACCCCCAGCACCAGTATCTGGAGGTGCAGGGGCTCAAGATCCTGATGACCCACATCGGCGGCAGTCCCGGACACTACGACCTGCGCGCCGCCGCCCTGATCGACCGGTACAAGCCCGACGTCTTCATCTGCGGCCACTCCCACATCCTCAAGGTGATGCAGGACCACCAGCACAAGATGCTGTATATCAACCCCGGCGCCGCAGGCATCCAGGGCTGGCACATCGTGCGCACCGCCCTGCGCTTCAAGATCGAGGGGGGCGAGGTCAAGGAAATGGAAGTCTTCGAACTTCCGCGGAATTAATCAGAGATTGGCCAGATAGACTGCCGTCGCGGCCGTGACGGCGGCTGTTTCCGTGCGCAGGCGGCTGGGGCCGAGCTGCACGGGAATCCATCCCCGTTCGCGCGCCAGCGCCGCCTCTTCCGGGCTGAAATCGCCCTCCGGGCCGATCAGGATCGCGACCGGTTTCGCCGGCTGGAGGACCTGCGTGATGGGAATGCGTTCGACGTCGTCGAAACAATAGCAGATGAGTTTGAGGGCGTCGGCGGGCGCGGCGGCGATGAAATCGCGGACCGTGACCGGCTCCGCCACTTCCGGCATCGCGGCCTTGAGCGACTGCTTGGTCGCCGAGAGCACGAGGCGGCGCAGGCGGTCCGTCTTGACGACCTTGCGCTCCGAGCGCTCCCCGATCACCGGCGCGATGACGTCCACGCCGATTTCAGTGGCTTTCTCCACGAACCATTCGAAACGGTCGATATTCTTGGTCGGGCAGACCGCCATCGTCAGCTGGTAGGGATGCGCCCCGAAGCCGGGAATGCGCTCCAGGATGCGCGCCTCGGCGCCTTTCGCGTCGGCGATCTCCAGCGCGCAGCGGTACAGCGTGCCGCGTCCGTCGATCACGGAGATCCCGTCGCCCGCGCGGTGCCGCAGCACCCGGACGCAGTGCGCCGACTCTTCCTGGTCCAGCCGGACCCGGGCATCGAGGATGTCGTCGGAGAAGAAGAGTTCCATCTACTTGAACAAAGCTTTGACCAGGGCCGGCACGTCGGCCACCTTGATGATGCGCAGCCCCTCCGGCTTCACCTCCACCTTGGAGAAGGAAGACACGAAGAAGCGCTTGAAGCCCAGGCGGGCGGCTTCCTGCACGCGGCGGTCGATCTGCCCCACGGGGCGGATCTCGCCGCTCAGGCCCACCTCGCCGGCGAAGCAGACATCCGCAGGGATGGCGAAATCGAAATTGGACGACAGCACGGCGCAGATGACCGCCAGGTCGCACGCCGGGTCGCTCACCTTGAGGCCGCCGGCCATGTTCAGGAACACGTCCTTGGCGCTGAGGTGGAAGCCCGCGCGCTTCTCGAGCACCGCGAGCAGCATATTGAGCCGCCGGGCGTCGAAGCCCGTGGCGGACCGCTGCGCCGTGCCGTAGACGGCGGAGCTGACGAGCGCCTGCACCTCGAAGAGGAGGGGGCGCGTGCCGTCCAGCATCGCCGCGATGGCCGTGCCGCTGAGCCCCTGCTCGTGCATCGGAATCAGCATTTCCGAAGGGTTGGCCACCTCGCGCAGGCCCGTGCCCGTCATCTCGAAGACGGCGAGCTCGGAGGTGGAGCCGAAGCGGTTCTTGATGCTCCGCAGGATGCGGTAGGAACCGCGGTTCTCGCCCTCGAACTGCAGGACCACGTCCACGATGTGTTCGAGGATCTTGGGGCCGGCGATGAAGCCGTCCTTGGTGATATGTCCGATCAGGATCACGGGCACGCCGCTCTCCTTGGCGAAGCGCAGCAGCGCGGCGGCCACCTCCTTGATCTGGGTGACCGAGCCGGGCGCCGACTCCACCGTGTCGGTATACATCGTCTGTACGGAATCCACGATCATCAGGTCGGGCATCATCGCCCGGGCCTCTTCGATCACGGTCCCGATCAGCGTCTCGCAGAAAATGGAACAGTTGGAGTCGTCGCCGCCCAGGCGCTTGGCACGCATACCCACCTGCTTGGCGCTCTCCTCACCGGTGACGTAGAGCGTCCGGAGGTTCCGGCAGCTCAGCGGGATCTGCAGGCTGAGGGTGGACTTGCCGATGCCCGGCTCGCCGCCGATCAGCACCAGCGACCCCGGCACCATTCCGCCGCCCAGGATCCGGTCCACCTCCCCCAGGCCGAGGGAGATGCGCGCATCCTGCGAATAGTCGATCTCGCGCAGCGGCTGCGGCCGGCGCTCGGAGCGCGCTGCGCCGCGGCCGGCGACCGCCGCGGGACCCTTCTTCGGCTCCGCCGGAGCCTCCACCATCGTGTTCCACTCCCCGCAAGCCGGGCAGCGGCCCATCCACTTGGGGCTTTCGTTTCCGCACGAGGTGCAGTAGAAGAGGGTCTTCGCTTTCGTCGCCATAACGACACAAAAATAAGAAAAAACTGATTACGGCCGGAGGATCTCGACCTCACCGCCCAGACCGAGTTTGATGATCTGGGAAGAGCGGCCCGTGGCGCCTGCGCCGAAGGGCTTCGGCACGACGTAGTCCACGGCGCCCTTGATCTCCTCGGAGATCTCGGCGAACGAGGCCGGCGTCGGCTCGCCGGAAATGTTGGCGCTCGTGCTGACGAGCGGCCGCCGCAGGCGGTACACCAGCTCCTTGCAGAAGGCGCCGGCGGGGTTCTCCTCGGACAGCGGGATGCGGATGCCCACGGAACCGTCCTCGGCCACCGCGTTGGGCGCCAGGTACTGCGCGCCCGGGTAGATGATGGTCATCGGGGCGTCGTTGACCTCCACCAGGTCGATGGCGATCGAAGGGATCTCCTTGATGTGCTTCGCCACCATATCGAGGTCGCAGGCCAGCAGGACCAGCGATTTGGCCTCGGAGCGGCGCTTGATTTCGAAAACGCGCGCGACCGCCTTCTCGTTGGTCGCGTCACAGCCGATGCCCCACACGGTGTCGGTGGGGTAGAGGATGACACCGCCTTCGCGGAGCACCTTCACGGCTTCCTGGATGATGGGAGTGCTGTCCATATCAGAGTTTGTTTTGGTCGAAGAGAATGCCGCGCTTGCGCCACCAGAGGATCAGCAGCCAGGCGAAGAGCATACCGCCCAGATGGGCGAAATGCGCGATGCCGGAGGCCATGCCGGTGATGCCGGTGAAGAGTTCGATGGCGGCGAAGATGCCCACCATCCATTTCGCGCTGAGCGTCACGGGCGGGAAGAGCAGCGTCATCCGCGACTCCGGGAAGAGCATCGCATAGCCCATCAGCACGCCGTAGATGGCGCCGGAGGCGCCCACGGTCGGCACGGAGAAGATCTCCCGGATGCGCGCGATGGCCTCGGCGTTGCCCAGGTCGGCGCCCGGCAGATAGGAGGTGAACTGCAGGTACTGCACGCCCAGGTGCAGGGCCTCGGCCCCGAGGCCGCAGACGAAATAGAAGAGCAGGAATTTCTTGCTGCCGATCATCCGCTCCAACACGATGCCGAAGATGAACAGCGTGTACATGTTGAAGAAGATGTGCAGGAAACCGCCGTGCATGAACATATGCGTGATCACCTGCCACCAGTGGAAGAGGGGCGAGGCGGGGAAATACAGGCCGAGGATCCCGGCGAAGTATCTTTGGTTCAGGAGCGTGGCCAGGAACACGATCACGTTGATGATGATCAGGTTCTTGGTCACGGGCGGCAGCGACGAGAGGAATCCTCCCCGACGGCCGTTGTCGTAGTAGTAATAAGCCATTCTAGAATCTTTTGTCGATATCCGCGAGCGGGACGATGCTGACGATGCGGCGTCCGCCCGGCGTGAGTTCGGCATTGTCGCTTGCAAAAAGCGTGTCAATCAGCAGCTGCGCCTCCTGCGGGGATGCCGGCGGATCGGCGTGTGAGGCCCCCAGGGTGGCGAATTTCTCCGCCAGACGCTGCTGCATCAGTTCCGGCAGCGCCTCCCGCTCCTCTGACAAAATGTACACGAGGTCGCTGACAAGTTGCGTGACCTTGCCCGGTTCGCAGCTGTAGCCCTCCGGCACGCCGTTCACCACCACGGTGTCCGTGCCGAACGGGGTGATGTCGAAGCCGAGGCGGGCCAGCAGCGCGGCGTTGTCCTCGAAGAGGAGCCGCTGCTGCGCGCCCACCATCGCCTGCACGGGGAAGAGGGCGGTCTGCGTGACGTGCGCCTCCTGGCCCAGGGCGCGGAGCGCCTGCTCGTAGAGGATGCGCTCGCGGGCGCGGGTGATATGGACGACCATCAGGCCGGACGCGGCCGGCGTGAGGATGTATTTGCCTTGCACGACGAGCATCCGCCCCTGCGGGAGGGCCTTCTCCTCGAAGAGGCGGCCGTAGTCTTCGTGCCGGTCGACGTGGCGGCTGAAGTCATAGCCGGCCGGGGCGGCGGGCGCCTCGGGGGCTCCGTCCGACAGCGGGAGCGCGGCGGCGCTGAAGGGGTCGTAGGTCGGGTCCGTCTCGATGACGGGCATCCGGACATCCTTGTACTGCTCGAAGCTCTTGCCCAACTGGGGGATCTGCACGGCGCCTTCGGTGTTGAAGTCGATGCTGGCGCCGAAGCTGTTGCGCCCGAGCGTCTCCTTGACGCAGGCGTAGAGGATCTGGAAGATAACGGCGTCTTCCTCGAACTTGATCTCCGTCTTGGCCGGGTGGATGTTGACGTCCACGGCGTGCGGGTCCGTCTCCAGGAAGATGAAGTAGGCGGGCGTGACCCCGTCCGGAATCATCTCCTCGTAGGCCTTCATCACGGCTTTGTGGAGATAGGCGCTGCGGAAGAAGCGTCCGTTGACGAAGAAATACTGGTTGCCCAGGGTCTTGCGGGCGGTGTCGGGGCGTCCGACGAAGCCGCGGACGCGCACCACGGAGGTGTCGGCCGACAGGTCGACGATGTCGCCGACCACATTGCTGCCCATCAGGTCCAGGATACGGAATTTCTGGGATTTCGCCTTCTTCAGGACGTAGATGTCGCGTCCGTTGTGGGACAGGGTGAAGGCGATGTCGGGGCGCGTGATGGCCACGCGCGTGAATTCTTCGAGGATGTGCTTGAGCTCGACGTTGTCGCTCTTGAGGAACTTGCGGCGCGCGGGGGTGTTGTAGAAGAGGTTGCGTACCGCGAAATTGGAACCCGCCGGGGCGGCCACGGTCGCGGTCTTCGTCTCCCCGAAGGCGCCGATGCGCACTTCGGTGCCCGTCTCGTCCTGCGCCCGGCGGGTGCGCAGGGTCACTTCCGCCACGGCGGCGATGCTGGCGAGCGCCTCGCCGCGGAAGCCGTAGGTGAGGATCTGTTCGAGGTCCTCGGCCGTGGCGATCTTGGACGTGGCGTGCCGCTCGAAGCAGAGGACGGCGTCCGACGCGCTCATACCGCAGCCGTTGTCGATGACCTGCAGGAGCGTACGGCCGGCGTCGGTCACGACCACGTTGACCTGGGTCGCGCCCGCGTCGACGGCATTCTCCATCAACTCTTTCACCACGGACGCCGGTCGCTGCACGACCTCGCCCGCGGCGATCATATTGGCAACCTGCGCCGGCAGGATCTTCAACTTGCCCATCCGCTAGAAGAGGGTATAGAACTTGGCGATGTAGATGAGCACGGCGGCGATTAGGATCAGCGAGATGATGCCGATGATGGTCTGGGCGGCTTTCATCGGGGTGCGCGTGCGGGAGCCTTCGCGGAAGGATCCTCTCACATAGCTTCCGGGCACGTACGTCCCTTCCTTCTTCTCCTTGTCCAGCGTGCCGTCCACGGCGCCGAAGCGTCGCTTGCGTTCTTCCTCTTCAGGGTTGTAGTAAATCGGTTTGTAGTTGAAAACGCGGTGTTCGTTTTCACCGAAAAAATTAAATAGTCCCATAGCTTACAAATGTAACCATTTTTCTTTATTTTTGTAGTGATATGGACTTCAGAATAGGACAAGGATACGATGTGCACGCCCTCGCGGAGGGCCTCCCGATGTGGCTCGGCGGCGTGCGGATTCCCTCGCCGACGGGCTTCGTGGCCCATTCCGACGGCGACGTCGCCATCCACGCCCTGTGCGACGCGCTCCTCGGCGCGCTTGCCGTCGGCGACATCGGCCACCTTTTCCCGGACACGGACGACCGCTGGAAGGGCGTGGACAGCAAGGAGCTGCTCGCCGCGGTGCTCGCCCGGCCGGAGTTCGAAGGCTGGCAGGTCGTCAACGCCGACATCACCATCGCCCTGCAGGCCCCCAAGCTCGCCCCGCATATCGCGGAAATGCGCCGTACGCTCGCTTCCATTATGGGAATCGGCGAAGACCGGGTGAGCGTCAAGGCTACCACCACGGAGCGTCTGGGCTTCGTCGGACGCAAGGAAGGATGCGAAGTCTGGGCAATTGTTCTGATAGAACGCAAATAAATTTTGCTAATTACAAAAAGTATTGTACATTTGCAGTCCCAAAACCGCAAGGTGTGGGAATATTGAGATATGGTGTAATGGTAGCACTACAGATTCTGGCTCTGTCAGTGAGGGTTCGAATCCTTCTATCTCAACAAAGCTTTAAGGCCTGATGGCGGGGTAGCTCAGCTGGTTAGAGCGTCGGATTCATAATCCGGAGGTCGTGGGATCGTGACCCACTCCCGCTACCACTCCTTAGCACCCAAAGACAGAAACACTATATAGGATTCCGACGCATACTTGCGGCGGTTTTTTTGTATATGTCCGGCAGAATGGTTATCTTTAGTCATTCAAGCCATGACGACCTTAAAGACTTTACTCCGCCTCTTCTTCCGCCAGTTTTCCAAGGAACGGAAACGTGAATTCATCGCGATTTTCGTCCTGGTGGCGTATTTCTGGTTCATCGAAATCTTCTCGATCCTCAAAGCGGGAGCCGCGGAGAAGATGTCGCCCTCGACGGCCGGCACCGTGCTCCTCGTCGTCCTCCTCCTTGATTTCTTCCTGAAGCTCATCCAGCAGCACGACAACACGGTGATGGACGCCTTCCTCAAGACGCGTCCCATTCCCCAGAAACTCTGGAACCGCTTCCTGCGGCTCTCCCATTGCTGGGAACCGCTGAACCTGATGTTCCCCCTGGGGCTCCTGCCGATCTGGTTCTTCACCCTCCCGTTCGGGCGGGCGCTCCTGATGTTCGTGGCCTCCTATCTCTTCTCCGTGGCGGGCGGCATCGTGGTGATGCGGCTCAAGCGGCGCGGGCCCTATGCGCCGGAGAAGGCCAAGGTCCACAAGACGCACGACAGCGCCCTGACCGGGCGCGTGCGGATGGGGTCGGTCGGCCTGCAGGTCAAGGCGCTGCTGCGCTCCAAGCGGCTGATGGTCAGCGGACTCCTGCTGTCCGCGTCCTTCTATTTCTATTTCCTGGCCCGTGTGGCGGACGGCCGATCCTCCAGGGATGCGATGCTGCTGGTGTTCCTGTGCGTCTTCTCGTCGCTCGCCACGCAATACGGTTTCTCGATGGAAGCCCGGTTCTTCAACGGCCTCTGGACGAAACCCTTCCCGGTGCGCCGGCTGCTGGAGGACAAATACGCATTCTCGGGCTTCCTGACGGTGCTCGGCGGCCTGCTGGCCCTGCCGGTGTTCCTGTTCTATCACATTCCGCTCTGGGTCCTGTGGTCGCGGATGATCTTCGTCGCGGGGCTGGCCCCGCTGGCGTTCCTGGTCAAGCCTTTCGTCTGCGTGCCGTACGACCCGTTCAACCCGGCGCATTTCAACTCCGCCGGCCGTACGCAGGGCACGTTCAACGTCGCCGCGCTCCTCAGCTTCATCCTGATGGCCCTGGCCATCGCGCTGATCCACGCGTTCTTGCCTTCCGACACGCAGGAGTACCTGCTGACCGGACTGGGCGTCGCCGGCTTCCTGGCCCGCAAGCCGTTTTTCGCCTGGGTGGAACGCTGTTTCCTGCGGGAGCGGCATCTGTACATGGATAAATACAACGGACAATGATAACGATTTCCCAACTCTCCAAGCAGTATCACGGCAAGACCGTCCTCGACGTGCCCGAACTGACCCTCGAAGACGGTCAGCTCGTCGGCCTCGTGGGCAACAACGGCGCCGGCAAGACCACGATGATGCGCCTGATGCTGGACCTGATCCGCGCCACAAGCGGCTCGGTGTCCATCGACGGGGCGCGCGTGGACGAAGACCCCATCTGGAAATACTCCACGGGCTCCTTCCTGGACGCGTCGTTCCTGATCGATTTCTATACGCCGGAGGAATTCTTCGCGTTCATCGCGGAGGCGTATTCCATCGCGCCGGAGGAGCTTTCGCGCCGCCTCGCGCAGTATGAGACGCTGATGAGCGGGGAAATCCTGGGCACGAAGAAGATGATCCACGACTTCTCCAACGGCAACCGCCAGAAGATCGGCATCATCGGCGCGATGCTCGTCAACCCGCGGGTCCTGATCCTCGACGAGCCGTTCAACTACCTGGACCCGAGTTCGCAGATCGTGGTGGCCAAGCTGATCCGCCGGATGAACCGGGAACTGGGGACGACCGTGCTCGTGTCGAGCCACAACCTCAATTCCATCAGCGACATCTGCGACCGCATCCTGCTGCTGGACAAGGGCAGACTCCTGATGGATAAAGTTCACGTCCCGGGCGAGGAGGATGCAGAGCTGGAAGCCTACTTCCTGGACGCCGCGGGACGCTAACGTTGATTTTAGATATTCAGATTATCGGGTGCCGTCGTAACGGAAGGCCCGATAGGAGTGAGGCGGAAGGGTAAGGGAGACGCGCGGATCCGGCGCGCGGCGCGGGCCGAAGCTGAAGCCGCCCGGGGCGGCCGGGGTCTGCGGCACGGCGGCCTGCAGGACTTCCCCGTTCTCCAGGTCGGTAACGCTCTTCAGCGCGGCGCCGCCGAGCAGGCTGACGTCCACCGGCGTGTCGTTGAAATTCTCCACGATCACGGTATTGTTGTCATAGAGGAACAGGCTGACCTTGGCCGGGCCTTCGAGGCGCAGGTCGAGGTCGGCGCCCGCGATGCGCCGCAGCTCGTTGAGCACCGGCGCCGGGAGGTCGTAGAGATTGCCGAAGTCGTCCGGGACGGCCAGCACGTAGAGGTTGCCGTTGGAATATTTCGCGCGGTGCAGGACCGGATAGCCGGACACGCCGCCGTTGAGCGGCCGGCCGGCGCTGATCACCTCCCAGCTGTCGTTGGTCAGGTACTGGATCTGCGGGATCAGGATGTCGCGCTCGCTGCGGCCGTAGCGGCCGAAATCGTTGACCAGGGCCTTGAGGCCGGTGCAGCGCAGCTCGCAGATGTCGGCGATCTTGTCGGGGATGGCCTCCAGCAGGCCGGAGGTGATGACCACGTCGCCGCCCTTGCGCAGCTGGCGCTTCATCTTCCCGACGATGTCGGGATCGGTGGCCGCCTGCCGGGTCAGCAGCACGACCTTGCGGTCCTCCGGGAATTCGGGATACATATCCATCGGCAGGCCGACCATGCCCAAGTAGTTCTGCAGGAAGTCGTCGCCCACGGAGTGGTAGGGCTTGTAGGCCCAGATGCCGACCGGGGTGCCGAGTTGGCCGACGAGTTCGTCCGCCTGGCGGAGGACGACGTCGGCGATGCGCGCCATCGTGGTCGGGGTCACGGTCTCCTTGCCCTTCTGGAAGGGCGCCGTCATCTCGTCATAGTTCCAGCTGGTGCCCGTGCCCTGCCAGGGGGCGCGGAACATCGGGTTGAGGCGGACCTCCAGCAGCTGGTTGTAGGCGAAGAGCATCACGTCGCGCGCCTGGGCGATGGCCGTCAGGTGCAGCTGCTCCGCGTAGCGGTCCATGCTCATGAAGATGCCGCCGGCATCCACCCAGCCGCCGCCGTTGCGGCCGCCGGAAAGGTGCTCGAAGTAGCGCATGATGTTGTAGCCCAGGTAGTTCTGGAGGTGCTGGGCGCTGGACGGGTCACGCGTCTCCGTGCCGGTCCACACGCCGTCGAAGATCTTCGGGCCGTCCTCCAGGCTGAAGCCCAGGCCCTGGAAATGGTCGTACCAGTTGGGGTATTTGATGATGACCTTGACCTTGGGGTTGACGGCCTTGGCGGGGCCGACGACCAGGTTCTGGCCGGCCTCCTTGAGGAGGGCCAGGCGGTATTCGGTCCAGCTGCGGTCACCCTTCGCCTCGATCTCGACGTCCTTCTTGCTGCTGGTGAAGAAGAAGTCGTCCAGGATGAATTCGTCGAAATGCTTCGCCGTATGTTCCGCGATGCGGCGCACCATCTCCCGGTCTTTCGGATCGGAGTAGCTGAAGGTCTCGAAATCGTTGGCTTCGTTGATGGTGTAGGTGATGCCGCCGGCCACCTCGATGCCGCGTTTGCGGAAGAAGGCTTTGGCCGCCTCCAGGGTCTCGTCGTCGACGAGCAGCAGGTCGCGGTGGGTCTCCAGGTAGATCTTGTCCACGTCGAGCTGGTCGGAGATGATCTTCCAGGTGGATTCCAGCCAGGCGGGATCTTTCATCTTCTGGACTTCGTAGGCGCGGACGTAGACGGATACCTTGAAATTCTTATGGGCCGCCCGGGCGGGCAGCACCATCAGAAGCGGCAGCAGGACGGCCGCGATACGGAGAAGGAAAGTTTTTCTCATCTGTGGGGATACATTGGTTATAGTAAGAGCGAAAGTTACGCAATTTTTCGTGAACTGCGTAACTTTCGCCTTAATATATATGGAAGTAAAGTCTAGGTTAAGTCTTTCTATTTCATACGCGCCTTGGTGTCTGCACCGGCACCGGTTCCCTTATACTTGCTGTTCGCGGTGTTGAAGCGGTAGCGGAGGGAGACTCCGACGCGCTGGGTGTCCATCTTGACGCTCTGGGTGAGGCGGTAGTGACCCAGGTTGGTGTCGACATTGTTGTATCCCAGTCCGGCCAGGTCGTTGCCCGTGATGCGGAGGACGAGGGAACCGTCGCGCAGGAGGGACTTCTGGATGGCCGCATTGACATCGAGATAGTGGTTGGTGATCTGGATGTTCTGGGCGTAGCCCGGGCTGTGGTACTCGGCGCCGACCTCGATCTGCCAGCCCTTCGGCAGGCGGAAGGTGTTGTTGCACTGCACGAAGAAGATGGGCTTGTTATTGAAGGAGAGGGTGCCGGTGGCGTTGCCGCCGTTGTCCTTGATGTCGACGTCGAGCCAACCCTGCTGGATGCCGCCGACGAAGTTCATCGTCCAGGGGCCGACCGTAGGCGTGGCGCTCAGGTAAGCGGACAGGGCACGGAACGGGCTGTGCTCCAGGTTGTGGGGCTTGATGAGGATCACGCCTTCGTCGTTGTAGATGTCGGCCCAGGTGACGACGGGGTCGTTCGTGTGGTCGTAGCTCACCACGAGGGCGAAGAACTTCCAGACCGTGGTCGCCGAGAAGGAGTGCGTGGTCTGCGGCTGGAGGGCGGCGTTGCCACTCTGCAGGGTGTAGCGGTTGTTGTAGCGGATGGCGTTGGACAGCACCGAGAAGTTCGGGCGGGTCGTGCGGACGCTGTAACTCAACATTTCCTGGATCGGGCCGAAGACGCCGGCGAAGGAAACGGACGGGAAGAAGTTGTCGTACTTGCGCTCGAAGCTGCCGTTGCCGAGGAGGTCCTTGTAGGAATAGTTGACGTGCTCGTAGCGGAGACCGGCGCTCAGCTGGCCGAACTGGCCGAGGACGAGGCCATAGTTCACGAAGGCGGCGATGTTGTCTTCGCTCACCTCGGCGGAGGAGGCGGGGATGCCCGCGCCCGTCAGGGAGTATTTGTCACTGCCGCGGGAGAAGGTCTCCTCGGTACCCGCCTGCAGCATGCCGCGCCAGACCGGGTAGGAGAGGACGAGCTTGCCCGCATAGAGGTTGAGGTCGGAGCGGGATTCCGTGTTCACCGTGGCGTTCTCGATGTTGCTGGCTTCGAGAGACTTGGAGAGCTTGTTGTCGGTAACTTTGTAGAAGTCCAGGTTGAGGTCGATACCGAGCTTGCCCACGGTGCCGTTGTAGTAGGCGTTCGCGCCGATGTTATGGGGCGTCCGGCTGCCGATGCTGGCCGTGCTCTCCGTGCGGAGATGGTCGTACAGGGTCTTGTTCTGGAAGATGTCGCCTTCCACCCAGACGTTCTCCATATAAGAGGGGGTGCGGGTGTATTCCACCTTCGCGCCGGCGAAGTGGTTGTCGGCGATCTGCCAGTTGACGCCGCCGTTGAAGCTGAGGTCCTTCTGGCCGAACTCGCCCTGGAGGGTCTCAACCTGGCTGTAGTCGGCCTTGCTTCCGATGGTCTCCTGCTTCACCTCGCTGTCCTGCGTGTTCTTGGCGGAGGTGTAGTTGGTGCCGGCGAAGATGTCCACGCCGCCCGTGCGGTAGTTGACGTTGAGGTTGCCGGAGTAGTTGTTGTGCGTCTTGTATTTGAGCGACTGGTCATCCTTGAGGGTGACGTCGAAGCCGAAGCCTTCGCCCTGGCGGCGGACGGTGCGGATGCGCACCACCGAACGCACGGTGGCGTCATACTGGGCGCCCGGGTTGTTGATGACCTCGACGCTCTGGATTTCGTGGCTCTGGAGGCGGTCCAGCTCGGCCATGTCGTTGACGCGGCGGCCGTTGATGTAGATGCGCGGGGTGCCCTTGCCGATGACCTCGATGCCGTCGCGGCCCTTGAGGATGCCGGGGACTTTGCCGAGGACGTCGCGGGCGGTGCCGGCGTTCTCCAGGACGGAGCCGCGCACGGAGGTCGCGAGGCCCTCGCCCGTGAGGCGGGTCTTGGGCATCACGGCGGAGACGACCGCCTCGCCGATCAGTTCGGCGTCCTCTTCGAGGGTGATGGCCGCGAGGTCCACCAGCGAGCCGGAGAGCTTGACGGTCTGGATGTGGTCACGATAACCGACGAGGGAGACGGTGAGGGTGTATTCACCTTGGGCGGCGCGAAGTTCGAAGAGGCCGTTCTCGTCGGCGGTATTGCCGCAGACGACGGCGCCGTCAGCGCCGGAAAGGAAGACGGTTGCGAAGCCGGCAGGCTCACCGGCGGTGTCCATGATGGCGCCGCGGAGGGTGGTCTCACCCTGGCGGGCAGCGAAGGCTCCAGTGCTGAAAGTAAGCGTGCAGAGCATCAGGAGCGCGATTTTCATAAGTTTCTTCATCTTGTTTCTGCGTGTAATAGTATATTAGTACACCGCAAAGGTAAGCAGATTTCCCGGATTTGCAAATTATTTTCACCTTTTTTTCGCAAAAAACGTCAAATCGCTCCCAGAACCGCCTCTGCCGCCGCTTTTGCGTACGCGCGTGTGTGGTAATAAGAAAGGGACCGGCAGGCCATCGCCTCCGGTCCCTTGGGAAATATGGGAGTAGATTCTAGTTGATCAGGTAGATCTTCTCGAGACCCTGCCAGGTGCATTTGACGGTGGCGCGGCCGGCGACGATCGGGCTGACCTCGATCTTGACGGCCGGATCGGAGGCCTTGACCTCCAGCTTGGAGTCGTCCTTGACCGGGCCGTAGACCTGGTAGCGGATCTGGTCGGTGAGGCCGTTGGCGTTGGAGCAGCGGATCGGGGTGGCCGGCACGGCGAGGGCCTGGCCGTCCACGCTGATGCTGACGGTCGGGACCGCCGGGCGGACGCACGGAGCGTCAGCCTTGGCGAAGCCGATGCCGTGGAGGTCGAACAGGCCGATGGGGCGCTGCGGCACGTTCGGGCGGAAGCCGCCGAAACGGGCGAAGGGATTCTCGGGCTGCTTCACTTCCGGGCCCTCGGCCACGAGGTAGATGGCGTGCTTGCCGCTCAGGCCTTCGACGGCCGGGACGGCCACGCTGAACTCCGTCATCGTGCGGGCCGCGTCCTCGGGCACGTCGATGACGGCGATCTCGCGGCCCTGCCAGGTGGCGTTGGCGTAGGGGCCGTCCAGCATCACGCGGATGCGGAAGGCGCCGCGGCCGCCGGGCGTGAGCCAGAGCTTGAGGGTGGCGCCGTCGCCCGGGCGGGCGCCGTCAAAGGCCTTCACGCCCTTGGCGTCCTGCGCCAGGCCGCCGAAGCCGAAGTACTTGAAGCCGACGATGCCGCCGTTGGTGATGCCGGCGAGGTCCATATTGTTGTCCCAGACGTCGTGGTTGTCCTGCATCCAGTCGTTGCTGTTGGTGCCGCCGGCCATATAGCAGGCGTAGCCCGCGGAATAATAGCGGTAGGGCGGCAGGCCGAAGATCTGGAAGCCCTCGCTCGTGACCTCGGCGCCGGTGTAGACGTTGCCGTCGGCGGCGCTGGCCGTCCATTTTTCGTCCTTGGCGTAGGGGTCATAGCCCGTGATGCGGAGCGTGCCGCCGTCGGCGACCTTCTTCTTGTCCCACTCGATCTTGACGGGCGCCACCATCGGCTGGCGGGCGTTGCCGAAGCCGCGCGGCGGACGGTGGTAGAAGACATACCACTGGCCGTTGATCTCCTGCAGGGAGCCGTGCGTGTTGTGGGCGGCGTTGGCGGTCATCAGGTGCTCGCCGTTCTCGTCGGGCACCACGCCGCGCGAGTCCACGAGCACGCCGCCGGAACGCCAGGGGCCGAGCGGCGAATCGCCGTAGGCGTAGCGCAGCGCGGAGTTGGTGGACTCCAGGCCATAGTCAGGGCCGCTGTAGCCGGAGAAGACCATCACGTATTTGTTGCCGACCTGGCGGATGCTGGAAGCCTCGAAGAAGTTGAACTCGCCGGGGTTCTGGTCCTTGTAGAGCGACGGGTACTGCGTCCCTTCCGGGTCGCGCACCTCGCCGTAGCGGGAGCTGGCGGGGATGAAATAGTCGTGCAGTTCCGTGCCGGGGCGCATCGAATACATCGTGTCCGGGTCCAGTTCGATGGCGGTCGAGTGCTGGAAGCCGTAGAACGCGTAGGCGCGGAAGCCGCGCGCGAAGTCGGGATCCTTCTTGTTCGTGACGGGCTCGATGAAGACCGAAGGGTCGAAATCGATGATCGAACCGGGCAGGCAGCCGCGGCCGTCCGGCGTGGCGTTGACCGGGAAGAACGGCCCGTCGGGCCGCTGACCGGCGCAGACCATCGCCACGCGCCCGCGCCCGCGTGAGTGCGGGTACAGATAATAAGTCTTCTGTCCCGTGGTCTTGTCCTTCACCTCCACGAGGTCGGGGGCGTACATCGTGTCCCACTGGCCGTCCACGAACCAGGTGAAGATCGGGCCTTCGTCGCGCCACTGGCCGAGGTCCTCGACCGGGGCCGACCACATCCGGATGTCGCTGCCGCAATAGGCGGTGTAGGTGATGTCGTGCGAGCCGATGATGTAGGCGCGGTACTTGCCGGGATTGTCGGGATCCTCGAACACGCGGGGTTCGCCGTCGGGGAGGTGCTCCCACAGCGGGAGGTAGGGATTCTGGGCGGAAGCCAGGCTGCAGAAAAGCAGCAGGGCGGGCAGAAGAATTCGTTTCATAAGGGGTTGGGTTGTCTTAATTGGTCATTTTTGGAACGGCGAAAGATACGAAAAATTCGTATCTTCGCGAAATATGACAAGACTGAGTCTCCGATGAAAAAACTGATAACCTTCCTGATAATCCTCTTCCTGGGCCTGTCTGAGACACTTGCGCAGCAGATCCGCGACATAGACGAGACGGTCGTGCTCCTCCGGGACGGCAGCGCCCGGGTGACGCAGGTCTGGGATGTAGAGACCACTTCCGGCACTGAATTCTATCTTCCTTTCGAAAACCTGGGGCCGATGTATATTACCGACCTGAGCGTGAGCGAAGGCGGGGAAGCGTTCATCGCCGAAGGCGACGGCTGGGACACCGACCGCTCCCGCGAAAAGAAGCGCGGCCGCTGCGGCATCGTCCGCAAGAGCGACGGCGTGGAGCTCTGCTGGGGCGTGGGCGACCACGGCAACCACCGCTGGACGGTCAGCTACACCATCTACGGCCTCGTGATGCAGATGGGCGACTACGCCGGGCTCTATTTCACCTTCGTCAATCCCGGACTGATGGCGGAGCCGCAGCACGTCCGGGTCCGGCTGGTCAACCAGACCGGCGGGCCGGAATGGACGCCCGACAACGTCAAGGTCTGGGGTTTCCGCAGCGACAGCGAGATCTACGTGGAGGAAGGCGCGGTCCGCGCCGAATCGAAGTCACCGTTCGACAGCGAAGACGAGATGACGGTCCTGGTGCGCTTCGACGACGGGCTGTTCACGCCGGACGTGCAATATGAGAAGTCGTTCGACGAGATCCAGGAAATGGCCTTCAAGGGCAGCGACTATCCGGATGAACTCTCGGGCGAGGATATCATCTACCTGGTCATCGGCTTCTTGCTCCTCCTGATCTTCACCCCCTTCGGCTGGGTGATCCTGGGCATCCTGCTTGGCATCTACTACGGCATTTCCTACTATATGCTGGGCCGGAAATACAAGAAATCGATCTTCGGCACGACCCGGATCAAGGGCTGGTACCGCGAGATCCCGCTCAAGGGCAGCATTTCCGCGGGCTATTACGTCCTGGAGTCCGGCTGCGTCCTGGGCTCGGGCAAATACGGCAACAACCTGCTCTCCGCCTATTTCCTCCGCTGGGTCCTGCGCGGCAAGGTGGGCGTGGAGACCGATCCGAAGAACAAGAAACACGTGAATCTCCGCCTCGAGCACAACGCCTCGTTCGACGACGCCTTCGAGAGCGACCTCTACAAGATGGTCTACGAAGCCAGCGGCAACAACCACCTCCTGGAGGCCGGTGAGCTGGAGAAATATGCCCGCAAGTCCTTCAAGAAGGTGTCCGACATCCCGTCCCGCGAGAAAGCGCGCGGCCGCCGGTGGTTCGAGGACCGGAGGCTTACGCTGGGCGACAAGGATACGCTCAACGCGGAGGGCCAGCTGAAGGCCCGGCAGCTGATCGAGTTCAAGAATTTCCTCGAAGCCTTCACGCTCAGCTCGGAGCGTGGCGCCATCGAAGTGACCCTGTGGGAAGATTATCTCGTGTTCGCGGCCCTGTTCGGCATCGCCGACAAGGTGGCGAAGCAGTTCGAGAAGCTCTACCCGGCCCAGTTCCGGGAGTTCTCCCATTCCGCCGGTATGCACGGCCTGCAGCTCGACACCCTGACGAGCATCTCGCACGACCTGTCCGCGGCTGCGATGCGCAACGCCGTGACGGCGAGGTACTCCAGCTCGGGCTCCGGCGGCAGCGGCCGCAGCAGCGGCGGTGGCGGCCACTTCTCGCACAGTGGTGGCGGCGGCCATTCCTTCGGCCACTCCCACGGCGGCGGCACCCGGTAGCGGGCGCGCCGAAAAGAAAGACCGACCCGCGAACGGGCCGGTCTTTCTTTTACGGGAAGCTCCCTATTTCAGCGGCTTCAGCCGCAGGATGCCGATGGAATTCTCCGGCATCGTGAATTCGAAGCTCTCCTGCACGGTGCCAAGGGCCTTGGTGTGCGGCACGACCGGCTCCGTGTACTTGACGCGGCGGCCGAAGCGGAACGCCATCCCGACCAGGCCGGGGCGCTCGCCCGCGCCGGGCCCGCCGACGGTCGGCGCGGCGTAGTCCGGGTGGCTGGAATAGTAGTTCTGGCTGCCCTGGTTCTTGACGGACGTGTCGTGCGAGGAGACGAATTCCAGCGTGGCCTCAAAGGCCGTCGTGCAGCCGGTCGCGACCGTGAGCAGCTTGTCCACCGCCTCGGCGTTGACGAACTTGATGAAGATCTCGCCGGTCTCCGTGTCGATGGTCGGGGAGGTGTAGACCTTGTCGTCCACCTTGTCGCCGTCCAGCACTTCCGACGTGGCGAAGGCGTGGTCGCCCGCCACGGAGAAGAGCTGCTGGTACCAGTAGTTGCAGGAACGCCACATTCCGCGGTTGTCGAACCAGATGAGGTTGGAATCCCACTTGTTGAAGCCCTTCTTGCAGAAGAGCGGGGCGTAGGCCGCCATCACGACCATGTCGGAGTTGCGCTCCAGGCTGGTCCAGTAGGCCGCCTCCGCGAGGGCGGAGGAATAGGCGTTGTTGGCGGTGTTGTTGGCGAATTCGCCCACGAACACGCGCGTAGGCTTGCTGCGGTCGTAGGTGTGGCCCTCGTTGCCGCGCTCCTTGCCGGGCGCGTAGCGGTCGCCGTGGCTGAGGAACCACGCGTCGTTCTTGTAGTAGTGCTCGTCCACGAGGGTGTCGGGATACTTGGCGTCGATCAGGGCGTAGTTGTTGTTGAATTCCCGTCCGGCTTCGCGGGCGCCGGCCGTGGAGATGATGGTGATCTCGGGATACTGCGCCTTGACGGCCTTGTACATGATGTCGAAGCGCTCCCAGAACTCGGGGCCCTGGTTCTCGTTGCCGATGCCGAGGTGTTTGAGGTTGAACGGCGCCGGGTGGCCGAGCTGCGCGCGGATGGCGCCCCACTTCGTGCGGACGTCGCCGTTGCAGAATTCGATGAAGTCGAGGGCGTCCTTGACGAAGATGTTGTAGAAACGCTCACGGTCGGCCTCCGTCTCGAGCGGGGCCACATACTGGTGCCCCGCGAACTGGCAGGTCACGCCGTTGTTGAGCACCGGCAGCGGCGTGGCGCCGAGGCCTTCCGCCATCAGCAGGTACTCATAGAATCCGATATACTGCGAGGTCCAGTAGCCCCAGTGGTTGCGGAAGCCGATGCGCTCCTCGCGCGGGCCGATGCTGTTCTTCCAGAACACCTGCCCGAAGTAGTTCGGCCCCTCGGAGGCGCAGCCGCCCGGGAAGCGCATGAAGGTCGGGTGCAGGTCTTCGAGCGCCTCCAGCAGGTCCTTGCGGAACGGGCCGTATTTGCCGTCCTTCCAGAGCTGGGAGGCCTCCGGCACGAGGCTGACGAAGTCCAGCCAGAAGGTGCCGGGGGCGTCCGCCACGATGCAGAGGCGGCTGTCCGCGGAGCGCTCCGCCACGAGGCGGCCTTCGTATTTCTTCCATTTCCGCCCGAGGCGGGAAATGGTGACGACGTTGGAATTCGGCTGCCCGGCGGCGTCCTCCAGATAGACGGAGACCGTGCCGCGGTAGCGCGCGCCCTGCAGGTAGAGGCTGAGGTCGTAGCTGACGCCGGCCTGCGCCGGGATGGAAGGCGTCTGCGTGTTGTCGGAATAGATCAGGCCGGGGCCTTTCTTGTATTCGGCGATGCCGTAGCCGTTGGCCGCGATGCCGAAGCCGGCGCTCGGGCGCTCGATGTCGAAGCGCACGCTGTACTGCTTGTAGCGCAGCTCGTCGTCGTATTTGTCGTTGGGATCGAAGTCGTACCAGCGCTTCAGGCCCGGCACGAGCGGCTTGTCCGCGACGGCGCGGGCGCTGCCCTTCGCGCCGTCCGCGCGCAGGACGGTCCAGCCGAAGAAGACGGTGTCGCACTGCGAGAATTCATTTTCCGGGCCGTCCGGAACGTTGTAGGCCTGGAAGGAATTGTTCTGGATCAGCTGCGCACAGATGCCGCCGTCCACGCTCTGGTTGATGTCCTCGAAGAAGATGCCGGAAAGGGTCGGGCTGATGCGGATGCCCAGCTCCTCGGGCAGCAGGACCAGGTTGCGGCGCTCCGGCTGCCGGAATCCCTGCAGCTCGAGCATCTTCTCCGCCATGCGGGTGCCCATCAGGCGCATGCCTTCGGTATTGAAATGGAACTGGTCGCCCGTGCTCTCGCAGCCGAGGGCGGAGATGACGTACGCGTTGGGCATCACCTCAGGCAGGTGCGGCAGCACCACCTCGTTGAAGGCGGCGCACACGCCGTCCTGCTCGGCATATTTCAGCTCACCGGCGAGCAGGGGAATCGTCGTCGGGTCCAGGCCCAGCTCCGCGCACAGGTCGTCGTGGATCTTCTTCACGCGGCCCGGCCAGGCGGCGTCGTCCGGATTGGACTCGCCCTGGTGCAGGAGCATTCCCTTGATGACGCCGTATTTCTGCGCCTCGCGGGCGGTCTCCAGCAGGCGCTGGTAGGGATTCATCCCGTATTCGCGCGCCATATCCACGAGCCAGCCGCGCGACGGGTCGGCGGCTTCCATCGCGAGGTACTCCTCGCAGGCGTCCTTGTCCCAGAGTTCGAGCTTCGCGCCCGCCACGGAGACGTTGATCACGCCCACGCGGTACTGCTCGGGCAGCACCTCGATCATCTTGCGCCCGAAGAAGTCGACGGGGCCCATGTTGTTGGTCTGCCGGCAGATGGGCGGGACGGCGGTGTACCAGTGGTTGCGCACGCGGTCGAAGCGCGGCATATCCACGGCCGCCATGAACTGGAAGCGCGGATCGTTGAAATCCTTGTCCTGCTCGGCCGGGCGGGCGCCCGCCTCCATATTGGACTGGCCGAAGCAGAGATAGATGAAGAAGTTGGGGTCAGGGGTCTGGCCGGAAAGCTGGAATCCCATCATCAGGGCAGCCAGGGCCAGCAAGGAACGTTTGAACATATTGGATAATCGGTTTTGTGTCAGCGTCACCAAAGATAGCAATTACTTCAAACAAAAAGAAAGGCCGACCTTCACAGGCCGGCCTTTCCGTTCCTAATAATAATTAACCCTTAATAAAAACGGTGTTCACTACTCACTAATCTATTCCCAACCCGGGTTCTGCTTGATGCCTTCACCCTTCTCTTCGTTCCAGGGGTTCAGCTCGACCACGTCGAACGGGAAAGGATAGAGCTCATGCTTGCCGACTTTGAAGCCGCCGCCGGTCGCACCCCAACCATCATCTTTGAAGTAGACCTTTGCTTTGTGCGGGTTGCCGCTCATCTGCTTGCCCTTCGTGTTGTGCACGTAGAACTCGTCGAAGAGGTACGGCGTCTCGTCGTGGCTTCTGAAGGCCAGTCTCTTCTCAGCATCGCCCCAGCGGACGAGGTCGAGGAAACGGGTGCCTTCCCAGGCCAGCTCGAACCACTTCTCCTGCTTGACGTTGTCCAGGGTGCAGGCGTCGTAAGTCGGGGCGCCGGCACGCTCGGCCACCTTGTTGAGGTACTTCAGACCGTCTTCCAGGTCGGAGCCGCTCTGGGCGCAAGCCTCAGCGTAGAGGAGGAGGACTTCGGCGTAACGCATCACGATGCGGTTCTCCTCGGTCACGGTGGAGTTGTTCGGGATCAGATCACATGCGCGAGGCATGAATTTCATAAAGAAGTAGCCATAGTTGGCGTAGAGTTCCTCGTATTTGTTGAAGTCGAGACCACGGTTCGGGTCCATCAGCTTCTCCTCGCGGGTCATCAGGGTGCCGTCCGCCTTGGCGTCGACATTCTTGCCCTTGAAGTTGGTGTAGCTGTAGTCGGCGATGAGCTCCTCGTAGGTAGCCATCCAGGCCTTGCGGCGGGCGGAGTTGGGCTCGTGGTTCATCATCGCGTCGACGAAAGGCTTGGTCGGAGCGCAGTTGTTGCCCCAGCCCTCTTCCTTGATGAGGATGTCCGGATAGGCCTTGAACATACGGAGGAACAGGGCCTGGTTGCGCTGGTAGTGGAACTTGCCGCCGCCGTACTTGCCGTAGGTGTCGTTGTAGACATAGTTCATGTCGAGGACTTTCTCCTCGCAGCCGTCACCGGCCACGTGGAAGAGGTCGCCGATCTTCTCGGTGGGCACCAGGTCATAGTTGCCGGACGTGATGACAGCCTTGAGGCTCTCCTTGGCACCGGCCCAGTCCTTGTTGAAGACCTGCGCCTTGCCCAGGAACGCCTGGCAGAAGCCGGTCGTGACCTTGTAGGCGCCTTCCGTGTCGTTCTTGCCGTTACGCGGCTTGAGGTCGGGGAGCGCGGTCTTGAGCTCGTCGATGACCCAGTTCATCAGGACCTGGTGGTCGCAGTTGGTCGGGTGGGCATCGCCGGGGAGGACGTGGTCCACGAGGGGCGGGGTGCCCCAGTAGGCGGCCAGGTAGAAGTGAGCCCAGGCGCGGACGACGCGGGCCTCGGCCACGCACTGCTTCTTGACCGCGGAGGTCATCAGCTCGCCGTTCTCGCCATAGAAGTTGTCGAGGACGAGGTTGCACTTGTAGATCAGCGTATAGAGCTGCTTGTAGATCGTCTTGATGTGCTTGATGGTGCTGTCGTAGGTGTTGCGGAATTCGTTCATGTCCTGAGCGCCTTCGCTACTACCGTTCTTCTTGCCGCCGCCCCAGTAGAGCTCGTCGCCGCAAGCGTTGGAAACCACGTTCCAGGAAGGATTGTTGACACCGCCGGAGTTGTTGAACGTGTTGATGAATTCAGCATAGACCGCGGTCAGGGCGGACTGGGCGTCTTCGTCGGTCTCGTAGAAGTCCTCGTACGCGATGACGCCTTTCTGCTGGATGTTCAGCAGGTCCTGGTTGCAGGAGGTGGTGGCGAACACGGCCGCTGCAACGGATAATCCCAAAATGATATGTTTTTTCATGATACTGTCAAATTAGAAGGAGATGTTGACACCGAAGAGAAGACGCTTGGCGTTCGGGTAGGAACCCTTGTCCAGACCGCGGCCGGACGAAGCGCCGGTGGAAGCGGTTTCCGGATCGAAGCCGGGGTACTTCGTGATGACGAACCAGTCGTCCATGGAAGCATAGACACGCAGGTTGCTGATGAAGACCTTCTTGAGCCAGTTCTTAGGCAGGGTGTAGCCGAGCTGGATCTGCTTGATCTTGAAGTAGTCGCCCTTGAACATCGTGGCGTCGGAGCTCCAGAAGTCCGTCTGGTCCCAGATCTTGTCGATCGTCGGGATGGACTTGCCGGCCTCTTCGTAGAAGTAGGTCAGGGAGTTGATGTTCATATGCTGGGTACGGTACACGCAAGGCACGAGGTTGTAGCCCGCGGCGCCGGTGCCGAACACGGTCAGGTCGAGGCCCTTCCACTCGAGACGCACGGTCAGACCGTAGGTGAGGGTCGGAAGGGTGTTGCCGATGTACTGGAGGTCGGCGTCGGTCGGAGCCTGGGTGATGCCGCCGTTGATGTCATAGTAGTTGGCCTTGCCGTTCTCGCCGATGCCGGCGTACTTGTAGCCGCGGAGGTACCACACCGGGTAACCGGTCTCGAAGTAGGTCTTGAGCTTGTAGTTGGCGAAGCCGGTACCGCTCTGGTGGCCGACGGTCGGCTCCAGGTAGGTCACCTTGTTCTCCAGGGTGGACAGGTTGCCGTTGATGCTGTAGTGCAGGTCGCCGATGTTGTCCTGCCAGCCGAGTTCGAACTCGAAGCCGCGGTTGTTGACGGCGCCGGCGTTGACGGTGGTGCTGCCGATACCGACTTCAGCCACCGGGGAGATGTTCACGAGCAGGCCCTCGGTGTTCTTGTTGTACCAGTCGAAGCCGAAGGTCAGGCGGTTGTTGAACATACGGAGGTCGAGACCGAGGTCGGTCTGCACGGAGGTCTCCCAGGTCAGGTTCGGGTTGGCCAGGCCGTCAGGGATGGAACCCAGGGTGAGGGCCTCGCTGTCGCCGAACTGGTAGTTCTGGCTGTTGTAGGAGATCGACGTGGAGTACGGATAACCGGAGAGGACGGCGATGTTACCGTTGACACCCCAGGAAGCGCGGAGCTTCAGGAAGCTGAGGACGTTGCGGTTGACGTTGTCCTTGAAGAAGCTTTCGTTGCTGATGGTCCAGAAACCGGAGACGGAGGGGAAGTAGCCCCAGCGGTTCTTCGGGGAGAGCTTGGAGGAGTCGAAAGCATCCGCACGGAAGTTGGTCTGGATATTATAACGGTTGTCGTAAGTGTAAGCGAGACGGCCAAAGTAGGAAATCTGGGAGCTCTGGCTCGGGGAACCGCCGCTGATGCCCTTGGTACCGGAACCGTTGTCCTGGGTCAGGTAACGGAAGTTCTCGGCGTAGCCCTTGAGCGGGTCTTCACCTTCGAGGCTGGCACCGACGCTGCGGTTGTCGGAGTAGGTATAGGACATACCGGCCATCGCGTTGATGCTGTGCTTGCCGAAGTCGCGGCTGTAGTTGGCGAAGTTCTCCCACTGATAGTAGTAGTTCTGGGAGGAGCTTGCGCTGATCCTATAGACGGTGGAGTAGGCCTTCGCATTCACGTAGAACGGCTCCTCGAAGTTGCTGGAGTAGCTCTGGGCGATACGGTAGCCGAGGCGGGAAGTGATCACCAGGCCCTTGATCGGGGTGAGGTTGGCGAAAGCGGTACCACGGATGTTCCAGCCCTCGCTGCGGTTCTGGTTGCGGTCGCGGTAGATGAGCGGGTTGATACCGTCACCTTCGAGGATCTTGGAGGTGGCATACCACCAGTCGGGGTGCTCGGCCGGGCCGTACACTTTCTGCTTGCCGGCGTCGACGGCGCGCTGCATACCGGAGCTCAGTTCGTCGTAGGACTTGAAGTACACCGGGGTGAGCGGGTCGATGATCAGGGTACCGAGGAGGCCTGCGCCGCTGCCGGCGTACTCGGAGTGCTCGCCGAGGGCCTGGCGCTGGTAGCGCTCGATGGAGGTGTTGGTGCCGACGGTGAACCAGGACTTGATCTTGTAGTCGGCGTTGATCTGCGCGGTGAAGCGCTTGTAGACGTCCTTGTCGCCACGGGCCATACCGTCCTGGTCGACATAGTTGAGGGACAGGAAGTAGGAGCCGCGGTCGTTACCGCCCTGGGCGCCGAAGGTGTGGTTGTGCGTGCGGCCCATCCCGTAGAGGACGTCGGCCCAGTTGGTATCGGTCACGCCGTCCCAGGTGCCATTGGCGATGAGCTCTTCAGCCGTGCCGAGGAGGCCGGCGGTGTGCTGCCAGTCGATGTACTGCGCGGCGTTCATCACCTGCGCGTGGTGACCGAGCTGGTCGAGGGAGAGCTTGTAGTTGTAGAAGATGGTGCCGTCCTTGCTTTTCGTACCGCTCTTGGTGGTGATGAGCACGACGCCGTTACCGGCCTGCGCACCGTAGATGGCGGCGGAGGCGGCGTCCTTCAGGACTTCCATGGACTCGATCATCGAAGGATCGAGGTAGTTGATGTTGTCCACTTTCAGGCCGTCCACGATGAGGAGCGGGCCGAGGCCGGAGCCGCTGTTGGAGGAGATACCGCGGACGCGGATCGAAGAACCCTCACCCGGCGCACCGGAAGCGTTGAAGATCTGGACACCGGCAGCCTTGCCCTGGAGAGCGGCGGCAGCGTCGCTCGTGGAGCGGTCGGCCAGGTCGGCGGCTTTGACGGAAGCCACGGAACCGGAGAGGTCGCTCTTTTTCTGGACACCGTAACCGATGACGACAGTCTCCTCAAGCATCTCGGAATCCTCCTCGAGGACGATGTTGAAGACAGTCTGCGTGCCGACGGAAATGGTCTGCGGTTTGTAGCCAATGCTCTCGACGGAGATATTGGCACCCTGGGGGATGCTCAGGGAGAAAGCGCCATCGATATCGGTGGCTGCGCCGATCTTAGTGTTTCCGACCACGGTGACGGCAGCGCCGATGACCGGCAGTCCGCCGGTGTCAACGACCTTGCCACTGATGGTGCGGTTCTGTGCGGAGGCGCTGAATCCTCCCCAAACGGTGAAAAGTATCGCCAGGATACTGGTCACCTTCATCAGATGTTTTAGCATTGCAGTTAGAATGAAAGGTTATAAATGGTTGTTGAAGTTTGTCGTGTCACAGCGTCGACAAAGATAAATGACAACCTATACAGAGCCTCTATTCTATGTTACATAAAACTTGATGGAGGTAACAGCGCGTTACATTCCCTTGCCGCTATGTTACAAACCCTTCTGCTGTTGCTGCTGGCCGTATTCGGTCGGGCTTACGCCGTAGAGGGTCTTGAACGCGGTGGTGAAGGAACTGGCGCTCAGGAAACCCACGGCGTCCGCCAGTTCGGAGATGGCGTATTTCTTCTCCGCGAGCATCTCCGCCGCCTTCTTGAGGCGCAGGTTGCGGATGAAATCGCGGGACGTCTGGCCGGTCAGTTCCTTGAGCTTGCGGTGCAGGTGGACGCGGCTGATGCCGACTTCGCCCGCGACCTGCTCGACGGTCAGTTCCGGGTCGCCCAGGTGCTCGTTGATGATGCGCACGATGCGCTCGAGCAGCCGGTCGTCCGGGGTTTTGATGCCGACCTCGCGGATGTCGCTCTCGTCCACCTTGGGCGGCGTGAGCGTGACCTTCAGGCGTTCGCGGCCCTTGATCAGGTTCTCCACGGTGGTCCGCAGGACCTCCAGGTTGAACGGCTTGGTCATATAGGCGTCGGCGCCGGCTTCGATGCCTTCGATCTTGTCCTGGTCCATGACGCGGGCCGTCAGGAGGATGACCGGCAGGGAGCTGATGTTGGGATTCTTGCGGATCTTCTCGCAGAGCTCGAAGCCGTCCATCACGGGCATGATGACGTCGCTGATCAGCAGGTCGGGATGCTCGGAGAGGGCCATCGTGTAGGCGTTCTTGCCGTTCTCGGCCTCCAGGATGCGGTATTCGGAGGACAGCTCGCCAGCCAGCCAGTGGCGGATCTCGCTGTTGTCGTCGGCGATCAGGAGCGTGTGCTTCTCGCGGCCCGTGCCGCCCTGCAGTTCTTCCTGGACGGGGATCTGCGGGACGGTCAGGTCCATCTTGTAGCCGTCCAGCACCTCGCGCTCCTTGATCTCGTCGTCGCGCAGATGGGCGTTGCCCAGCGGCAGCGTGACCGTGAAGACGGAGCCGCTCCCTTCCGGGTTGTTGGACGCCTTGATGGTGCCGTGGTGCAGCTCGGTGACGGTCTTGGCGAAGTACAGGCCGATGCCCGTGCCGGACACGGCGCCCTGCTCCTGGTAGAACAGGTTGAAGATGCGCTGGAGTTCGCCTTCGTCCAGGCCCTTGCCGTTGTCCTTGACCTCGACGGTGGCCGTATCGGAGCCCGCCAGCACGGTAACAGAAATGTTACCGCCGCGCGGCGTGTATTTCAGGGAGTTGGAAAGGAGGTTGGCGATCACCTTGCTGAAGTAGTTCGGGTCCAGCCAGACTTCCAGGTCTTTCGAGCAGGCGTAACGGAAGGAGAGGCGCTGCCCGTTGTGTTCCGCCTGGATGCGGAACAGGTCGCAGACGTCCGAGACGTACTGGACCAGCGCGACGGGCGCGAAGGCGAGCTTCATCGCGCCTTCGTCCGCCTTGCTGATGTCCATCGTCTGGTCGAGGATTTGCAGGACCGTGTCCGCGTTGCGGCCGATGTCGGCGTAGATGCGTTGCCGTTTCGGGTCCGGATCGGACTCGATCAGCTTCTGGAGCGGCGCCTTGACCAGGGTCATCGGCGAGCGGATCTCGTGCGAGAGGCTCAGGAAGAAGTGCAGTTTCTCCTCCTTGATGTTTTGCTCGCGGGCATAGCGGGCCAGTTCCTTGCGGCCCTGGGAGACGTGCCGGAGCAGGAAGATGATGACGCCGACCAGCAGCAGGCCCACCAGGAAATAGAGGCCGATGGCGAGGACGGAACCCCACCAGGAAGGCTGCACGCGGATGGAGATGGCGTCCGGTTCGGTCGGACGCGACCAGAATACGGATTTGACCTGGAATTTGTAACGTCCGGGGCGCAGGTTGCCCAGCGTGACGCTGTTCTGCCCGCGGGCGAGCTTGGTCCAGTTCTTCCCGTCGATCGTGTAACGGAACTGTTGATTGGACGGTGAGTCAAACTCTTCCGTCGTGAAATAGACGGTGCAGGAGTGCTCCGTGTTGGGCAACACGAAGGAGCCGTCCTCCTGGGGCGGAACGTAACGTCCCGACACCATGAAGGAAACGATCTTGGCGTGGGGCGGCGCGCCGGGGGCGGGGAGCTCCGCCGGCTTGAAATAGGTTACACCGTCGATGCCGCCGAAGAAGAGGCGGCCGTCGGGGCCGGCCGTGGAGACCTTCCGGAGGAATTCACCCACGAGGAGGTCGTCCTCGGCGTAGCCGATGGAGCCGGTGTTGGGGTCGAAACGCACCAGGCGCGTGCCGGTGCAGACCCAGAGTTCCCCTTCGGGACCGATCTCCACGCTGTACACGGCGTTCTCCGGCAGGCCGTCGGCCTTGGTCAGCACCTTCGCCTCCAGCGTAGAAGGATCCAGGATGGCCAGGCCGTCGAGGGTGCAGGCGTACAGGTTCTTGCTGTCCGCCGCCAGCGCATAGACCTGGGTGTCCGGCAATGCGTGGTGTAACACGGACAGGGGCTGCGTGGCGATGTCCAGATGATACACGCCCCGTGCGGTGGCGATATACATATTGTTACCCCGGATCAGCAGGTCCGCGATGCGGGGGTTGACGGTTTCGTTCTGGATGTCGGGCTGGACCGTCTTGTGGCGGACGGGGTCGTAGCAGAAGAGGCCGTAGCCCATCGCACCGATCCAGAAGAGGCCGGTGCGGTCCAGCGCGATGCTGCGGGGGATCGGCGCGGCGCTGTCCTCCTTGTTGAGGTCGGCCGTCCGGACCAGCTGTCCGTGCTCCGGGTCCAGCCGCCAAAGGCCGTTCTCGAAGGAGCCGAACCAGATCTGGCCGTTCTTGTCTTTCGTCAGGTCGTAAATGGCGTCGGGGAATCCGTCCTCGCGCGTATAGTGCTTCAGCTGGGAGAGGTCCGCGCCCAGCAGGTAGAGGCCGTCGCCCTGCGTGCCGACCCACAGCTTGCCGTCCCGCTCGGCGAGCAGGGACGAGACGGGCATCGAGCCGATCACGTCAGCGACGAAGGAATGGCTGCCGATATAGTGGAACGTGGCGTCCTCCGCCGGAATCATGATGACGCCGCGCTGGTAGGCGGCTACCCAGAGGTTGCCGTCGCGGTCTTTCAGGATGCTGTGGACGCTCATCGTGGTCGGATCGCACGGGAGCGAATCGGAGCGGAACTGCGACCACGTGCCCGTGGAGGTGTCCAGGACGCGGATGCCGTTGCCGTCCGTGCAGAACAGCACGCGGCCGTCGCCGGCGTTCAGGATACAGGAGAAGCGGAACCCCTTCATCCCGGGCGTCGGGACCGGCACGAACGTGTCCGAGGCCGGGTCATAGCGGCTGACGTTGCCGGAATGGTCCGAAGCGTAGAGGACGCCGTCCTCCGGGTTGGAGAGGACGACGAACCTGTCCTCGAAGTTCTCCGGATGATAGAGCGACCAGAAGCCGCCGGAGTTCAGCCGGTAAATGCCGTCGCCGTGGCGGCCGCACCAGATGGTGCCGTCGCCGTTGATCTGGAGCATCCCGGTCCAGCGGGTCGGGATCGGGACGCGGACCTGGACCAGGCTCGGCTCCTGGCCGGCCTCGCTGACCACCTTCAGCAGTTCGTCGCCGGACAGCCAGATGGTGTGGTCGTTGTAGGTGAGCATATGATTGACCATCCCGGTATAGGGGACACCGGGCTCCAGCTCCAGCGGCGTGGAGAAGGCGTCGGTCAGCGGATCGAAGAACTGGACACCGCGCTGTCCGCCCACCAGCACGCGCCCCTGCCCGTCCTCCGCGAAAGCGCGGACGATGTTGTGGGCGAGCGAGTGCGGGTCGGCCGGGTCGTGCCGGTAGGTACGGACATCCAGACCGTCGTAACGGCTGACGCCGTTGTCGGTCGCGATCCAGATGTCTCCCCGGCTGTCTTGGAACAAGCCGTTAACGTTGCTGCTGCCGAGTCCGTCGCCGACGGACAGCATGATACAGCGCTGCGCAGGGAGCGTCAGCGGGGCCAGAAACAGGATCAGAATGAGTGCAATTTTCCGCATAGTCATCATGTTGCAGACCAAAGATAAGGAAAAATGTAACATGCGCGCCCATCGCGCTCGCGTGTGTAACATCTCAAAAGAAAGATGTAACACGATGGGAATCCGAATTTTGTTTATCTTTGTCCGCGTTATGAAGAAACTGATCCTCTTTCTGGTGGCGCTGCTTCCGGCCTTTTCCGCCGGCGCGCAGAGCCGTTTCACGCAGTATCTCGACCAGGCGGAGAACGCTCCGTTCGTGGTCGTGGACAAACAGGCCCTCAAGCTGACCCTCGTCGATCCGCAGGGCAATCCCATCAAGGAATATGGCATTTCCGTCGCCGTCAACTATGGCCCGAAGAAGGTCCGCGGCGACCACAAGACCCCGGAAGGGACGTTCAAGATCAACCAGCTGCTCAACGCCAAGGGCCTCTCGCACGATTTCAAGGACGGCAAGGGCCCCATCCCCGATGCCTACGGCCCCTGGTTCCTGCGCCTGGACGTGCCGGGCTTCTGGGACATCGGCATCCACGGCACGCCGTTCCCCGAGTCCATCGGCACGCGCGCGACGGAAGGATGCGTGCGTATGCACAATGAGGACATCCTGGACCTGAAGTCCCGGGTCAAGGTCGGCACGGTGGTCATCATCCTGCCGGACGCGTCCTAAAAAAAATTTGAAAATCGTCGTTAACATTTCCGTTAATCATCCGTCTTATTATCGGGACCGGGCTGAGGCGCGCCGCCTGCGGTTCCGATAATTTATTTAAAAAAGACAATGAGAAAACTACTTATCCTGCTTTTCCTGGCGTTCCTGACGCTGAACGCATCGGCCAACCGGCCCGTCCGGACGGCCTCCAGGGCCCGGCTGAACGCCATCGTCTCCGAGTTTCAGAACTATGAAGGCGTCGAATCGCTCCACTTCGGCTGGTTCGTCACGGCGGCGGCGAAAGGCGCCATCCGGCTCGCCGGCTCCGCGGATTCGGACAGCCGGGCAGCCATCGCGCTCCTGGACGGCGTGAAAGACTTCACCTTCCTGGAATACAGCGATTGCGACGACTACCTGCGCGAACGGATCACCCGGCGCATCGACCGGGCCCTGGACGGTTGCGAACTCCTGATGGAGATGCACGGCGACGGCTCGGCCGTACGGCTCTACGGGGCGTACGACGACCGGAGCGGCAAGGTGCGCGACATCGTCGTGTATGACGCTACGGACTGCGCGCTGATCTACGTCGGCGGCAAGGTCTCGATGGATGCGGTTGGAAGAATCCTGGCCAATGACTAGCGAACGCTTCCAGGCCGAGTACCTCCCCCTGTCCGGGACCTTCTACCAGGTGGCCCACTACATCCTCGAGGATGTGGCCGAAGCGGAAGACGCCGTACAGGAGCTGTTCCTCAAGCTCTGGTCGGACCGCGACGCCCTGGACGGCGTCCGCAACCCCAAGGGCTACGGGATCCGGGTACTCCGCAACCTCTGCCTCGACCGCGTCCGGCGCCGCAGCAAGGTGTCGGTCCCGCCGGAGCTCCCCGAGCCGGAATGGCCGGGACGGCAGGACGAGGCGGTCGACGACAAGCAGCGTCTCGCCAAGGTGCTGGACGCCATCAAATCCCTGCCTGACAGGCACCGCACCGTGCTCACGCTCCGGACCCTGGACGGCCTCTCCTACGAGGAGATCTCCGAACGGACCGGGATAGGAAACCTCACTTTACGCGTCCTGCTTTCGCAGGCGCGCAGAAAAATAAAAGCTTTGATATGAAGACCCTCGAAGAGATAGAAAACCTCAGCATCGAAGAGCTGGAACAGCAAGCCGTCCGCGAAGCCGCACCCGTCCCCGACGGGCTGCAGGAGCGCCTCAGGCAGACCCTCGCCGCCCGCGAGATCGCGGACGCGGCCCGGCCCCGCCCGGCCCGCTGGATCCCGTACGCTTCGCTCGCCGTGGCCGCTGCGGCCGCCGCGGTGATCGCCCTGCCGCAACGCGGTCCGAAGGACACCTTCGACGACCCGCGCCTGGCCTATGCCGAAGTCGAGAAGGTCTTCCGGACCATCTCCGACAAGATGAACGACGGCCTCGAAATCGCCCGCGAAGCGGGCTCCGCCGCCGAACTGCCCCAGAACGTACTTAACAAGATTCAAACGAAATGAAACGCATATTCACCCTTTTCGCAGCCCTGCTGCTCACCTTCACGGCCTTTGCCCAGAGCGGCAAGTCCATCTACCAGAAATACTCCGACGCCGACGACGTCAGCGCCGTCTATATCTCCCCCTCGATGTTCAAGCTGATCGGCAAGATCCCCAACATCGAATACGAAGACGGATCCGTCAACCTCTCCCCGCTGATCCGGACCCTGTCCGGGATGTATATCCTCAACAGCGAGAACCCCGCCATCAACGCAAGCCTCCGCAATGATGTGGAACGCTTCATCAAGTCCGGCAACTATGACCTCCTGCTGGAGGCCAAGCACGACGGCGAGGCCGTCCGGATGTACACGATGGGTTCGGAGAAGACCGTCAACGGGTTCGTGATGCTCGCGGCGGACGGTGACGAACTTACCTTCATCTGCATCGACGGTCAGATGCCGCGCGACCAGCTCGAGAAGGCGATGATCGAGATGCAGGATTTCTATTAGCAGTCGCCCGCAATAGCCTCGATGATGCCGTCCAGGATGGGAACCATCTGGTAGGACGGCTCGGGGCAATTATTGACGAGGACCGAGAAGATGACGGTGTGCTGGGGGTTTCCGTCCGAGGCGGTAATGTAGCCGCTGAAGCACCGCACGCCGTTCATCGACCCGGTCTTCATATGGATCCGCTCCTTGAACGCCTGCGGCGCCTTGTCGAAGCGGGTCTCCAGCGTACCCTTGGTCCCCGGCACGGGCAGCGAAGCGAAGAATGCGTCCCAGGCCGGAACCGTCATCATTTTCCGCAGGAAGCGGACGAAGAAGGCGGGCGAGACGTAGTTCTTGCGGGACAGGCCGCTGCCGTCCACCAGGTGGCAGGCGCCGTCGGTGCGCAGCCCGAGGGCGCGCAGGCCGGCTTCCGCCGTCTTCTCGCAGTCGTCCTGCCCGGCGGTCAGGCCGGCGCGGATGGAAAGCGTCTTCAGCAGCGTCTCCGCATAGAAATTGTCGCTCTCGCAGTTGGTGTCGCGCACGATCGCGGACAGGGGCGCGGAATAGCTGCTCCCCAGCACCGTGAGTGAATCGGCCGCGGCCGCGGGCGTGCGGCGCGTCCCGGGCGTCAGGTCCACGCGGACCTCGCCCTGCGGGGTGATGTCGCCCCAGTCGCCCAGCACGTCGATGCCGTTCTTCTGCAGGTAGTTGCGGAAATACCAGGCGCAGGTGTAGGCGCCGAAGGCGTTGGAACATTCGAGCGTATAGCCGCGGCGGTCCACCGGGAAGGACCCGGCGAGCTCACCGTAGGGGCCGAGCGTGGAGTTGACGTAGTAGAGCGAGTTGCCCGAGCGGGCGGGCCCGGTGACGGCGTGGTTGTCCACGCGCATCCAGGGCGTGTCGGGATACTGTACCTTATAATGGGGTGCGGTGCCGGCGGCTCCGGGCGTGATGTAGAAATTCTGGGCGTTCTCGAAGAAGTTGAGGCCCGTCGGACCGGCGCCGTAATAGGTGCCCAGGTCGTCGAAGGTCCAGCCGAGGTTCTGCGGGGTGGGGGTGGAGAAGGCGCGGGGATCGCCCAGGATGCGCCCTTCGATGGTCCGGATGCCGGCGTCGGCGAGCAGCTTCGCCCAGGTGGCGAAGGTCTTGCCGACCCCTTCCGCGCAGTCGGAGCGCGACCCGGTCGTGGGATCGCCTCCGCCGAGGATATAGACATCTCCCTTCAGGATTCCGTCCTGCACCGTGCCCGTGTGGGCGATGCGCGTTTCGAAGCGGAAATCCGCGCCGAGACGGTGCAGGGCCAGGCCCGTGGTCAGCAGCTTGACGTTGGAGGCCGGGACCAGGCGCTCCCGGAAATTGACGGCCACGAGCGTGTCGCCGTCCGCACGGACGGCCAGCACGCCGGCCAGGCCGGAGCGCAGCGGCTCCCGCGCGCAGATGCCTTCAACGGCCTTCTGCGCCTGGGTCCGGGGAATACCAGCAGTCGCGCTCCATGCGGTAAGCAGAAGCGCGACTGATATCAGGGGGAAGGTGATTCTCATTATTTGACCGCTTCCTTCACGGCGGTGCTGAGCTTGGAGTAGAGGGCGTCGGTCTTGGCGAGGACTTCTTTGCGAAGCTCGTTGTAGTAGGCCTTCTTGGAACCCTCGATCTTGCCGTTCACCTTGTCGCGGAGCTCGTTGTAGAGGTCGATGGCCTCTTCCATCAGTTCGCTGACGTTGGCGTCGGTGACCTTGGGGTTGACGCAGGCGACGACGGAGCAATCCTCCACGAAGGCGCTCAACACATACTCGATGTCCTTTTTGATGTCACGTAAGTTCATATGCTATAATGATATTTATTGGGCGCAAAGTTAGCAAAATTATTTGAATATGCACAAAGCCCCGGCCGGCGCGCCCGGGAAAGCGGAAAATTTAATAATACCACGGATGCGCGGCGACGCTGCGGATGCCGGAGCCGTCGTCGACGTGGCCGAGGATGCGGCGGACGCCGAGCAGCTCGCGCTCGTAGTAGTCCTCGCCGTCGGGGGTCAGCGAGCTGATGCGCACGATCTGCGAGGAATGGATGATCTTCTTGTCGCCGTAGTACATCGCCACGTGCGCCACCACCATCGGTTTGCGCGCCGTCGCGGGCGTGCCGTAGAAGAGCAGGTCGCCCGGCTGCATCTGCTCGAAATCATAGGGGATTTCCTCGCCGGTGTGGATCTGTTCGCGCGCGTTGCGCGGCAGCACGATCCCGCACTGGCGGTAGACGAACTGCGTGAAGCCGCTGCAGTCGAAATGCTTGACGCTCGCCCCGCCCCACATATAGGGCGTGCCGAGGAAGCGGCGCGCGGTCGCGACCAGCTGCTCGCTCGTCGCGACGCGGGTACGCGTCCATTCGTCCAGGTCCTGGACGTCGTAGGCGCGCGCCCAGCAGGCGCGGCCGGAGGGCAGGTACACCTGCACCCAGCCGCGGCGCGTCTCCGCGCCCTTCCGCACGAGGTCGCCCAGCGTGAAGTCGCACACGCGGTCCGCCGTCAGCGACGGCTCCGTGAAGAGGTGCGTGTATTCGGCCGTGCAGATGAACTTCGGCGCGGCGATCCAGGCGTCCTTGCCGGCCTCGTCCATCAGCGCGATGTTGTGCTCGGTCGTCCAGACGTCGCGGTAGTCGGGGGCGTCCACCTGGCGCCAGTAGCGCTCCGCGCCCTTGACGCGCAGCACCGTGCCCATCAGGGCCTGGCTCTCGTTGCCGGACTCGTAGTCCGGTTTGAGCCGCAGGAAACAGGACGAAGAATTGACGACCGCCCAGCGGGGGCCGTCCCAGGTCTGCGCGGACGCAGCGGTCGCGGCGCACAGCAGCGCCGCCAGGAGCAGAATGCGTTTCATACGTCAAAGATAGTGATTCTTTGCTGAATTTGTGGAGATTTCCTATCTTTGCAGATTATGCGCAAACTCTTCATATTGATTCTGCTGCCCGCCCTGCTGGGGTCCTGCAACGCGATTTCCTCGCTGGTGCACGACGACCAGGTGGTGGCGAAGGTCGGCAAGAACAAGCTCTACAAGTCGGAGCTGGAGCGTTTCATCCCCAATATGATCCCGGCCGAGGACAGCGTCCGGCTGGCCGAGCAGTACATCAACACCTGGGCGATGGACCTCCTCTATCTCGACGTGGCGGAGAAAGAGCTGACCAAGGGCGAGCTCGACGTGAGCGCCGACCTGGAGAATTTCCGTCGCTCGCTGGTGAAATACCGCTACGAGCAGCGCTACATCAACGACCGGCTGGACACGCTCGTCACCGACGAGCAGATCCGCCGCTACTACGAGGAGCACGAAGCCGAATTCGACCTCAAGCGCCCCGTCCTCAAGGTGCGCTTCGTGGACGTGATGAAGGATTCGCCCAACAAGGACGCCATCCTCAAGATGATGACCTCGCAGGAATACGACGACCTGCAGCGGGCCGACACGCTCGCCAAGTCCACGGCCCTGCGCTATTTCGACAGTTCCGACACCTGGATGGACGCGAACGAGGTCGCTTCCTCGTTCGGCCTGGACTACCAGCAGATGCTCTCCTACCTGAAGGGGGATATGATCAAATACGAGCCGGAAGACCGCGCGGACGTGATGGTCGCCTATGTCCTCGACATCCGTCGCACGGGCACGGCCCCCTACGAATATTGCGTCGGACGCATCCGCGATATCCTGATGAGCGCGAGAAAACACGACCTGATGAACAGTTTGGAACGGGACTTGCTTGAGAACGCGCTCGAAAGCAAACAATTTGTAATTTACCAGAATGAAGAATAAGATGCTGAAAGTGGCGGCAGCGACCGTCCTGATGACCTTGACGGCCCTGACCGCGCCGGCCCAGAGATACCGCGGCGTAGTGGACAAGTCGGTTGCCCTGGTGGGCAGCGAGATGATCAGCCTGTCGGATGTGGAAGCCCAGGCGCAGGCAATGCGTGCGCAGGGTATGCCCGCGGACCGCTGCCAGATCCTCGAGAGTATGATGCAGGCCAAGCTCTTCGTGGCCCAGGCCCGCGTGGACTCCCTGGTCGTCAACCAGGAGCAGGCCAGCTCCCAGCTGGAGCAGTACGTCGCCGAGATGCTGACGCGCGCCGGCGGCGAGGACCAGCTGGTCGAGTACCTCGGCAAGCCGCTCTACAAGCTCCGCCAGGAATGGCGCACCCAGATCGAGGAGCAGACCCTCGCCCAGCAGGAGCAGCGCGAGATCGCGAGCCACATCCCCGACCTGACCCCCTACGATGTCAAGCAGTTCCTCGACACGGCCGCGGTGGCTTCGCTGCCCGTCGTGCCGATCAAATACCTGATGAGCCAGATCTGCATCTATCCCGACCGGGATGCCGCGGCAGTGGCCGTCAAGGAGCGCCTGCTCTCCATCCGCGAGCGCATCATCAACGGTGAGCGCTTCGCCACGCTGGCGCGCCTCTACTCCGAAGACCCGGGCAGCGCCCGCAAGGGCGGCGAGCTGGGCATGGCCTCCAAGTCCATCTTCTGGCCCGCCTTCTCGGATGCGGCGATGGCCCTCAAGCCCGGCAACATCTCCCAGATCGTGGAGACGCCCGACGGCTTCCACCTCATCGAGGTCCTGGAGAAGAAGGGCGATATGTTCAACGCCCGCCACATCCTGATCAAGCCCAGCTACACCAAGGCCGACCAGGACAAGGCCTTCCACCGCCTGGACAGCATCCGCACCGCGATCCTGGACAGCACGATCACCTTCGAGTCGGCCGCCCGCTTCTATTCCGAGGACCCGGCCACCCGCACCAACGGCGGCCAGATGGCCGATCCGAACACCGGCTCCGCCTACTTCGAGATCGACCAGCTCAAGCCGCAGGACTATGCGGCGGTCCGGAACCTGCAGGTCGGCGAGATCTCCGAGCCGATCGCCTCGCTGGACAACGAAGGCCGCGACGGCAACCTCGTCTACAAGATCGTCCGCCTGGACAAGATCGTCCCGGCCCACACGGCCACGTTCGAGTCCGACTACACCGAATTGCTCAATCTGGTCCAGAACCAGAAGACGGTCGAGGCCATCGACCGCTTCCTGGACGAGAAGATCGACAGCAGCTATATCATCATAGATCCCCTGTTCGCGGACTGTGATTTCTCCCGCAAAGGATGGGCGCGCAAAGTCAGAAAAGACGACTGATCCTCTTCGCGGCCCTGCTGCTCGCCGCGCTGCCCCTGTCTGCCCAACAAAGTTCCGGGCAGACGGATTCGTTGGTACGCCTCCTCAACGCCCGGTTCCTGGAGCAGGTAGAGACGAACGGACGGATGGCGCGCAAGGCGGTCGAGCCCACCTTCCTGCACAACGGCACCTACCTCTCCTGTGACACGGCCCTGTGGCACGTGGATGAGAAGATCATCAACTGCTTCGGCCACGTCCAGCTCGTCCAGGGCGAATCCGTGCTGACCAGCGAGAAACTGGACTATCTCATCGACGACAACCTCGCGCAGTTCCGCGGGGCGGTGGTCGAGCTGCGCAACAAGCAGGAGAACGTCCTGCGGACGCGCCTGCTGGACTACAACACCCAGGACAGCCTCGCCGTCTTCCGCGGCGGCGCCGCGATGATGAGCGGCGACGGCCAGATCATCGAGAGCGACGAGGGCTCCTACGCCAACGCGCGCAGCTATTTCTCCTTCCTCGGCAACGTCAATATGTTCACGGACTCCGTGTTCGTGCGCACCGACAAGCTCGACTACGACTCCAAGCGCAACCGGGCGGATTTCCTCGCCCCGATCGACTTCTGGAAGGAGGGGAACATGCTCTCGGCCGGCACGGGCTGGTATGAGCGCGACGCGGACACTTTCTACTTCGAAAAAGACGTCCACGGCCTCGGCGACACCGAGGAATCGTGGAGCGACAGCCTCTATTACTACCGGCGCACCAACGACGTGCTGATGCTGGGCAGCGTCCAGGTCCAGGACCAGAGCCGCAAGGTGGCGGCGATGGGCGACCGGCTGCACTATGTCGACTCGCTGGCGCGCGTGACCCTGGAGGAGCGCGCCTCCGCGGCGCTGTGGGACGACGGGCGCGAGCAGCCCGACACGACCTACCTGGGTGCGCAGCGCTTCATCTACTGGACCGTTCCGAGATGCGACGTGGACTCGGTCGAGGTCGCGCTGGCCGCGGCCCGGCGCGAGGAAATGCTGGGCGACCCGGTGGCCGAATACCGCCGGCGGGCGGCTGAAGAGGCCGCCAGGAAGCGCGAGGAAGCCCTGCGCAACGATCCCGTGGCGCAGCAGGCGGCCGCCGCGCGTCAGGCCGCCCTGCAGGCGAAAGCCGGCAAGCTGGGCGGCGTTCCGGCGGCCGGACCGGCGGCTGACACCCTTGCCACTCCGGCTGACACCCTTGCCATTCTGGGCGAAGCGAAGAATCTCCCTGATTCCCTCGCCGCCACCGCTCCCGACACGACGAAAGTCGGCTTCCTGCTGTCGCGGGGCGACGTCCGCATTTTCCGCAAGGATATGCAGGTCCGCTGCGACTCCCTGCGCTACAGCGACCTCGATTCCATCGCGCGCCTCTACAAGGACCCGATCGTCTGGAACGAAGGCCGCCGCCAGTACAACGCCGACAGCCTCTTCGTCCTGCTGCGCAACGACCGGATGGAGCGGGCCAACCTCCTCTCCAACGCCTTCATCCATACGGAGGAGCCGGGCGGCTATTTCGACCAGATCAGGAGCACCGACGTCATCGCCTACTTCAGCGACTCGACCTCCCTGCGGCGTTTCGATGCGCTGGGCGGCGTCACGTCCCTGATTTACCTGGAGGAGAACGACGTCATCGCCACCGTCAACAAGACGGAGAGCAAGATGATGATGGCCACCTTCGACGAAAACGGCGAGGTGGACCACGTCTACAATTTCGACGCGCCCAAGAGCGACGCCTATCCGGTGGTGCAGCTCCCGGCCGCGGAGCACCGCCTGCGCGGCTTCAACTGGCAGCCGGAGCGCCGTCCGAAAGACAAGTTCGACGTGACCGCGATGGTGGTCAAGGATTCCGAGCGGGAAGCCTACCGGGCGCACCCGCAGGCGGAATTCCCCCAGACGGACATCTACTTCCCGGGCCATATGAAGGAGCTCTATGAAGGGCTGGAAGCGGCCCGTGAGAAGCGCCGCGCCCGCTCCGCCGGGGCGGCGCCGGCTGACACGCTGTCTGCCGCACCCGCCGACTCGACCGTCGTCGCGGAGGGCCTGAAGGCGCTTCCGGATTCCACGGCCGTCGGCCGCGACAGCACGGCGGTGGTCATCCCGGACGGCGAAGCGCCGACCGCCGCGACGGACACGACCTATATGTCCGACCGCGAGCTGAAGAAGGCCCTGCGCATCGCGCGCCGCGACGCCCGCTGGGCGGCGCTGGACGCGCGCGACGCACAGAAAGCGGCGGACAAGGCGGCGCGCAAGGAGGCCCGCCAGGCGCGCCGCGCCGCGCGTGCCGCCGCCCGCGCCAAACGACAGGCAGAGATTGATGCAGCCCGGCTGCAGAAATACATAGAACGCTATCAAAAACAGAAAGAGCGCCATGAAGCAAGAAAACAAAAACCTGTCCCTGCCGGAAAACGCGCACCGGCCGTTGAATCCGGGGGAGAGCTATCAACCCCTCCTGAAAGCGAATGAGAAGCCGCTCGAAGTCACGCCTTATAGCGTGACCGTCGGCTTGTTGATGACCGTCCTCTTCTCCGCCGCCGCGGCCTATCTCGGGCTGAAGGTCGGCCAGGTCTTCGAAGCGGCCATCCCCATCGCCATCATCGCCGTGGGCCTCACCGGCGCCCTCAAGAAGCAGGGTGGCCTGGGACAGAACGTCATCATCCAGAGCATCGGAGCCTGCTCCGGCGTGGTGGTGGCGGGTGCCATCTTCACCCTCCCGGCCATCTACATCCTCGGCCTGGACGTCAACTTCTGGCAGATGTTCCTGAGCTCGATGCTCGGCGGCTTCCTCGGCATCCTCTTCCTGATCCCGTTCCGTAAGTACTTCGTGCAGGAGATGCACGGCAAATATCCGTTCCCGGAGGCTACGGCCACCACGCAGGTCCTCGTCAGCGGCGAGGGCGGCGGCAAGAGCGCCCGCACCCTGCTGGCCGCCGGCCTGGTCGGCGGTCTGTACGACTTCGTGGTCGCCACCTTCGGCGCCTGGGCCGAGACGCTCAGCACCACGGTGATGCACTGGGGCCAGGTGGTCTCGGACAAGGTCAAGATCGTCCTCAAGCTCAACACCGGCGCCGCCGTGCTCGGTCTGGGCTACATCGTCGGCCTCAAGTACTCCTTCATCATCTGCTGCGGCTCCTTCCTCGTGTGGCTGGTCATCATCCCCCTGATGAACATCGTCTGGGGCACTGACGTCATCGACCTGATGGGCACGGGCATCACCCAGACCATCGGCGAGATGTCCCCGGACCAGATCTTCCGCGAGTACGCCCGCCACATCGGCATCGGCGGCATCGCCACGGCCGGCATCATCGGCATCATCCGGAGCGCCGGCGTCATCAAGAGCGCGGTCGGCCTTGCCACCAGCGAATTCAAGCGCAAGGGCGGCGCCGCGGCCGGCCAGAGCGTGCGCACGCAGGAAGACCTCCCGATGAAGACGGTCGTCTGGGGCATCGCCATCGCGCTGCTCGCCGTGTTCGCATTCTTCGCCTTCGGCGGCATGGTCCACACCGTCTGGCAGGCCCTCGTCGGCCTGGTCATCGTGGCCGTGATCGCCTTCCTCTTCACCACGGTGGCGGCCAACGCCATCGCCATCGTCGGCACGAACCCCGTCAGCGGCATGACCATCATGACGCTCATCATCACGGCCCTCGTGCTCGTGGCGGTCGGCCTCAAGGGCAACGCCGGCATGGTGGCCGCGATGGTCATCGGCGGCGTGGTCTGCACGGCGCTCAGCACCGCGGGCGGCCTGATCACCGACTTCAAGATCGGCTACTGGGTCGGCACGACGCCGAAGAAGCAGGAAGCCTGGAAATTCATCGGCATCGCCGTGGCGGCCGCGACCGTCGGCGGCGTGATGCTGATTCTCAACAAGACCTATGGATTCACGGGAGACGGCGCCCTGGTGGCCCCGCAGGCCAACGCGATGGCCGCCGTGATCCAGCCGATGATGAGCGGCGGCAGCGCCCCCTGGCTCCTCTACGGCATCGGCGCGCTGATCGCCGTCCTGCTCACCCTCTTCAAGGTGCCGGCGCTGGCGTTCTGCCTCGGTATGTTCATTCCGATCGACCTCAACCTCCCGCTGCTGCTCGGCGGCGCCATCTCCTGGTTCGTCAGCACACGCAGCAAGGACGCGGCCGTCAACACGGCGCGTCAGGAGAAGGGTACGCTCATCGCCAGCGGCTTCATCGCCGGCGGCGCGCTGATGGGTGTGGTCTCGGCGATCCTCAAGTTCGCCAAGGTCGACTGGTTCCTGAACGACTGGAACAGCGTGGCCGCAGGTCACGTCGCCTCCGGCGCCGAGATGGTCGCCATCCTGCCGCTGATCGGCATCTGCGTCTATATGATCTGCTCTTCGCTGAAGAAACAGTCCTAGGCGGACGTCCCGTTAGTTTTCGAATATTCTGGTTATGGAAAAATTACTTGACCGCTTCCTCCGCTATGTCGCGGTGGACACCCAATCCAACGAGGAGAGCGAAAGCCAGCCCTCCGAAGCCAAAGAGTTGAACCTGCTGCGCATGCTCCGCGACGAGCTGCTCGCCCTCGGGGTCGATGCGACCCTGGACGAGTGGGGCTACGTGATGGCCACCATCCCGTCCAATATCGACAAGAAAGTCCCGGCCGTGGGCTTCATCGCCCACGTGGACACGGCGCCTGATGCATCCGGCGCCAACGTCAAGCCGCAGATCATCGCCAACTACGACGGCTCCGACATCCCCCTGAAGGGCGTGCCGGGCCTCGCGCTGCGTCCGTCCGAATTCCCCGAGCTGCTCGCGCACAAGGGCGAGACGCTCATCACCACCGACGGCACCACGCTGCTCGGCGCCGACGACAAGGCCGGCGTGGCGGAGATCATGGACAGCGTCCAGTATCTGATGGCGCACCCCGAATTCAAGCACGGCGAGATCAAGATCGGCTTCACGCCCGACGAGGAGATCGGCCGCGGCGTCGTCAAGTTCGACGTGCCGAAGTTCGGCGCCGACTACGCCTACACGATGGACGGCGGCGAGGTGGGCGAGCTCGAATTCGAGAATTTCAACGCCGCGGGCGCGAAGATCCGCATCCAGGGCTGCAACGTCCACCCGGGCTACGCCAAGGGCAAGATGAAGAACGCCATCCACATCGGCCAGGAGCTGGACGCGATGCTGCCGGCGGACCAGCGTCCGGAGACCACGGAGGGCTATGAAGGCTTCTTCCACCTCATCAGCTTCAAGGGCGAGGTCGAGGAGGCGTCCCTGGCCTACATCATCCGCGACCACGACCGCGCCAAGTTCGAGGCCAAGAAGACCCTGATGACCGGCGTGGTGGCCGCCATCAACGACAAATACGGCGCCGGCACGGCCGTGCTGGAGCTCAAGGACCAATATTATAATATGCGCGAGCAGGTGGAGCCGCACTACCACGTGGTCGAGAAAGCCGTCAAGGCGATGGAGCTCGCGGGCGTGAAGCCGCTCATCCAGCCCATCCGCGGCGGCACCGACGGCGCCAACCTTTCCTTCCGCGGCCTGCCCTGTCCGAACATTTTCGCCGGCGGACTCAACTTCCACGGCAAGTTCGAATGGGTCCCGGTCGAGAGCATGGAGAAGGCGGCTTCCGTCATCCGGCACCTGATTTCACTCTACGCTGAATAATTTTTTCACTTTTTTTCGGAAAAGGTTTGCAAGTTAAAAAAAAGTGTGTACCTTTGCCGTCCCTTTCGATGAGGGAAACTTCAAAGAGAGGATTTGAGAGATCATTGACAATACTGAGAGAGATAACGAGGTAAGAAGTTAAAAAGAGATTATAGTCTGTATAAGAGTAACAAATTCGAGTTTTTTCGAGTTGCGAAATAGGGACTGCAATTTCATAAGGCAAA
>Ga0310786_10000081_pt1 | contig 151558 bp, 97 predicted proteins | sample AusTroGonzalo_MG_FD_203881 | JGI IMG/M metagenome (GOLD analysis project Ga0310786, IMG submission 203881) | Bovine rumen microbial communities from tropical cattle in Woodstock, Queensland, Australia - Gonzalo_03 (v2) (version 2) | ecosystem: Host-associated > Mammals > Digestive system >...
CGGCTCCGCAGTGGTCACCCTCACGATCCCCGAGAACCTCCTGGAAGAGCCGCTTGACGGCATCATCAGCTTCACCTGCGGGCCTGACCCGAGCAAAATGGCCACGGTCGTCGTTACCCAGCACAGTCTGACCAGCGTCTCCTGGGGCGGCGTGGACTACCCCGTCAAGAAGATGAAGGACGGCAACTTCTGGTTCACGCAGAACCTGCGCTATGTTCCGGAGGGGAAGGAAGTTTCCAACGACCTTACCAAACTGGACAACGGGGTATGGTTCCCGATTGACGCCGTAACCAAGCAGCTGACCGACAATGCGGATACCGTAGCCAAGAAGGGCTATCTGTACAGCGCCGAAGCCGCGCTCGGACTCGCCCCCGGTACGGTCAACAACGACAATTTCACCAACTTCTCGGGAACGCGTGGCATCTGCCCTGAAGGCTGGCACATCCCTTCGCTGGACGAAATCGCCTACCTCGTAGGAAGGGTCTCCATTTCACCTTATGACCTCAAGGGCAATCCCGGCCCCGTCACGACTGCACCGTACTGGAACGCAGATGCAGGCACGGCACAGACCGCCCTTGCCAACGCCGACGGCTTTAATATTCACAACACGGTCGGATATATCAACGCCGCTGCCACTGCTACCAAGGGTACGGTGCTGAATGTCATGGCCTATATTCTTTCCTCCACCGGCGTCGCCAGCACCAAAGCGGGCCAGGAGGGACAATTCAACAACCAGTTCTACGGAATCATGGTCGCCGCGACCAAGGGCGGATCCTGCGAAGGAGCCTGCTTCAACTATCGTGGCGGCGCTTCCGTCCGCTGCGTCAAGAACAAACCTATCGATAAATAACATCGAAATTTAAATAAGCAGCCGCTCCCCCAAGCGGCTGTTTATTCATAAAATAGGCTGCTTCGGTTTGAAGACCGTCGGCACCCACGCGACGTAAGTGGGAGGGGCCCGTCGCTTGCGATGGGAGGGATAGCCCCGGAGGGGCGTAGTCTGAAAACTGAAGCAGCCTATTTTTAAACAGCCGACAATGCGGTTTCTGAAAGGAATCATACTGACAGGTTTGTGGCTGGCGGCAGGCTTCATCGCCTTCGCCGCCCCGCCGCCGGGCCTCACCCTCCAGGGCCGCATCATAGAGAAAAACGGCGGAGCACCGGTGCAGATGGCCTACGTACACCTGCTGGAGCGCAGCCTGTGGAGCTCCTCGGACAAAGACGGAGCCTTCTTCATCAAGGACATCCCCGCCGGGGACTACACCCTGGAAGTCTCCATCCTGGGCTACGAGACTTTCCGGCAGACACTTCACCTCACCCGGAACCTGTCCGGCCTGGAAATCCGGCTCTCCGAATCCAGCCTCACCCTTGACGAAGTCGTCGTGACGGCCCGAGAGGGCGGGGAACTCAGTTCCGCCTCCAAGATTTCTTCCCAGGCCATCGAGCACGTACAGCCCTCCAGCCTGAAAGACGTGATGCAACTGCTGCCCGGTGGCATGAGCGCCAACCCCTCGCTGACGGGCGTCAATACCCTTTCCATCCGCGATGTGGGCAACACGGCGGCCAATGTCGCCGGAACGGCGCTCATCCTGGACGGCGCCTCCCTCTCCAACGACGCCAACCTGCAGATGCTCTCGTCCGGGACAGTGATGAACGAGGGGGAAAGCAATGTCGCCGCCACCGCCGGTCTCGGCGTGGACGTGCGCCAGGTCTCCACGGACAACATCGAATCCGTCGAGGTCATCCGCGGCATCCCCTCGGCGGCTTACGGAGACCTGACCTCCGGCGCAGTGGTCGTCAAGACCCGCGCGGGAGCATCGCCTCTGACCATCCGCCTCAAAACCGACCCGCAACTCAAGCAGGTTGCGGCAGGTAAGGGCTTTGCCCTCCCCGGCAAGGCCGGCGCCCTGAACCTCGACCTCGATTACGCCAACGCCGCCAGCGACGTGCGGACGCCCTCTTCCGCCTACCAGCGACTGAACTTCCAGGCGGGCTGGTCTGGGAAATTCGCCGGGAAAGTCAGCCTCAACGCCCGTCTGCGCGTAGGCTTCTCCGATGCACAGGACCGCTCCGACCCCGACCTGCTCCTGGACGAACTCAACGCCTCCCGGGAAACCGGGGTCCGGCTGAACATCAACGGCAAATGGACCCTGGCCAAGCCCTGGATTACCGATATCGAATACCTGCTGGCCGGCGGCATCTCAGCGCAACAGTCCCGGCAGCGCAAATACCAGGGCTCCGCGGGCTACACGCCGGTTACCACCGCCATGGAGAGCGGAGAAGCCGTCGGAGACTTTACGAAGCCCCAGTATTACTCGGACGTCACGGTCAAAGGCCTTCCCGTGGAATCCCAGGCCAAACTCACTGCCCGGCAGATCGGGCATTACGGCGCCTTCACCAACAAAGTGCTCGCCGGCGTGGAATGGATGATGCTGGGCAATCGCGGCAAGGGGAAAATTTTCGACCCCAAGTGCCCGCCCTCGCCCGGCTCGGCCGCCGCTTATCGCGAACGCAGTTATGCCGATATCCCCCTGCTCCACCGCGGAACGCTTTTCCTCGAAGACAATCTCCGTTTCAAATTCGGGCATTCGAGCATCGAACTGCAGGCTGGAGCGCGCGTGAGTGGCATCGCGGCAGCGGGCATCGACACCCGCAATTTCCTGGCGGTAGAGCCCCGCACCAACCTCCGGTACAACATCATCGAGAAGAATACCGGCTGGCGTTCCCTGAGCGTGCGCGGCGGCTGGGGCATCTCCTGCAAGATGCCGTCGATGATCTACCTCTACCCCGAACCCGCCTGGAAGGATATGGTCTCCTTCTCCTACAACGATTTCGACGCATCGAACTACGGCCTTTGCGTCCTGACTACCCGGAAGGAGGAAACCGCCAATCCCGCCCTGCAATTGCAGAAGAGCACGAACTGGGAGGCCGGAATCGAATTCGACCAGGGCAGCCTCAGCGGCTCCATCGTCTACTATGACGAAAATATGACGGGCGGTTACGGTTTCTGCACCCAATATGCGCCGATGGTCTATCGCCGCTACGGCTATACCTGGGAGAACGGCGCACCGTCGCAGCAGAACCTGCCTTCCGGCATTCAACCGGACTACAAGGAACTGCCCTACATCAGCGACACCACCTTCATCGCCTACAGCGTTCCCTCCAACAGCGTGGCCATTCACAAGCGGGGCGTGGAACTGACGCTGGAATTCCCCACCATCAAGGCCATCAACACGAGCATCAGCCTCAGCGGGGCCTGGCAATGGATGGATATCCGCAATACGGGGCTGACGGCCCGGCTCTACGGGGGCAGCCAGAACGGACGCAGTTTCCCTTATGTCGGCATCTATGCCGGCAGCAGCACGACTTCCAACGCCAGCATCAAGGAGCGCATCAACGCCAACCTCCGCTTCGTCACGCATATTCCGTCCATCGCGATGGTGGTGACCCTAACCGCCCAGGTGGTCTTTCTGGAAAGGACCACCGCCCGGTCGCTCAACGACGGCTTCTCGCAGGCCTATTACTATAACGAACACGGCAACCGCGTCAGCGGGCCCTCCGCCCTGGAGGATGTCAGCCATACCAAATACGTCAATCCGGTGTACATCATGGACAGGACGGGCAAGACCATCCCCTTCACCCAGAAGATGGAGCGAGACCCGGCTTACCGCAACCTGATCCTGAGCACGAATACGGCGGGCTATTACCTGACGCAGGGCTACCCGCCCTACGGTATGCTCAACCTGCGGCTGACCAAGGAGATGAAATGGGCCACCGTATCGTTCTACGCCAACAACTTCCTGAACCTGAAGGGGCGGGTGAAGAATTCCGTCACGGGTTATCCCGCAGACAAGAACACGCCCATCTACTTCGGTGCGGAAATTAAATTCACGCTGCGATGAAAAGGCTCCTTTCCGCTATTATTGCCTGTATGGCCACCCTGGGAGCCGTATCCTGCCTGCACGATACCCTCTCCGACCCGGCGACGCGCCAGGAAGGGACCGCGCGGCTGGTCGTGGAAGTCAGCGCAAAGGAGGCGTTGGACCTGTCGAAGGTGGATATCAAGGTCAAGAACAAGGAGATGCCCTTCTCCTTCACCGTCCAGCCGGACGCCTCGGGCAGGGCGGAGCTCCAGCTCCAACCCGGTAAATACGACATCAGCGCCAGCGCCTATCTGCGCGAAACCCGCTCTTCCGCCGCCGGCGGTGCGGATGAGTTCCTGCTGACGCGGGACGGCATCATCGCTCCGGACGGCACTGTCCGGGAAGCCAGAATCTCCATTCCGCTGACCGTTTCCGTCCCCGGAGAACTGGTTTTCCGGGAGATTTACTACCACGGCTGTTCCACCCTGGACGGCGCGGCCTACACCAAAGACCGCTACCTGGAGATTTACAACAATACCGGTGCGGACGGGAAGACGCTCTATCTGGATTCGCTCTGCATCGCCGCCCTCTATCCGGCCAATTCCACGACGGGCAGCAACGCCTGGGCGGGCCGGGACACCATTCCCGTCTTCCAGATGTTCTGGATGTTCCCGGGCGACGGACACAGCTATCCGCTCGCTCCGGGCGAAAGCGCGGTCGTCGCGGCGATGGCGGCGGTCGACCATCGCGGGCGCTGCACCTCCGGCCTGCAGCTCGGAAAAGCACATTTCGGCTGCTACGACGCGCAGCTGCCCATGCACGAAATCGCCGCAGGGGTTACGCCGATGGTGATGTATATGACCGGACAGGGCACCGCCTGGGCCCTTTCCATCCATTCCCCCGCCGTCGTGCTCTTCAAGCCGGCGATGGGCGTCCGGAAGTATATGGACGACGCCCTGACCTGGGAGCGCTATGCCCCCGGCGAGAGTTCCGGCACGCGCTACCGCCACATCGCCAAAACCTGGATCCTGGACGGCGTGGACTGCGCCGACACCCCCTCGCAGTCCATCAAGCGGCTGCCGGTGAGCATCGACGCCTCCTACGTCTATATGCGCTCGGCGCACTATTCCGGAAAATGCATCCGGCGCAAGCTCGAGAGCGAAGAAGGCGGCATCGCCTTCTACCGCGATACCAACCATTCCGCGGAAGATTTCCTTACAGACTGTACCCCTTCACCCCGGCTCAAAGATGATTAATTCCCTTTTGACTGCATTGCTGGTGCTGACCAGCCTGTTCCCGCTCTATCGAGGACGGGAATATGCCACCGTGCGGGCGGAAGGCCGCGTGGAGGGCGGTGCTTTCCGGAACATCTACGACCCGGAACTGGGCGTAAGGGGCCTTGTGGGCGCAGAAGGCGTGATGCTCAGGAAAGGCCTGATGCTGCAGGGACGCTTCGATTACAGTTACGACTACGGCACGCGCTCGCGCTGGCGGGGCTGGATCGATCCCTACGAAAGCCCGTTCATGCTCTGCGACTCCATCCCGGGCAATATCTCCCAGGAAACCTATGATATGGAGGCGTCCCTGGCGATTCCCGCAGAAAAGTGGCGCTTCGGCATCAACGCGGGCTATCGCGCGACGATTTTCGCCAAACACAAGGACCTGCGCAACAAGAATACCCGGATGGATCTGACCGTAGCCCCTTCCGTCGCCTGGTGCGGGGACAAGTTCCGCGCCGGCCTGGCACTGGGCTACCTGCGCAACACCGAGCAGGTGGAGTATATGCAGGTGGACGGCAGCAGCGAAAAATACCTCTTCCGCCTCTACGGCCTGTGGCTGTATTCCTCTTCGGGCTTTTCCAGCGCGGAGAACCGCCGGTATAAAGAGAACAGCGGGGTCTTCTCCGACCTGCGCCTCGAATACGAGAACGGAACGCTGCGCATCGGCAACGATTTCCACGTCCGCTACAGTTATGGCTCCCAGACCGAGACGGGCTACAACAACCTCCACTACGGCGATACGCAGTGCCTGGATTACCGCGACGACTTCAGCCTGCAGGCCGGAGCACACCGGGTCTCCGCCTTCTGGGAAATGGGGCAGACCCTGGGTCTGCGCAGCCTGCAACGGCAGGAACTGGACCCCGATTCCAACATCCGGCGATGGTACAGTTACGGCGGATTGACGGAATGCTATTCCCGCTCGCGGATGCGGGCCGGAGGGCTGTATCGCTTCGGCAAAGAACGCTGGAGCGTATCAGCCGGGCTCGACTGGATGAGCGAAACCCAATATTACCGCGAATACCCCATCCTCTTCACCCAACGCTTGAGCCTGCTGGAACCGCATCTGGCCGGTTCCGCCCGCTTTGGCCTGGGGAAAAAGGCGGGATGGCTGGAACTGGAGGCATCGGCACGCTACAGCCTGCCCCTGACCGCCGTGCCCGATGACATTACTGTCCTTGGCGGGATGGAGACCGAAGAATCGGAGACCCAGTTGCTGGCTCCGCTGTTCGAGGAATTCCATTATCGCAGCGCTTCCCGTATCGGCGCAGGGCTGAATGTCCGCTGGACCCTGCCCCTTCCCCGCCGCGGCCGCAGCCTGGACTTCGGCATCGGCGTACAGCATACTTCCGCCCTCGGCGGCCCGATGAACGGCTTGTCGCGCAGTGCCGGCTCCCTCGCGGTCCATTATCATTTTTAAATCGCCCCCGTTATGCGAAACCGTATTTTTGAAATCATTGAAAAGGGACAAAGGCCCAATGCGTTCAACACCTCCTACGATATCCTGATGCTGATTGCCATCAATATCAGTATCCTGCCGTTGATGTTTACGCAGAATTATCCGGTCTTCGTCTGGTTTGAAAAAATCACCGTTTCGATTTTTATCCTCGATTATTTCCTGCGTTGGATTACCGCCGACCTCAAGCTCAAGAAAGGTCTCTGGTCCTTTGTGCTCTACCCCTTCACGCCGATGGCCATCATCGACCTGCTGTCCATCCTGCCGGGACTGAGCGTCCTTTCCGAAGGGTTCAAGGTCCTCCGCTTCACCCGGCTCACCAAAATCGTGCGGCTGCTCAAACTCCTGCGCTATTCCAGCAGGCTGGACGTGCTGATCAGCGTGGTGAAGAAGGAAAAGGGCGTTCTGCTGATGGTGCTCGGACTGGCCATCTTCTACGTGTTCCTGACGGCCCTCATTATGTTCAACGTGGAGCCGCAGGTCAACCCCGAGACCGGGGCCGTCACTTTCAGGAATTTCTTCGACGCCCTGTATTGGGCTACCGTCACCCTGACTACCGTAGGATACGGCGACCTCTGCCCGGTAACGGACATCGGTCGCCTGGTCAGTATGGTTTCCTCGTTGTTCGGAATTGCGATTATCGCCCTGCCTTCCGGAGTCATCACCGCCAGTTACCTGGAGGAACTGCGCTCCCGCAAAAACTAAGGGCTTAGTTCGCGGAGCCGCCGAGGGCGACGTAGAGGGCGATGACCGCCTGTGAACCCTTGTACATATTCATCGCCTCGTTGAGCTGGGCATTGAGCAGGGTCTCCTGCGCGGTAAGCACTTCAAGGTAACTCGCCTTGCCGCTGTCCATCAACTCGTGCGTGCCGGTATAGGCATCGTGCAGCACCTCCACCTGACGGTGATAGTATGCGTGCTTCTCGCGGGCCACCTGGCAGTCGGCCAGGGCCTCGTTCACCTGGTTGCCGGCATTGATGACCGTCTGCACATACTTCTGCTGCATATCTTTCTCGCTGAGCTGGGCCACTTTCTTGTTGGCGATCAGTTTGCCCCGCGAGAAAATGGGCTGCATCAGGGAAAGCACGGCATTGAGCAGCAGCGCGCCGGGGTTCACGATGGCCGCGCCCGCACTGTTGGCCCAGCCGACGACACCGGAAAGGGTGATGCTGGGATAGAAGGCCTGACGGGCCGCCTGCGTGTTGTAGAAGGCCTCCGCCATAGCATAATCCGCCATCCGGATATCCGGGCGATATTGCAGCAGCTCGGCGGGAACGCCCAGTTCGATGCACTCCGGCAGTTCGCTGCTCCCCCAGGCATTGCGGCTCAGCGGCTGGGGAGGAATGGCCAGCAGGGCGCAGAGGGAATTCTCCACGCCGCGGATGTTGCGGTGCACGTCCACAATCTGCGTCTTCACGTTAAGGTAGGACGACTCCATCTGGTTGACGGCTGTGGAATAGGTCCGGCCGTTCTCCCAGAGCGCCTTCTGCGTCTCCAGCGAGGTGTTCCAGAGGCTGTCGGTCTGGATCAGGATCTCCAGCTGCCGGTCAAGCACCTGCAGCATGAAATACTTCTGGGCGACGGCGCTGATCAGGTTGGCCCGGACATTCTCTTCGCGGATCTTCGCCTGCATGAGCACGGCCTGGGACTTGCGCTTCTGCGTCGTGATGGAACCGAAGACGTCGAAATCCATCGACAATTGCAAAGGCAGGCTGTAGGTCCAGGCGGCGGCACTGTTGTTGAAACTTGCCACCGTGCCCGAAGGGGCAAACGACAGCGACGGCAGATAGCCCAGTTTGGAAGCCTTCAGCATCGCCTCCGCCTTTTCAATGGCGATGCGGGCGGAATTGAGGTCCGTGTTGCGCGCCAGCGCGGAATCGATCAGTTCCTGCAACTGCGGGTCGGTAAAGAACTCGCGCCAGGACATACGTGCTACGGAGCCGCTGTCGGCAGCGTTGATGTACGTACCGAAGACATCGTCGGGCACCGTGGCCCGGGACTCATATTTTTTATACAGTCCGCAACCCGACAGCATCAGCAGCGCGGCTGCGGCGAGGATTAGATTCTTGTAACTCATAACTCGGTGTTCTCTTTAGCCACGGAGCCCTGGAAGCGCTCGTGCAACTTCTGGAATACGATAAAGAAGACGGGAACGACAAAGAGCAGGGCGATGGTACCGACAAGCATACCGGCCGCAACGCCGAGGGCGAGCACGCGGTTGCCGTTGGCTCCCGCACCGCCGGAGATGATCAGCGGGATCATACCCGCAATCATCGTGATGACCGTCATCAGGATGGGGCGCAGACGCTCTTCGCAGGCGGCGAAGGCGGCCTCGGGGATGCTCATTCCCTGGGCACGGCGCTCGGAAGCGAACTCGGTGATGAGGATGGCCGTCTTGGCCAAAAGTCCGATAAGCATGATCACACCGGTCTGCAGGTAAATGTTGTTCTCCATACCCGGCAGATGCAGCAGCGAGGCCAGCCAGGTGATGCCGAACGAGCCCATGAGGCCGAAAGGCACGGAAAGCAACACGGCCCAAGGGGTGAACCAGGAGTTGTAGAGCGACGCGAGGATCAGGTAGATCAGGATGGCGCAGATGACATAGATGAGGGCGGTGGCGTTGCTGCCGGAGGCCTCCTCCAGTTCCCGCGACATGCCGCCGTATTCATAGCCGTATCCGCGCGGCATCTCGGCCTTGAACACCTCGGCAATGACCTTGTGGGCATCTCCCTCCGTGTATCCGCTGGCCGGCATGACGCCGCAGGTGATGCTCTGGTACAGGTTGAAGTGTTCTACCGAAGCCGAACCCACCACCTCCTTCAGCGTGACGAACTCCGAGATGGGAGCCATCCTGCCGCCGCGTACCTTGACGAAGATATTATTCAGGGACGAAGGGTCGAGCCGGTATTCGGGCGCCGCGTTCGCCATGATGCGGTACACCTTGCCGAACTGGTTGAAGTTGCCTACGTAGGAACCGCCGCAGTAGGCGCCCAGGGTCTTGAGCACGGCTGCGGGAGAAACGCCGGCGCGGTCGCACTGCGGCGCATCGACGCTGACCTGATATTTCGGGAAGCGCTCCGAGTAGGTGCTCATCGCCATCATGATCTCCGGCCGCTCGTTCAGTTTCGCGAGGAAGCGGTTGGCATCGGCATTGAACTCCGACATCGGACGGTCGTTCATATCCTCCAGCACCAGGTTGACGCTGTTGTTGCTGCCGTAGCCGGGAACCTGCGGCATCTGGAACGGAATGACCTTCGCATTCTTGATATCGCTGCAGGAAGCGGCGAAACGGCTGTACACCAGCATGATATTGTGGTTCATGCCGGGACGGTCGTCCCAGTTCTTCAGACGGATGATGAGGGTGGCATAACTGCTGCCGGAGCGGCCGACCATCATGCCGTAGCCGCTGACCACCGCATAATTCTCCAACTCCGGGATAAGCTTGACCTTCTCCTCCACGCGACGGACGATTTCCTGCGTCTCGTGCAGCGTACTGCCTTCCGGGGCACGCACTTCGGCGAAGAAGACGCCCTGGTCTTCCTGAGGGACGAGGCCGCCGGGGAGCTTGTTCATGAAGAACACCAGCAGGACGGCGGTCACCAGCAACAGGATCCAGGAAACCGCGGGCTTCTTGATGAAGGAAGCGACGCCGGTCTTGTATTTCTCGAGGATGGCGTTGTAACTGACCGTATAGGCCTTCTTGACATAATAGTTCAGGGTCTTGCGCTCATTCTTGTCCTCGGAGACTTTCAGCATGATGGCACAGAGTGCGGGGCAGAGGGTCAAGGCGGAAACGCAGGACAGACCGACCGAAGAGGCCAGGGTGACACCGAACTGCAGGAAGAAACTGCCGGAGGTTCCCGGCATGAAGGCCACGGGGATGAACACCGCCATGAACACCAGGGTACAGGAGATGACCGCCACCGACACCTCGCTCATCGCTTCGCGGGTGGCCTGACGGGCATTGGACATACCGGCCTCCATCTTCGCCATCACGGCTTCCACCACCACGATGGCGTCGTCCACCACCGTTCCGATGGCCAATACCAAAGCGAACAGGGTCAGGATATTCAGCGAGAATCCCGCCAGCGAGACGATACCGAAGGTACCCAGCAGCGAGACGACGATACTGATGGAAGGGATGACCGTCGCCTTGAAATTCTGCAGGAAGAAATAGACTACGAGGATCACGAGGAGGATGGCGATGATGAGCGTCTCCACCACGTTGTGGATGGCCGCGAACAGGAAGTCGTCGGAGGTCTCCAGGATCTCGAATTCCAGGCCGGCGGGCATCGTAGGCTTCAGTTCCTTGTAGAGTTTCTGAATCCGGGCATTCACTTCGGTGGCGTTGGCGCCGGGAGCCTGGAACACCATGTAGATGGTGCCCGGCTGTCCGTCGATGTTGGAGGTGAAGTTATAACTCACCGCACCGATCTCCACCTCAGCCACGTCGTTCAGGTGCAGCAGGTGGCCGCCTTCGCCCGAACGAAGGACGATGTCGTTGAATTCCTCGATGGTCTTGAGCGTTCCCTTGTATTCCATCGAGTACTGGTAGGCGTTTTCGGACTGCTCGCCCAGCGAACCCGTCGCGGTGACGAAACTCTGTCCGCCGATGGCGGCAAAGACATCGTTCGGCTCGAGCCCGTACTGCGCCATCACATCCGGCTTCAGCCAGATACGCAGGGCATAGGTGTTGCCCAGGGACATCACGTCGCCCACGCCGGTGATACGCATCAGCCGGGGCTTGATGTTGATGTCGATGTAGTTGGCGATGAAATCGGCGTCATAGGTCCCGTCGCTGCTCTTCAGCGAGCCGATGTGCAGGATGTTGTTCTGCTGCTTCTGGACCTGCACGCCCACCTTCGTCACCTCCGCGGGCAGCAGGGCGGTAACCCGGCTCACGCGGTTCTGAACGTTGACGGAAGCAATGTCGGGATCGATTCCCTGCTCGAAATACACCACGATCGAAACGTCGCCGGCAGAACTGGCGCTGCTCGTGATGTAGGTCATCCCCGGCACGCCGTTGATGTTCTCTTCGAGAGGCTGTACCACGGACTTCATGATGGTATTGGCATCGGCGCCGGTGTAAGTCGTAGAGACGCGTACGGTCGGCGGCGCGATGTTGGGATATTGCTCGATCGGGAGCGTGGACATCGCAATGAATCCGATCAGCGCAATCACAATCGAGATGGCACAGGCCATCACGTATTTCTTGATGAAAATGTTCCCTTTCATAATCAGAAGAGCACGCGTTGACCTTCAATGACGTTGTTGGCACCCACGGTGACGATCTTGTCCCCTACGTTGAGGCCGGAGGTGACGATGATGTCCTGACCGCTGGCGGCGGATTCGGTCGTAATGGTGACGGCAGTAGCCGTGCTGTCCGCCTTCACCTTATACACCAGCGACTTGTCCTGCAGGCGCACCACGGCGTTCTGCGGAATGACCATCACGCCCTTCAGGTTTTCGGGCATGACGACGGTCCCCTGGATACCGCTGTAGAGGATGCCGTCGGGATTGGGGAAGGTCGCCTTGCAGGAGATGGTACCCGTGACGGCGTTCACCACGCCGGTGGCGCTGGTGATGCGTCCCTTGTGCGGATACTCCGTACCGTTCTTCATCAGGAAGGTCACATCCGGGAAAAGTTTCAGCGCATCCTTCATCTTGCCCTCGTAGCCACTGGCGAAGGCGCTTTCCAGCACCGACTCCGGCACGGAGAACACGGCATCCATCATCGCATTGCCGCTGACGACGGTCAGGCGCGTACCCGGCTGGACCTGGTCGCCGGCAAAGACGGGGATGTCTCCGATCACACCGGCTACCGGCGAGGTGATGGTGCAGAAGCCCAGATTGACCTTGGCGCGGCTGACCGCCGCACGGGCCTGGCTCACGGCCGCCTGTGCCTGCTTGTAGTTGTTCTCCGCATTATCCAGCATAAAGCGGCTGACGATTTTCTTTTCGAAAAGGTTCTGGTTGGATTCGTATTCCAGTTTCGCGCTGCTGGCCTGGGCTTCCGCCGCCTGCAGGTTCGCCTCGGCCACATCCAGTTCCAGTTGCGCGTTGCGCGAGTCGATGACGAAAAGCACCGTGCCTTTCTTCACCTGCTGGCCTTCATTGACGGCAATCTTCATCAACTGTCCGCTCACTTGCGGAGAGATGGTGACATCGGACTGACCTTTCAGTTTTGCACTGAATTTCACAGGGGTTACGATGTCCTTTTTCTCGATGGTCATCGTTTCGAAAGAGGTCGGCACCACTTTCGGCATATCCATCTTGCAGGAGGCCAACATGACGCTTGCGCCAAGCACCAACACCCATTTCAATGCATTCTTTTTCATATTGTCTAGTGTTACTAATTGATTATCAAGTATATCGCCCCGGCGTAATCACCACGGCTTGTCGCAGGGAAAGTGGGTCCCTCTATTAGAAGAAAATCTTGGAAAAACCGGTGAGTTCGAAGACCTCCTTGACGGTATCCGTGACATTGGTCACCTTGACCGTCCCGCCGTGGGAGGTAATCTCCTGGTGGAACATCAGGAAGACGCGCAGGCCCTTGGAGGCGATGTAATTGAGTTCGCTCAGGTCCACCTCCACATTCAGCCCTTCGGAGGAACGCTTCATCAAAGGTTCCACGTCTTCCTGAAAGGAGGCAGCCGCCAGCGTATCCAGTTCGCCGCTCACGCTAAGAAGAATGCGGCCGTCTTTCTCAGTAATCTTCGTATTCATGCGTCACTTTTTATTACAAAACACAAAAATACTGATTATCGGCGATTATCCAAATTATTGCGTATATTTGTGTGATAAGATAACACTGAACGATGATTTCACCTCTTTCCCAATCCCAATTGAGCATTTACCTGGCCAGTCAGGGCCTGGATGAAAATTCCGGAAATTACCAGCAGGCGATACTCTTCCGACTCCCGGCGGACATTGATATCCAAAGACTCGGCAAGGCCCTGGAGGCCTTTGTCGCCGCACACCCCTACCTCCTCTCGCACATTTCGGAGTCGGATGGGATGCCCTGTATGGAAGAAAGCGGAGAAAGCTGGCACGCCCAAATCCGGCAGATCGACAGCATCAATGCGGTCCGCGCGGGCTTTGCGCAGCCGATGGACCTGCACAGGGACCAGCTCTTCCGCCTGGAACTCTACCAGACGCCGGAGGGGAACTACCTGTATGCCGATTTTCACCATATCGTCACCGACGGTGCCTGCATTCCCATCTTCCTGAGCCACGTGGGCCAGGCCTACGACGGCGGAGAGCTTCCCGCGGAAAAGATGAGCGGCGCCGATATCGCACGCGAAGAGCAGCAACTGCGCGAGAGCGAGGCCTTTGAAGAGGCCAGGCAGTGGTTTGCGCAAGAATTCGCCCCTGCGACGGAACTCGAAAGCCGCATCCTTCCCGATATTTTCGGGGAGCCCCAATCCGCTTATCAGGAGCTGATGGTGGATTTACCGCTGGACAGTGCCGTGATGCGGGATATTCTCGAACGTTACCGCTATGCTGACAGCATCCTCTTCACCGCCATGTTCGGGCTGACGCTGTCCGCGTGGAACGCAGAGAACGGCGCCAGTTTCTCCACCATCTGGAACGGGCGCAAGGGGGCGGCGTCCAAAACCGCCTTCACAATGTGCGTGCACACTCTTCCGGCTTACGTGAATGCCGATCCGGAAACACCTGTCTCCGAGGTATTTGAGCGGATGAAGGCGCAAGTCCTGGGGCTCAGGGCGCGTCATTTCTTCTCTATGAACGACTGCGGCACCTACCTGGGTCTTGGCCCGGGCATCAACTTCGGCTTCCAGGGACAGTTCGTCCCGGCCGATATCTGCCTCTCCCTGGACGGCAAGGTCATCCCCGGAGAAGACCTGCGTACCAATCCGCCTGGTCTCAGCCTGTCCGTGGAATGCTTCACTCCGGTGGAGGGCCCCTACAAACTCCGCTTCTGGTATCGTCCCAGCGAATATTCGGAGGGTATTCTGCGCAATTTTGCCGAAAGTATGGCTACCGCCGTCCTTTCCCTCAGGAAGGCCGATACCGTGGGACAGATCGATTTCGCCAGCCCAGCGCAGCTGAAGACCCTGGACGAGTTCAATCCCGGGGAGGCCGGCTTCGATACGGAAAAGACCGTCGTGGAACTCTTCCGGCAGCGGGTAAAGGAGGCCCCGGAGCAGACCGCCCTCGTCTGTGGCGAACGGCCGCTCAGTTATGCCGAAGCGGACAGACTGTCCGACCGTCTGGCCGCATACATCGAAAGGACGGTCAAGCCCGGCAGCGTCATCTCGATTATCCTGGGACGCAGCGAATATACGCTGATTGCTCCGTTAGGCGTCCTGAAGGCCGGCTGCAGTTACCAGCCGCTGGATCCCTCTTACCCCAAGGACCGGCTGCAGTTTATGGTGAAGGACGCCGCCAGCGCCCTGCTGATCGCCGACGTGGGACTGGCGGAACTGGTGGAAGGCTTTGAAGGGCCGATACTGCCCACCACACAGATCCCCGATCTGCCCGAGGGCCGGCCGACCGCCTGTCCCGGGCCTGACGACCTCTTCGTCCTGCTGTACACCAGCGGAACCACCGGCACGCCCAAGGGCTGTATGCTGAACCACCGCAACATCAGCATCTTCGCCCGGAATCACGCCCTGCGCACGGGCATTACGGCCCAAAGCAGGCTGACGGCCTATTCCAGTTTCGGCTTCGACGCCTTCGTGGGGGACCTCTATGCCACGCTGGCCGCCGGGGCCACCCTGTACCTCATTCCCGAGGAAATCCGCTTGGACCTGAACGCCCTGCACGCCTATTTCGAGAAGAACGGCATCACGCACAGTTTTATGACCACGCAGGTAGCCACCCAGTTCGCCATTAACTATCCCGATTGCAAAGGCCTGCAGGTACTTTATACCGGCGGAGAGAAACTGAGTTCGCTGCCCCTGCCCAAATACCGGATTTTCAATTGCTTCGGCCCTACGGAAAGCATCTGCTACACCATCAACAAGGAGGTAAGGAAACAGGAAGAGAACATTCCTATCGGCACCCCGCTCCCCGGCATTCACGCCTACGTCGTGAACAAGGCCGGCAAACGCGTGCCCGTAGGTGCCGTCGGAGAACTGCTGGAGGCCGGTCTGCAGGTGGGCGACGGCTATCTGGGCCTGCCCGAAAAAACCGCCGAAGCCTTCGCGGACAACCCCTATGACGCCGACCCCGCCTTCAAGCGGATGTACCGCACCGGCGATATCGTGCGCTATCGCGCCGACGGTGATATCGAATACATCGGCCGCAAGGATGCACAGGTCAAGATCCGCGGTTTCCGCATCGAACTCAAGGAAGTGGAGTCCGTCATCCGGGAATTCCCGGGCATCCGGGACGTGACCGTCCAGGCCTTCGACCAGGAAGGCGGCGGCAAGTTCCTGGCGGCCTATGTCGTGAGCGGCCAGACCATTGATACGGCCGCCCTCAATGCCTTCATCCTGGAGCGCAAGCCGCCGTATATGGTACCCGCGGTAACGATGCAGATTGATGCGATTCCGCTCAACATCAACCAGAAAGTGGACAAGAAAGCCCTGCCGAAACCGCAGGTCAGGCGGGCAGAAGGCCAGGCGGCCGCTCCGCTGAACCTCCTGGAGGAGGAACTGTCCGCCCTGCTCAAGGAAACGACCGGTATCGAAGGCGCCGGCCTGACCGAACCGCTTATGCTCTATGGTTTGAGTTCCATCAGCGGACTGCGCCTCGCTACCGAACTCTACAAGCGCTACGGCATCCAGGCGGATATGAACAGTTTCGCCAAGACCGCCACCCTGCAGGGCATTGAAAACGAGATCCTGAAGAAGTGGATGGAAGGCGGCGCAGCCTCCGCACAGGAAGGACAGGACGCCGCACTGACGGCACAGCCCCTGACCAACCAGCAGGCCGGCGTGTATTTCGACTGTATGAAGGCCCCGCACGAGACCATCTACAATATCCCGATGGTGTGGACCTTCCCGGGCGAGGTCAGCGGCCAGGCCCTGCAGGAAGCCGTTCTCAAGGTCCTCTCCGCCCATCCCGCCCTGCAGTCCCGTTTCGAGCAGCGCGAGGGACAGGTCTATCAGGTGCCTACCGACATTCCCATCCCCGTATCCCTGAAAGAGGGCAGCCTGGAGGCCGTCCGCGCGGATTTCATCCAACCCTTTGACCTTTCGGCCGGCCCGCTGGGAAGACTGGACATCGTAGCCGGAAAGGACAAGACCTACCTCCTGAGCGATTTCCATCATCTGGTCTTCGACGGACGCAGTTATGACCTCTTCATCCAGGCGGTCTGCTCCGCCCTGGAAGGGAAGGAGATTTCCCCTGAAGCCTATACTTATTATCAATACGCCGCGTGGCAGAAAGCCGCCGAAGGCAGCGAAGCCTACACGCAGGCCCGGGAGTTCTTCGCTTCCCAGCTCGCCGGTATGGAAAGCCCCACCGCCGTCATCCCCGACCTGGAAAACCAGGAACAGGGCGGCCGGGAGGTTTTCCTGCAAAAGGCTGTCGAAGCCGATATCCATCCGCTCTGTCAGAAAATGGGCATCTCGCCCGCCAGTTTCTATCTGGGCGCCGCCTACCTCACCCTGAGTGCCTACAGCGCCTCCAGGAAAGTCTATATCTGCACCATCAGCAACGGCCGCGGCAACCTGAAAACCGCCGACAGTTTCGGGATGTTCGTCAACACCCTGGCCCTGGCGGGCGACTGCAGCATTCCCGACAGGGAGAACTATCTGAAGCGCTGTGACCAGGATTTCCAGGCCACCCTGCAGCACCAGGATTATCCCTTTGCAAAGGTTGCCGCTGAATCCGGTTTCCAACCGCAGGTCATGCTGGCTTACCAGGTGGGCGTACTGGCCGATTACCGCGTGAACGGCCGGAAGGTGAGCGGAGAGAGTCTGGAGGCCGGCGCCCCAAAATTCCCGCTCAGCATCTACATTGACGGCAGCGAAGGACAGGAACGCATCGTCCTGGGTTACGACGACAGCAAATACAGCGAAGCCCTTATGCAGGCCTTTGCCGATGCGATGGAATGCGTGGTCCGCGGCCTGCTGAAGCACGAAAAACTCAGTGAGATCCCGTTTGTGGACGGTGCCCGCCTCAATGAATTGCAGGACTTCAACCACTACAGCCAGCCGGTGGACGGCAGGCAAACCATCGTGAGCCTCTTCCGCGCTCAGGCGAAAAAGACGCCCGATGCCCCCGCCGTGCGCTACGAAGACTTTGCCTGCACTTATGCGGAGGCCGATGCCCTGACGGACCGCATCGCCGCCGCCATCGCCGCGATGGGACTGAAGAACGAAGACGTGGTGTCCGTGCTTATCGGCCGCAACCAGTGGATGGCGCTCGCGTCGCTGGGTATCCTGAAGGCCGGCTGCGCCTATCAGCCGCTGGATCCTTCCTACCCCCGGGAACGGCTGAATTTCATGATTACGGACGCATCGGCAAAACTGCTGGTCGCCGACCGGGAACTGCTCCCGCTGCTCGATGCGTACGAAGGTCCCGTTCTGGCCACCGATGAGCTGGAAGCCCTGCCCGAGGGACCGCAACCGGAGGGCCCCAAACCGGAGAACCTCTTTATCCTGCTCTACACTTCCGGCTCCACCGGCGTACCCAAGGGCGTGATGCTGGAGCATCGCAACCTTGTCAATTTCTGCGCCTGGTACCGGAGCTATTACTCACTGGACGATAACAGCAGGGTGGCGGCATACGCCAGTTACGGTTTCGACGCCTGTATGATGGATATGTACCCTGCCCTCACTTCGGGCGCCTGCGTGCACATCATCCCGGAGGAAACGCGCCACGATATGGGCCAATTGGATGCCTTTATCAGCCGGAACGGCATCACGCACAGTTTTATGACCACCCAGGTGGGTGTGATGTATGCCAAGAACTACCCGGACAATGCCTCGCTCAGGCATCTCTCGGTGGGCGGCGAGAAACTGGTGTCGATGGATCCGCCGTCCTATGGCTTCCACAATGGCTACGGACCTACGGAATGCACTATTTTCTCCACCGTCTTCGACGTACTGAAGCGCGAGCCCAACATTCCCATCGGCCACGCTCTGGACAACACCTTTATGTATGTGACGGACAGTGACTTCCGCCTTCTGCCCGTGGGAGCTGCCGGCGAACTGCTCATTGCCGGCGCCGGCGTAGGCCGGGGGTACCTGAACCGGCCCGAGAAGACCGCCGAATGCTTTATCGACAATCCGTTCCATCAAGGAATGCGGGCTTACCGCAGCGGCGACATCGTACGCTGGCGCACCGACGGCAACATCGAATTCGTAGGACGCCAGGACGGTCAGGTGAAAATCCGCGGTTTCCGCGTCGAACTCAAAGAAGTGGAGGAAGTGCTGCGCGAATGTCCGGGCATCAAGGACGTCACGGTGCAGGCCTTTGACAATCCTTCCGGCGGCAAGTTCATCGCCGCCTACGTGGTCGCCGAAGGGAAATTCGACATCCCGTCGGCCGTCGCCTTCATCAAGGACCGCAAACCGCCTTATATGGTGCCTGCCGCCTTCATCCAGCTGGATAAGATTCCGCTGAACGTCAATCAGAAGGTCGACCGGAAGGCCCTGCCCAAACCCACCCCCGACACCAGCCAGGATTACGTTGCACCGGTGGGTGAGACAGAAAAGAAGCTCTGCGAGGTGTTCGCCGAGGTCCTGAGCGTCGAGAAAGTGGGTGCGACGGATAACTTCTTCGACCTGGGCGGCTCGTCGCTGATGGTCACCAACGTGCTGGTGAATGCGGGCAAACGCGGGCTTAAATTCGCTTACGCCGATGTCTTCGCACATCCCACCGCACGCGACCTGGCCGCCTTCCTGGGCGGCGGCGCCGACACTCCGGTCCTGGACCAGGAGATCAGCGGCTACGATTACTCGGACATCGACACCCTCCTGCAGGGCAATACGCTCGAGGCCCTGGCAACCGGAACGCCGCAGAGCCTGGAAGGACACATCCTGCTGACCGGCGCCACCGGCTTCCTGGGCATCCATATGCTGCGGGAACTGCTGGAGTCCACCCCGGAAGACACCGTTATCTGGTGCCTGCTGCGCTCGAAGGGAACGCTGAGCGCCGAACGCCGTCTCAAGGAAATGCTGGTCTATTACTTCGAAAAGGATTACCGCCCGCTGTTCGGGAAACGCATCCGCATCGTGGAGGGAGACATCACCCGGCCGGAGGACTTCGCCGCCCTTCAGGCTTCCGGGAAGCCCTGGACCCTGGCGGTGAACTGCGCGGCCAATGTGAAACACTTCTCCAAGGGAACCGACATCGAGGACATCAACTACGGCGGCGCCAGGAATCTCTGCGATTTCTGCGAGGCTACGGGCGCACGGCTGGTCCACGTTTCCACCGAAAGCGTGGCCGGCAGCAGCATCGGGAGCACCCCGACGGCGCTGACCGAGCAGCTGCTCTACTTCGGCCAGCAGACGGGGAACCAGTACGTACACTCCAAGTTTATGGCCGAGCGCTACATCCTTGAGCGTATGGCCGCAGGGAAACTCAACGCCAAGATTATGCGTGCCGGAAACCTTTCGCCGCGTGCTTCGGACGGGGAGTTCCAGGTGAATATGAATGCCAACTCGGCGATGGGGCGCATCAAGGCCTATAAACTCCTGGGCGCCTGTCCTTATTCCCTGCTGGATGCTGCGATGGAGTTCTCGCCCATCGACGATACCGCCCGCGCTATGGTGCTGCTGGCGCGAACGCCCCGCGAGAACTGCGTCTTCAATGTCTCCAACAATCACCTCCTGCCGATGGAGGACATTCTCTCCCGCTTGGGCAAGCTGGACGGCAAGGAGATAGAATATCTGGAATTCCCGGATTTCCTGGCCCGGATGCAAGCGATGATGGCTCAGCCGGACAAGGCCCCGCTGCTGAGCAGCCTGGTGGCGTATGCGCAGTCTCCTTCGCAGGCGGAGTCCGTGATGAATCCGCCTTCCTTCCACTTCACGATGCAGGTGCTTTACCGCCTGGACTTCCACTGGAACAAGACTTCTTCGCATTACGTGGATATGATTTTCGAAATGCTCCGGACCCTGCAATATTTTTCCTGATCGCTTATGAAAAAGTTTCTTCTTACACTCTCGGCCCTGGTGCTCCTGACGGGTTTTCAGGCCTCCGCCGACGAAGGGATGTGGATGGTGAACGCCATTTCCCGGGCGCTCGTGCAGAATATGCAGCACGAAGGGCTTAAACTGCCCGCCAAGGCCATTTATGACGAAGAAAGCGTTTCCCTGAAAGACGCCATCGTCTCCCTGGATTTCGGCTGTACCGGCAGTATGATTTCCCCGGAGGGACTGCTTATCACCAACCACCACTGCGCCTATTCGGACGTGCACGCCCTCAGCACGGCGGAGCACAATTATCTCGAAGAGGGCTTCTGGGCCCGCAGCCGCGCCGAGGAGATTCCCGTCAAGGGCAAGACCGCCTACTTCCTGCGCAAGGTCATCGACGTGACGCAGGACGTGGCCGCGCTGGAAGCGGAGCTGAAAGCCGAAGGGAAGCCCTTCGGGATGCGCAAACTCAGCCACATCCTGGAAAAGCGCTACAGCGAAAGCACGGGGGCCGAAGCGTCGCTCAGTTCTATGTGGGCGGGCGAGAAATACTATATGGCGATTTACGATACCTGCACCGACGTACGCCTGGTCGCCGCGCCGCCCGTGAGCATCGCGGCTTTCGGCGGAGATACGGACAACTGGGAATGGCCGCAGCAGAAATGCGATTTCGCCCTCTACCGCCTCTATAAGGACGGGCAGCCCTACCAGCCCCGCAGATACCTTAAAATCAGCGATAAGGGATATAAGGAAGGGGACTTCTCCATGGTGCTCGGCTATCCGGGAAGGACGGACCGTTACGCCTCCTCGGCCAAGGTCGGCTTCATGACGGACATCGCCCTGCCCATCATCACGGATATCCGCGGCACCCAGATGGAAATCATCCGCAAACACATGGATGCGGACCCGTCCGTACGGCTGCGCTATTCGGACCGCTTCTTTTCCCTGAGCAATGTCCAGGAACTCCAGGCGGGACAGGTCGCCTGCAGCCGGCGCTTCGGTGTAACGCAGCAGAAAGCCGCCGAGGAAAAGGCGCTCGCGATTCCCGCCCCCCTGCTGGATTCGCTCGACTGGAGTTATCGCACCATCCGGAAGGCGGAATGCAACCGCATCTACTACCGGGAAACCCTGGTCCGCGGCACGCGGCTGGGACTGATTGCAACCCGCCTGAACTCCCTGAGCAAGAGCCGCGGGGAGGACAAGAAGGAGCAGATTGGCAAACAGGTGGAAAAGGAATTCGCCAGCCTGGACCTCGCGACCGAAACCGAACTCCTGCGCTTCAGCCTCCGGACCTACTATAGCAACGTGGACAGCAGCCTCTGGGGACCTTACCAAAGGCAGCTATACCGCCTATGGGGCGGCGATACGGACGCGATCTGCGACGCCATCGCCCCGACAGCGCTGCCCGAAGCTTCGGATCCGCTGTGCCGTTTCTTCGGCGATGTCGGCATCGCCGATTTCAACAAGCAGGTCGATTCCGTGCTGGCCGGTGCCAGTCTTCGGAATCTCGGCCGCCGCTATACCCGCGCCGTCTATGAAGCCCGCGACAAGCGCTTACAGTATCCGGACGCCAATTCCACGATGCGGCTGACCTACGGCAGCGTTAAGGGCTACAGTCCCAAGGATGCGCTCCTCGGCCATTGGCAGAGCCGCAGCCAGGGCATCCTCGAGAAGGTGGACCCGGCCAGCTACGATTTTACGCTCAAGCCCGAATGGGAGGCGCTGCTGCGCGAATCGGACGATATTCCGCCGGTGAATTTCCTGACGGACAACGACATTACCGGCGGCAATTCCGGCAGCCCGGTGCTGAATGCGAAGGGAGAAATCATCGGCCTGGCCTTCGACGGGAACAAGGAGTCCCTGGCCTCCGACTGGTCGTTCACGCCCGACTACAACCGCTGTGTCTGCGTAGATATCCGCTTCGTCCTCTGGACCCTGCGGCACTACGCCCAGCTGGACGGCATCCTCGCTGAAATCGGAAAATAAAGTGACTACACCTCCGGGGCGGAAGCGAATTCGCCCAGGAAGCGCATATCGTTCTCGAAGTAGTGGCGCAGGTCGTTCACCTGCCACTTGAGCATCGCGATGCGCTCAATGCCCATACCGAAGGCGAAACCGCTGTACTTCTTGGAATCGATGCCGCTGGCTTCCAGCACGTTGGGATCCACCATCCCGCAGCCCAGGATTTCCAGCCAGCCGGTCCCCTTGCAGATATTGCAACCCTTGCCGTGGCAGATGTTGCAACTGACGTCTACCTCGGCCGAAGGCTCGGTGAAGGGGAAATACGAAGGACGCATACGGATCTGCGTATCCGGACCGAACATCTCGCGGGCGAAGAGCAGGATGGCCTGCTTGAGGTCCGCGAAGGTGACGCCTTCGTCGATGTAGAGGCCTTCCACCTGATGGAAGATGCAGTGCGCGCGGGCGCTGATGGCCTCGTTGCGGAACACGCGGCCCGGGCAGATGACGCGGATGGGAAGTTTCATCGTCTCCATCGCACGCACCTGCACGCTTGAGGTATGGGTACGCAGCAGCAGGGGGTTGGGGTGCCCCGCCGATACGAAGAACGTATCCTGCATGTCGCGCGCAGGGTGGTTCGGAGGGAAGTTCAGGGCTTCGAACACGTGATAATCGTCCTCCACCTCGGGGCCCTCGGCCACATCATAGCCGAATTTCCGGAAGATGGAAACGATCTCCTCCCGGACGATCGAAACCGGGTGGCGCGAACCCATAGGAAGCGGGTCGCCGGGCATCGAAAGGTCCACTCCGGACGCGCCGGGGCCCTGCGTCTCGCACACGCTATCCTTCAGCGCGGAGATTTTCTCCTGCGCGGCCTGTTTGAGCTCGTTGAGCGTACGCCCGAACTCCCGTTTCAGTTCCGGGGCGACGGTGCGGAACTCATCGAAAAGCGCGGTAATCTCGCCTTTCTTTCCGAGCAGGCGCACCCGCGCCTCCTCCACTTCCTTTTCGGTTTTGCACTTGAGCGCCTCCAACTCGGCGCGGAGTCTTTCAATGTCCTGAATCGTCATAGCCTATTGACTGCGTTTCGCCGCGCGTTTGTCCCGTGCGGCCTTTTCCCGTTTTGCCCCGCCTTTGAGGTATTTTTCCCACTGCTCGTCATTGAGCACCTTGCGGAAGGCGTTGTAGGTTTCCTCCATCCATTTATCGCTCGCGATGAGGTGATACTCCGACGAACTGACGCGGGCGGCGTTCAGGGATTCGAGTTCCTGACGCAGGGCGGTCATATTGTGGACCAGGATGGAATCCACATAAAAAACCTGCCAATCCTCGAGTTTCAACTGCTCGGTATAGCGTTCCACCTGCGACTCCAACGCTTCGTAGAACTGCTTTTCCATCTCCTCCCGGCTCATGTCCTGTGCGGAAAGTCGGGTGACGGGCAGCAGCAGTGCCATCGTAGCGAAAAAAATTGTAAATTTGCGAGTCACAAGCTGCAAAAATACGAAACTGTTTTGAAATATCGCCCCGTAAGATGAAAAAAGTCCTTTTCTTCCTCATCCCGGTCGCCCTTTTCCTGCAGGCCACCCGTCCCGCAAACGCCTGTACGAATATCATCGTCACCCCCGGCGCGAGCGCCGACGGCAGCACCCTGGTTTCCTATGCCGCCGATTCCCACTGGCTCTATGGCGAACTCTACAGCCACGCCGGCGGCCGCTGGAAGGCGGGCAGCCTGGTGGATATCGTGGAATGGGATACGCAGAAACCCCTCGGAAGGATTCCGCAGGTCCCCTCCACCTTCCACACGGTAGGGAATATGAACGAGAAGCAACTCATCATCGGCGAGACCACCTGGGGCGGACGCGAAGAACTGGTCGATCCCGACGGCGTCATGGACTACGGCTCCCTGATCTACATCACGCTGCAGCGGGCCTCCACCGCAAGGGAAGCGATACAGACCATCGTCGACCTGGCCACGGCCTACGGCTATCCCTCCGAGGGAGAGACCTTCTCCATCGCGGACAAGCACGAGGCCTGGGTTATGGATCTCGTCGGCAAGGGACCCGGCAATAAAGGCATCCTCTGGGTAGCCCGGCGCATTCCCGACGGCTATATCTGCGCCCACGCCAACCAGGCGCGCATCACCCGTTTTCCGCTGAACGATCCGGAAAACTGCCTCTACGCACCCGATGTGATCCAATTTGCCCGCGACAAGGGCTGGTACGAGGGTCCGGACGGGAACTTCAGTTACCGCGATGCCTATAATCCCCTGGATTTCGGCGGAGCCCGCGCCTGCGAAGCCCGCGTCTGGAGCGCCTTCAACCTGCTCTGCGACGAGGTCTTCACTTACGAAGCGGACGGACAGCTTCTCCGCCGCCCTTCCTACGACTGGATCGACTACGCGATGGGCTATGACCTTTCGGGCGAAATGCCCCTGTTCGTCAAGCCTTCCCGGAAATTGACGGTCAAAGACGTCGCCGATGCGATGCGCGACCACTTCGAGGGAACGCCGATGGATATGACCCGCGATATCGGCGCGGGCGGAAACGGCTGCCCCTACCGCTGGCGCCCGATGCACTTCGAAGTGGACGGCAAAGCCTATGTCAACGAGAGGGCCATCGCCACCCAGCAGACCGGATTCTGGTTCGTCGCCCAGGCGCGTCCGGCGCTGCCCGACCTTGTGGGCGCCCTGATCTGGTTCGGCTGCGACGATGCCGCCACCTCCTACCTGACCCCCATTTACGTAGCGACTGAGCGCGTTCCCGACTGCCTTGCGACGGGGAACGGAGACCTGCTGCACTACAGCGCCACCTCGCAGTTCTGGATCTGCAACCGCGTCGCCAACGCCTGCTACCGGATGTACGACCGTATGGCTCCGGTTGCCCGCGCGGCGGCCGATGCCTACGAGAACGAAATGCTCGGCGCCGGCGTCCCGGCGCAGGATGAGCAAGTACTGAGACTTCTGCAAAAAGGCGGGGAACGCAAGATCCGCAAGGCGCTGACCGCCTTCAGCTGCGACAGGGCCCAGGCCCAGTTCGAGCGCTGGAAAGCCCTGGAAGAAATGCTGCTGGTCAAATTCATCGACGGAAACATCAAGGCACAGGATGCCGAAGGGAACTTCCTCCACTCCGAATATTCCCAAGGGATTCCCGACAGCCTGATGTTCGGCGGTTACAGCGAAATGTGGAAACGCGCCGTCGCCAACCACGCAGGCTCTACACTGGAAAGCAAATAATTTTTTTTCATGAGAAAGAAGAAAAGCATACATCAGTTCTGTGAGAGCTTCACTGCCGCAAAGGAACTTCGGGACAGTGGACTCTACGTCTATTATCGACCCATCGCATCCGGACAGGATCCGGTGGTCACCATGGCCGACGGGCGCAAAGCCCTGATGTTCGGCTCCAACTCCTACCTCGGACTCTCCGATGACCCCCGCCTCAAGGAAGCGGCCATCGCCGCCATCAAGAAATACGGAACCAGTTGCTCCGGCTCCCGTTTCCTGAACGGCACCCTCGACATCCACGAGGAACTGGAAGCAAAACTGGCCGCCTTTGTCGGCAAGAAATCCGCCGTTACCTTCAGTACGGGATTCCAGGTGAACCTGGGGGTCGTTTCCACGCTCGGTACGCGGGACGGCTTCATTTTCCTGGATTCCCTCGACCACGCCTGCATCATCGACGGGGCAAGGCTCTCGTTCAGCAAGATCCTGAAATTCCCCCACAACGATATGGACGTCCTGGAGCTCCGCCTCCGCCGGGCGCCGAAAAGTGCCCGCAAACTCGTCGTCGTGGACGGGGTCTATTCGATGGAGGGCGATATCGCCCCGATGCCGGACCTCGTGCACCTCTGTGACAAGTACGACGCCACGCTGATGGTGGATGACGCCCACGGACTCGGCGTTCTGGGAACGCAGGGGCGCGGAACGGCCAACCATTTCGGGCTGACGGACCGCGTGGACCTCATTATGGGCACCTTCTCCAAGAGTTTCGGTTCGCTGGGCGGCTTCATCGCCTCGGACAGCGATATCATGGACTATCTCAAGCACACCGCCCGTTCCCTGATTTTCAGCGCCAGCATGCCGCCGGCCAATGTCGCCGCGGTCAGCACGGCCATTGACATTATGCTCACGGAACCTGAACGCATCGACAATCTCTGGAAGGTAACGCATCACGCACAGGCCTCCTTCCGGGCGGCGGGCTTCGACATCGGGCATACCCAGTCCCCCATCATCCCGCTCTTCGTGCGGGACACCCAGAAGGCGATGAAGATTGTGAATATGGCCCTGGACGAGGGTATCTTCATCACCCCGGTCATCGCTCCGGCCGTTCCGGAAAAAGACGTGCTGATCCGCTTCGCACTGATGGCCACGCATACCATCGCACAGGTGGACGAGGCCGTGGAAAAACTCACCCGCATCTTCAAGGAGATGGGCGTAATCGAATAAATTATGGTCATTCTCATCACTGGCATCAGTTCGGGCTTCGGCAAGGCGATGGCGCAGCGGCTCAGCGCCGAGGGGCACCGCGTCTACGGCACCTACCGCAAGGTGCAGGAACGCCTGCCCGGCGTGACCTACCTCCAGGCCGATGTCCGCAGCGAAGAGGATGCGAAAAATGCCGTACAGGCCGTGCTTGACGCCGAAGGCCGCATCGACGCCTTCATCAACAATGCCGGTATGGGCATCGGCGGTCCGCTGGAATTCTGCAGCCTCGAAGCCGCACAGGAACAGATGGACACGAACTGGATGGGCATGGTGCGTTTCCTGCATTTCGTGCTTCCGGTGATGCGCGCCCAGCGCAGCGGCAAAATCCTCTGCTTCTCCTCCATCGGCGGACTGATGGGCCTGCCCTTCCAGGGATTGTACAGCGCTTCGAAGTTCGCCATCGAGGGCTATTGCGAAGCGCTCCGGCTCGAAGTGCGCAGTTTCGGCATCGACGTCATCCTGATTGAGCCCGGCGATTTCGCCACCTCCTTCACCGCCAGCCGCAAATCGGTGGCGCAGGACGAGGCGTTTGCCGTCTATACGAGTTACCGGGACTCGCTCGCGAGCATCGAAAAGGACGAGACCGGCGGACTGAAGCCGGAATACCTAGCGGAGAAGATTGCCCGGATCCTGCGCAAAAAGCGGCCGGCGTACAGTTACATCATCTCCACCTTCGAACAGCGGCTTTCCGTCACCCTGAAGAAGTTGCTGCCACAGCGCTGGTTCGCCGCCATCCTTTCATCTTATTATAAACTATAATGAGGGGTTGCAAAGTGCGCTACTTTGCAACATCAAGATTAATAAATGCCGAAATTTAAGATACAATACAACACCGCCTGGGGCGAAAACCTGGTCCTGGCCACAAGGTTCAGGAAGTTCCCGATGCAATGGAACGAGGGGAATGTCTGGAGCGTAAATGTTCCGGCCGGGGCGCTGGAGCAGGAGGACGGACGCTACACTTACCTGGTGGAGCGGGACGGGCTGACCGTCAGCTGCGAATGGGATGATCATCGCTTTGATGCCGGAACGACCGGAAAGACCGTCACCGACAGCTGGATAACGGCTCCCGAGGGCAATCCTTTCAACCGGAAGCATTCCGCGGCGGTCTTTGACCGGCCGGGCTTCCGCGGCGCAGGCACCGTAGTTCCGGTATTTTCGCTGCGTTCGGAAAAGGATTTCGGCATCGGCGAATTCCGCGACCTGCGTCCGCTCGTAGACTGGGCGGCATCGACAGGACAATGCGTCATTCAGCTGCTTCCCATCAACGATACCACCCGTCAGGGCGGATGGGAGGATTCCTATCCTTACAGCCCCGTTTCTTCTTTCGCCCTGCATCCGCTGTATATTCATCTGCAGGACCTCGGCATTCGCGAAACAGCGGACTTCAAGCGGCAGCAGGCGGCCCTGAACGCGCTGCCTGAACTTGACTATCCCGCGGTTTTCCGGGCGAAGACGGCCCTGCTCCGCAAGGCCTGGGCACGCCGCGGGGCAAAGGACATCGCATCGGCCGCATTCCGGGACTTCGCCTCCCGCAATGCCTTTTGGCTGGATGAATATGCCGGTTTCTGTGCGCAGCGCGACGGCCTCGAACCCGACTACTTCCGCTGGGTGCAATATCATCTGGACCTGCAATTATCGGAGGAAGTGGCCTATGCACGCGCAAAGGGCGTGTTTTTCAAGGGCGACCTGCCCATCGGCGTCAGTGCGGACAGCGCCGACGCTTTCTTCCACCCGAAACTCTTCAACCTGGACAGTAGCGCCGGCGCTCCGCCGGACTTTTTCTCCGCCGACGGCCAGAACTGGGGCTTCCCGACCTATAACTGGGAAGCGATGGCGCGGGACGGCTACGCCTGGTGGAAGCGCCGTCTGCTGAAGATGGCCGAATACTTCGACGCCTTCCGCATCGACCATATCCTGGGCTTTTTCCGCATCTGGGAGATCCCCGTCCGCGAAAAAAGCGGAAAGATGGGGCATTTCAACCCCTCGCTGCCCTATACGCGCGAGGAAATACGGGCGATGGGGCTGGACGGCTTCAAGGGGCTGTTCCTGCCCGATCCGCGCCATCGCGGCTGCCTTGTCCCGCGCATTTCGCCGGAGACAACAGGCCTTTCCCCCGCACAACAGCGGCGCTTCGGTGCCCTTTACGACGATTTCTTCTTCCATCGGCACGAGGCTTTCTGGAAACGCAATGCGGAAAGGAAACTGCCCGAACTGCTGCGCGTGACGGGAATGCTCGCCTGCGGCGAAGACCTCGGGATGATTCCCGCCTGCGTCCCGGAGGTAATGGCGCAGGAGCGCATCCTTTCCCTGGAAATGCCGATGATGGAAAAAGGCCGCCACTGGCCATATTTAAGCGTCTGCACCACGGCCAGTCACGACATGGATACGCTGCGCATGCAGGGCGGAGCCGACCGCAGTCCGCAGGAATGCCGGCAGATTATCCGCGGAATTCTCGCTTCCGCATCGATGCTTGCGATTCTTCCCTTACAGGACTGGCTGTCGCTGGACGGAACGCACCGCCGGGCGGATTACCGGGAGGAACGCATCAACCAGCCGGCCGACCCGCATCACCACTGGCGCTACCGCCTGCATTTCAATGTGGAGGAACTGGCGTCGATGTCCGACTGGAACGCCGCTCTCGCCGCGCTGCTCCAAGAGAGCGCCCGTACCGCATAATTCGTATATTTGAGCACTCAAACATTTTCGGCCATGAAAACGCTTCGCCTGGGAGCCCTGCTCCTCTTTTCATTGCTCCTTTTTGCCTGTACTTCCCGTCCTTCGGGAAACCCTGACCCCGCCTTTGCCCCCTATGTGAAAGGCTATACCGGCGGCCTGGTCCCCGACGGCGTAGCCATCCGCCTGGAACTGGCAGCCCCGCTGCTGGAAGGCGCGGATCCGGCGGAACTCTTCCGCTTCAGTCCCGCGCTCAGCGGAACGGCGGTAAAGGAAGGCCTCAATGTCGTGAAATTCCAGCCGGAGGCCGGCAGCGTCAAGCCCGGGAAGGTCTATGACGTCTGTTTCGACCTGGGCAAGGCCATCGGCGTAAAGGAACCGGGACTCCGGAAGTTCCGCTTCCGTTTCCTGTATCCGAAAGAAGTTCCGGAAGGGGAGGAGGCGACTCCGCTCGACAGCCTTCCGCAGGTGAAAATCCCCCTGAAAGGCAATATCCTGCCGGACAAGGGCGCGCTCATCCTGCCCTTCAGCGCCGTCAGCCTCTGTGCCGTGGACGTCAAGGTCATCCAGATTTTCGAAGACAATGTCCTGGCATTCCTGCAGGACAACGACCTCGGCGGGGACGAATACCTGCGCCGCTCGGGCCGGCTGGTGCTCTCCCGCACGCTGCGCCTCGATGAGAATCCGGATCTGGACCTCCACCGCTGGAATGACTTTTCCATCGACCTTGGCGGACTGTTCAAGCGGGATCCCGGCGCCATTTACCGCATCCGGCTCTGTTTCCGCCCCGAGTATTCGCTATACGGAAAGACCGCGCCGGGCGCTCTCCTGCCCGTCGGCCCGACGGAGGAAGCACTGAAAGACGCGGAGAGATGGGACGAGCAGCAGCCCTATTATTGGGAAGACTTCACCGATTGGGACAAATACCACTGGCGGGACCGGGACAATCCCGAAACGCCGACGTATTATATGATGGAAAGCCGCTTCCCGGTGGTCAACCTGCTCTCCTCGGACCTCGGCCTGGTCGCCCAGTATGCCGGCGGCGACAAGCTCTGGCTGAGTGTCGCGGACCTGGTCAGCGCCAAACCCCGCTCGGCGGTGCGGCTCGATGTCTATAACTACCAGCTGCAGAAAATCGGCAGCGGCGGCACCGACCTGCACGGCATGGCGGAAATCCCGCTGTCCGGAAAACCCTTCGCCGTCGTCGCCAAAAGCGGCAATTCGCGCGGCTACCTGAAACTTGCGGACGGCGGCGAACGCTCCGTCAGCCGCTTCGATGTCGGCGGCACCACCCTCGAAAAGGGACTGAAAGCCTATATCTACGGCGACCGCGGCGTCTGGCGTCCCGGAGATACGCTGCATCTGACGATGATGGTCTCCGACAAGGACCGCAGCCTGCCGGAAGGGCATCCCGCCAGCCTGGAACTCTATACGCCCGAAGGGCAGTTCTATGCACGCAGCGTCACCACGGGCGAGAACGGCTTCTACTGCTTCTCCGTCGCCACCGAAGAGAGCGACCCTACCGGCGGCTGGAATGCCTGGTTCAAGGTCGGCGGCAGCGCTTTCCACAAAGCGGTCCAGATCGAGACCATCAAGCCCAACCGGCTGAAAATCAAACTGGATATCGGCGACAAGATCCTGCAGGGCGGAACGGAACCGAACGCGTCCGTCGCCGCTTCCTGGCTCAGCGGTCCGCCCGCCGCGGGAATGAAGGCCAAGGCGGAGATGACCCTGAGTGCGGCGGGCGGCTCCCTGCCCGGCTTCGAGGGCTATGTCTTCCGCTCCCCCGTATCGGAGTTCGAGCGCAGCACGCACGAGCTCTTCTCCCTGAAACTCAACGCGGCCGGAGAAGGCAGTACGCGGCTGAAACTGCCCGCGGCGGCCGATGCCCCCGGTCTGCTCAATGCCTTTATCGTCACGAGCGTCCAGGAAGAAGGCGGCGATGAAAGTTTTACGACGATGACGCTGCCCTATTCCCCGTTCAGCGCATATGTCGGCCTGAAATTCCCGGAAGGCGAATGCCTCGACACGGACTGCGACCATACGGTCCGGGTGGCGGTCGCCGGCCCCGACGGCAAGCGCATCGCCGGACACCGGGTGGAATACCGCGTCTATAAACTCAAATGGAGCTGGTGGTGGGACGGCGGCCGCCTGGACGAAAACGCCTATGTGAACGGCAGCGCCGCGCAGCCCCTCTTCTACGGCATGCTGAGCCCCGGCCAGAAGGACGCTTCCTTCAATTTCCGGGTGGATTACCCCGAATGGGGCCGTTACCTGGTCCTGGCCCACGATCTTGATTCAGGACATACGGCCGGGAAAGTGCTGATGCTGGACTGGCCCGCGCAAAGGGGCCGCGCTTCCCGGCGTGACCCGGAAGCGCTGACGATGCTGGGCTTTTCCACGGACCGCAACACCTGCGCCCCCGGGGAGAAGCTGACCGTCTATATCCCCGCTGCGGCCGGCGGCCGTGCGCTGGTCTCCCTGGAGAACGGATCCAGGGTCATCTCCCGCGAATGGGTGGCCACAAGCGGCAGCCAGGATACGCCCTACACCATCCGCGTCAACGAGAAGATGGCGCCGAACTTCTATGTGCACATCACCCTCATACAGCCCTGCGGAAACGCGGACAACGACCTTCCTTTGCGGCTCTACGGAGTACAGCGCATCAAGGTGGAGAACCCCGGGGCGAGGCTGCACCCGCAACTCAGCCTTCCCCAGACCGTGGCGCCGGGCGAGCCGTTCCGCGTCAAGGTCTCCGAGAAGGACGGACGCCCGATGACCTATACCCTGGCCCTCGTGGATGAAGGCCTGCTGGACATCACCGGCTTCAAGACGCCGGATCCCTATACGGCGATGAACAAGGCGGAAGCGCTGGGCGTCCGCACCTGGGACCTCTATGACCGGGTGGTGGGCAGCGTAAGCGGCAGTTTTGCCGGGATGCTCGCCATCGGCGGAGACGAGGGCGGAATCCTGAATCCCCGCAAGGACAACCGCTTCAACCCCGTGGTCCAGTTCCTCGGTCCCTTCACCCTGACCAAGGGCAGCGCCAGCCACGAAATTACGCTTCCGATGTATACCGGCAGCCTGCGGGCGATGCTGGTCGCGGGCAGCGAAGGCGCCTGGGGCAGTACGGACAAGACCGTCACGGTCAAGGCGCCGCTGATGATGATGGGCTCCCTGCCCCGCCTCTCGGCTCCCGGCGAAGAGTCCTGCCTGGTCGTCAACCTGCTCAGTGAAGACAAGGGCAGCGGCAAAGTCCAGGTCAAAGTCCGCACGGAAGGCCCCGTCAGCCTGATGGGAGCCTCTTCCGTCGAACTTCCCTTCACGGAAGAAAACGGCGCCGTGGCGCGTTTCCGCTTCCGCACGACCGGCGAGGGTGTAGCGACATTCAGCCTCAGCGCCAGTTCCGGCAGCCACAAGGCCACCGAAGCGCTGACCCTGAGCGTGCGCAATCCCAATGCGGAACAGACCGTCGTGACACAGCGCTTCCTCGCACCCGGGGAAGCGGCGAAATTCAACGGCGGCGAGGGCCAGAGCAGCCTGGAACTCACCCTTTACCCCTCCGTCAACGCGGAAGCACTCTATAAGAAACTCCGGGACTATCCCTACAACTGCACCGAGCAGCTCTCGGCCAAAGGCATCACGGCGCTCTGCCTGCAGCCTATGCTTTCCCGGGAAGAGGCCGATGAGGCGGCGGCGATCGTAAGCGCCACCGTCAAGACGCTCTATGCCCGGCAGAATGGCGACGGCGGCTTCCTCCTCTGGCCCAATGCCCAGCACAGCGGCAGTTGGGAAAGTTCGATGGCGGGACTCTTCCTGTCGATGGCGCAGGCGCGCGGCTTCGACGTGCAGGGCAGCGTACTGGCCGCCTGGACGAAATACCAGAAGAACCTGAGCCAGGCGTTCCGCCTTGCGGGAGCCTCGGCGTTCTCGGAACTGGACGAAAGCTTCCGGCTTTACAGCCTGGCAGCGGCCGGCAATGCCCAGGGCGCTGCGATGAACCGGCTGAAGGAAGCCGGACTCCAGGATCCCCGGGCAAGAATGATGCTCGCCGCGGCCTATGCCCTGAGCGGCAAGGCCAAAACCGCTGCTGAACTCTCGCAGGAAACTGAGGACAGCGCGGCCGAAAGCGTGCCCTACGGCTCCGATCTGCGCGACAAGGCGGTTGCGCTCGACGTCGCCATTCTCTGCAATGATTACGAAGGGGCGATGTCGCTCGCACAGCAGCTTGCCGCCGAGATCAACGACGGATGGTACAGCACGCAGGAAGCGAGCTTCGCCGCCATCGCGATGAACCGCCTGCACGGAGCCTTCGGCGAAGGAAGGATCCTTGCCGATGTCGGCGGAACGGAAGTAAATTCCGAAGGCGCGCTCTACCGCCTTCCCGTTACCGGCGAAGTGCCCGTGAAGAACCTGTCGGGAGGCTATCTGAGCGCTTCCCTCGTCCGCAGCTGGAGGCCCGGTGCGGAGGAAAAGGTGGAAGCGGCTGCGAACGGCCTGGCGCTCAGTGTCGGCTATTTCACGGACAACGGAGCGCTTTCCGTCAGGGAAATTTCCCAGGGGACGGACTTCCGCATCCAGGTCAAGGTCCGGAACACGACCCCCGTGGCCCAGAGTTCCGTCGCCTTGCGCGTACCGCTGCCTTCCGGCTGGGAAATCATCAATGAACGCCTGCGCGGCGGTGCCGACGAGGGCGATTACCGGGATATCCGGGACGACCGGGTGGACTGGTTCTTCGACCTGGCCCCGGGTGCGACGAGAAGCTTCTCGCTGCGGGTCCGTGCAGCCTATGAGGGCGGTTATATCCTGCCTTCCGTCTCCGCTTCCGCGATGTACGCGCCCAAGGTTTACGCCCGCAGCGCCTCCGGCACGACCGTCGTCAAGAGGTAATGCGCCGGCGCGCCCTGCTTTTCGGCCTTCCCGCCCTCCTTATCCTGGGGTGCTGGCTCTGCTGCCTGCCGCGGGACCTGTTTGAGGGAACTCCCTATTCGACGGTCGTCACCGACCGGGACGGCCGCCTGCTGGGAGCGCGCATCGCAGCGGACGGGCAGTGGCGCTTTCCGCCCTGCGACAGCGTACCTGCCACTTACGCCGCGGCGCTGATCCGCTTCGAAGACCGGCGCTTCTACCGGCATCCCGGCGTGGATCCCTTCGCCATCGGCCGCGCACTGCGCGACAATTTGGGCGCGGGCAGGGTAAGGAGCGGGGCCAGTACCCTGACGATGCAGGTCATCCGCCTGTCCCGCCGCAAGGAACGGACCCTCTGGCAAAAGCTCGTGGAGGCCGTGCTGGCCACCCGGCTGGAGGCTCGCTGTTCCAAGGCCGAGATTCTGGCGATGTACGCCTCCCACGCCCCTTTCGGGGGCAATGTCGTCGGTATTGACGCTGCCGCCTGGCGCTATTTCGGCCGGCCCGCCGGCGAACTTTCCTGGGCCGAGGCCGCCACGCTGGCCGTTCTGCCCAATGCCCCCTCAGCCATCCATCCGGGACGCCGGCGCGACCGGCTTCTGGAAAAACGCAACGCACTGCTGCGCGACCTGCGCGACGCCGGATACCTTTCCGCCGGGACCTGCGAAGATGCGATCGGCGAAGCGCTGCCCGGAGCGCCTCATCCCCTTCCCTCCCTGGCCCGGCACCTGGTGGACGCCCAGCCCGAAGGCAAGCTGACGCGCACGGACATCGATGCCATCCTGCAGGAGCGGGTGGAAGCCGTCGTCAACCGCTGCAGCGACGAACTCGCGCGCAGCGGGGCGGCCGACATGGCCGCGGTCGTACTCGACCTTGCCGACGGCTCCGTCCGCGCCTATGTCGGGAACAGTTCCCCGATGCGTCTCCGGAACGGGATGGATGTCGACATCGCCGCGGCACCGCGTTCCACCGGCAGTATCCTGAAGCCGTTTTTGTATGCTGCGGCGCTGGAAGAGGGCCTGATCCTGCCGGAATCGCTGCTGCCCGACACCCCCGTCAACATCGGCGGGTTCACCCCGCACAACTTCGACCGGCAGTTCCACGGTGCCGTCCCCGCCTCCGAGGCCCTGGCCCGCTCGCTGAACGTCCCGGCCGTGCATCTGCTGCGCCTCTACGGCGTTCCCCGTTTCCACCAATTGCTCAAGGACTGCGGCCTGGGCACCCTGAACCGCAGCAGTGACGACTACGGCCTTTCGCTGATCCTGGGCGGCGGCGAAGGCAGCCTGCTGGACATCACCCGTGCCTATGCGGGCTTCGTGCGCCGGCCTGACGGATGGCCGCTGACGGATGACGTAGCCGTATGGCAGACGCTGGAGATCCTTTCCACCGTGAACCGCGCCGACGAGATGGACTGGCGGAAAATCCCCTCCGTGCGCAAGGCGGCCTGGAAGACCGGCACGAGTTACGGCTACCGGGATGCCTGGGCCGTCGGACTCACGCCCCGCTGGGCGGTGGGCGTCTGGTGCGGCAACGCGGACGGACACGGGGTTCCCGCGCTCACCGGTGCCTCCTGCGCCGGCCCCGTCCTCTTCGAACTGCTGAACCTCCTGCCGGAAGACGGACGCTGGTTCGAGGAGCCTGAAGGAGGGATGTACGCCGATGTCTGCCTCGCCTCCGGCTTCCTGCGCGGCCCGGACTGCGGGGATTACCGGCGCCGTCACCTCCCCGCCCGGGCGGAAGAGAGTCCCGTCTGCCCCTATCACCGGGGCGGGGTGTTCCGTCTGCCGCCGGCGATGGAATGGTACTACCGGAAACGGCATCCCGAATACAATCCTCCGGCCCCGGCGCCCGCCGACGGTCCCGCCTTCATCTACCCGGAAAGCGGCAGCGTGCTCCGCCTTCCCCGCCAACTGGACGGCTCGGCCGGAAGCGCCGTATTCCGGGCGGCGCATCCTACACCCCAAACCCGCCTCTGGTGGCACCTGGACGGAGAATATCTGGGGGAGACCCAACTCCTTCACGAACTGCGACTTGCACCGCCCCCCGGCCGGCATACCCTCGTCGTCGTCGACCCGCAGGGCCGCAGCGCTTCCGTCTCCTTCACCATCGCCGGGTAAATCCCGCCCGCGGTTTTATAAATTTTACCCCTGTTTTTCGCGTTTCGGCGTACCGGGGTCCATTGAATTTCGCAGATACGGGATTTTTTTATAACTTAGCAACGTCGTTCTGAAGAACGGCGGACATAATAGCGAAAGTGTTTCGTTTTATCCTTGCCGGAAATCTGGTAAATTTCAACTGCTCAGGGAGAAACAAGACATTCATCGCCTTGTATGGTAAAGGGTGCATTCTGCACTATACTATACGGGTGTGGGGTGTTGTTTATTTGAGCAGGGCTTACCAGAGCCTCCGGCAGATGGACGAACGGCTCCACACTTTTCCATTTACAGAAAATACCCGGCCGGGGCCCCGGAAACCACATTTTGTGTATGAATACCTACACACAACCCGACGCCGTCCTGCTCTATATCGACCCGGAGCAGGTCCTGCTGCAATCTGCCAGCACCGAACACATCATTGAAGATGGACAGGAACATGACTGGGTATAGTATCACGCAAAAGACAACGACCATGAAAAAGATATTTTTCGCATTTGTGGCAGCGCTGCTCTGCACCTCCTGCCTTGTCAATGAGAAGGAAACTCCTGTGCTGAACGGAGCCTACGAAAAGTTCTACGCCGTCATAGAAGACGGATTGTCGAAGGTATATGCCGACAATGAACTGAACGTGCGCTGGAACGCAGACGACCGGATTTCCGTGTTCAACAAAACCACCGGGAACCAGCCCTTTGCCTTCCAGGGGGCGGACGGAGACCTTTCCGGCGAATTTACCCCGGCCGGAGAACCGGCCGGCGGCACGGCAATGGATAAAGTGTATGCCGTTTATCCCTATGATTCCCAGACCGCCATTGACGGCTCCGGGACCATCACGCTCAAACTGCCCGCCCACCAAACATACAAGGAAAATTCCTTCGGATCGGAGGCCAACACCATGGTTTCCGCCGGCGGGGATAACAACCTGCTGTTCAAGAACCTCTGCGGCTATCTGGCCCTTAAGCTTTACGGCGACGATGTAACGGTTTCCTCCATTTCCCTGCGGGGAAACAACGGAGAAAGACTGTCGGGAAAATGTGCCGTTACCTATGCTCCTGGCGAGGATCCGTCCCTGGTCTTTGACCCCTCCGGCACCTTCGAGATTTCCCTGGGATTCGATACCCCGGTTGCCCTGGGAAGTTCTGCCGAGGACGCCACGACTTTCTGGCTGGTGGTACCTCCCGTCAGTTTCAGCGGCGGATTCACCCTCACCGTACACGATAATAGCGGCAGCATTTTCAAGAAATCCACCTCGGAGGAACTCACGATCAGCCGCAACACCCTTTCCCGCATGAAGGCCCTGAAGGTTGAACCCGCACCGCAGGCCGTTGCGGAAGCCGTTGACCTGGGCCTTTCCGTCAAATGGGCATCCTTCAACCTGGGGGCCACCAAGCCCGAGGAGATTGGAGATTATTATGCCTGGGGGGAGACGGAGCCGAAGGAGAATTACACACGGGACAGCTACAAGTGGTACAATGGAAAAATGACCAAATATTGTGATAATTCAAGCTCTTGGGGAGGGACCGGCACTACGGATATGAAAGGCGTTCTGGACGAAGAAGATGATGCCGCCCGCCTTACCTGGGGCGGCAAATGGCGCATGCCGACAAAGGCGGAAATGTACGAGTTGCAGGAAAAATGCACTTTTGCCCGCACCACGGAAAATGGTGTGCCCGGATACAGGATTACCAGCAAGAAGAATGGCAACAGTATATTCCTGCCGGCTTCCGGTTACAAAGAGGGACAAACACTGAAGTATACAGAGAATGTTTATTGCCGTTCCTCTTTACGGTCGCCGAATAATTATTACGCCGGAACAATGAACTGGAGTGGAAATAGTCAGTCCTTATCTGGCCTGGAGCGTGCAATCGGTACCGTTATCCGCCCTGTGTACGGAGATTTCGTTCATGTCACCGGCCTGACTTTGGACAAGGCCACGGCTACGCTTCCGTCAGAAGGAAGTTCCCTTTTGCTTACGGCTACGCTTTCCCCGTCCAAACCGACCGAGCCTTGTCTGTATTGGAAATCAAGCAATAGTTGGGTGGTAAGCATAGATGACGCCAAGAACCAAGAAGACGGCCTTGGCGCAGTCCGGGCGAAAGGGCCGGGAACAGCCGTCATTACAGCATACACGCCGGACGGAAACTATTCGGCATCCTGCACCATCACGGTAAAAGAAGGCTTCCCGGTACCGGAGATCGTAGACATGGGGCTCAGCGTCAAATGGGCCTCCTGCAATCTCGGTGCTGAAAATCCGGAAGAATTCGGCGGGCACTGGGCCTGGGGAGAAGCGGAACAAAAGTATTCCTATAGTAGCAGTAACTATATCTATCACCCGGCGGAAGACGCCGCGCGGGCACAGTTGGGCGACTTATGGAGGGTCCCGATGGAGAACGAGTTTGCGGAATTATGGGACAACTGTACGCATGACTGGACAACGTTGAACGGAGTCTTCGGGTGCAGGCTGACAAGCAAAAAAAACGGAAACAGCCTTTTCCTCCCGGCAGCCGGATTCTGGGGATGGTATAACAGCATTTTTGATGACCTGAATTATGCCGGAGAGGAAGGATGGTACTGGACTTTATCCGAATCGGCAAACTACGGGGAATACTATGGACGGTGTCTCAACTTTAAACCCTATGATTATCCCGTTTCTCCCCACGCGACAGGGAGTTATAAAGATTTCGATAAGTACTACGGCCTCTCCATCCGCCCGGTCTATGGGGCTATCGAGGCGGAATATGTCGCATTTGACAAGGAAGAAATCTTGTTGACGGCCAATAACAGAACGGAACTTTCCCTCAAGGTATATCCTCCGGCGGCGGACATCGATTTATCTGCTGAAAAACTTTGGGTCTCTGTTTTTGATTCGTGGACGTTGGTCTCGTTTGAAGATTTCGTTGGAGACAATGAATATGGATTACTGATATCCAAAAAAGAAGATGGTACACGATTATGTGTATATTCAGGAGGGGAACCTGGCGCATATACTTTGGCGCTTCGCTTTGGAGATACTCCTGATCAACCCAAGTTTGAAGCCTGTTGTTTTATTGAGGTTATCAACGAAATGCCCGACCCGGAACCTGTGGATCTGGGGCTGAGCGTCAAGTGGGCCTCTTTCAATTTGGGAGCACGGGTGCCGGAAGACTCAGGAGCTTACTTTGCCTGGGGGGAAAACAATTCCCGTGGAATCTGGTATAGGTCGTGGTATGACTATCTGTGGAGTGATGGCTGGGAGACGGTGAAAAAATACAACAACTACAACTATTCCTACAATTACGGACCGGTTGATGGTAAAACCGTCCTGGAGCCTGAAGATGATGCAGCCAGCGTATTGTTGGGAGGAAGTTGGCGAATGCCCACCGCAGAAGAATTTGATGAATTGTTCTCCCACTGTTATTCGCAATGGACGTACCTGAATGGCGTCGGAGGATACCTCTTAGAAAGTCGCATAAACTACAACGAAATTTTCTTGCCGGCCGCAGGATTCTCAGGTTGTGATAATGAAGATGAGTATCTAGAGCATGGGTATGAGTATCGTTGGGATCTCGGCGCATATTGGTCATCTTCTCTGTACGATGACTATCCGTTAGTGGCAAAATCCCTGATGTTTACTCGTCAGGAGTACTACTATTTTGAGTGCGTATCATGGCGCTCGAACGGCCTTCCCATCCGTCCCGTCTGCCCGTAGCGGCGCTGCATTAAAATCGCTCCTTGGCCTTCAGGGCCTGGGTGATGGTATTCTTCTCCTTTATTTCCAGACTTCCCGCGGTTTTCCCCGGGAAGTTTTTTCGTAATTGCGTGAAAAAGATATCGTCCCTTTTCGGTAGACGCCCCGTCTTTTCAAGAGCAAAAAAGAATTTTTAATTCTTCCCAAAAATTGCTAACTTTGCGGGCTAATTACTTTTTGTAATGGGTTCGCCCGTTTGCCGCGGAGGGAACATTTACCCGGACAGGGTTGCGCAAGCAACAAGTGACCGTAGCGGCAAAAGGGCAAAAACAAAGAACAAACAAAAACTAAAAAACGTATAAAAATTATGCAAAGTAAAGGTGCAATCCGGCTTGTGGCCATTCTGCTCGCCCTCGCATGCCTTTGGCAGCTTTCCTTCACCGTGGTATCCAACGTCCAGGCGAAGAAGGCGGTAAAGCATGCGGAAGCGATCGCCGCCGCAGCGCAGGAAGAGGCCGCTTTCCAGGCGGTCGCCGAAGAGGACCGGGCTTACTGGCTCGACTCCCTCAAGAAAGTGGAAAACCGTCGCTACATCGACTCCATCTCCTCGGAGAAGGTGTATTTCGGTTACACGTACAAGGATGTCCAGGCTAAGGAAATCAACCTCGGCCTCGACCTCAAGGGTGGTATGAACGTGATGCTGCAGGTGCAGCTCGAGGACCTGATCAAGGCCCTTTCCAGCAACGCCTCCGATCCCGAATTCATCAGCGCACTCGCCAGCGCGAAAGAGCGCAGCGTGGGTTCGCAGTCCGACCTGATCACCCTCTTCGCCGAGGAATACAGCAAGGTAAGCGGCGGCAAGCGTCTCGCCCAGGTCTTCGGTACCTATGAGATGCGCGACAAGATCAAACCCGAATCCACCGACGAGGAAGTCCTCGCCGTCGTGAAGGGCGAGGCGGAGAGTGCCATCTCCAACTCCTTCAACGTCTTGCGCAACCGTATCGACCGTTTCGGCGTTACCCAGCCTTCCATCCAGAAACTCGGCAACACCGGCCGCATCCTGGTGGAACTCCCGGGTGTCAAAGAGCCCGAGCGCGTCCGCAAACTGCTCCAGGGCACCGCTTCCCTGGAATTCTGGACCACCTTCACCAGCACGGAAATCTACCAGTATCTGGTCGAGGCCAACAGCCTCATCGCCCAGATGCAGGGTGAAGACAGCGCCGAGGGAGAGGAACTCTCCGAGGAGGAGGCCGCCCGCCGGGCGAACCCGCTCTTCTCCGTCCTGCAGCCTTCCGAGCCCAGCAACAGCGCCTGCATCGGTTACGCCAACGCGATGGACACCGTCAAGGTGAACCGCTTCCTGGCCATGCCGCAGGTCGCCGACCTCTTCCCTGCTGAATTCCGGCCGATGTGGTCCGTCAAGCCCGCCTCTTACCTGAAGAGCGACAACATCTACGAACTCGTCGCCATCAAGGCCGCCACCCGCGACGGCAAGGCTCCGCTCGACGGAAGCGCAGTCGTGGACGCCCGCGTCTCCTATCCTCAGCAGCGCGGCACCGGCAACCCCACCGTTTCCATGACGATGAACGCCGAGGGCGCCAACACCTGGGCCCGCCTCACCAAAGAGAACATCGGCAAGCAGATTGCCATCGTGCTCGACGGTACGGTCTATTCCTACCCTGTCGTCAACAGCGAAATCAGCGGAGGCAACTCCGAGATTTCCGGCAACTTCGACGTGGAGGAAGCCACTGACCTCGTCAACGTCCTCAAGTCCGGTAAACTGCCCGCCCCCGCCACCATCGTACAGGAGCAGGTGGTCGGACCTTCGCTCGGTGCCGAGTCCATCCGCGCCGGTCTGATCTCCTTCGTCATCGCCTTCCTGCTCGTGCTCCTCTACATGATCCTCTTCTATCAGGGAGCCGGTCTGGTGGCCAATATCGCCCTGCTGACCAACGTCCTGCTGCTCTTCGGCACCCTCGCCTCCTTCGGCGCCGTGCTGACGCTGCCCGGTATCGCCGGTCTGGTCTTGACGATGGGTATGGCCGTCGACGCGAACGTGATCATCTACGAGCGTATCAAGGAAGAACTTTCCGCCGGCAAGGGTCTGGGCAAGGCCATCGCAGACGGTTATTCCAACGCCTACTCCGCCATCATCGACGGTCAGGTGACGACGCTCCTCACCGGTCTCGTGCTCTTCTTCTTCGGTTCCGGTCCCGTCAAGGGCTTCGCCACGACCCTGATCATCGGTATCATCACCTCTGTAATCACCTCCATCTTCATCACCCGTCTCATCTTTGACGACCGTCTGAAGAAGGGCAAGGGCATCACCTTCCAGAACAACCTCACGAAGAATATCCTGAAGAACACGCACATCGATTTCGTGAAGGGCCGCAAGATCTCCTACATCCTTTCCGGCGCCCTGATCGTCATCTCCCTCGTGTCCATCTTCACCAAGGGCTTCACCTACGGTGTCGACTTCACCGGCGGCCGTACCTATGTGGTTCGTTTCGACCAGAGCGTGACCGCCGAGAGCGTCCGCGCCGCGGCCCTGGAAGTCTTCGCCAATGCGGAAGAGAACGCTTCCGTCGAGGTCAAGCAGTTCGGTGGCGAATCCCAGATGAAGATCACCACCTCCTACAAGTACAAGGATGACTCCAGCAGCGTTGATACCGAAATCGAAAGCATGCTCTACGAGGCCCTCAAGGGCTTCTTCACCACCGAGCCCAGCTTCTCCGAGTTCACCTCCACGCTGGATAACCCCAACGGTATCATCTCCTCCGACAAGGTGGGCGCCTCGATCGCCAGCGACATCCGCCGCAATGCGGTCATCGCGGTCATCATCGCCCTCTTCGTCATCTTCGCCTACATCGCCTTCCGCTTCAAGGGTTGGACCTGGGGCCTCGGCGGCGTCGTTTCCCTGGCGCATACCGCGATTATCGTCATCGGCTTCTTCTCCCTGTTCTCCGGCATCCTGCCGTTCAACCTGGATGTGGACCAGACCTTCATCGCGGCTATCCTGACCATCATCGGTTACGCCATCAACGACAATGTGGTTATCTTCGACCGTATCCGTGAATTCTCCGGCCTGCATCCCGGCGCCGACTTCAAGGAAACGGTCAACACCGCCCTCAACGCCACCCTCACCCGTACCGTGAACACCTCGGTATCCACCCTCGTGACGATGCTCGCCATCGCCATCTGGGGCGGCGAGAGCATCCGCGGTCTGGCCGTCGCCCTCATCCTCGGTATCTGCATCGGAACCTATGCTTCCATCATGATCGGTACCCCTGTGATGTTCGACGCCACCCGCAAAGCGGCTGCGAAGAAGAAATAAAAAAAGTTTTCAACAATCAGCGCCCGGCCTCCAAAAGGTCGGGCGTTTTTGTTATCTTTGCACTATGGCGGACTTCGTACACCTTCACGTTCATACCCAATATTCCATCCTGGACGGCTTCTCGGCGATTCCCAAACTGTTCGACCGGGTGGAGGAACTGGGCATGAAGGCCGTGGCCATCACGGACCACGGCAATATGTACGGCGTCAAGGAATTCTTCAACTGCGCCAAGAAGCATCCTTCGGTCAAGCCCATCCTGGGCTGCGAGGTCTATGTCACGCAGCACTACGACCACAAGCTCAAGGACAACGAGCACCGCAAGTACTATCACCTGATCCTGCTGGCCAAGAACGCCAAAGGCTACCGGAACCTGACGAAACTCGTCTCGGCCGGCCACACCGAAGGCTTCTACTACAAGCCACGCGTCTCCCACGAACTGTTGGAGCAATACCACGAAGGCCTCATCTGCTGTTCCGCCTGCCTGGCGGGAGAAATCCCCAAGGACATCATGGCGGACGACCTGGAGGCTGCGCGCAAGGCCATCGACTGGCACAAGAACCTCTTCGGGGACGACTACTACCTCGAGGTGCAGCTGCACAAGACCGAGGTGCCCGGCGCTACCGAAAAGATGTGGGAGGTCTATCACCAGCAATGCAAGGTGAACGAGCTGATCTTCGCGCTGGCCGCCGAAACGGGCACCAAGGTCATCGCCAGCAACGATGCGCACTTCATCCGCAAGGAGGACGGTCCGGCGCACGACCGGCTCATCTGCATCTCCACCAATGAATATGTCGATGACCCCGACCGCCTGCGCTATACGCAGCAGGAATACATCAAGAGCGCCGATGAGATGGCCGCCCTTTTCCCGGAGCATCCGGAAGTGCTGGAGAACACCCTGGAAATCGCCGACAAGGTCGAAGCCTATTCCATCGACCGCGGCAACGTCCTCCCGAAATTCAACATCGACCCCCGGTTCCTGAAGGACATCGATACCTATCTGGAAAAATATAAGGAGATCATCGACGAGGGCCGCTGCGACAAGGACGGCAATCCCCGCGGCGAAGCCTTCTGCACTTCCGTCGCCTACCTGACTTACCTGACCTACCAGGGCGCGCACGAGCGCTACGGAGAGCATTTGAGCGAAGAACAGCGGGAGCGCATCGACTTCGAACTGAAGACCATCTGCCGCATGGGCTTCCCGGACTACTTCCTCATCGTCCAGGACTATATCGCCGCCTCGCGCGCCGCCGGTTCGATGGTGGGACCCGGGCGCGGTTCGGCCGCCGGCTCCGTCGTCGCCTACTGCCTGAAGATCACCAACCTCGACCCGATCAAATACAACCTGCTGTTCGAGCGTTTCCTCAATCCGGACCGCATCAACATGCCGGATATCGACGTGGACTTCGAGAACCTGCAGGTGGCGCACGAGTATGTGGAACGCACCTACGGGACCGACCACGTCTCGCGCGTGATTACCTTCGGTACGATGGCGGCCAAGAGCGCCATCAAGGATGTCGCCCGTATCAGCCACGTCAGCATCGAAGAATCCAACCGTCTCTCCAAGATGGTCCCGGACCGGCTGGCGGACGAGAACGGGAAGGATCTGAAAATCACGCTGGACAACTGTTTCAAGTATGTCGCGGCCTTCAAGAAGGAACTCTCGGAAGGAACGTCGCTGAACCGCGAGGTGCTGGAATACGCCCGCCAGCTCGAAGGCAGTATCCGCCAGGTGGGCATGCACGCCTGCGCCACCATCATCGGCCCGGGCAATCTTACGGACTACATCCCCATCTGCCTGTCCAAGGACAAGGAGACCGGTGAGGATGTATGGACCTCGCAGTACGACGGCCACTACATCGAGGAGGCCGGTATGCTCAAAATGGACTTCCTCGGGCTGAACACCCTGTCCATCATCCACGCCTGCCTGAACTACATCAAGGAACTGCACGGCATCGATATCGACATCGAAGCCATCCCCATCGACGACAAGGAGACCTATGAACTCTACGGGCGCGGCGACACGGTCTGCCTCTTCCAGTTTGAATCGGACGGCATGCGGTCCTGGCTGCAGCGCCTCCACCCGGAGCGCTTCGAGGACCTGATCGCTATGAACGCGCTCTACCGACCGGGCCCCATGGACTACATCCCGGACTTCGTGGCGCGCAAACAGGGACAGCAGAAAATCGAGTACGACCTCCCGGACATGGAGGAATACCTGAGCGAGACCTACGGCGTCACCGTCTATCAGGAACAGGTGATGTTGCTGTCGCGCAAACTGGCCGGCTTCACCAAGGGCGAGGCGGACACGCTCCGCAAGGCCATGGGAAAGAAGCAGAAGGCCGTGCTGGACTCCCTCAAAGGCAAGTTCATGGACGGGGGAAAGGCCAACGGCCATCCCCTCGACACTCTCGACAAGATCTGGAAAGACTGGGAGAAGTTCGCGCAATACGCCTTCAACAAGTCCCACTCCACCTGCTATGCCTGGGTCAGTTACCAGACCGGCTGGCTGAAGTGCCACTACCCCGCCGAATTCTTCGCCGCCAACCTCAGTTGTTCCGGCACCATCGAAGACATCAAGAAAATCATCGGCAACGCCAAGGCGCACGGGATCCAGGTGCTGAGCCCCGATGTCAACGAATCCGCCCAGCACTTTGCTCCGGTCGGGGCGAAGAAGGGTCGCGCGGAAAAGGTGCGTTTCGGCCTGGGCGGCATCAAGGGCTTCGGTCAGAACATCGTGGACCAGATTATCCGCGAGCGGAAGGAAAACGGGCCCTTCGCGGACCTGTACGACTTCTGCGAGCGGCTCTCCGGCGCCCTGAACCGCAAAGCGCTCGAGGCGCTCATCTATGCCGGCGCGCTGGATTCTTTCGGCTTCAGCCGCGGCCGCTATTTTACGCCCGGAAAGAGCGGGGAACTCTTCATCGACGAACTGACCCGCTACATCGAACTCTGGCGCAACGACAACCTGGATTCCTCCGCATCGCTGTTCGGCGCCATCGAAGAACTGAAGCCCGTGCGGCCCGAAGTGCCCGAACTGATCAGCGAAGAAGATACCCTCCAGTTCCTGCAAAAGGAAAAGGAATATGTGGGAATGTACCTCTCCACGCACCCGCTGGATGCCCATTCCTTTGAAATCAGGTATTTTACCACCCTGGCGCTCAAAGACATGGACGAGGCCGTCGCCCGCTGCCAGGAAGAGAACAAGGGGCGGAAAGTACGCATCGCCGGCATCATCACGGACGTGAAGATGATCACCTCGCGCCGCGGCAAGCAGGGCTGCGCCGTTACGCTCGAAGATTATACGGGGACCTACGAACTGTCCCTCTGGGACAAGGACTTTACCACCTACGTTCCGCTGCTGAAACTGCATGCGCAGGTCTTTATCTGCGGAGAAATCAAGAACCGGAACAGTTTCCGCAAGGATGAAGCCGTGCCCCCGGAGTATAACTTCCGCATCAACGAGGTACATCTGCTCGGCGATATCGCGGCAAAATACCTCAGCGGCCTGCTGTTGACCCTGGAGAAAAAGCAGATTACCCCGGCGTTCCGCAAGTCGCTCACCGCGCTGCTGAAGCGCTTCAAAGGGGAAACCCCGCTCTATCTGACCCTGATTGACGAGGAGAACCGCTACCGGATTCCTTTCATCTCCAAGAAATTCCGCATCGCGGTTTCCGAAGAGGCGCTGGACGGTCTCGCCACCGCCGGCATCCCCTGCGAAGTCTTGATTAAAGAGTGATTACGGCGTCGTGACGGGCAGTTCCACGCCGGTGGGCTCCACCAGGACGCAGCCGGCTTCCGGAAGCGCCAGGTGGCCGATAATGTCGAAGGTCTGAAAATCCCGACGGAATTTTTCCAGTTTCAGGATGGGGACGGTGAACAGCACGCGGAAATCCTCCCCACCGTTCATCGCAGCGCTCACCGGATCGGAATCGATGCTTTTCCCGAGGTCGAAGGAACCTCCCTCGAAGGGAATCTTGTCCGCATAGACCTTTACGCCGAGCCCCGTGCTCCGGGACAGCGTCTGCATCGCCGCAGCGAGGCCCTTATCCACCAGGCAGCCCGCCGAGGGATAGATTTCCGACGAAGCGAGCAAGGCCGGCAGTTCCGGCTGCAACTCGGGCTTCAGGTAAGCCCCGACGAGCATCTTGTAGCGTTCCATCTCCTCGCTGCCCTGGGCGGAACCCGCCTCGAAACGGGTTTTCTCGCGTTCCAGGACCTGCAGGCCCAGGTAAGCCGCACCGAGGCTGCCGCTCACGCAAAGCAGATCCTTGCTCTGCGGCTTGGGGCGGCGGGAAGCGTCGAGCGCCGGCAACGTTCCGGTCGCGGCGGCCGCGATGAGGAAGCCGTTGCGCGAGGGCTGCAATTTCAGCTCGAGGCTTTCGTAGTGATACTGACGGGCCGCGCTGACCACTCCGCTCCAGAACTCCTGCACCTGAGCAAAATCCAGTTTCGCGGAAATTCCGAGGCTCAGGCTCAGGCTCCGGGGCCGCGCGAGGCGGGCATACAGCGCAGCCGTGACCGCGACGACAGCCTTATAGCCCAAGTGCTTGAGCGGGAAATAAACCAGGTCGAAATCGATGCCTTCGCTCAGCAGCCGTGAGGCGCTGACCACCTGGTCCTTGCCGGCTGCGGCAAAGACCTGCGCATCGGCGCCACGCGTAAAGCCCGAACCCTCAAAAAGCAGGTTCAGGGCCTCTTCACGACCGATCTGGGCGAATGTCCTTTCCTCCATTAAAGATTGCGGAGGAGGTTGTTCATATTCACCTTCGCGTCAATCATCGCCTTGAGATTGTCGATGCTGACCCGCTCCTGGGCCATCGTATCGCGGTCGCGGACGGTCACGCAGCGGTCTTCGAGCGACTGGTGGTCGACGGTGATGCAGAAAGGGGTGCCGATGGCATCCTGGCGACGATAGCGCTTGCCGATGGAGTCTTTCTCCTCGTACTGGCAGTTCATATCGTACTTCAGCAGGTCCATCACTTCCTGGGCGAGTTCCGGCAGGCCGTCTTTCTTGACGAGCGGCAGGACCGCCGCCTTCACCGGAGCAAGCGGCGCAGGGATCGAAAGCACCGTACGCGTCTCGCCGTTCTCCAGTTGCTCTTCCTTGTAGGAATGGCTCAGCACGGCAAGCACCATACGGTCCACGCCGATACTGGTTTCGATGACATAGGGCGTGTAGGCGCGGTTCTCTTCGGGATCGAAGTACTCGATCTTCTTGCCGCTGAACTTCTGGTGGTTGCCCAGGTCGAAGTCCGTACGGCTGTGAATACCCTCGAGTTCCTTGAAGCCGAAGGGGAAGTTGAATTCGATATCGGTGGCCGCATTGGCGTAATGGGCCAGTTTCTCGTGATCGTGGAAACGGTAGTTCTCCGCACCCATGCCGATGTTCACGTGCCACTTCATGCGGGTTTCCTTCCACTTGGCGAACCAGTCGAGTTCCGTGCCCGGCTTGATGAAGAACTGCATCTCCATCTGCTCGAACTCGCGCATACGGAAGATGAACTGGCGGGCCACGATTTCATTGCGGAAGGCCTTGCCGATCTGGGCGATGCCGAAAGGAATCTTCATACGGCCGGTCTTCTGCACGTTCAGGTAGTTCACGAAGATGCCCTGGGCGGTCTCCGGACGCAGATAAATGGTATTCGCGCCTTCCGAGGTGCTGCCCATAGAGGTGCTGAACATCAGGTTGAACTGGCGCACTTCCGTCCAGTTGCAGGTGCCGCTGATGGGACAGACGATGCCGCAGTCGATGATGATCTGGCGGTACTCGGCGAAATCGTTCGCCTTCTCCGCCTTCACATAGCGGTCGTGCACCTCGTTCCACTTGGCCTGCTCGCGCAGGACATTGGGGTTCGTTGCGCGGAACTGCGCCTCGTCGAAGGCTTCGCCGAACTTCTTGCGGCCCTTCTCCACCTCCTTGTTCATCTTCTCCTCGATCTTGCCGAGGTAATCCTCAATGAGGACATCGGCGCGGTAGCGCTTCTTGGAGTCCTTGTTGTCGATGAGCGGATCGTTGAAAGCGCCCACGTGGCCGGAAGCCTCCCAGATGCGGGGATGCATGAAGATACAGGAATCGATGCCGACGATGTTCTCATGCAGGCGCGTCATCGCGTTCCACCAATATTGCTTGATGTTGTTCTTCAGTTCAGAACCCATCTGGCCATAGTCATAGACGGCGGCCAGACCATCATAAATCTCACTCGAAGGGAAAATAAAACCGTACTCTTTGCAGTGCGCAACCAGTACCTTGAAAAGTTCGTCCTGTGTCATAGCCCGCAAATTTAACAAATTCTTATGAAAAAAGCCCGACCTTCATCGGGCCGGGCTCGTATTCATCAAAAGTTTTTCATCCGTTCAGGTAACCGACGACCTCGAAGGCGGGCTTGCCGTAAGCATCGACGACCAGGTTGTAGAGCGTGTTGTAGACGCGGTAATACCGGATCCCGTTCATCGTTATGATATCGTAGTTTGCGGGGAGCTCGTAGACAATGGCGCCGACGGGCGGATCGCAGACGTAGTAGGCTCCGTTGATCAGGCGATAGAACAGATTGTCCCAGAAATAGTAGCACAGGCCGTTATAATACCGTCTGACCGCGTGGGACGGAAGGACCGTGACGTGATGGCGGTGAGGGACCGGGTGCGAAGGACGGTGTGCGGGAGCGGGAGCGGGACCGGGACGATGGCCGTGCGCGGGCCGGTGGGCGTGCTCGGACCTATGGGCGGGCTCAGGCTTATGCGCGGGAGCGGGACCGGGACGATGGCCGTGCGCGGAGGGCTTGCGCGCATCGTCATGGTGGGAAGGTTTGTTTCCGGAAACGGTAGCGTGATGTTCCGGGCGTCCGCCGCGATGGGAAGAAGACGTGTGCTTTCCGTGGGACTGGGCGCCGAGCGCAGGGGCAGCGAGCATCGCTGCAACAGCGAGAAGGAGGCGGATGTTCGTTTTCATGGCTCAAAATTTTAAATGTTACTCACGACCCTTTACGGCAATAACCGTTCCAAATCAAAAAAATCACTAATTTTGCAGCACTTATGATTCGGTATTTTACGCAGGACACAACTTTTCAGTATCGCCATAAACGACTCACCAGCAAATGGTTAAAGACAGTCGCGGAGGCGGAGGGAAAGCAAATCGGAGAGGTCGGCGTCATTTTCTGCTCCGACCCCTATCTGCTGGACATCAACCGCAAATACCTCGGGCACGACTACTATACGGACATCATCACCTTCGATTACTGCGAGGGGGATCTGCTGAGCGGCGACCTGTTCATCAGCATCGACACCGTCCGCGACAACGCCGCCTTCTACGGCGCCGGCTTTGAAGAAGAACTTCACCGCGTCATCGTGCACGGCCTGCTGCACCTGATCGGCTACGACGACCACAGCGACGCCGACACCGCCGCCATGCGCGCCGCCGAAAACCGCGCTCTCGCCATTTTTTGATATCTTTGCACGATATTTCAAGCGGAGCGGTGGAAAGGCAGTATGATATCATCGTCATCGGAGGCGGACACGCAGGGTGCGAGGCGGCCATGGCTGCAGCGACCCTCGGTTCGTCCGTGCTGCTCGTTTCGATGGACCTGCGCGGATTTGCGCGGATGTCCTGCAATCCCGCCGTCGGCGGAATCGCTAAGGGGCAGATTGTCAGGGAGATAGACGCGCTCGGAGGCTGGAGCGGCATCATTACCGACCGCTCGACGCTGCAATTCCGGATGCTCAACCGCTCCAAGGGTCCGGCGATGTGGAGCCCGCGCGCCCAATGCGACAAGGAGGCCTTCTCGGCCCATTGGCGCAAGGTCCTTGAAAACCAGCCGAATCTCCATCTCTATGCCGATACGGCGACGGAATTCCTGCTCGAAGGCAAGCGCATCTGCGGTATCCGCACGCTTACCGGAGCGACCTTCCGGGCAAAGGCCGTCATCCTGACTGCCGGGACCTTCCTGGGCGGAAAACTTTTCATCGGCCGGCACAGCTTCGAAGGCGGCCGTATCGGCGAGCAGGCTTCCTACGGCCTGACCGCGCAATTGGTCGCCCTGGGTATCCGCAGCGCAAGGATGAAGACCGGCACGCCGCCGCGCATCGACATCCATTCGGTCGATACCGACGCGCTTGCCATCCAGGAAGGCGACGAGCAGCCGCAGAAATTCTCTTTCCTGCCGGAACCTTCGGCCATCCAGCAGAGCGGAAAGCAGATGCACTGCTACATCCTGCATACGAACCCCTCGGTACACGAGGCGCTGCGCAAGGGATTCGACCAATCTCCCCTCTTTACCGGGATGATCAAGGGAATCGGCCCGCGCTACTGCCCCAGCATCGAGGATAAACTGCGGGTCTTCCCGGAAAACGACGCCCACCAGCTCTTTCTGGAGCCCCAGGGCGCAAGCACGACGGAATACTACCTGCAGGGCTTCTCCTCCTCGCTTCCGCTGGACGTGCAACTGGATGCACTGCACCGAATCAAAGGCCTGGAAAACGCCCGCATCTTCAAACCCGCCTACGCGGTGGAGTACGACTTCTTCGATCCCACCCAGCTGGACGCCAGCCTGAAACTGCGCGATCTGGAAGGACTCTATCTGGCCGGACAGGTCAACGGCACCACGGGCTATGAAGAGGCGGCGGCACAAGGACTGATGGCCGGCATCAACGCACACCTCAGCCTGCAGGAGAAAGAACCCTTCATCCTGAAACGTGATGAAGCCTACATCGGCGTACTGATCGACGACCTGATTACAAAGGGTGTGGACGAGCCCTACCGCATGTTCACCTCAAGGGCGGAATACCGCATCCTGCTGCGCCAGGACAATGCCGACAAGCGCCTGACGGGCATTTCCCACAGGCTCGGACTGGCCTCGGAGGAACGCTATGCGCTGATGCAGCGCAAATACGAGGCGGCAGAAGAACTGGAGGCCTGGTGCGGCCGCACCAACCTGAGCGCGAAGGTGGCGAACGCCTACCTGGAAAGCCGCGGTTCGGCACCCTTGACAGACTCCCGTAAAATCGCCGACCTGGCCACGCGGCCGGAGGTCAATCTCGCCGACCTGCTGAAAATTGTTCCACGTGGAACATCGGAAAATCCGGAGGTCGTCGAGTCCGTTGAAATCAACATCAAATACCGCGGGTACATCGACCGCGAGATCCAGCTGGCGCAGAAAGTATCCCGGCTGGAGAACCTGATTATTCCCGAAGGCTTCGATTTCGACAGCGTCAGCGGACTGACCATCGAGTGCCGCCAGAAACTCAAACGCTACCAGCCCCGCACCCTGGCACAGGCGTCGCGCATCTCCGGCGTCTCCCCGGCGGATATCGCCGTCCTGCTGGTCCGCTTCGGACGCTGAGAGCAGCCCGCTTCCGCTCCGGAAGCAGGACAGCAACAACGGGCACTTGTTGCTTCGCAACCCTATCCGGGTAAATGTGCCCTAACGTTGCTGTCCTGCTTACTAATGTCGCTTCAGCTGGCTGCCCTCTAGCGACGGCCTTTACAGCATCTGCAGCGCCGCCTTGATAATCTCTTCAACGGAAGCGGTGGGGGATTTCTTCAGGATGGCCTGTACCGCCTTGGAAACGGCAGGGCGGGAGAAACCGAGCATCTGGAGCGCCGTGGTCGCCTCGTCGGCAGCCGCATTGCGGTCGGAGGCACCGAACAGGGCGGAAGGAGCGATTCCCCCGTCGCCGCGGACGATCTTGTCCTTCAGTTCCAGCACCAGCCGCTGGGCGCCTTTCAGGCCGATTCCCTTCACGCTCTTGATTCTCGCAACGTCCTCAGACAGAATCGCTTCACGCAATTCTTCGGCACTCAGTGCGGAGAGCACCATACGGGCAGTGGAAGCCCCCATTCCGGAGACCCCGGTAATGAGGCGGAAGAGGTCGCGCTCCTCCTTTTCGGCGAAACCGTAATAGACGGCCGTCCCTTCGCGAGGGTTCACCTGCTGCTGGACGTAGATGGTCGCCGTTTCGGCGTTTTCCAGCTTGGAAAAGGTTCGCAGCGATATCTCCATTCCGTAACCGATACCGCCGTTGTCAATCACTACCCGCGTCGGGGTCAATTCGGCAATCCTGCCCGATACATAGTCGTACATACCACAAATGTATGTAATTTTTGTTAATTTTGCAGGCTCATGATACACAATATGCAAAACATACGCGCCCAGTTCCCGCAACTTCAGGAGAAGGTGTACGGGAAGGCGCTCGTGTATCTGGACAATGCGGCGACCTCCCTGCGGCCGCAGAGCGTCATCGACTGCTGGCAGGAAATGGCCCTCCGTTACAACGCCAACGTTCACCGCGCGGTGCACAAGACGGCCTCCGAGGCCACGCTGCGCTATGAAGCGGCGCGTAAGGCGGTCGCTGCGCACATCGGTGCCGCATCGGAGAAGGAGATTGTCTTCACCTCCGGCGATACGGCCGCCCTCAACCTCGTCGCCCGCTGCTTCGGCACGGCTTTTATCGGCGAAGGGGACGAAATCATCGTCGCCCAGAGCGAGCATCACTCGAACCTCGTGCCCTGGCAGATGATCTGCAAGGAAAAGGGCGCAGTGCTGAAATGCCTTCCCGTCGATGAAAGCGGCCATCTGCAGATCGAATTGCTGCCGCAGTTGCTGTCGGAGCGCACGAAACTGGTCTGCGTCGCGGACATTTCGAATGTACTCGGGCTGCGCAATCCCGTCGCGCAAATCGTCCGCCTGGCGCACGAAAAAGGCTGCCCGGTGCTTGTCGACGGCGCACAGGGCATCGTGCACGAAAACATCGACGTACAGGCCCTGGATTGCGATTTTTACACTTTTTCCGGGCATAAGGTCTATGCCGCTCCGGGCACCGGCGTGCTGTATGCGAAGCGCAAGTGGCTGGAGGCGATGCCGCCGTATATGGGCGGCGGCGAGATGATCGAAAGCGTCGCCTGGGAAGGCAGCACCTACGCGGCGCCGCCGTACCGCTTCGAGGCCGGAACCCCGAATATCGCCGGCGTCCCGACGCTGGTCCCCGCACTGGAGATGGCCCGCCTGCTGAATTCCGCCGGCATCGCCGCGGAAGCGGATGCCGTACGGGATTTCGTGCTGGAGTCGCTGAGTTCCATCCCGGGACTGCGGCTCTTCGGCGTCCCCGCGGTCAGGACGGAAAAACTGCCGATCTTTTCCTTTACGGTCGAGGGGGCGCATCACGAGGACCTGGCGCTGCTGCTGGACAAGATGGGCATCGCCGTGCGTTCCGGCCAGATGTGCGCCGAGCCGCTGATGACGCGCTTCGGCGTGACCGGAATGCTGCGCGCATCCTTCGCGCCGTACAACACGATGGAGGAGGCGGAGTTTTTCGTTGCATCGTTGAAGAAGGCAATTAGTATGTTGATATGAATCTGGAAGAAGCAAAGCAGGCCGTCATTGACGATTTTTCATTGTATGACGAGTGGCTGGACAAATACGAATACCTGATCGAACTGGGAAAGAACCTGGAAGCGTTCGATGAGAGCCACAAGACCGAGGACCGGCTGATCAAAGGCTGCCAGTCCCGGGTCTGGCTGGACTGGCGCCTGGAGGACGGCAAACTCTTCTTCACCGCCGACAGTGACGCCATTATCACCAAGGGCATCATCTCGCTGCTCATCGGGGTATATTCCGGACGGACGCCGGCCGAGATCGCCGGGGACGATTTTGCTTTCGTCAGCGCCATAGGCCTGCAGGAAAACCTTTCGCCCACGCGGGTGGGAGGGCTTCGCTCGATGATTGAGACCATTCAAAGAATCGCCACGGAAAATGCCTGAGAAAGAAATACTTACACCTGAAGACGTCAAGGAACTCGCCCCGCTCTACGAGGCGGTGGTGCTGGCGTTGAAACAGGTTTACGACCCGGAGATTCCGGTGAATATCTACGATCTCGGGCTGATTTACGAACTGCATATCAGCAAGGAGCGGGAGGTCTTTATCAAGATGACCTTCACCGCACCCACCTGTCCGATGGCGGACGAAGTGCTCGCGGAGGTGAAACATACGGTGGAACTGACGCCCGGCGTCAAGGCCTGCACGGTGGAACTGACCTTCGAGCCGCCCTGGGACCAGAGCCTCCTTTCCGACGAGGCGCGGGTCGCGCTGGGCTTCGATCCGGAGATGGGCGACGATGACGAACTCTGAATTTACGCTGGTGACGCTGCTGCTCGGGAGCAATCTCGGGGACAGGGGCGGAGCGCTCGCGAAAGCGGAGCGACGCCTGGACGCCCTGTTCGGAGAAGCGGCCGTCAAACGCACGGAAATCCTTGAAACGGAAGCCGTTGGTTTCGACGGACCGCCCTTTTTCAACCGCCTTTTACAGTATCGCTGCCGCATCGGCGCACTGGCGTTGCTCGACGCCTGTAAAAACATCGAAAGGCAGATGGGACGCACCGACGGTCCGGAATACGACGCGGACGGACGGCGTATCTACCATAACCGCATCATCGACATAGACATCCTCTTTTTCGGCGACCTGCAGCTCGAATCCCCGCGGCTGACGCTTCCACATCCGCAGGTTTTTTCCCGTCCCTTCGTGGGGGAACTTTTGGCGATGCTGCAATAAAAATTGGTTTATTCGATTAATTATTCCTATCTTTGGGGATGAATGTCTGAAAACACTAAAAAACGGATATGGAAATAAAGAAGTCGGATAAAGCAAGTCTTGAGAATAAGAGGCTTCTTTTCGTGGAAATCGGATTCGTCGTGGCGCTGGCTGCAGTGCTCTTTGCGTTCGAGTGGAGCAGCAAGGAGAAGTCAGCGTCCCTGCTCGACGCCGGTAACCAGGAAATTATCGAGGAGGAAATCATCCCCATCACGCAGGAAACCCCTCCGCCCCCGCCCGAGCAGATCAAGATCCCTGTTCTCTCGGACAATATCGACATCATTGACGACGATATCAAGGTGGATGACAACATCATCAACCTGGAAGATGCTTCCGACCTGGGTGTAGAGATTCAGGATTACAAGGAGGAAGTGGTCGAGGAAGTGGTCGAGGAAGAGGCTATCCCGTTCCAGTTGGTGGAGGAGAAACCGACCTTCCAGGGTGGCGACGCCAACGCGTTCTCCGCCTGGGTGGCCCAGCACATCAACTATCCCGAGACCGCGAAGGAAAACAACGTCCAGGGTCGTGTGATGTTGCAGTTCACCGTGGAGAAAGACGGAACCGTGACCGGTGTCAAGGTCGTCCGTGGCGTGGATCCCGAACTGGACAAGGAAGCCGTGCGCGTGGTGAAGAGTTCTCCGAAATGGAAACCGGGACGGCAGCGTGACCGCGCCGTAAAGGTAACCTATACCTTCCCCGTGTACTTCCAGCTCCGCTAGGATTTCATTAAAGGAATGTTCAAAGGCTGCCTTCCGGTAGCCTTTCTTTGACTTAACAGCGTTTTGTTCCCCTTGGAAAAGTTCAACACCAATAAAGCCGTATTCGTAGGAATCATCCGCCCGGAAGATGACGAGCGGAAGGTCATGGAGTACCTGGACGAACTGGAGTTCCTGGCAGATACGGCGGGAGCCGTGGGCGACAAGAAGTTCGTACAGCGGGTGGACCGGCCGGACAAGGCGACGTACATCCGCAGCGGAAAGTTGCAGGAAATCGCCGCCTATTGCGAGGAAAACTGCATCGAGTATGTGATTTTCGATGATGAACTGACCGGAATGCAGCAGCGCAACATCGAAAAGATCATCAAGACTTCCTCCGTCATCGACCGCACCAGCCTCATCCTAGAAATCTTTTCGCAGCGTGCGAAGACCTCCTATGCGAAAATGCAGGTGGAACTGGCGCACTACAATTATATCCTGCCCCGGCTCGCCGGTATGTGGACCCACCTCGAGCGCCAGCGCGGCGGTATGGGAACCCGCGGCGGCATGGGCGAGACCCAGATCGAAATCGACCGGCGTATCGTCCGGGAAAAGATTGCGAAACTCAAGGAGCAGCTGAAGAAGGTGGACAAGCAGATGGCGACCCAGCGCGGCAACCGCGGGCAGCTGGTGCGGCTTTCCCTCGTGGGATACACGAACGTGGGGAAGAGCACGCTGATGAACCTGCTTTCCAAATCCGACGTCTTCGCCGAAAACAAGTTGTTTGCGACGCTGGACACCACGGTGCGCAAGGTGGTCATCGGGAATTGTCCCTTCCTGCTCAGCGATACGGTCGGCTTTATCCGCAAACTGCCCACCCAGCTGATCGAGGCCTTCAAGAGCACCCTGGATGAGGTGAGGGAAGCGGACGTGCTGGTGCACGTCGTGGATGTATCGGCCCCAGACTTCGAAGAGCAGATGACGGTGGTGAACAAGACGCTGTCGGATATCGGCGCGAACGGAAAACCGGTCTATCTCGTCTTCAACAAGACCGACCTCTTTACCTGCGAGGAATACGATCCCTTCTCCATCCTGCCTCCGGACAAGAACAATACGACCCTGGAGGAACTGAAGCAGCGCTGGATCGATGAGAAGAAGGTGCCCTGCATCTTCATTTCAGCCAAAAAGAAAGACGGTCTGGCCAAACTGCGCGAGGATATCTATAAGATGGTCGCGGAGATCCACGCCGGGCGCTATCCCTTCAATAATTTCCTCTGGTAATCCAGGGCCTTTGAAAGGCTGTCCACCCCGCGGGAGACGGTCTTGAGTTTGTCTTCACTCTGTTTCAGGGTGAACAGGGTCGGATTCGCGCTAATCCTTTCCAGGACGGAAGCAAAGAGCGGGGACTCGTAGTACTTTGTCATCTTATTGGAAATGAAGAACATAATCAACATTCCATTCTTGATGATGATTTTCTCAAAGCCCAGCGAGGCGCCCAGGTTACGGATACGGACGACCAGGAAGAGGTTTTCCACCTCGACGGGGAATTTACCGAAACGGTCCTGTAACCGCCGGGCGCACAGGTCTATCTCCTTATCCGTCTTCATCGCATCCAACTGCTTGTAGATGCGGATTTTTTCAGCGGTAATGTCGATATAATCGTCGGGTATCAGGGCCGGCTGGTCGGTTTCGATGGTACATTCCTCGACAAAGGAATCCCGCCGGCCGCGCTTGGTAATCAGTCCGGTCTCCACGCCCAGTTCCTCCATCGCCTCGGAAAGGATCTTCTGATAGGTTTCGAAGCCCATATCCATGATGAAGCCGCTCTGCTCCGCGCCGAGCAGGTTGCCCGCTCCGCGGATGTCCAGATCCTGCATCGCGATATTGAAGCCGCTGCCCAGATCGGAGAATTCCTCGATGGCCTTGAGGCGGCGGCGGGCATCTTCGGTGATACTGATCAGCGGCGGAACGATCAGATAGCAGAACGCCTTGCGGTTGGAACGGCCTACGCGGCCTCGCAACTGATGGAGGTCGCTCAGGCCGATGTTCTGCGCCTGATTGATGATGATGGTATTCGCGTTGGGAATGTCCAGGCCGTTCTCGATGATGGTCGTACAGAGCAGCAGGTCGTAATCGCCGCGCATAAAATCCATCACCCGGTTTTCCAGTTCGGTGGATTCCATCTTGCCGTGCGCGACGCAGATTTTCATATCGGGCACCAGCCGGTGCAGGATATCGTGGATCGATTCCAGTTCCTCCACTTTATTATGCAGGAAGAAAATCTGCCCGCCGCGGTTCAGTTCGTAGTTGATGATGCTGCGGATTTCGTTCTCATCGAAAAGGATGATTTCCGTCTGCACCGGAATCCGGTTGGGCGGCGGCGTATTGATGATGCTCAGGTCGCGCGCGCCGAGCAGGGAAAATTGCAGCGTTCGCGGAATCGGCGTAGCGGTCAGCGTCAGCGTATCGACATTATTCTTGAACTGCCGCAGTTTTTCCTTGGCACTGACGCCGAATTTCTGCTCCTCGTCGATGATCAGCAGCCCCAGATCCTTGAATTCGAAGCCCTTGCCCAGAATTTTATGCGTACCTATCAGTATATCGATGCGGCCTGCGGCGAGTTCTTCGCGAATGCGCGAAAGGTCCTTCGCAGTGCGCAGGCGGCTGACATAATCCACGGTACAGGGGAAATTCGCCAGGCGTTCGCAGAAAGTATTGTAATGCTGCAGCGACAGAATCGTCGTGGGCACCAGCACCGCCACCTGCTTTCCGTCAGAAACCGCCTTGAACGCCGCCCGAATGGCTACTTCCGTCTTACCGAAGCCCACATCGCCACAGATCAGGCGGTCCATCGGGCAATTGTCCTCCATATCCTCCTTGACGGATTTGGTGGCCAGTTCCTGGTCCGGCGTATCCTCATACATAAAGGAAGATTCCAGTTCTTCCTGCAGGTAACTGTCCGCGGAAAAAGCAAAGCCCTTGGACGCGCGCCGCTTGGCATAGAGCTGAATCAAGTCCTTGGCGATATCCTTGACCCGGGATTTGGCGCTGTTCTTGAGCGTCACCCAGGTCTTGGAACCCAGTTTATTGATTTTCGGCGCCTCTCCGTCCTTGGAACGATAGAGGGAAATCTTATGCAGCGAATGCACGGACACAAACACCACGTCACCGTCCTTGTAAGTGATTTTCACTACCTCACGGACGCGGCCGTAATCGTCCTTCATACGCACTAATCCACCGAATACGCCAATGCCGTGGTCGATATGGACGATATAATCGCCGATATTGAAAGCATTCAGGTCATTCAGGGTCAGCTGCTCGCTCTTTTCGACGGTCCGCCGCAGATTTACCCGCTGGAAGCGGTCGAAAATTTCATGATCGGAATAGCAGCATATCTTATCCTCCGTGTCGATGAAGCCGCGGTGCACGGTCTTTCCCGCTTCGAAGGAAGGCAGGTAGCCGCCCTCCTTTCCGAGAATGGAGCGCAACCGGCCCAACTGCGCTTCCTTATCGCCGAAAATCGTGACTTTGTATCCGTTTTCCATACGGCTGCGGATATCCTCCTCAAGCAGTTCGAAATTCTTATTGAAGACCGGCTGCGGCTGGATATGGAACAGGACCGGCGCCTCCGGAGCGGCGGATACGGGAATATCGAGAAAGACTCTTCGATAGTTTTCCGTCAGGGAAAAGAAGTCCTTTTCCTTATACATATCCGAAGAATCCAGCCAGAGAGTGCTGTCCTTCGGAAGGATTTGAAGGATATTTTCCGTGCTTTCCTGCGTTCCCGAAGAAAGGTCGGAGATAATAGCAACACTGTCCGTTTCTTCGATGGACAGCTGCGTATTGGCATTGAAGCGGTGGAGGGATTCTACCTCATCGCCCCAGAAAGAAATCCGGTAAGGATGATTGTCGGCATAGGAAAAAATATCGACGATCGATCCCCGCATTGCGTATTGCCCCGGCGCGGAAACGAAATCCACCTTCTCAAAGCCTTTTTCCGCCAGTTTCTCTTTCAGGCTCTCGTAATTGATTTCATCTCCCTTTTTAATATTCAGTACGGAAGACTGTATCTGATTCAGCGCGGGTATCTCTTCTTCCAGGGCCTCCGGATAAGTGACGAAGACGGAAAATTCCTGTTTCCTGTCCATCAGGCGAGACAGGGCGGAAGTACGCTGTACGCCGAGGGAAGATTTATAATTACTCCTTTCTATATTCTTTCCGGAAGGCGGAAGATAGAATACATCGTCCCCGCTGAGCAGGGAATAGAGGTCGGCGCAGGTATATTCCGCAGTTTCCCTGTCCGGCATCAGGATCAGATGGATGCCCTGGCGGGCGACCTCACTGAAAACAAACCAGCGGGCGGATAAAAAAAGGCCCTTACAATAGATAAGCCGCTCCTTTTTAATCCTATCTCTTAATTGCGCGCAGGAAGAAGAACTTATCAACATAAGGTATAAAAAGTGGTTAAAAACCTGTTTATATCAGGGTGGAAAACCGGGGTTTCAATGGTGGGGAAAATTCAGGGAAAAGTTATTCACAGTAAAAATGGGGAAAATAAGTAAAGTTATCCACTTAAATTTTTAAAGTAAATTACTAAAAATGAATAAAATAATAAGTTATTAACAAAATCCCCGGGTATATAAAACCAATAAAACAAAATTTAAGTCTATCTTTGTATTTGTTATGAAGGAGAATCGCGAAACTGATTTTGACCCTCACAACGAAACAGGGTACAAAGATAAGGATTTGGACGGAATAATCCGCCCCCGGGAACTGGATGATTTTACCGGGCAGGGCGAAACGGTGTCCAATCTGCGCATTTATATCCAGGCGGCAAAAATGAGGGGGGAATCCCTGGACCACGTCCTCTTCCACGGCCCTCCCGGCCTGGGAAAGACCACGCTGGCCCATATCATCGCCCAGGAGATGGGGGTGAATATGAAAATCACCTCAGGACCGGTTCTTGACCGTCCCGGCGACCTGGCCGGCCTGCTGACCTCGCTCGAAAGCGGCGATGTCCTTTTTATCGATGAAATCCACCGCCTCTCTCCCGAAGTGGAGGAGTATCTCTATTCCGCGATGGAGGATTATGTCATCGATATCATGATCGATAAAGGACCTGGCGCCCGCTCGGTGCGGATTTCCCTGAATCCCTTCACCTTGGTAGGAGCCACGACGCGCAGCGGCCTACTGACCGCCCCTTTGCGTGCCAGATTCGGCATCACTTGCGCGATGGAGTATTACGATGTCGCAGACCTGGTGCGTATCATCAAGCGCAGTGCCGGGATCCTCAAGATTAGCATCGAAGAAAATGCGGCGCACGAGATTGCGCTCCGCAGCCGGGGAACCCCGCGAATCGCCAATGCACTGTTGCGGCGGGTCCGCGATTTCGCGCAGGTGATGGGGGATGGCATCATCAACCTGAAAATCACGCGCTACGCGCTGGATAAACTGAATATCGATACCCGGGGGCTGGATTCCATCGACAATAAGATTCTCCGGACGATCATCACCACCTTCAAGGGAGGTCCGGTGGGCGCAAGCACCATCGCCACTGCCATCGGGGAAGATCAGGGAACCCTGGAAGAAGTTTACGAGCCCTTCCTGATCAAGGAAGGCTTCATCGCCCGTACTCCGCGCGGCCGCGTGGCCACGGAACTTTCCTACAAACACCTGGGATTGGAGTCTTTTTACACCCAGGACAGGGCCCCGAAAGAAAGCGAAGGGACACTATTTTAGTTCGATGATATTTTTCTCATCAACAGGCAGGGGCGGCAGAGTAACAGTAGTTTGACGATCCGATACTTTTCCTTCTACTTGCGAGGGAATCCCATTGATGAGCAAGATGGAAGGGAGTTTGTTCCATCCTTCCAGGCATAGATTTATACGGCGCTGTGTAAGCGCTCCTTTATAATCCCCTTTCCTTGGAAAGACAGTGATTTTCAGTCCTTTTCCCTTACTTGCTTTCGTAATGCGCGTAGTGGTGAAATACTCGCTGTAAGCTTGCGTGATCCCATCGTCTTCATATAGGAGGTATTCACTGTTTTCCTGCCCGGGAATAATCAGCAGACGGAGTTGTTCTGAAGGTTCCTGCAGGTTTTTGATTCCTTCTTCAGCGAGCGGCAGGATGGCGCCGGATTTCACGAACCAGGGATTTTCCTTCAAGGTATAATAGAGCGTTTTATAACTTCCTCCTTTATACATCTTATGCTGCGCCATATCATACCAGTCATTTCCGGCAGGAAACCAGATTTTCCTTTCCGTAAATTCATTTTTCATCGGTTGACACAGTATGGTTGCGAGAATCCTGTCACCGAACAGGAATTCCTCGTTATTATCGTAGGCAGCATCTGTCTCAGGGTATTCGTAATAGAGCGGTCTGCATATTCCGATTCCTGTATCGAAAGTTTCCCGTGCTGCAGTATAAATGTAAGGGGAGAGTGCATAACGCAGTTCTATGGCTTCCTTCATCGCTTCATAATAGTCCGGATAGGACCAGATCCGCCTGTCCAGGTTGGCGCTTTGAGAAGAATGCGTCTTGAAAATAGGAGTAAATACGCCGTATTGCAACCATCGGGTGTACATTTCCCCATCGGTAGGTCCTTTTCCTTTTTTTTGCATATGTCCGCCTATATCGTGCCCCCAGTAGGTATAGCCGACGTTGGATGCGGTAGCGGTGAAATAGGGTAGAAAGGCGAGGACGCTCCATTCGTCGTAGGTATCACCGGAAAATCCCAGTTGATAACGATGGCTGCCAAGTCCTCCCCATCGGTGGTAAATCAGCGGTCTGGGTGCCTGTAGCCCCAGTTCCCTCGTCTGGATAAGTTTATCTTCCCAGAAAGTATGGTTCAGCCAGAAAGTATTGCTCAGGCCCTTGACGTATTTGCTTTCTTTCCATTGTTGCCAGTCCAGCCACCAGAAGTCGATACCTTGCTTTTCCAGCGGGTGAATGACGGAGTTGAAGTAAGCGTCCGCCCATTCCATCTGGTCCATCCTGAAAGGAATAGGTGCTTTCCATCCTTTTTTACCGGATTCCTTTTTCTCACCCCGGAACCGATAACCCCCTTCATCATAAATAAAATTTTCAGGACCGTCATAATCTTTTGTACGGGACAGGTAATCCTGTACGAAGCGGCCGTAACATTCTTCATAGGGCTGGATTCCCGATGCCGGATGCAGGTTCAGCGAAGTTTTACAGCCGTAGGCGTGAAGGTCTTTAAGGAAAGCTTCCGGATCGGGAAAAAGATCCCTGTTCCAGGTGTAGCCCGTCCACCCCGGTTTTTGGCCGAACTCGTCAGTTCCGTAACGCTCCTTAAGGATTTTCCAGGTCTCGTGCCAGTCCATATCGATGACGAAAACGTCTATGGGAATTTCCCTGTCCCGGATTTCCTTCGCCAGATTCAGGATTTCCGTATCCGTATAAATCCAGTAGCGGCTCCACCAATAACCGAAGGTGTAACGCGGAGGGAGGGGAATTTTTCCGGCTACTTCGGTGAAATCTTTCAGAGCCTTTTTATAGTCGTGACCGTAGGCGAAAAGATAAAAATCCTGCCGCTTCCCTTCCGGACGTTCCTTAACCCAACTTTTCCATCTGGTGTTATCCTGTTCCAGCAGAAAGTTTTCCGAATCGTCGATAAGTGACCAACCATCCCGGGAAATGATACCGTTTTCCAGTTCATTTCCGTCTTTACTGATCCGGGAAAAGCCCTTGCAGCCGTCAAGGGTACGCGTCGTTCCCTTGAGGTTTCCCGAAGTACTTGCTTCAGGGGTCCATATCACCGTTTTCCCGTTAAGTTTAAAACTTACCTTCAGGTTGTTTTTGTTAAAGCATTCATCTCCCCGGTAAGTCAAAACCAGCGCTTCCGTTTTTATGGTAAGCACGTGGTTATTTTTACTTACCGAATATTGGGGAACAGGCAGATACCGGTTGATAAAGGTCAGGGATGCCCTGTCCTCGAATTTTTTATCTTCCGACCATTCCATCCGTATCAGTTGAGGTGTCAGGACTGTAAACCTGACCTTTCCATCCGTGACGACAGCCTTTGTATCCGCATTAGGATGACCATCGAAGGCATAGGCGCTCCAGCCGAGAAGGATACAGAAGAGAATGGTAAAAAGACGGGGTTTCATATTTTGAGGGTTATTTTTCCAAATCAGTTTTGATTTTCACAAATATACGAAAGAAAGAACTAAAAACACTTTTTTAACTCCGTAAAAATTGTTAAAATTGCAGACTAAAAGTATAAATATGTCGGAAAAATTGAATTCAAAAATTCCCGCTGGTCCCCTTTCGGAGAAATGGACCAAGAGAAAATCAGAAATTCATCTGGTAAGTCCCAACAACAAGCGTAAACTCGACATCATCGTCGTAGGTACGGGTTTGGGCGGTGCGTCTGCAGCTGCGGCACTCGGTGAACTGGGGTACAATGTTAAAATCTTCTGTATCAGCGACTCTCCCCGTCGGGCGCACTCCATCGCCGCCCAGGGAGGTATCAATGCTGCAAAGAATTACCAGAACGACAACGACTCTGTTTACCGCCTTTTCTATGACACCATCAAAGGTGGAGATTATCGCAGCCGCGAGGCGAATGTGTACCGTCTGGCGGAAGTCAGTGCGGCCATCATCGACCAGTGCGTGGCGCAGGGTATTCCCTTTGCCCGCGAATACGGCGGCTATCTGGCGAACCGTTCCTTCGGCGGCGTGCAGGTGAGCCGTACCTTCTATGCCCGCGGACAAACCGGTCAGCAGCTGCTGCTTGGCGCGTATGCTTCCCTGAACAAGGAGATTGCGGCGGGAACGGTCAAGGCGTATCCCCGTCACGAAATGCTGGACCTGGTGCTCGTGAACGGTCAGGCGAAGGGTATCATCACCCGTAATCTCGTGACCGGAGAGTTGGAGCGTTTCGGCGCCCACGCGGTCATTATCGCCACCGGCGGTTACGGAAATACCTATTTCCTCTCGACGAACGCAATGAACAGCAACGGTTCCGCCGCGCTGCAGTGCTATAAGAAAGGCGCTTTCTTTGCGAATCCCTGCTTTGCGCAGATCCATCCGACCTGTATCCCCGTCCACGGGGACCAGCAGTGCAAACTGACGCTGATGTCCGAATCCCTGCGTAACGACGGCCGCATCTGGGTGCCCAAGAAACTCGAGGATGTGGAAAAACTGCGCAAGCACGCCATCAAGCCTTCCCAGATTCCTGAGGAAGACCGCGACTACTACCTGGAGCGCAGATATCCCGCCTTCGGAAACCTTGTTCCGCGCGATGTCGCGTCGCGTGCCGCGAAGGAAAGGTGCGATGCTGGCTTCGGTGTCAACGAAACCGGCAAGGCGGTCTTTCTTGATTTTGCCGATGCCATCAAGCGGCTCGGCAAGCAGCGGGTTGCGGAGCGCTACGGCAACCTCTTCGAAATGTACGAGAAAATCACCGCTTCTTCCCCTTGGGAGGAGCCGATGATGATTTATCCTGCCATCCACTATACGATGGGCGGCATCTGGGTGGACTACGACCTCCAGACCACCGTTCCCGGTCTTTTCGCCATCGGCGAGGCCAACTTCTCCGACCACGGCGGCAACCGGCTCGGCGCCTCCGCGCTGATGCAGGGTCTGGCGGACGGTTATTTCATCGTTCCCATAACCATCGGTGATTATCTTTCCAACAAGTTCGCAGAACCTCGTCCGGATATCAATGCGCCGGAATTCATTCAGGCGGAAAGGGCCGTACGGGAGCGTATCGACCGTCTTTTCGCCGTCGGCGGAACAGAAACCGTCGATTCCATCCACAAGCAGCTCGGCCACATCATGTGGGAGTATGTGGGTATGGCGCGCGATGAGAAGGGCCTGAAGAAAGCCATCGAGGAAATCAAGGCGCTTAAGGAAAAATTCTATACTTCCGTCAAGGTACCCGGCAGCCAGTTCGAATTCAACCAGGAACTCGAAAAGGCCCTGCGTCTGGAAGACTTCTTCGAAATCGGTGAACTGATGGCGCGCGACGCCCTGAACCGTGAGGAGTCCTGCGGCGGTCATTTCCGTGTGGAAAGCCAGACCGAGGAAGGCGAAGCCAAGCGCGACGACAAGAACTTCATGTACGTGGCCGCCTGGGAGTACAAGGGGGAAGGAAAGGAACCCGAACTCCACAAGGAGCCGCTCAAGTATGAGTTCATTGAGGTAAAAACGAGAAACTACAAAGACTAACGCGATGAATTTCAATATAAAGGTATGGCGTCAGAAAAACGCCAAGTCGAAGGGACATTTTGAAACCTATCCGATTGCCGGTATCGAGGAGGACGCTTCTTTCCTCGAGATGCTGGATATCCTCAATGAACAGTTGATCCGGGAAGGGAAAGATCCGATTTCCTTCGATCACGACTGCCGTGAAGGTATCTGCGGGGCCTGTTCCCTCTACATTGACGGACGTGCCCATGGTCCCGATGACCATGTGACTACCTGTCAGCTCTTTATGCGTCATTTCAAGGATGGCGCCACCATTACCGTGGAGCCCTGGCGGAGTGCCGCTTTCCCGGTCATCAAGGACCTGGTGGTGGAACGCCGCGCATTCGACAAGATTCTCCAGGCCGGCGGATTCATCTCGGTACGCACCGGATCCGCACAGGATGCCAACAATATCCTGATTCCCCACGACAAGGCGGAGGAAAGCATGGATGCAGCGGCCTGCGTAGGTTGCGGCGCCTGTGTGGCGACCTGTAAGAATGGCTCGGCGATGCTCTTTGTCGCGGCGCGCGTGAGTTCTCTCGCGCTGCTGCCGCAGGGTCGGCCCGAGGCCGCCCGCCGCGCCAAGGCGATGGTCGCCAAGATGGACGAGCTGGGCTTTGGTAACTGTACCAATACCCGCGCCTGCGAACTGGAATGCCCGAAAGGCATCACCGTGGCGCATATTGCCCGCCTGAACCGGGAATTCCTGAAGGCGAAGTTCAGCGACTGATAACATTTGTGGATGATTCCGCAGTTGTGTGGTTACTGATTGAAATTGGAAATACGGCGCTGAAGGCGGCGTGGAGTGACGGACTTACCCTTGGGAAAATCTACCGTTACCAGGGAGAGAAAATCGTGGACTTTATTGTTTCCCTGACGGAACAACAGCGTCCGCAGGTGATGACCATCGCCGCCGCGGAGCCGGTCAGTACGGAAACGGAAGCCGTCTTGCAGAAATGCTGCTCCCATCTGATCTTTTTGGATGCAGACCATCGCCAGGCGCTCTCAGGCTTCAGCCTTCCGGACTACCTTTCCTGCGACCGGGCGGCCTCCATTATTGCGGCCCGTTTCCTGTTTCCCGGCAAGAGCACTTGCATTTTCGATTTCGGAAGCACCCTGACCATCGATTTCACGGATGCTGAAGGCGGCTATCTCGGCGGGAATATTTCCCTGGGATTCCGGACGCGCTTCCAGGCCCTGAACCGCTATTCGCGTTCCCTGCCGCTGGTCAATACTCCGGAAGCGCCGCAGGAATTGGGGGACAGCGTAGAGACTTCCATCGCTGCCGGCGTTGTTTCAGGCATGTTGTTTGAACTTGACGGATATATCCGTTCGCACCCCGATGCGATGCTGATTTTTACGGGTGGAGATGCAAATTATTTTGCCAAAAAGATGAAAAACTCCATCTTTGTAGTTTGTAACCTTGTTTTGATGGGGTTGGCATTAATAACCGATGCGTTTGTCAGGAAGAATAATTAAGCTTTTGGCGCTGGCATTTTGCCTGCTCTCTCCCTTGTCCGTACGGGCGGACGACGGAGCCACTTCTTCCTATTCTCCCTACTCGATTTTCGGCATCGGAGACCTCATCATCCCCGGCACGGCGTACAACCACAGCATGGGCGGCGTAGGTATCGCCAACCGCAATCGCAAATACCTCAATCCCCTGAATCCCGCCTCCGTCACGGCGCGGGACACCCTGGCGTTCATGGCGGATTTTTCCGTCCACGGAGAAAACAAGTACTTCCGCCAGGGGGATGTACGCAGCGCCCACAATACCTTCAATGTCAACGACTGCATCATTTCCTTCCCGATCTGGCGCAGCAGTGCGATGATGGTGGGGGTGCGGCCCCTTTCTTCGACGGGCTTTGCCTATCGTACGGAGTACACCGATCCTGCCATCATCGGCAAAACCGGCAAAATCAGTTATGAAGCCGAAGGCAACGGCGGCCTGTACCAGGTATTCCTGGGCGCCGGCGTTACTTTCTGGAAGCGGCTTTCCCTGGGCGCCGAAGCGAGTTATACCTTCGGCAATATCCGCAAGCAATTCAGCCAGTCGTTTGCGGATGCTTCGTACAGCGGAGCGAATACCTATTATGAACTGTCGCTCCGTGCCCTGACCGGCAAGGTCGGGCTTCAGTACGAACAGCCGCTCGGGAAGCGCGCGAAACTTTGCATCGGCGCCACTTACGGTTTCGGCAATGCCATCGGCGGCTTTGTGGAAAAGTACAAGCTTTCCACGAGCACCGCTGCTTCCGATACGCTGTTCATGCATATCGATACCTTGGCGCAATGCTCTCCGAAGCCGCGTCTGGCCAACGAGTTGGGCGTGGGTATTTCACTCCGGGTCGATGACAAATGGATGCTGGAGTTCGACTATACCCGCTCGGACTGGCGGAAGTCGAACTTCGACAACGCGGCCAGTCAATTCGAAGCCTTTAACGGCAATACTTCGGTGATTTCCGGAAAATCGATTTTCAGCACCACCGTTTCCGAATCCTTCCGGCTGGGCTTTGAACTGGTTCCCAACCGAAACGATATCCGTTATTATATGCGCACCTGCGCATATCGCGCGGGCCTTTATTACAAGCGTGATTACTTCAAATTGGACGGGAACGATATCCACGCCTTCGGTTTGACGCTGGGTATGACCTTGCCGGTTTTCCGCTGGCACAACGGCTTGACCGTAGCCCTGGATGTGGGGCAGCGGGGCAGTGTGGCAAACAATTTGATAAGGGAAAGGTATGTTAACTTTTCCGTGGGCCTGAACATTTATGATATTTGGTTCCAGAAACCCAGGTACGAATAAATTATTGAAGAGATATGAAAAAAGCGTTTTTGATTTTCTTTGCCGTCATGGCCGCCGGATGGACTTCCGGCGCGCAGGGCAAGTTTGGAGCGGACAGCGCGGAATGCATCAAATACCTCTCCTATTACGAGGAATATTTCAAGCAGAAGAGTTATGGCGACGCGCTGACCAACTGGCGTAAGGCCTACAGCCTCTGCCCCCATTCTTCCCGGCAGACCCTTCTGATCAACGGTGCCACCCTGATTCGTCAGGTGATCGCCAAGAATTCCCGCAACGCCGTCTATCGCGAGGCGCTGGTGGATTCCCTGCTGACCCTGAGCGACGAGCGCGTGCAGTATTTCCCCAAATATGCCGTTTCCGCCCTCAACGCCAAGGGACAGGATGTGTATAACTATCTCAGGAACGATCCGGAGAAACTCTACAAGGGTTTCGAGGAGATTATCGCCAACAACGGCAGCGGCACCAAGGTGACCTTCTTCCAGTATGATATGAAGGCGGCCCTGGACCTCTATCAGGCCGGAACGCTCTCCGCGGATGATATCATTTCCCTGTACACCCGCAATACCGACCTGCTGGACCAGGTGGTGACCAAGACCGACGGAGAAGCCAACCAGAAAGCCGAGGTGAAGAAGGCGGTCGAGACGCTCTTCGCTTCCAGCAAGGTCGCTTCCTGCGAGGAACTGGTTTCCCTCTTCGAGCCCCGTTTCGAGGCGGATCCCACCAATGTCGTCCTGGCGACTCAGATTGCCAAGATGCTCGGAAAAACCGAGGGATGCGTGGACAATGCCCTGTTCCGCAACGCCCTGACGGTCATGCACAAGAATGCGCCTACGCACAATTCTGCGTATCTGCTCTATAAGTTGAATCTTTCCCAGGGCAATAACGAAGAAGCGTACGCCTTTATGGAGGAAGCCATCTCCTATCCCGAGTCCGATGACGAGCAGGATGCGGATTACCTCTATGAACTGGCGACCGCTTATTTCAAGAACGGCCAGCTGTCGCGTGCCTATGCCGCCGCCCGCAAGGTGACGGATCTGGACAAGGACGGAGACAAGACCGGCAAGGCCTATATGCTGATGGGTCAGATCTGGGGTTCCGTCAGTTGCGGCGGAAACGAGGTGGAGGCCCGCGCCCACTTCTGGGTGGCTTGCGACTATATGAACAAGGCGCAGGCTGCGGATGCTTCGCTCGCCGATGAGGCCCGCCGACTGAGCGGCTCCTACAGCGTCTATTTCCCGAATACCGGAGATGCTTTCATGTATGGCCTGGTGAAGGGACAGTCTTATACCGTGAACTGCGCCGGCATGTCTGCCGTGACTACGGTTAGAACCAAGGACTGATTTGACGGCCCCCTTCATCAAAGCTTTGGAGTTGGCAACCGCGGCTGCGGTTGCCCTCTTCGTTGTTTCCTGTAAGAGCAAACTTGCGGAGGCGGAAAGGATCGATCCGTCCAAGGCGCCTTCGCAGGAGGTGCGCGGCATGTTCGCCGCGAACAGCACGAACGGCAGCCTGTCGATGCGTGCGGAAGCGCCGCGGATGCAGCGTTTCGAGACGGATACGTCGACCCTGGAAATCTTTCCGGAAGGTTTTACCGTGTATGCCTATACCGCGGAAGGAACATTGGAAACGGTGATTACCGCCGATGTGGCCCGTCACAGGGCCGACAAGCGTTTCAAGGACAATGAGTCCTGGCAGGCCTTCGGCAACGTCATCGTGAAAAATGTCATCAAGCAGGAACAGATGGAGACGGACACCCTTTACTGGAACAAGGAAAAGAACGAAATCTACACCGACTGCTACGTCAAAATGTATTCTCCGAGCGGTTTTATGCAGGGTTACGGCATGCATTCCGACGACCGGGCCCGCACGGCCATCATCCACCGTCCCTTCGACAGTTTCGGCTATACGGTGCAGGATACGACGACGGTTGTCCTTGATTCTGTGAATTTCATCGGTCCATTTTTGCGGAAATCCAACTAAAATTACTAACTTCGCACCCCAATATCGTTTTTAATCAAAAAACTACAATAATATGGCAGTACTTCAGAAAATGCGCGACAAGTTCGGTCTTGCGATTTCGATTATCATCGCGCTGTCACTACTGTACTTCATCGCCCCTATGGACGATCTGATGAACATGTTCGGTTCCCGGAAGACGACCGTTGGCGTCATTTCCGACAAGAAGATTTCCTACGAGGACTTCAATGCCGAGACGGAACGGTTCAAAACCATAGCCCGGATGAACGGAAACAATGTCAATGAGGAAGACAATTTCCGGAACATGGCCTGGGACTATCTGCTGTCCCGTTATCTGCTGGTGGAGAACGCCAAGGAGGCGGGCATCACGGTAGGCGATGCGGAACTGGTGAACCAGATCAATGAGAATGTTCCCAAGGAAAACCTGGAAGCCCTGATCAACGGTGCGTCCGAACAGGCGGAATATGAAATGTACTGGAAACATCTCCAGAACAGCATCAATATCCAGCAGTACGTCTCCAAGTACACTTCCCTGTTCGTGAACGGCGCCGTCTGCAACAAGCTGCTTGCCCAGGCGGAAATGGCCTTCAACAACAGCACCGCGGACGTGGACTATGTCGAGTACATGTATCCCTACGTGACCGACACCACCATCGTGGTCAAGGATTCCGAAATCAAGAACTACTACAACGCCCACAAGGAGAATTATAAGCAGAGCGAGAGCCGCGACCTGGAGTTCGTGCTCTATGAGGTGTCTCCTTCCGCTTCCGACGTCGCCAAGGCTTCCGACGCTATCAACGATGCCTATGACGAGTTCTGCACGACCGGAAAGATGAAGAATTTCCTGTCCAAGAACTCCGACAAGCCCTATGCGGACAGCTGGTACAAGCCCGGTGACCTCAATGTCGTTTCTTCCCAGTTGGAGAAGCAGATTTTCACCGAGGGCAAGACGGTTACCGGCATCGTGCGCGACGAGGATACCTTCCGCGCCGCCCGCGTGATGGAGACCGCGATGGTCCCCGATTCCGTCTATGTGAAGCACATCCTGCTCCGCGGTACCGAAATGACCAAGGCGGACAGCCTGATGAATGTCCTGAAGGGAGGCGCTGATTTTGCCGACCTGGCCGCCCGTTTCTCCGCGGACCAGAATTCTGCGGATGAAGGCGTGAAGGGTAACATCGGCTGGCTGACCCAGAGTTATATGATTCCCGGCTTCGAGTCTTCGCTGACCGCTGCGGTGGGCAAGCCCTTCGTGGTGAAGACGATGTACGGCAACCATATCGTCGTGGTGAGCCGTCGCAGCGCCCCTATCGCCAAGAAGAAGGTGGCCGTGCTGGAGAAGGCGGCCTATGCCAGCAGCGAGACGCACAATGTCGTCTATGCCAACGCCAAGAAACTCGCCATCCTCGCCGGTGGCAAGTATGAGGGCTACAAGGCAGCGGTCGATTCGCTCGGCGTCTATTCCCAGAAGCGCAACAAAGTCAGCCGCAGCAACACCCGTTACGGTTCCGCCGAAGACAGCGGAAAGGCGGTGGCTCGCTGGGCCTTCGAGGCCAAGACCGGCAAGGTCTCCGATGTCATCGAGATCGGCAACTACTATATCGTAGCGGCCGTCACGGGCGCCCGTGAAGAAGGTTATACCCCGCTTTCCGAGGTTTCTTCCGGTATCCAGAACACGCTCTACAACAAGAAACTGCACGAGAAAGTGAAGGCCGAAGTCGCGGAGAAGATCGCCGGAAAGGCGACGCTTGCCGAGGTGGCGGAAGCCCTGGGGAGCAGCGTCTCTTCAGAGAAAGAGGCTTCGCTGGCTACCGGTCGCGGTGCGTTTGAGCCCGCTCTCGCCGGTGCCGTGCTGGTCGCCAAGGAAGGTGAGATCTCCGGTCCTGTGGCCGGTGCCCGCGCCGTTTATGTCTTTACGGTGGCGAACCGTCAGGAGCAATCCTTCTTCACCCTTGAAGATGCCCAGATGGAAACGACCCAGAAGGCACAGTACTGCACCCGTCTCTTCGAGCCGGTGATGAGCAAGGCTGCTGACGTCAAGGATTACAGGGCGAAATTCTATTAGACATTAAAGAGGAAGTGCATTATGTCGCCGTCACAGACGACATAATCCTTCCCTTCAATACCCATTTTACCGGCGGCCCTTACGGCCGCTTCGGTTTTATATAGCACGAAGTCTTCGTACTTGATGACCTCCGCACGGATGAAGCCTTTCTCGAAATCCGTGTGGATGACGCCGGCCGCCTTGGGCGCCTTGTCTCCCTTGCGGATGGTCCAGGCGCGGCATTCGTCCGCTCCGGCGGTGAAGAAGGTCTGCAGTCCGAGCAGGTCGTAGGCGCCCTGGATCAGGCGCACGACGCCGGATTCCTCCAGGCCCATTTCCGCCAGGAACATCTGCCGGTCTTCGTATTCTTCGATTTCCGCGATTTCCGCTTCCGTCTTGGCCGCGATGACCAGGATGCCTGCGTTTTCCTGCTTTACGGCCTCGCGCACCGCTTCGACATAGGCGTTTCCGCCGGCGGCCGATGCATCGTCGACATTGCAGACATAGAGGACGGGTTTGTTGGTGAGCAGGAACAGGTCGTGCGCCATCCTTTCCTCTTCTTCATTGATGAGGGCGACGCTGCGGCAAGATTTTCCCGCCTGCAGGGCATCGCGGTAGCGGATCAGCAGAGCGGCGAGTTTGGCGGCCTCCTTGTCACCGGCTTTTCCGGCCTTCTCCACCTTGGCAAGGCGGCTCTCGACGGTTTCGAGGTCCTTGATCTGGAGTTCCGTCTCTACGATTTCCTTGTCACGCACCGGGTCTACACTGCCGTCCACGTGCACGACATTGCCGTCATCGAAGCAGCGCAGCACGTGCAGGATCGCATCGCATTCACGGATGTTCGCGAGGAACTGATTGCCGAGGCCTTCTCCGCGGCTGGCGCCTTTGACCAGTCCGGCGATATCGACGATATCCACCGTCGCGGGAATGGTGCGCTGCGGTTTGCAGATCTCGGAAAGGGTATCCAGACGGCGGTCCGGAACCGCGGTCGAACCCAGATTCGGCTCAATCGTACAAAACGGGAAGTTGGCGCTTTGGGCCTTGCCCGAGCTGATACAGTTGAAGAGGGTGGATTTTCCGACGTTCGGCAAGCCGACGATACCGCATTTCAGTGACATGGATGCAAACTTTTAATAAAAATCGTACAAATTTACGAAACTTTTCCCTATTCTGGGCCCCGATCGCTTTAGTCGCCTTAAATGAGAATAATGTAAGATGTGGGTAGTATTATTGTGTTTTTTAGGGATTGCGGAGGTTCCGATGGAGGCCGTGACTGACGCAGACAGCCTTACTGTGATGTTTTGGAATGTGGAGAATTTTTTTGAGACGGGGCCGAAGAAGCGGTTTTATGCCAAGTGTCACGCCATTGCCTCTACGGTGCTGGCGGCCTCTGACGTCTTCGGAAAGGTGCCGGACGTGGTGGCGCTGGCCGAGGTGGAGAACCGTCAGGTGCTCCAGGCGCTGGTCGGCAGTACCCTGTTGCGCAAACTCGGCTACCGCATCGTCCATTACGATTCTCCAGACCGTCGGGGCATCGACTGTGCCCTGCTCTACCGGGCCTCTTCACTCACGCTTAGCGCCTCTTCGCCCCGCCATCTTTTTGCCGGGGACGGACGCATCCTGCCGACGCGGGACATCCTGTTGGCGGAGTTTCCCGGACTGGATATCCTGGTCAATCACCATCCTTCAAAAGTGGGGAAGAATTCCGGGGGGAGGCGTGCAATTGCAATGGCGCGGATGCGTTTCCTCTGCGATTCGCTGCGCGCCGCAGGACATCCTGCGCAGTTGTGCGTCGGCGATTTCAATGACAATGTCTGGGGCGGCGGGGGAGAAGGAACCATCAAGTACAACGGAAGTTGGGAGAAGATCGACGGGTATTTTATGTTTGGACCGCTTGAGGTGCGGGAGACGGTGTTCCATCCCGCATTTTTGAGCGAGCCGGACCCGGCATTCGGCGGCCTGAAGCCGAAGCGGACCTATGTCGGCCCCGCCTATCATGGTGGGGTCAGTGATCACTATCCCGTTATTTTTTCGCTTTTTTGAAAACAGTTTAGTACATTTGCTCCTGTTGTAGCGGCAGCGGAGCAAATAACCATTAAGTAACAGAATATGAAAGCAAAAATCCAGGAAAAATTCAAAGCCCTCTACGGAGACGGCGCATCGCTTTATGCGGCATCGGGACGTATCAATCTGATTGGCGAGCACACCGATTATAATGGCGGTTATGTGTTCCCCGGTGCGATTGACAAAGGCATCATGGCCGCATTTAAAATCAACGGGACGGATAAGGTCCGCGCCTTCTCGCTGGACTATAACGAGGAAGCCGTGTTCGGCCTGAACGAGGCGGACAAGCCCGCACAGGCCTGGGCCTGCTATCTCTTCGGCGTTTGCCGCGAGACCATCAAGCGCGGCGGTACCGTCAAGGGTTTTGATACGGTTTTTGCCGGTGACGTGCCCCTTGGCGCGGGTCTTTCTTCTTCCGCGGCCCTCGAGAGCTGCTTTGCCTTTGCCATCAATGATGCGTTCGGCAATGGCATCGACAAGTTCGAGCTGGCGAAGATCGGACAGAGCACCGAGCACAATTACTGCGGCGTGAACTGCGGTATCATGGACCAGTTCGCTTCCTGCTTCGGCAAGGCTGGCTGCCTGATTCGCCTGAACTGCAAGACCCTGGAATACAAGTATTTCCCCTTTAATCCGAAGGGCTATAAGTTGGTGCTGCTGGATTCCTGCGTGAAGCACGAACTGGCGTCATCGGCGTACAATTTCCGCCGTCAGTCCTGCGAGCGTGCCGCGGCCGCCATCAAGAAGAATCATCCGGAGGTGGATTTCCTCAGCGATTGCAAGCGGGTCTGGCTGGACGAGGTGCGCGACCAGATTTCCGCCGAGGATTTCCTGCGGGCGGAGTATGTAATCGGCGAGGTGCAGCGGGTGCTGGATGTCTGCGATGCGCTCGAGCGCGACGATTACGAGATCGTGGGCGAGATGATGTATCAGACCCATTTCGGTATGAGCAAACTGTATGAGGTGAGTTGCGAGGAGTTGGATTTCCTCAATAAACTGGCCCGCAGGATGGGTGTTACCGGTTCTCGCGTCATGGGCGGCGGCTTCGGCGGATGCACCATCAACCTGGTGAAGGACGAGTTGTACGATGACTTTGTCGCGGCGGCCAAGAAGGAGTTCGCGGCGGCGTTCGGCCACGAGCCGAAGGTCTATGACGTCGTCATCTCCGACGGCGCCCGTAAAATTGCATAGTTCCAATAAAAAGGACTGGCGGCAACGGATGCTTGTTGCTTCGCAACCCTATCCGGGTAAATGCATCCTAACGCCGCCAGTCCTTTTCAGTTATCCGAAATATTGCGCTAACCAGGCCTGGTCGATTTGGACCGGGCCTTTGGCGTTTTCTTCCAGGTTGGGATTGCGCTGGAGGATGCCGCAGCAGTCTTCGTAGACGTTGAGCCCGACGGCCAGGATGTCCATCTTGCCATCCCGGGGGCAGGCGAAGTGCAGTTCGGCGGCGGCGCCGTCGATGCCCATGAATTTCAGCGGCAGGTCTTCGCCGGCTTCACGGGCGGTGACGAATTTGCAGAGTTCGATGGCGATGTCGCTCAGGCCCGCATCGAAAATCTTGATCTTTTCGATGAGTTCGCCGGGGCTGTCCACCAGGCGGATATGGTAGTCCTGCATTTCCGGGGTGGAGGAGAGGACGTCGACGGCGCGTGTGCGGGCGTCTTCTTCCGCGCCCAGCCAGATCATCAGTTGTGCGTCCGGGTCGTGGTAGAGGAAGGGGAAGGGGAGCAGTTGCCGATTCCCGCAGGCCGGACATTGGGCGACGAACAGTTCACCGCTCAGTACGGAGGCTTTTTGCTCGGGCTGCGTACGGACATTGAGTGAACTCGGAATTTCTTTGGAAATGGCGCCGCCGCAACGGGCGCAGTGGGTCTGGATCGTCATGACGCAAAATTAGCAATTATTTGCCTATCTTTGCCAAAATCGTTTTGTTATGAGAACTGAAGATTGGTTGGCCGTATGGCTGGGATGTATTGTGATTGCCATCGCCTGTCTGTCCGTTTTGACGGGCTGGTTTGATTTTTCCGCGCTGAAGTTCAGCACCTGGGCCCTGGGAGAGCATCTCAGTGAGGCGGCTGCCGCGAAGGTGGTGCCGCTGGGAGAGCAGTTTGCCGCGTCGGCGTTTTGGTGGAAGTTGCTGCGGACGGTGCTGGTGCTCGGCGTGCTTTTCACCATCGGCATAAAGTTGCAGGGAGGAAGTGTGAAGAAGTATGTGCCTGCGTTCCTGCTGCTGTTTGTGCTGGCGGTCGTGGTGCGGCTGATCAGTGCGGAGTTTACCCTGAACCGCTATCTGGAGTGGGCTTTCTGGGCCTTGATCGTCGGTTTGCTGATTGCCAATACCGTCGGCGTTCCCGCTTGGCTCAAGCCCGCCGTGCGTACGGAATTCTATATCAAGACCGGACTGGTCATCATGGGCTTTTCGGTGCTCTTTTCCAATATCGCCAAGTTCGGCCTGTATGGGCTTGGCATTGCCTGGGTGGTGACGCCGATCGTCATTCTGTTCATGTGGTGGTTCGGGACGCGCGTGCTGAAAATCGGCAATAAGCCGCTGGTCATTACCATGGCCTCCGCGACGAGTGTCTGCGGTACCAGTGCGGCGATCGCGACGGGTGCGGCTTCCGGCTGCAAGAAGGACGACCTGACGATGACCGTTTCCATATCGATTATCTTTACCATTTTGATGATGGCGCTGGAGCCGGTCCTGATCCGGGCGACGGGCATGTCTGCCCTGATGGGCGGAGCGCTGATCGGCGGGACCGTGGACAGTACCGGTGCCGTCGCCGTGGCCGGCAATGTGCTGGGCGGCGAGGCGGAGAAGGCTGCGGTGCTGGTGAAGATGATTCAGAATATCCTAATCGGCTTTATCGCTTTCTTTGTGGCGATTTTCTTTGCCACGGCTTCCCGGCGCGGCAAGGAAGGCCGCGTCGGCGCTTCGGAAATCTGGAATCGCTTCCCCAAGTTCATCATCGGCTTTTTTGTGGCTTCGCTCGTGGCGTCTTTCCTTATTCAGCCGCTTTGTGGCGCGGATCAGGTGGGAGCAATCAACAAGGTGCTGGACCAGTATAAGAACTGGGCGTTTGTGCTGGCCTTTACCAGTATCGGCCTGGATACGAATTTCCGGGAGTTGATGAAGCAGATGCAGGGCGGAAAGGTGCTCTGGCTCTACATCGTCGGGCAGGTATTCAATATCGCGCTGACCTTTGCGATGGTGTGGTTCCTGCTTTCCGGCGTGGTTTTCCCGATTCCGGTTCTCGAGTAAGTGGGCAGTTATCCCTTCGGGGACTTGTTGCTTCGCAACCCTGTCCGGGTAAATGTCCCCTTCGGGACAACTGCCCAAAAACGATGGGTGTGCAATCAGGGAAAGAGGATGAAAAACGCCGGAAAGACAGTAACGTTGGTGGTCGGTGTAGCGGTCCTTGCCGCTGCGCTCTACATTATGGTCCGGGGTATCGGGCTCAGTGACAAGCTGGATTTTGGTGCCGGGGCCTATTATTATGCGGATGTTCCGGATTTTGACAAGACCCTTGTGCCCGGCCGTTTTGCCGCTGCATTGCCGTTTTGGCTGTACCTGTTGCTGTTTTTGGCCTGGGGGGCGCTGATGTATGCCCTCTGGAAGTGGCTGGACCGCCGCAGATAGTCCGGTAGGTTTTGAGAAAAAATTGTATCTTTGCGGCAAAGCCTCATGGGAATGCAAGACATCGATTTCACCAGGGTATATCTGGATACCTATAAGGACTTATGCCTCTTGGCCCTGAGGTATGTGCATTCTGAATCGGTTGCCGAGGATATAGTGCAGGAGGCTTTCTGCAAGGTGCTGGTCCGGCGTCCGGAAGTGTTCCGCTATGAAGACGAATCGCAGAGCAGGGCCTATATGTGGCGGGTGGTGCGCAATGAATCCATCGACTGGTGCCGCCGGAATGCCGGTCGTGCCGTCAGTATGGAAGAGCGTATGCTGGATGCGGAACTTTCACTCTTCGTGGAGGGTCTGATTGCCAAGGAGAATTATGGTTCCTATGATTTCGACAGGGTCTCATCGACGGTGAACGATGTGGTTACCAGTCTGCCTCCCCGGGCCCGCGAAGTATTTTCTCTCCGTCGCTCGGAAGGTTTGTCCAACAAGGATGTGGCCCAGCAGCTCGGAGTGACGGTCAAGGCAGTGGAAAAGCAGATGACCTTCGTGCTGAAACGTATTCGCCGGGCCTTCCGCGAGAAGGGTATACCTTTTATCTTATTATTAGGACTGTTTCTTGGAATAGGAAGGTAGGGTGACTACCGTCTTTTTCGTGGTTAAGGCGTGAGCCACGAAAAAGAATTATTCCTTCGTTACCTGGACGGCAAGGCCAGTCCAGCGCAGAAGCGTCAGCTTCTTGAATCCCTGAAAACGAGCGAGACCGCCCAGGCGGAGTTCAAGGAAGTCTATAAGGAATGGGCTTCCGAGCATGGTGCGGCGTTCGATCCCTATCAATCCCTGGGTGTCATCCTGGAGCGGATTTCGCGCCGGCGCCCCTTCCGTTTCCCCGTTTGGGTGACGGTCGGTGCGGCGCTTGCCGTTGCCATGCTTTCCCTGGTGCTTTTCCTGCCGATGCGCAGAGGAGAGGGGGTCGAGGCGCCTGCCCCGGAATCCGGGCTGTATACCTGGCCGGAGTCTGCGGATCCCGTTGCCGTGCTTTGGGAGGGACAGACCGTCCGTTCCGAAGCCACGGAGATGCAGGTCGCCTGCACTCCCGGCGGCATCCGGATAGACGGTAACGAGTACATCGCTCCTAACGGAGTACAGGCTACCTGTATGCTGGTCATTCCCTTCGGACACCGGGCGCGGGTGCTGTTCGCCGATGGGTCCGAAGTACATATGAATGCCCATTCCCGTATGCTCTTCCCTTTGAAGTTCGGCAAGGAGCGCAATGTGCGTATGACGGGAGAAGCCCTGTTTGATGTAAACAGGGACGCTCGCCGGCCCTTCATCGTCAAAATGGATGATCTGAGGGTCCGCGTCCTGGGAACCCGTTTTCTGGTGTCCGGGCGGGAAGATGAGTCCCGCAAGGTTGCCCTGGTTTCCGGTTCTGTGAATGTTTCCCTTGGCGGTGCACGCGCGCAATCGGTCACCCTGGTTCCCAAACAACTCTATACGCTGGATGACAATGGGAAGATCAATGTCGAGGATGTTCCCGACATACTCCGGCTCCTGGACTGGACCAACGGAACCTGTTGTGCCGACGGAACTTCCCTGCCGGAAGTGCTGGTCCGGGTGGGCCGCTATTATGGAGAAAAGATTCATTGCAGCCCGAAAGTGGCCGGGATCGCCTGTTCCGGTAATCTGCAACTCAAGGAGAATCTGTCTGAAATGTTTACCGAACTGTCACGAATCTTCCCTATCAAAAGCATAAAGCAGGACGGGGTCTGGCAAGTAACACTGGCAAGCGAAAAATAACCATATGAAAAAACTAATCCTATTCATCTTCTGTATTTGGATGGGGCTTCAGGCAAGCCCCGTGCGTGCGCAGGACGCAAAGGCGGGAATCACTTTCCCCTATGCGTCCCGAACCGTGGAGCAGACGCTTTCCATCCTGGAGCAGCAGGGTGGTTATTCGTTTTTCTATCAGACCGGGACGATCGACCTTGCGCGCACCCTCACCATCGGCGCCCAGAACGAGACCATCGAGCAGGTGCTGACCAAACTGTTCGCCGGTTCCCAGGACAACTGGTCGGTTTCCGGCAAACAGGTTTATCTCAAGCATGATGAGGCCGCGGCTGCCCCCCATAACAAGAAGAAAACCAACAAACGCACCGTCGTGGGAACCGTGCTCGATGCGACGGACGATTATCCCATCATCGGAGCCGGCGTCGTGATCAAAGGTTCCCGTACGGGGACGGTCACGGACACGGAAGGCCATTTCTCCATTGAAGTGACCGGAGAGAGCTGCGAGATTGTCGTCAGTTCCCTTGGGTATAAGGACCTGACCATCTTCATTACCGATCAGGGCCTTATCGATGCCCGGCTCGAACCGGATAACGAAGTGCTGAGCGAGGTGGTCGTCGTGGGCGCAGGTACGCAGCGCAGGGTCTCGGTGACGGGCGCCATCGCTGCCATCGAGGGAAAAATCCTGAGTGCGCCGACTTCCTCGCTGACCAATTCCCTGGCCGGTAAGCTGGCGGGTGTGATTTCCGTCACCTCCAGCGGCCAGCCCGGCAGTACCTCGGATTTCTATATCCGCGGTATTTCCACTTTCGGCGGACGTTCCACTCCGCTCATCCTCCTGGACGGCGTGGAAATCACAGCCAGCGACCTGAACAACATTCCGGCCGAGTCCATCGAGTCCTTCTCCATTCTGAAGGATGCTTCCGCGACCGCCATCTACGGTGCGCGCGGTGCGAACGGCGTCATGATCGTTACGACCAAGACCGGTACGGAGAATACGAAAGCCAAGATCAACGTTACGGTGGAGGCTTCCATCCTCCAGCCGGTGAATGTCGTGGAGTATGCTGACGGTGCCACCTTTATGGAGGCGTACAATAATGCCCAGCTGGCCCGCAACCCGAATGCCGAACTGCGCTACAGCGCCACCGATATCGAGAATACCCGCACCGGGCGCAACCCGTATATCTGGCCCAATGTGGACTGGTACGACCTGATGTTCCGGGACTTCTCCCTGAGCCAGCGGGCCAATGTCAACCTGCAGGGCGGCGGTTCGCGCGTTACCTATTATATGAGTATCCAGATGAACCACGACGGCGGTATCCTGGATATCCCCCAGAACTATTCGTTCAACAACAACTATGACCGCTGGCTGTATACCTTCCAGAACAACATCGGTTACCAGATTACGCCTTCCACGAAGATGACGCTCAAGATGAACGCGCAGATCATCAATCAGACCAGCCCGTCCATCTCCGCCAATTCCATCTTCCAGGCCATCTACAACAATACGCCGGTGTCCTTCCCGGCGGTGTTCCCCGAGCAGGAGGGATACGACCATCTGCTGTTCGGCTCCCAGATCATGAGTGCAGGGCGCTTCTACACGAACCCCTACGCCAATATGCTCAATACTTTCCAGGAGACCAACACCAACAAGCTGAACATTTCCCTGACGCTCAACCAGAAACTGGACTTCATCACCGAGGGTCTGTCCATCAACGCCCTGGTGAACTTCAATAATTACGCGTCCACCTGGTACACCCGTTCGCTTTCTCCCTATCTGTACAATGTTTACCCCGGAAGTTACGATCCTGAAAATCCCGTGGACTTCCGGCTCAACGAGTTGCAGGTAGGAACGAAGTATGTCAGCCAGTCCGGCATTTCTACATCGACCAACAATACCTTCTATTTCGATGCCCGGCTCAACTACGAGCGTTCGTTCGGCCACCACAATGTGACGGCGATGGTGATGTATATGATGCGCCAGTATCGAAGCGGCGTATTGCCCAACCGCAACCAGGGCTTCTCCGGCCGCGTGACCTACGACTGGTACAACCGTTATCTGGTAGAGTTGAACTTTGGTTACAATGGTACCGAGCGTCTGGCAAAAGGGGAGCGTTTCGAATTCTTCCCCGCTATTTCCCTGGGTTGGGTACCTTCCAGCGAACCCTTCTGGAAAGTTATCCGCCCGGTCATCGATTACCTGAAGATCCGTGGTTCCTACGGTCTGGTGGGTAGCGACGAGACGGGATCTTCCGCCGGCGCGGCGCACTTCCTCTATGAAAATTCCGTGAGTATGAGCGGTGGTGAAACCTTCCGTACCGGCTACACCGGAAACACGGCGCGTACCGGCCCGATCGTGACCTCCTACGCGGTAGACGGTGCCCACTGGGAAAGGGCCCGGGAACTGGATCTGGGTGTGGATATGAAGTGGTTTGACCAGTTGAGCGTCACCTTCGACTGGTACTACAATCAGCGGGAGCGCATCCTGATGAAGCGCGCCTCCTTCCCCAAGAGTCTGGGTTATGCCTCTTCCGTGCCCTGGAGCAACATCGGAAAGGTGGACAATACCGGTATCGAACTCAGCGTCAAGTGGCAGAAACAGATTACTCCGGACCTGCTCATCGACCTGCGCGGCAACTATACCTATGCAAGAAATAAGTACGTGTATGTGGACGAACCGGATTACCCCTATGTCTGGCAGACGGAGACCGGCAAGCCTCTCAGCCGTATGACGGGTTACATCGCCGAAGGCCTGTTCCAGAGTGAAGAGGAGATTGCCAACAGCGCGGACCAGTCCAGCTTCGGCTCCTCCATCATGGTGGGTGACATCAAATACCGCGACGTCAACGGAGACGGCAAGATTACCACCGCCGACCAGGTGATGATTTCCCCTTACGGGACGATGCCGCGCATCCAGTACGGTTTCGGCATCAGCGTCAACTGGAAGAAGTTCGACCTGAGCGTGTACTTCACCGGCTCCGCGATGCGGAACATCATGCTTTCCGGCTTCGAGCCCTTCATTGCCGACGATTCCAACGACCACAACCTGATGAAGTGGATTGCCGACGGGTACTGGCGCGAAGGGGCGGACAACAGCAACGCCACCTATCCCCGCCTCGGCCTGCTCAAGAGCAATATCTACAACAACCGGCAGCCGTCCAGTTATTGGGTGCGCCCGGCGGACTTCCTGCGCTTCAAGACCCTGGAGTTCGGCTGGTCCTTCCCTTATGGCCGTGTATATGTCAGCGGCGACAACATTTTTGTCTGGTCGCCCTTCAAATACTGGGATCCGGAACTCAGCTACTATTCCTATCCGCTTTCCAGGACCTTCAACCTTGGCGTTCAATTCAAGTTCTGACGTATGAAAAAGATATTCTCCATAGTTCTTGTCCTTTTTGGCGTTATCTCCTGTGATTATCTCTCGGTGGTCCCGCCCGAGCAGCCCGACCTGGACGACATGATTACGGACAACGCCACTGCGTTGAACCACCTGTATGGCTGTTATGGCTATCTGCAGGAGGAAATCCGCATTTTCCCGGATTTCACCAGCATCGACGGCGGCGGCACGGACGAAAGCGTCGCCCCGCAGGAGTGGGGACACCTGGGCTCCCTGGTCAAGTACAATATGCTTACGCCGGAGTACATCACGGCGACGGGCCTTGCGACCAACCGCTATCCCTGGACCAACTGCTACAACGCCATCGGCTATTGCAACCTCTTCCTGAAGAATATGGCGGAGACCAAGGCTGAACTCGATCCGGAACTCCGTCAGCAGTATATTGCGGAAGCGCAGTTCCTCAAGGCCTACTATCACTATAAGGTCTTGGCGATGTTCGGCCCCTGTCCGATTTCCGACAAGCTGCTTTCGACCAGCATTGCGAAGGAAGACATCCCGGGCCGCTCCCACTTCGACTATTGCGTCGATTATATCGTGAATCTGCTCGATGAGGCCGCTGCGGCCCTTCCGTCCGTAGATCCGGGTCCGGATTATTGCGGGCGCGCCACTTCCGTGGCCTGCAAGGCGCTCAAGGCAAGGGTCCTGCTGTTGGCTGCCTCGCCGATGTGGAACGGCAGTTTCCCGGACAAGAGCTGGCAGAACATCCGCTTCGAAACTCCGGGTTACGGGAAGGAACTGGTCAGTCCCACTTATAAACCTGAAAAATGGACACGTGCTCGTAAGGCTGCCCAGGAGGCGCTTCAAGCCGCGCTTGATGCAGGCTTTACCCTCTTCGGGACGGAAGAGTCGGAAATCCTCCGCGTCAACCAGAACATTCCGCTGCCTTCCGTTCCCGGCAAGGGCGAGGACGATGCGGACGTCGCCTTCCGCACTCGGGTGATGATGCTCCGTTATATGATGACCACCAACCCCAACGAGGGCAACAAGGAGACCATCTGGGGGATTCCGCGGATGGAGGGTCAGTACCGTATGGCCTCCATGCCGCATTATATCCTGAAGACCGACGTGCAGCCTAACGGCTACGGTGCCTGGGGCGGCCTGTCGCCTACCCTGTATACGGTACAGCATTTCTTTACGGAGAACGGGGTCATCCCTGCGGAAGATGCCGCTTTTACGCCGGAAGAAGAATGGTACACCTCCGCCGGCATGGCAGAACCTGACATCATCTGCCTGAACGTGGGCCGCGAACCCCGTTTCTATGCCTGGGTGGCCTTTGACGGTTGCCAGTATTCCCCGGTCATTGCCAATCGCCAGCCCCTGATCTGCCACATGCGCGACCCGGAGCAGGGCGGTTACAACTCTGCCAAATGGGGTACCCGCAACTATTGCGTCACCGGTTTCCTGAACATCAAGTGGGTGCACCCCAACCTCTATTATACAGGTGTATCCAATAAAAACAATGCGGGAGACCTGTATTATCCCTGCGCCCTGGTGCGTCTGGCCGAACTTTACCTGATTCTGGCCGAGTGCGATGCCTGGACCGGCGACACCGAGGAGGGTCTGAATGCCCTCAACGCCATCCGTACCCGCGCCGGCGTGCCCGAGTGGACCGCAGGAAGCCTTGCGGATGCGAACAAGTCCCTGCTGGATGCCGTGCTGGATGAGCGCTTTGTCGAACTGTATATGGAAGGTCACCGCTATTACGACATCCGCCGTTACCTCCACGGTAAGGAGCAGATGGGCCGGCAGAACTTCCTGGGACTGGATGCCGTACGCACCGGCCCGACCTTCGAGGAGTTCAATACGCCTACACTGATTCCCCAGCCCATCCAGTGGCACGACCGCCAGTACCTGATGCCCGTCCCCAACGACGAGGTCTATTCCAACCCTCAGATGGTTCAAGCCCCTCTTTATTAATCCATAGGCTATGAGAAAGTATTGTTACATATTACCGGTTCTCGCGCTGTTAGTCACGGCCTGCGACCAGGACGACAAGATTGAGATTTTCCCGGAAGAATACTTCAAGGTATTGTATATCAAGGATTCCGGCGAACGGACCGTGGAGATGAATACCGCCCAGGACGCCGTTGTCGAGCAGATGCTTGTCGTCAAGAGCGGTGCACATCCCGAGATGGACGCCGAATGTCATCTGGAAGTGATGTCGCCGGCGGAAGCCGCTGCCCAGTGGGGCTACGACGAGACCGAAATCGGGATTATCCCGGAGGGGTCTTACCGGCTTCCGGCCTCCGTGTCCCTGACGAAGGAGAAGCCTGCCCGCTCGCTGGATGTGGATTTATATCCGGGCCTGATGGTATCCGCTATGCGGAAGAATCCTGAATTGACGTGGCTCCTGCCCCTGCGGCTCGTCGCGCCTTCCGCCTCCGTCAACAAGGACAATGCCTTTGTCCTGCTCACCTGTTCGGTCGTATCACCTGTCGTCGGTTGGGCTGACAAGAAGGACCAGAGCGTGTCTATAGACTACAAGACGCTTGCCTGTCCGATGCAACTGGCTATCAGCAAAACCGAAATCAATAAGACGGCCTTCACCGGAACGCTGAAGGCGCTGGGAACCGAGGTAGTCGAGCAGTACAATGCTGCGCACGGGACGTCTTATCTCCCGCTGCCCGGCGTATCCTTCTCGCTCGGGGAACTGTCTTTCGCTGCCGGAGAACTGGTCGGTGAGGCTACCCTCGATCTTTCCCGTACGGGCCTGACCGCCGATGCGGAATATCTGCTGCCCGTGCGTATCGCCTCGGTTACCTCCGAACTGTACGAACTGTCGGAGGAGGTGAAATACTTCATCATCAGTAATCCCAAATACGGCTTTACGGAGGTGAACCCCGTACTGTGGAAGATTGCGTTCAGCAACTCTGAAGACCGAAATTCCCAGTACTGGGCCGTGAATATGTTCAACCGCGACGCCAAGAGCAATTTCTGCTCTTACTGGAACGCGGCTCAGCAGACCAGGATCGGCACCGATGTGGACGATTTCCGCTATCCGGACGAAGGGACTTATCCCGGGCATTGCACCTATACTTCCGGCCGTTTGGCCGGGACCACGATAGAAGTGCCTTATCCCTGCTGCGACGGCGTACGTAAATACGACAATGTGGTGGTCGTCGTTGATTTTGGCGAGACGCTCAATATCCACAGTATCGGCCTTTCCAAGATGGCCGGCAACGTCGGTAATCTTGACCTCAAGGGAATTGAGTTCTATACTGAAGACCAGTTTACCCTGGAGACCGCGGCCCAGTACAAGGGCGTGGACGTTACAAAGTATCGCGCCGCGATTGCCAATTACAGTACCGCGGATGCGGGCAACGACTGGCGGTTGTGCCTGAAATGGGACGACATTCCCAAGGGCACGGCTTCCGATGGTCTGCCTCTCCTCTGGAACGTGATGCCTGACGAACGCATGAATACCCCTCAGACCCGGGGACGTTATCTCAAATTGCGCCCCACGTCATCCTATCGTGCAACGAGCAACTGTATTGAAATTTGCGACCTGTACATCAGGAAATTGATAACGATTGACGGAGAGCCTGTGCAATGATGAAAGCGCATACTTATTTTTCCGTTCTGGTTTTGATCCTTGCCCTGGGCTTTTCCGCCTGCGGCAAGGATGCGCCGTCCGGTGGCGGCGGTGAAGGGGGCGGGGGAACCACGCCCGTCGTCGGGAACGGCGGTTACCTCTTCGCCCATACCGGTACGGGCAAGAATTACTACAAACTTTTCTACGCCCTTTCCCGCGACGGTATCAAATGGACGGCGCTCAAGCGCGGGGGGACCCCGATGTCCACTTATCACGGTTTCCCCTACATCGTCCGTGACGGCAAGGGAACCTTCTGGCTGATCGGTACCTCCACCGGCTCCCTGCCGCATTTCCCCATCGTATGGTGGTCGGACGATATGATTACCTGGAAGCATAAAGACCTGCCTTCGGCCATTATGGCGTTGCCGTCTCCTTACGAGAATGATACCAATTCCTACGGGGCGATGAAACTTTTCTACGATGCCGCGTCGGAACAGTTCATGATTACCTGGCACGCCGGAGAAAGCGGTAAAAGCGGCAATGCCTGGTGGGAGTCGATGCGCACGTTCTATATCCTGACTAAGGATTTCGCGACCTTCACCCCGGCGCAGAGACTCTTCAACTTCAGCGGTGCGGATGCCACTATGGCCCAGATAGACGCCTCCGTCCACTTTGTGGAGGGGAAGTATTATGCGGTCATCAAGGATGAGCGCTGGCCGGAGAAAGCGGCTACCGGAAAGACGGTACGCATTGCCGTGAGCGACTTTCTGACCGGCCCTTATGCCAATCCGGGCGGAAGCATCTGCCCCGCCTGGCGGGAAGCGCCTACCCTGGTGCTGTCTCCGGAAAAGGATTATTGGTATCTGTACGTGGAGGATTACACCGTACACCAGTATGAACTCTACCGCTCCGCCTCGCTTACGAACGGCAAGGTCTGGGAGAAGGTGGAGACGATGACCCCGCCGCCCGGAGACAACTGCCGGCACGGCTGCATCATCCGCATCGACGAGCCCGTTTATGAGAAATTGCAAGCGACATATGATAAATAACAATAAAACCCTTACCACAATGAAAAAGGAACTATATGTTTCTCCTGAAGCCTGTCTGGAAGCCGTAGATGCTGCCAGCGCGCTCTTGTCCGGAAGTACCGAAACCCTCACGGATTCTTCCCTTGAAGTATTTGAGGATAACGGAGATGTCATCTCCTGGTAACCCTAAAAGAAGCATGAGTATGAAAAAGTACAGATTTTTCACCCTTGCCGCTATTGCGGCGATGGTCCTTCCGGTTTCCTGCAGTAAAGAAGCCGATGCCGATATGCCTCTTTTCGGCGAAGCCGTCCCCGTTTCACTGCTTGCTACGAGCGAAGATGCGGGAAAGGTCTCCCTGGACTTCGAGCAGTCTCCCAATGTACAGTGGGCGGACAGCGATGTGATTGCCGTCTTTGACGGTGCCGGCAAACGGCAGTTTGCCGTAGAAGAAGGCTCCAATACCGGTGCTACCGCTACTTTCTATGGGGAGGCCGTCCCCGGTGCTACCCTTTATGCCGTATATCCTTTCGAGGCCGGTAATTCCCTTTCCGGCAGCGAACTTTCCATCAGCGTTCCCGCCAGCCAGGTCATTGGCGCAGGGGCCTGTGTGGATACCACGGCCATCGTGAGCGTGGGTATGGCAGAAAACGGCCAGGTTGCCTTCAAGCAGGTCTGCGGCCTTGTCAAGGTAGACATTACGACCAGAGGGGTCCGCAAGGTGGTCCTCAGCGGTAATGCCCTTGCAGGAACTGCAACGGTTGCTGCGGACGGTAGCGTGTCTTCCGTCACCGAAGCGGCGGGCAGCATCGAACTCAGTTACGAAGGCGGTGTCAACTTCCCCGCAGGAACCTACTATGCGGCCGTGCTTCCCGGAACGACGGAAGCAGGCTCCTTCTCCGTCCAACTGGTGGGCGGCGGCGGCCTGAGTTGGCAGAAATCGGCTTCATCGGCCGTTACGGTAGCCCGCCGGCAGGTTATTGGCGCAGGAGAGGTTGACAGCGAAGCCACGTTTGTGCGTCATATTACCAATAAGGAAGAGCTTTTCGCCTGGGGCGAAGTGATGGGACAGGAAAGCAACGTCACCGTCTATCTGGATGAGGACATTGACTGCGGCTCCGACCCCTGGGTGGGAATGGGAGCCACCTTTGACGGTACCTTCGAGGGTCAGAACCACAAGATTTACAACCTGATTGTCAATTATGACGGAGATACGGGATTCATCTCCCGGCTTTCCGGTTCCCTGAATAACGTGACCTTCGGTTCTGCCGACGGCATCAGTTATGACAACACTTCCTGCATCACTCACAACGGCATGTCAGAGGTGGATGCGGATACCCATTACCTCGGTCTTGTCGGCCGTCTGGTGGGTAACGGTACCCTGAGCGGCGTTGTCAATTACGCCAGCATCGTGGCCGCGGCGACTAACAGCCGGGTCTATATGGGTGGCCTGGTGGGTCTGGTCCCTGGCGACGAACACGTCATTATAGTGGATTGCATCAATTACGGTTCCGTAACGAATAATTCCACCTGGGCCGGCGGACAGACCCGTATGGGCGGTATCGTGGGCCAGTGCAGCGGTGCGCTGGAAGCCGTCAACATTGAAAATCACGGCAACCTGACGGTGAACAACAGCGTTACCAATTTCGTCGGCGGTCTTTGCGGTGACCTCGGAAGCGAGTCTTCGATCACTGAGGCGAGCAATTACGGGATGATTTCTTTCATCGACGGCGGAACCCAGAAAACCTACATCGGCGGTTGCTTCGGCTCCGTGCGCGGTTCCATCATCATGAGTTGCCATAACTATGCGCCCATTTCCGTGACACGCAATGCCGACCATTGGTTCGGCGGCATCGCCGGCTTTATGGAGACGGGCGAATCCGCTTTGGTGGAATGTGTCAATCACGAGGGAGCGGATCTCGAAGTCGCTTCTTCCGTGAATACCAAACGGGCCATTATGGGCGGTATTGTGGGTGGCTGTCAGTACAATGGCAGCGGTCCGTTCGCCGTCACGATTCAGGATAGCAAAAACGAAGCGAGCATTACCAATAATGGTTCTACCTCTGATTTTGGCGGCATCGCCGGTCTGTTTGACAATTATCTGGCTGACGCTACCGTGATGATTTCGAATTGCGAGAACAGCGGAGTCATTTCCAGTGAGGTGATGGACGACGGTACCGGGCTGAACCGGGAACTCCGGGTAGGCGGCATCATTGGAGGAACCGATCCCGAAAATACGGGTTGTGACCAAGTGATCGAATCCTGCGTCAACCGCGGCCCCGTGATGATTAAAGGCGCCTTGAAGTCCGGTGCATCCGTGCGCTTCGGCGGCATTGTCGGCAACACGTATAACAACGTTATCATCAATCAGTGTGAGAATCACGGAGAGATAGCCTGCCCCAATATGGGATCGAATGCAGGTGCGGCCGTCTTTTACCTCGCCGGCATTGTCGGAGCTTTCCAGGACAGGTCTGCATCGCGTCACCAAAGCGTTACGGACTGCATCAATACCGGAGCCGTTTATACCAACCGTGCTTATAACAACCAGTATCTGGGCGGCATCGTCGGTGGCGGCGGCAACAAGGACGCCTATCCCGTTATTGACGGCTGCAAGAATTTTGCGGATGTTTCTGCGGTGAAGACCGAAAATACCTTGGTCGGCGGTCTGTGCGGCTACACCTGCTGGACGATGTCCAACAGCGCGAATTTCGGCAGTGTGACGGGCGGTTCCTGGAACGGAGCGGTTGTGGGAGACGGGAATGCCAAGGCTGTTATGGTGGATGGAATCGAGGTGGGAGAAGAAGTGGAGGTCACCGGTGCAGCCAATGCCGGCGTCAAATACACCGGAGGCAAAAAGACCTATTCATTCACGACCGCCGCATCGCTGGAAAAGCGATGGTTCAGCGGCTGGGCAGATCCGGCCATTAAGGTAACCGTGGTAGATCAGGAAAGCTGGTCGGAATAATTCTTGAGAATGAAAAAGTTTTTAACGGCATCCTTTGCGTTCTTCGTTCTGGTCTCCTGTACGCAGGAGCCCATGGATGAGAGCGGGGGACTTGATCTTCTGGAGAAGGTTCCGGTATCATTTGCCGCCCAGGGGGAAACGGATGCGGAGGAATCCGGGTCCAGAGTGATGCTTGATTTTACCCAGGCGGCGAATGTCCGCTGGCAGGACAGCGACCAGATTGCCGTATTCGACGGCACCGCCATGAACTTGTTCAGCATCCAGCCCGGGACCAATACCGGGGCCACGGCCACTTTTGCCGGCGATGTGACCAAGGGGTATTCCAGCCTCTGTGCAGTGTATCCTTATTCCGCAGGCGAATCCCGTACCGGGACCGACGTATCGGTCACGGTTCCGGCGGCACAGACAATCAGTGGTTCGCAAAAGGCGGACCCTGCCGCCCTGGTGTCGGTGGGTTATCGCGGAACTTCCGGTTCTATGACCTTCAGGCAGGTCTGCGGATTGCTCAAGTTCGATATCCCCGCAGCGAATATTTCCCAGGTGATGATTGTGGGCACCAAGCTCGCCGGAACGGCGACGGTGTCTGCCGAAACAGGCGTTCTGTCCGGCATCAGCGACGCTGTCAGCGCCATCGTCATCAGTTATGCCGGAGGCAATTTCCCGACGGGTACCTACTATGCCGCTGTGCTTCCCGGTACGACGGCCGCCGGCAGTTTTGCCGTTGCGTTCGTGGAAAACAGCGGACTGACCCACACCAAGGTCGCTTCCGGAGCGGTGACCGTAGCCCGGAAATCGGGCAGGGCGATAGGTAGTTTTGACGCGTCCTGGCCCATCAGCCGCCATATCTTCAACAAGGACCAGCTTTTTGCCTGGGGTGAGGAGATGGGCAGCGATGATGCTATGCCCGTCTATCTGGATGCCGATATCGATTGCCAGGGTGCGACCTGGAATGGCACAGGAAAGTCCTTTAACGGGGTGTTCGACGGCCTGGACCACAAGATTTACAACCTGGTGGTGGAATCCACGACCCAGACCGGATTTGTCAGCACCTTGACCGGTACGCTGAAAAATCTGACTTTCGGTTCTTCCGACGGTTCTTCCTGGGACAATGTTACACGTATGACACATACCGGAACAGAGGGAGGGATTGAATATGTGGGTCTCGTGTGCCGTTTGACCGGAGACGGGAACATCAGGAACGTAAACAATTTTGCCAAAGTCGAGGTTCCATCGAGTTCCAATTCCAGGGCCTATGTCGGCGGTCTTGTCGGTAATGTTCCCGAAACAGCAACCGGCGCCGTCATCACGGATAGCAGAAACTATGGACCCGTCATCAACTCCTCTACCTGGAGTGATGACCAGACCCGTATGGGAGGTATCGTCGGCCAGGGAAGCGGCGCGATTGCCGCCTCCGGACTGGAGAATTATGGTGATATTATCGTAAACAACAGCGTCACCAATTTTGTAGGTGGTCTCTGCGGAGATCTCGCCACAGGGTCTTCCGTTTCCAGTTCAAGCAATTACGGCAGCATCACCTTCACCGGCGGCGGTTCCCAGACTACCTATCTGGGTGGTTGCTTCGGCTCGGTGCGCGGCTCTACCCTTTCCGACTGCCACAACTATGCGGCGATTACCGCCACGCGTAGTGCCCAACACCGTTTCGGCGGCATCCTGGGTTTATTGCAATCAGGAACCATCATCGTGGATGGTTGTACCAACCACAGCGGTGCAGATCTTAGTGTTGACGCTTCCGTCAGTGCGCGTGCCGTCCTTGGCGGCATTGCCGGGGCCTGCCTCAATGGCAAGGACAATGCGATGACCGTCACGATTCAAGATTGTAAGAACGAAGCGGACATTACCAATAACGGCGCCACTTCTGAAATCGGCGGCATCGTGGGTATGCTGGACAGTGAGCATGCCGATGCAGCGCATACCTTCCGTGTTATCAATTGCGAAAATACGGGTGATGTTACTAATGCTGCTGCCGATGTCTCTTTCAGCAGCCTGGGCCGCGAGCTCAGGATCGGTGGCATCATCGGCTCTTCCGACGCAGACGCCGGACTTTTGAATATCATCGTCCGTTCCTGCATCAACAGAGGGGACGTGACGACGGCCGGTGCCCTTTCCAACGGGAAGGCTGTCCGCATAGGCGGCATATCGGGACTCGCCTGGTACGACGCCAAGATTGACAAGTGCAAGAACTTCGGAAATGTAAGCTGCAATGCCGCCGGTTCTGACGGCGGTGCCACTATGAATATGGGTGGAATCGTCGGTTTCTTCGAGGCCAGGACGTCCAGCCGTTACCAGCGGATAACGGATTGTGTGAATACCGGCGAGGTATCGTCAATCAGGAATGTCGGAACCCAGTATATCGGCGGCATCCTTGGTTCGGTCAATAGTGCCTCAGGCTACAGTAACTATGGATTAGTGGACGGAAGCAAGAACTACGGAGCCGTATCCGCGACAAGGCAGACCAATACGATGGTCGGCGGCGTGTGCGGTTACGCCAAGCACACGGTCTCCAACTGTTCCAACTTCGGCAGCGTTACAGGCGGTTCGTGGAACGGAGCTGTGCTGGGCGACGGTAATTCCAGCGCCGTGGTTACTACCGGGATCAAAGTGGGTCTCGGGGTGAACGTGACGGGAGCGGCCAATGCCGGAACAAAATACAGCGGCGGAAAGAGCACGTATTCCTACGGTACAAGCAGTTCTGCGGAGAAGAAGTGGTTCAGCGGCTGGTCCGACGCGGCCATTACCGTCACTGTTGTGGACCAGGAAACCTATGAAGGGGGCGGCGGAGAGGAACCCGTCACGACGGGCGGCTACCTCTTCTTACATACGGGCAACGGCGACGGCTACTACTACCGTATGTTCTATGCCTTGTCCCATGACGGTCTCAGTTGGACCGAACTCAACAACGGCAATTCCCCGATGGCTTCCTACTATGGCTTCCCTTACGTGACCCAGGATGCAGAAGGTAACTTCTATCTGATAGGCGTAAGCAACAATACGCCCCGTCATCCGGTTATCTGGAAGTCCAGTGATATGGTGGCCTGGACGGTGTGTAAGAATATTCCGCGTTCCGTTATGGATTTGCCTACGGGCTACGAGAATGATACCAATTCTTTCGGCGCGATGAAAATCTTCTGCGATCCGGTGTCGGGACAGTTTATGATTACCTGGCATGCCTCTGAAACAGGTAAAACAGATGATGAAAAATGGACGTCGATGCGCACCTTCTATATCCTGACCAGCGACTTCGAGACCTTTACGCCGGCGCAGAAACTCTTTGCCTTCACGGGTTCCGATGCCAATATGGCTCAGATTGATGCGACCATCCATTATTACAACGGAAGATACTACGCCCTGATCAAGGACGAGCGTAACTCCAGCCTGTCCAGCACCTATTACAAGCGGCCCCGTATTGCCGTTTCCAACTCCCTGAACAGCGGTTATGCCAATCCCGGCGGGGCGCTGACGCCCAAGTACAGGGAAGGCATGACAATGGTCAAGTCCCCGGATAACAGCTATTGGTATCTGTACGTGGAAAATTATGGTTCGGATCCGAATGTCTATGAACTTTACCGTTCGACATCCCTGACCGCATCCGGCTGGACCAAAGTATCGGGCTTTACGCCTCCGACTACCCAGTCTATCTGCCGTCACGGATGCGTGATTCCGATTGATGCCACCGTTTACAGCAGGCTTGAGGCCGCATATGGAAATTGAAAATGATTGAGATGAAAAATGCAGTTTTATTTGATTATCTGTGTCCGCAGCTTCGTTTTATCAACCTTACTCCCGTAAGTTCGATGTTGACGACCAGCACAGTTTCAACTTTGGAAAAATTTGATGATGACGAGGAGTCTCTTTGGTAATGAAAACAAGTATTCCCGTTAAATACATCGCTCCCGGGATTGAAATCGTTCTTTCCACCATGTCTGACCCTATGCTGGCCAGCAGTAACTTAGAGGACACCAGTTCCGAAAGTTTTCAGGATGAAAAGGATTTTGAGCCCATTTGGTAACATCAAGAGCATATGAATATGAAGAACTATAGAATCATCCTTCTTGCGGCGCTTGTGGCTTTCCCGCTCGTGGCCGCCTGTAACAAAGAGAATGCGGAGTCCGGGATTATGCCCGACGATGAAGCGGGCCTCGTTAGCCTGACGCTGTCGGCCACCGGTGAGACGGAAGACGAGGCTGCTCCGAAGGTTACTTTTAACGATGCGAACAATGCCCGCTGGGAGAACAGCGACCATATCGCCGTGTTCGACGGTTCCGGGAAGCGGGACTTCTCCCTGAAGTCCGGGACCAACACCGGTGCCACCGCCCTTTTTGAGGGCACGGTTGCGTCAGGGTACTCCAATCTTTATACGGTGTATCCCTATGCTGCGGCGAGCAGCCTTTCCGGCTCCAATGTAACGGTGTCTGTTCCTTCCGAGCAGACGGTGAGCGCATCGAACAAGGTGGATCCCAGTGCTATCGTATCGGTGGGTAAGGTGAATACCTCAACCATGTCGGTAGAGTTCAAGCAGGTCTGCGGCCTGGTTTCGTTCGTGATAGCGACGGACAATATCTATAAGGTAATTATCGAGGGCACCAACATCGCCGGTACGGCGACGGTAGCTTCCGAAACCGGTGTATTGTCGAGCGTTTCCTCCGCTTCCGGCAAAATAACGGTAAGTTATTCCGGCGGCGGCAACTTCGCCCAGGGCAAATATTATGTTGCGGTGCTTCCGGGAACGACCGGCGAAGGGGATTTCTCTGTGGCTTTCGTACACGAGGACGGTCTTACTGAGCGCCAGGCTGTGTCTTCGGAAGTAACGATTGCCCGCAAGGGGCGCAAGGCTGCCGGGACCGTAACAAACGACAACCCGAAGGTGCGCCACATCTATAACAAGGCACAACTGGATGCCTGGGGCGAAGGAATGGCGGATGACGAACAGTATTTTACCGTGTATCTTGAGGCCGATATCAACTACGGCTCGGGTACCTGGAATCATACCAATACTCATTTTAACGGAAACTTTTTGGGGCAGAACCACAAGATTTATAACATCATTGTGGAGTCGACCACGAAGACCGGTTTTATCTATGAGTTGTGGGGAGATGTCTCCAATGTCGTTTTCGGTTCGTCCAACGGCACTTCCTATGATGGCGTATCCCGCATTACGCATAAGGGTAACGCCGGAGCAATTGAATATGTCGGCTTATTCGGTTCGATTCAGGCAAGTGGAACAGATGTGGTGAACGTAGTTAACTTCGCTCCTGTTTCCGTCCCAAGCGGTTCCTATAGTACACGGGCGTTCCTCGGTGGATTGGCCGGCTTTATTGCGAGTGGCAAAACGCCCACGCTTACTAACTGTAAAAACTACGGAGACATTACCAATAATTCCACTTATACAGAAAATGCCGCCCAAATCGGTGGTATCGTGGGGCAGTGTCTTGGAGCTCCTGTTGCCTCCGGTCTCAAGAATTATGGTAACCTGGCCATCAATACCGGGGCGTCTTATATCATCGGCGGCCTTTTCGGCAGCCTGGATTCCGGGGCGTCTCTTTCTAATTCCGAGAATCACGGCAACATCACGATTGCCAACAGCGGCTCTTCTCAACCCCACGTCGGCGGTTGTGTTGGGGTGGTTTACAATGCAACACTCTCCGGCTGTCATAATTATGGAGCAGTGACAACCAATAGGGCTTCGGTAACTTATTTCGGTGGTATTATCGGAAGGCTGATGAGCGGAACGGTATCCGTGAGTAACTGTACCAACCATACGGGAGCCGACCTTACCGTTGCTTCCACAGCCAGTTCCCGTGTCGTCCTGGGCGGCATCGTCGGGGCCTGCCTTAATGGCAAGGACAATGCGATGACCGTCACGATTCAAGATTGTAAGAACGAAGCGTCCGTCACCAACAATGGCGCTGCCTGCGAAATCGGTGGCATCGCGGGTATGCTTGACAGTGAATATGCCACTGATGCGCATACGTTGAGTGTACTTAATTGCGAAAATACGGGGACCGTTTCCAGTACGGCGGCAGACAATGCTTATTCCGCCCTGGGCCGCGAGCTCAGGATCGGCGGCATCATCGGCTCTTCCGATGCGGACTCCGGCCTTTGCAATTTGATTATCCGTTCCTGCATCAACCGGGGAACCGTGTCTGTAAACGGAGCCCTCACAGCCGGTAAATCCTTTAGGGTCGGCGGTATCGCAGGCCTGGCCTGGTACGATAGCCTGATTGACAATTGCAAGAACCGTGGTGACGTAACCTGTCCTTTCGCCGGGTCTTCTTCCGCGGGTAGCGCCGTCTTGAATATGGGTGGGATCCTCGGTTATATCGAATTCCGTACAGCCTCTCGTTATCAAAGGATTACCGATTGTGTCAATACTGGAAACGTGACCACGATCCGTAATGTCGGCAATCAGTATCTGGGCGGAATCCTTGGCGGCGGCGGCAACAAGGACGCCTATCCGCAAATCAGTGGCTGTAAGAATTATGGAAACGTCTCGACGGTTCGTACCGCCAACTCTCAGCTCGGCGGTATCGCCGGCTATACCTGCTTTGTATTGACCAACAACTCCAATTTCGGTAACGTGGGAGGCGGCCAGTACAATGGAGCGGTGTATGGCGATAACAACGCAGCGTCCAGCAGCTCCGGCTCCAAGGTAGGTAACGGAGTCGTAGTCAATGGCGTTTCGGCACCCGCAATAGGCTCATACTCTTTTGCCAGCGGCTCCCAGACCGGAAAAGACTGGTTCACGGGCTGGAACGGCAACGCAGCTATTACCGTCCAGGTTGTCGCACAGGAATCTGCACCTTCGTTCTAATAAGATTTTTATTGATAACCAAGTATACGATGAAGAACACACAAATTCCCGATTATTTCTGCCCTCAGGCCAGATTCATTAATCTTACCATCAAGGAACCCGTATTGACGACCAGTACGACGTCCACCCTGGAAAGTTTTAATGATGAAGAAGATCTCTGGTAGTTTATCAATCCACCCAAGAGCATATGAATATGAAGAACTATAGAACCATCCTTCTTGCGGCGCTTGTGGCACTTCCGCTCGCGGCCGCCTGTAACAAAGAGAATGCTGAGGCCGGGATCCTTGACGACGAAGCGGGACTCGTTTCCCTGACCCTGTCGGCAACCGGTGAGACGGAAGATGAGGCTGCTCCGAAGGTTACTTTTAACGATGCGAACAATGCCCGTTGGGAGAACAGCGACCATATCGCCGTGTTTGACGGTTCCGGGAAGCGGGACTTCTCCCTGAAGTCCGGGACCAATACCGGTACGACCGCCCGTTTTGAGGGGAATGTCGCGGCCGGGTACTCCAATCTTTATACGGTGTATCCTTATTCTGCCGCCGGTTCCCTTTCGGGCTCCAATGTCACGGTGACGGTCCCTTCCGTACAGACGGTGAGTGCGTCCAACCGTGTTGACCCTTCCGCCATCGTATCGGTGGGAAAGGTGAATACCTCAAATATGTCGGTGGACTTCAAGCAGGTCTGCGGCCTGGTTTCGTTTCAAATCGCAAGTAATGATATCTACAAGGTAATCATTGAGGGAACGAACCTTGCCGGCAATGCGACCATCGTCCCTACTAGCGGTGCCATCACGGGCTCCGTTTCTTCCGCTGCCAATAAAATCGAAATCGGCTTTGCTGGCGGCAGTAATTTTGCCACCGGCAAGTATTACGCTGCCGTTCTGCCCGGCACCACCGCTGAAGATGAATTCGCGGTATCTTTCGTGCATGCGGACGGACTTACCCATCGCAAGTCCGTATCCAGTGAAGTTACCATTGCCCGTAAGGGGCGCAAGGCTGCCGGGACCGTAACCGTTGAAAACCCCAAGATACGTCATATTTATAACAAAACCCAGTTGGATGCCTGGGGCGCCGCTATGGGCGACGGCGGGGGAGATGAGCAATACTGTACCGTTTATCTGGATGCAGATATTGACTATGGTTCCGCCACCTGGCCGTACACGGCAAATGATACGCACTTCAACGGCAATTTCAAGGGGCAGAATCACAAGATTTACAACATTCATATAACGTCCACGACGAATACCAGTTTCATTACCGGCCTGTACGGTCGCTTCGACGATGTCATATTCGGCTCTTCTAACGGTACCGGTTGGGACGGGGAATCGTATATCATGCATACCGGCAATTCAGGGGCGGTTGAATACGTCGGCCTGATTGGTGAACTGCGGGCAAACAATGTTACGTTTATGGACAACGTGATTAATTTTGCCCCGGTGTATGTTCCCAGTGGCTACAACACCCGTGCGTACATCGGAGGATTGGTCGGCCATATCCAAAGTGGCAAGACGGTTACGATGACGGACTGCAAGAATTACGCTTCCGTATCCAATTCCTCCTCCTGGACAGGTGACCCGACCCGTATGGGAGGTATATTGGGGCAGTGTGACGGTGCCCTTATCGGTTCAGGACTCGAAAACCACGGCGGCCTGACAGTCAATAACGCCAAGACAACTTTCATCGGCGGATTGTGCGGCGACCTTGGCTCAGGATCCCAACTTACAGGCTGTAAGAACTATGGCACCATCGTTTTCTCTGACAGTGGTACCAATGAGACCTATTTTGGTGGTTGTTGCGGTTCTGTCCGCGGTTCTATCATTTCAGACTGCCATAACTATGCGGCAATAAGCGCTGCCCGAAATGCCAAGCAGTGGTTCGGCGGCATCCTGGGCCTGTTCGAGTCAGGAAAGACAACGGTCACCGCCTGTACCAATCATAGCGGAGCGAATCTGGAGATATCCTCATCCGTTACCAGTAATCTTATCCGTATGATGGGAGGTATTGCCGGAGGGTGCAGTTATAATGGAAGCGGTCCTTTTGGCATTACTATTCAGGATTGCGTAAATGAGGCGAATATTACTAATAACGGCGGTGGAACGCACTTCGGCGGGATTGCCGGACAGTTTGACAATTATTATGCATCGGCTACGATTCAGATTCAGAATTGCGTGAATTACGGCGCGGTGGCAAGCAAGACGGCGGACAATACCATTAATATCGCCCAGGAACTCAGGGTCGGCGGCATATTGGGAATGACCGATCCTGAATCGTCCGGGGCTACACAAACCATTCAATCCTGTGTCAATCACGGTACCGTTTCGGTTTCCGGTGCCTTGAAGTCCGGTGCCTCGGTCCGTTTTGGAGGCATTCTGGGGCACGCTTATCAGGCTACGACCATTGACAAATGCAAGAACTTCGGCAACGTGGCGATAGACGCAGCGGGAAAGGATGCTGGATCGGCTGTCTTTTACTTCGGCGGTATCCTTGGATATATCAATGCCCGCACTTCTACAAGCTATCAGCGGATTACAGACTGTATAAATACAGGAGCGATTACCAGTATTCGTAATTATAGTAATCATTACCTGGGGGGCATTATCGGCAGTGGTACCAATGCCGACGCCTATCCGGTAATCAGCGGTTGTAAGAATTATGGCGCCATAACCGATGTAAAGAATTCCAACACCATACTTGGCGGCGTTTGCGGCTACACCTGCTTCACCTTGACTAACAATTACAATTTCGGTAACGTGAGCGGTGGTGAGTATAATGGCGCCGTCTATGGAGACAACAATAATAAATCCACCAATTCAGGAACGAAAGTGGGTAACGGCGTAGTCGTCAATGGAGTTGCGGCACCCGCAATAGGCTCATACTCTTTTGCCAGCGGCTCCCAGACCGGAAAAGACTGGTTCACGGGCTGGAACGGCAATTCAGCCATGACCGTTCAGGTGATAGGTCAGGAATCTTACTCCGGAAGTACGGACCCGGAAGAAACCGGCACGGGCGGATACCTCTTTGCCCATACCGGCAACGGCGATGGAAAGTATTATCGTTTGTACTACGCCATTTCCCACGACGGTCTCAGCTGGACCGTGCTGAACGGCGGGGCTTCACCTATGCCTACGTATTATGGTTTCCCTTACATTACCCAGGATGACAACGGCATTTTCTGGCTCATTGGTGTAAGCAATTCCACTCCGCGCAATCCTGTTGTCTGGTGTTCTACTGATTGTGTTACCTGGACCGTTGCCAAGAGCATCCCTGCATCTGTATTCAATCTTCCGTCCGGCTATGTGAACGACACCAATTCTTACGGTGCCATAAAGATTTTCCATGATCCGGTATCCAAGCAGTTCGTGCTCACGTGGCATGCCGGAGAGAAGGATAAGAGCGATGACGATTACTGGGAATCTATGTGCACGTTCTATGTGCTCACAAGCGACTTTGAGACCTTTACCACGGCGCAAAAACTCTTCCCGGCCGGTACCCCCGGTCATATAGATGTCAGTCTACACTATTATGGTGGTCGGTACTATGCACTGTATAAGCATGAGCTCACCTATGACAGTGACAAGAGCTATTACAAGAGGCCCAGGATGCGCTCTTCATCCTCGCTCACAGGGAGTTACAGTCTTGTTACGAGCAGCAACTACCTTACCCCGAGGCACAGGGAAGGACCTACGATGGTCAAATCACCGGACAATAGCAAATGGTATCTGTACGTAGAGAACTATCACGAGGATGCTCACGTTTATGAGTTGTATTCTTCTACTTCCCTTACAGTATCCGGTCCTTGGACACAGAACAATTCCTTTACACCGCCGGCCAATGCAAACGGCTGTCGCCACGGCTGCGTCATCCCCATCGATGCCAAGACCTACCGCAGACTTGAAAACAGCTATTAGCAGGGGTAGAATTTAAATAATCAACTCTTCAGCCCGGCCTTCCCGCCGGGCTGAATTGTTTATGGCAGGTAGGGTACTTACATTTTTTTTCGTGGTTCAGATATGAACCACTGTCTTTTTATCCAACTGGTTTTGGCGGTGCTGCCGGTGTTTGGCGGCCCTGCCGTGACGAATCTCAAGACCGAACACCTTGTCAATCCCCTGGGTATGGACAACCCGCAGCCGCGCTTTTCCTGGCAAGTGGAAGACGGCCGGGAAGGGGCCGCGCAGACGGCCTATCGGCTCATGGTGGCGGCAGATACCCTGGAGTTCGACAGCCATCCGCTCTGGGATTCCGGGCGGATTGCCTCGGATGCGGTCTTGGCAACCTATGCCGGCCCTGAACTTAAACCTTTCACGCGCTATTGGTGGAAGCTAAGTTGCGAAGACAAGGACGGCACAATCGTCCAGTCTCCGGCCGCCTTCTTTGAGACTGGACTGATGAGCCCTTATAACTGGCGGGGCAGTTGGATTTCTGATAAACAGGGGACGGATTTCAAGCCGGCGCCGCGCTTTCGCGAAGAATTCAAGGCACGCGGCGGCATCGTCCAGGCGCGCGCCTATATCGCGGTGGCTGGTCTTTATGCCCTGTATATCAATGGTAAGAAGGTGGGGGACCGGGTGCTCGAACCCGCCTTTACCCGCTACGACCGCAGGGTCCTGTACAGTACTTACGATGTGACGGCAATGCTGCGCGAAGGAGCCAACGCCGTGGGCGTGGAACTGGGTAACGGCTGGTTCAATCATCAGCCGGTCACCACCTGGCACTTCGACACGGCCCCCTGGCGGGCGCGTCCCGCTTTCTGCCTGGATCTGCGCATCCGCTATGCCGACGGTACGGAAGAAGTGGTGACCAGTGGAATGGGCTGGAAAACTTCCTCCGAAGGTCCGCTCATCTATAACAATATTTACACGGGTGAGCATTACGATGCCCGCCGTGAGCAGCAGGGCTGGGCCGAGCCGGGCTTCAATGAGAAGGATTGGGAAGGCGTCAAACTGCGCAGTTGTCCTGCGGCGCAGATCAGCGCGCAGCAGATGGTGCCCATCCGCGAAAGCGGGGAAATCGAAGCGGTCAAAATTACCAAACTCAACAACAACCGCTACATCTACGATTTTGGTGAGAACATGGCCGGCAACGTGCATCTGCGCATCAAGGGACCGAGAGGAACGGATATCGAGTTGACTTATGCCGAAAGGCTCAATTCCGCCGGCCGGGCCGATCAGGACAATATCAACTACTATTATTTCGGCGACCGCAATGCCGAGCCGCTGCAGACGGATCTCGTGACGCTGAGCGGCGGAGAGGACTATTTCGCTCCGCAATACAGTTATAAGGGCTTCCGTTATGTGGAGGTGAATGCCTCTTCTTCACTTAAATGGGGGAAAGAGCAACTCAAGGCCGTGCGTGTGCATAGCGATGTGCCCGGGGCGGGCAATCTCGAAAGCGCGGACCCCCTCGTGGAGGAGTTGTGCCAGGCCACCTGCAGGACCTATCTTTCCAACCTTCCCGGTTATCCTACGGACTGTCCGCAGCGGGAGAAGAACGGCTGGACGGCCGATGCGCATATCGCCGTCGAATCCGGACTGTATAACTACGACGCCTTTAGCGTTTACGAAAAGTGGCTTGCCGACCATCGGGACGAGCAGCAGCCCAACGGTGCGCTGCCGGACATCATCCCCACCTGCGGCTGGGGCTACTGGAACCCCGCCGCCAACGGCAACGGACTGGACTGGACCAGCACCATCGCGCTGATTCCCTGGGAACTGTACCTGTTCTACGGCGATGCAAAGCCGCTGCTGGACAATTACGACAATATCCGCCGCTATGTTGACTATGCGCTCACATTTACCAAGGACGGCTTGACTTCCTGGGGCCGCGGCGACTGGGTACCGGTGACGACGCGTTCCAACAAGACGCTCATCTGTTCCTGTTTCCTGTACAAAGACCTGGACATCCTTTGCCGGGCCGCCCGTCTGTTCGGATATGAGGCGGATGCGCAGAAATACGGCGCCATCGCCGAGCAGGTCCGTAGCGCCGTAAATAAGAAATTCCTCAATGCGTCGACGGGCGTCTATGCCGGAGGGATGCAGACCGACCAGAGCCTGCCGCTCGCTTTCGGGTTGGTGCCCGAGGAAAGCCGGTCTGCGGTGCTTCAGGCATTGGTGAAGCGCGTGGAGGAAGACGGCTTTCACGTGAATGCCGGCGTACACGGTGCAAAGTTCGCCCTGAGGGTGTTGAGCGAAGCTGGTTATGGGGAGATTGCCTACCGTATGGCAACAGCAAAGGATTTCCCTTCCTGGGGCTGGTGGCTTGAGAACGAAAAGACTACGCTGATTGAAAACTGGCGTCTGGACGTTACCCGGGACAATTCCGACAATCACGTCATATTCGGGGACATCGCGGCCTGGTTCTACAAGAGCCTCGGCGGCATCAATCCGGACCCGGAAGATCCCGGATTCCGGCACATTATCCTGCGTCCCTGCTTCCCCGCAGGACTCGACCATTTTTCCTGCTCTTATGATTCACCGAGGGGGAAGATTTCTGTGTCCTGGCAGCGCAAAAAGCGCAAACTGAGCCTTTCCGTCACGATTCCCTGCAGCGCATCGGCTACCTTCCATTATCCCGACGGCCGGACCGAAGAACTTGTCTCCGGCACGCATACCCTGAAAATCTAGGCGTCAGAAAGCCAGGTCGGCATACACCGGATAGTGGTCAGAAATGTACGGCTTGCCGGCGTAGGATGAAGTGACCACCTTGAAACGGCGACTGAACTTGAAGCCGGTGTAGTAGATATAATCTATCTTCTCAAGATGGTCCATATCAAACTCTCCAAACCCGTTGAATGACCCCTTGGGATCAGCATCCCTGGACTTGAAGCGGGCGCTTTGCATCATCGAATTGATGTCTTTCAGGCATTCGTCGTCAGGGAAGACGTTAAAGTCGCCGACAAGCACCATCGGATAGCCCTCGGGGTTCATCGCCTGAATCCGCTTATATACCAATGCGAGGCCGTTTCTGCGGGCATTCTCGCCTTTATGGTCCAGATGTGTGTCCACAAAGTAGAACCGACGGCCCGTAGCCTTTTGCTCCAGCAGCGTCCAGGTGGCGGTGCGCCGGCAGGCGGCGTCCCAGCCGTAACTGGGCACGTCCGGCGTCTCGGACAGCCAGTAGGTCCCCCAGTCAAGGAGCGTCAGTCGCTTGCTGTCGTAAAAAACGCACATCTGCTCGCCTTTCTGCACGCCATCGTCACGCCCCACGCCCACCTTCTTGTAATCCGGGCACTGCTCCAGCACATAATCCACCTGATCCTGGAAGGCTTCCTGCACCCCGAAGACATCCGGACGCAGGTCCTCAATCATTGCGGGGGTAGCCTCTTTGCGGTACTGCCAGGAATTATCCCCGTCCTTCGCGCGGGAATAACGGATATTGTAGGACATCACTCTCAGGATACTGCCGTCCAGACGCTCAACATCCCAATCGTCGCTTCGGAACGGCCCGGCGGGAATGCCCCAGCAGTTGTATAGATTGCCCTCAGACCAGTTCCGGAAGCAATAGCGCACCGCCATCGGCTCGGGCACTTCCGGGCTGCTTACGCTGATGAGCCTGACCTCTTTCAAGCGTGCCTTCGCGGGATAAAAGACCCCGTCGCTGCCGGCCAGTTCAAAGCCTGTGATATCGGCGCCCCAGGGGGCCAGGCCCTGGCCGTCCACCTTCATCGTCACCAGGGCTTTCCCGCTTTCGAATTTCACACTCTCATAGGAAGGAGCTACCGGATTAATGCCTTTGAAGCCGTAATCGTACATCAGGGCGTGGTAAGCCAGCCTGTCGCCCACTTCCTTTTTCCTGCGGGGATGGATGGAGCCGCGCTCGCCCAAATCCATCGTGGTGACCATCCCGCTGTGGGGAATCACTTCCAGCGACTTTTGCTGCGCCTCGCATAAATAGCCCGTAGTAAAATCGTATTCCCCTTCCGAGCGGTAGGGGGCTATCTGCACGTAATAAAAAGGAGCATCGGGATTCTCGAACAGCCGCCGCATCATTGCCACATATTCTTTCTGAAGCCGCACATACTGCTCAGGGCGATAACGGTTGGACTCTCCCTGATACCACAGCATTCCCTTGAATGTAAAGGGCACGAGCGGTGCAATCTGTCCGTTGAAAAGGGTACAGGGCGTCTGGTGTTTCTTCTTCGGAAGGTCAGTCCCGTCCAGGAACGCCAGGTCGAATTCTCCCGGGAAAAGATTGCTGATGGTTTCCCTGTCCATCCAGGTTTCGATGGTGGAAGCACCCCATTCGGAAATCAGCAGCCCCACGGGAATCCCCAGCATTTCCTGTACCTTGAGGGCGAACCAATAGGCCGTCGCGCTGGTGGCGGCAACGGCGTCCGGCGTATTCTCCTGCCACGAGCCTTCGCACTGCGTCACCGGCGTAAGGGAGGCTTTACGCTTTACCCTGCACATACGTATCGGCCGGTCCGGCCTGGCGGCAAGGATCGCCTCGCCCGCGCCTTCCACCGGCTGGTTCCGGAAGCCCCGCATAGGCATTTCCATATTGGACTGGCCTGAGCAGAACCACACTTCCCCTACGAGCACGTTCCTAAGTATGAGTTTTTCCCCATCGGAGATCAGTAGTTCATACGGACCGCCTGCTGCAGGGGTCTGGATCCGGGCAGACCATTTGCCGTCCCCGTCCGGAACGGCGACCGTCGTACGGGAGGTCCAGGAGGGACGGATGGTCACCTTCTTCCCCGAATCGGTCCAGCCCCAGATGGCCGCCGCAGTGTTCTGCTGGAACACCATATTGTCGCTGAAAATCGAAGGGAGCGTAACTTTCGCAAAAGCGTTGACGCTGACAAGGCCCGCCAGAAGGGCCAAAAGAATAGAACTACGGAATTTCATTGTATTTCCCACCATTTACCCTGCATCTTACGTTCGGTGATTCCCGGGCTGAGCCGGTACAGCGCGCAGCCGTGGGCCGGCAGTTTCACCTCCCAGCGCTGTTTGTCCTGTACCTTGCCCACCTCTTGCTGACGCCAGAGGTCGCGAAGCGTCTGCACACCCAGGAAACCCAGGTCGCGGGGAACGAAACTGACGGTATTTTCTTCATTTTTCAGGTTGAAAAGAGCCACCGCCACGCTGCCGTCTTCCAGTCGCTTGACATAGACGCTCTGACCTTTGCTGGGGCCGAAGACATTGCGTGTACCCATCATTCCCAGCGCATCCTGATTCACTTCCAGCACTTCGGGATTGCAAAGGAGACTGAGGGTAAATTCGTCGATGGCGTCCAGGTCGCAGCCAATCAGCATCGGGGAAGCGAGCATCGCCCAAAGGGTTACGTGAGAATACTGCTCCCAGGGGGTCAGCCGCGTCCAGTGTGCGGTTGAACCTTCCCAGCCGCCCACCTGCCCGAGCACCATCATGTCGGCATCCGGCCAGTGTCCCGGTCCGGCATAGCCGGGCCAGGCGGATTCCCGGTCAAAGGCGATGTTGGAGACGCTGGCCCAGGTGTCCTGGATATCTCCGGCCGTCCGCCAGCAATGGGCATACTTGATCATATCCGGTGCAAGGGAGATGCGGGTAGCATTCGAGATGCTGTACACGATATCGCGGCCCGTAGCGTCCAGGGCCTCGCGCATATCGCGCAGCCACCAGACATCGTTGAGGAACCAGTCGTACTTCAGGTAATCCACTCCCCAGTCCGCCCACTGGCGGGCATCGGCACGGGCAAAAGAATACTTGCCGAAACTCATCAATTCGCCCTTGTCGTATTTTTGGGTGTCCAGTTTGTAATTTTCATCCACGCTTCCTTCCTGCACCCACCAGTAAGTTCCTTCCGGGTTGTCGCAGGAAGAGCCTATATGTGCCGCATAGGTAGCGATCCAGGGACCGGAATAGATACCGAACTTGAAGCCCCTCGCGTGCAGGGAATCGCCCAGCGCCTTCATATCCGGGAACTTTTTGTTCGGCTGGATTGCATTGTATTTCCCTCCGCGGATGCCCTGCCAGCCGTCATCGATGTTCACATAGTTCCAGCCATAGTCCGCAAGGCCCTTTTCTTCCAGCGCCCGCGCCGCCTGCAGGATATTTTCCGCGCTTACGCGGTCGCCCCAGCAATTCCAGGAATTCCAGCCCATCGGCGGCGTCAGGGCGATGCGGTCGCCGATTTCGATGCGCAGCACGCGGGAATCGCTGCCCAGCGCATTGCTTACGCCGATCTGTACGCTGTAACTGCCTTTTTTCCGTACTTTACCGCTGATGATGCCTTTCTGCGCGTCGAGTTTCAAGCCGCGCGGAAGCCCTTTGGCGCTGAACTGCAGCGGCCTTGCGCCGGACACGGGAATCCGGTAGAGGAAATCCGCGCCGGGACGGGCACCGTACACCTTGGGGCCGTTGATCCGGGGCGTTTCAGCAGCCTTTGGGGTAATGATGTATTCGCTGTAGTCCGGAGCGCTCTGCGCCGGGGCAAAAAAACAAAGAAAAAGTAGGGTTAAGCAGGGAAAAAGTCGTTTCATATATGGATAACGCAGGAAACGGGCGCAACCCTACTGTTGCACAGGTCGTTTCTTATCGCTATTTTTGCTCTACTATGAAAAAGACGCTTTCCCTCTTTCTGTTGGCTTTCCTTGGCCTGAGCGCCTGCGCCCGTCCACTGGGCCGCTGGGTAGACCCTTTCATCGGCACCGACTATACCGGGCATACGGCACCTTCCGCCGCCTTCCCGCTGGGTATGGTGCAGCCGGGGCCCCAGAGCGGCAATTACCTCTGGAAATATTGCAGCGGCTACAATTGGTCCGATTCGCTGCTTGTCGGGTTCACCCAGAACCGCTTGAGCGGAACGGGCTGCCCTTCGCTGTGCAACGTGCTCGTGATGCCGTTCTCCGATGCCCACGGCCCGGAGTTCGCCAGTCGCAAGGAGGACGAGCAGGCCTCTCCCGGCTACTATTCCGTAAGCCTGCCCGACAATGGAACGAGCGTGGAGATTACCTGCTCCGAGCGCGTCGCCTGTTACCAGTTCGATTTTTCAGGGAAAGAGCGTCATCTGTTCGTCAATCCGCAGTACATCCAGCTGCGGAGCAACGACCCGAAGGCCACGCTCGCTCGCGGAATCAAGGCCTGGGAGGGCAGTACGCCCGACAACAAGACACTGCGCGGGCACATCCTCGCCAACTCCTGGGTACAATACGACCTCTGGTACGAGATTTCCTTTGAAGAGCCGTTTACGGCCTGCGAGACGCTGAGCCTGCATCCGGACTACAAGGCTCCGGCCTATGTGCTCGATTTCGGAAGCGGCCGGAAACCTTTGAAAGCCAAAATCGCCCTTTCCTATACCAGCGGTGAAGGTGCCGTACGCAATCTTCAGGAAGTGAAAGGCTGGAACTTCGGCAAGGTGCGCAAGGCGGCGGAGCGCAAGTGGGAGGAAATTTTCCAACTCCTTCCCGTGGAGGCGCCGGACAGCCTTATGACGGCCTTCTACACCTCACTCTACCATATGTACTTCCAGCCCAACATCATCTCCGACCTCGGGGATCCCGCCCGCTATTCCACCTTTTCTCAATGGGACACCTTCCGGGCGGCAGACCTGCTGCGGACGCTGCTTACACCGAGTCTGGAAGCCGATATCGTGAACAGCATGCTGCGCGAAGCGGAGGAGCGCGGGCACCTGCCCGTATGGGACCTGTGCGGCAAAGACAATTACTGTATGATTGCCAACCACGCCGTACCCACCGTCGTGGATGCCTGCCTGAGGGAGCGTCCCGGGGTGGATCCGGAGCGCGCCTGGAAAGCCGTCAAGGCTTCGCTCACGACCCCGCACGAGAAATCCGACTGGGCCGTCTATGACAAGTACGGATACTATCCCTTTGACCTCATCAAGGACGAATCCGTCTCCCGTACCTTGGAGTTCTGCTACGACGACTGGTGCGCCGCACAATTGGCCAAAAAGCTCGGGAAAGACGGGGTTGCGGCATTTTTCGAGGCCCGGAGCCGCAACTATCGCAAGCTCTTCGACCCCTCCACGGGCTTCTTCCGGGGAAAGGATTCTAAGGGCAACTGGCGGGAACCCTTCGAGCCTGTACGCTGCACCCACGCAGGCAAGACGGGTGGCGACTATACCGAGGGCAGTGCCTGGCACTACCTCTGGCATGTACTGCAGGATCCGGAAGACCTCATCGCCCTGCTGGGCGGTCCTGAGAAATTCGTTCAGAAACTCGATACCCTTTTTGAGGTGACGCCGCCGGCCGCCCTTACCGGCTATACCCAGGACGTTACCGGTCTCATCGGCCAGTACTCCCACGGCAACGAGCCCTGCCACCACGTCATCTACCTTTATACGCTGGCGGGTCGGCAGGACAAGGCGGCTGAAAAGATCCGCCAGGTGTTCCGGCAGTTCTACAAGTGTGAGCCGGGCGGTCTCTGCGGCAATGACGACTGCGGACAGATGAGCGCCTGGTACATTTTCTCGGCACTTGGATCCTATCCGGTCAACCCGGTCGGCGGACAATTCGTTCCCGGTGAGGCCCAGGTCCGCCCCTTACGTAAATTGCCCTGGTAATGAAAAAAGCGCTTGTATCGGTGGCCCTGCTGGCGGCAGCCTTGTCGCTCCCGGCCCAAACCCGCCTGCTTTGCGGAGAAGACTTTTCCGTCGCTTTTACTGACGGCATCGATACGCTCCGGACCCCCGCGGAGGGGCTCTGGTCCGTTGCCACAGGATGGAAAGATGACTGGCCGGACGCCTGGATGCACGCCAGACCTGAATCGGTGGAAACTTCGGGCAAATGGACCATCCTCCGCGGAACGCTCAATCTTCCCCAAGGAAAGATGCTGCTGAGCGATGCATACACAACGGAGGCCGACGGACGGGTCCACTGCGTCCGGCGCTATGAATGGAAGGGGCCGGAGACCCTGCGGCAGGCTACCCTCTCCGTCCGGCTGCAAAAGCCGGGCAACGGGCTCTCCCTGTTCGCTCCGGGAATCGTCTATTACGGAAATGGGAACGGCGCCGCAGTCAATCCCGCGGCCGTTCCGGTCTGGACCGGTGCAGCGGGTGAATTCGCGATTTTTGAAGACCACCGCTACCCTATGCCCTTCGTAATGCTGGAAGATGCAGCCGCCCTGCGGGCCCTGGCGGTCTATACTCTCCCTTCGCCCGTGCGCGGCGCGGTACTCTCCGACCAATGGTGGTCGCTTGGCGCTGAGGCGCACGATGGCGTAACGGAAATCGTCCTCTACAGCGGCCCTATCGGCTACAACGGAGCCCACAGCGTAGCCAAAGCCCGCCAGAAAAAGACGATGCGCTATGCCGATACCTGGATCGACCTGGAGCCGAAGCGCATCATCGAAAAGGAATTCTACATCGACCTCTACGGCATCTCCCGCAAGGGGACAGGCTTCCAGCGGCCGCTCTATGCCTCGCTGGACCAGTACAAGCCCTATGACGCGGAGCGTTTTCCCCGTTTTGAGGAGATTGTAGAGGGGAAGGCAAGGCTTGCCGCCTCCCGCTGGCTGGAATACGAGACGGCCTGCGGATTCGATATGTACGACCCGCGCACTCCGCGCAAGCACATCGTGATGGGTTGGTGCGGACAGGCCGATTCCCCGGGTTACTCCCTGCAGGTGCTGGAACCGCTCCTTACCGCCGGTGCAGGCCCCTGGACAGCCGGATTGCTCCGCGAAAGGGTGCAGCGCAGCCTGGATTTCCTTAGCGGCTGCGCCTGGCGCGACGATGCGCTGTTCTGTGTCCGTTACAAGTGCGACACCAGCGCGTGGGATGAGGGTGACCCGGTCTCCTGCGGACAGGCTATGTACAATTTTGCCAAGGCGATCGAGTTTGCGCGCAAGCATCCGGGTAACTATGACACGGCCAAATGGGATGCCTTCTTGCGCGAAGCCTGCGACCGCACGTCCGACCGCATCCTTTCCTGCCGATGGGATCCGCGCTCTACCGCCGAGGCGTTCTATATCGCCCCGCTGGCCATCGCGTCAAAACTGTACGGCAAGAGCCGCTACCGCAAGGCCGCGGAAAAAGCCGCGACGCTCTTCGCTGACCGCCATCTGGAAATGGACGGCGGCTACTGGGGCGGCACGCTCGATGCCAGCTGTGAAGACAAGGAAGGGGCCTGGGCGGCGTTCCAGGGCTTTCTGGAATGCTATGAGCGCTTCGGGAACAAGCAGTATCTGGCCTGGGCGAAGCACGCGATGGACGTCTGCCTCAGTTACGTCGTGGTATGGGATATTCCTCTGCCGGCAGGGCGACTTGCCGACCGTGGCTTCAAATCGACCGGCTGGACGGTAGTCTCGCCGCAGAACCAGCATCTGGATGTCTACGGGGTGCTCTTTGCCCCGGAAGTATGCCGGATGGGACGGCTGCTCGGCGACGAGCGCCTGGTGAAGCTCTCCAAGGTGATGTTCCGCACCTGCTACCAGCTTACCGATGCCTGGGGCAGCCAGGGCGAGCAGATACAGCACACCAACTTCGCCCAGCACGGAGATATGTCCAACGTGTATAAACTGCGGGGCGGCTACTCCGAGTCCTGGACGGTCTTCTGGGTCACCGCTCATTTCCTCAACGCCGCCGCCCGCTTCCTCGAAGCGGGAGAGGCATTATAATCCCATAGCAATCCCTGATTTGAGAGTGTTTATATTGCAAATGTAATATTTCAATATTACCTTTGTAAAAATACTACACCGTGAATCAAATATATTTTGAAGCGAAGGGAGAAGCGTTATTGGCGCGGATCGGGATGAGCAAAAGTGAGTTTGCTCGAAGAATGGGTATCCGAAAACAGAATGTGAAAGCACTATTCAAAACAAAAAACCTGGATACCCTCCAAAAAGCTTCTGAGGTGCTTGGGGTACCACTTATTTTGCTTATTGGTTACATAGAAGAACCAGATTTAAGCGAAATCTCCATTGCTTGCGATGAAAGATATAATAAAAAAGAGGATGCCATTTCCGAAAATGACATCCCGACTGGAGATACGGTGGAGGATAGAAGACGTCGGCAGCAAATCATAATGTCTTTTTATCATTATTGGAAACAATGCAACCCAGAATCCAAGAAGTATAATTTTAGCCTTAAAGACGACATTAACATAAAATTTATCTCTATAAAAGAAACGGCAGGCCACGCCTCCCTGACTTATTTATCCACTCTTGCCGTTCTTCAATTAGATGCAATCTTGACAAATGCCGTTTTTATTGAGAAGTTGCCTGCCAATCATAAAAAGAATAACCAACGAGGATTTGAAAGTATGATAAGGATGTCTTACCGTTGCCCTGGGATTGGTTTGGTTAAAATGCTAGTTGGCGTTAAGCACAGTGATAAGACAAAGGTTCAATATTGCATTACAGCCATAGACGCAGGCGCAATAAAACAGGAGGCCAAATGACCTCCTGTTAAATTCGCCCCAAGACCACGCAAACGGAATTACTTCAAAAAGCGAGGATTAAGCCGGCGGGGACTTTCGCACTATCCCTTGTCCATCCGTTTTACGATTTATCGTCTCGCCGCAAAGGTAAAGACTTTTTTCTGTTTTCCCAAAATAGAATAAAGCAGTTTATTCGGGGACTATGGCGCCATTAGCCCGCAGGACAGAGCAGAGTTGGTCGTATGAAACTTGTCCGGGAGAGCAGTTGTTAGATACGGCCAAGGCGGCAGCGGCACCGGCAGCTTGCCCCATTGCCATGGAACTTGCCTGTACCCTGAGGGCGGAGTTTGCCAGCCTGTCGCTTGATATGCACCTTCCGGCTGCGATGATATTCCGACTGCCCTTGGGAATGAGAGCCCGAAGGGGGACAGTAGGCACAACTCCCTTTTCAAGCTGACGTGGCTTCACCCCTGATTCAGTATGCAGGTCGATAGGGTAGAAAGAATAGCACACGGCGTCACTAAACTTGCGGCCGGATATGTAATCATCGTAATTAACGGTCTCTTCCCCCACTATGCGCCAACTTTCCCGGACGGCCACTTCGCTTTGAGCCGTCTTGATCGTGATGTTTTCCAGTCCGGGGAAAGTCTTGAGCACCTTCAAAAGCCTTAGCAGCCCTTGACGGCCGGCGATGTTTGCCTCCGTATGAGTTTCTGAAGTGGAAGAATCTGCACCCCTGACATGAGAGACGGAAAGTCCTTCGCCGATATTGAGCAAAGAGCGGAGGGAAAGATAGCAATTGTCAACGGAAATCAGAGAATCAGCGCGGGCTTTGCGGAAAAGGCTGTCAAGCAGGGGCATATCCAACTGATCTGCATCGTATCCTTCTAACTGAAAGATAAGACTTCCGGGCTGTGTATCCTCACCTCGTACCCTTTCATATCCGGCCAGTGCGACGGCGGAAGCATTGCCTGTAGCATCGATGATTTGCTTGCACAGCACCGTCACTTCAGTCCCCTTGCCAATGAGAGTGACCTTCCATCCGGAAGCACGTTTCACAATCCTCGAGAGGAACTCATAATATCGCAGATGCACACCGGCTTGCAGGCATTTATCTTCGGCAAGGGCAGCATACAACGGTGCATTTATTCTTATCTGATGTCGTGAATGTGCTTTCCCGTATGGTTTGTTGAAGTCCGGCAAAGTGCCTCCATCCATAGACAGCGTTTCGCACACCAGATCCCAGCCGATTCCGGCGATGATCTGACTCCCGTGAGCATAAAAAAGCCCGGGAAAACTCACGCCTCCAGTAGTCATCGTTCCGCCGAGCTGTCCTCCGGCTTCGACCAGAGTTACGTCGCAACCAAGTCTGGCAGCCTGAACGGCAGCAGGCACTCCGGCAGTTCCGCCACCAACAACCAGAATATCTGTACGAATTATGCCTGCACTGCCCCGGCAGGGAACAATGGCTAAGAATAATAATAGTGTAACAGCAAATAATTGCTGTGAATACTTCATGTTTCAGACGCTTATTTCAGGCTCTTGATCAGGAAAAGACCTTCCTGGGCCTGGATGATGAAGCGGCCCTTCCAGCGGCTGATGTCTTCCAGTTCACTGGCGGTGCAGCGGGTCAGGTCCACGACCTCCATGCTTTTGTTCACCAGATCCCAGACGTAAAGGATGGACGGGGTCTCGTATTTGCCCACGCCGGTAGGCATATAGAGTTTGTCCTTATAGACGTAGAGTCCTTGGCCGACAGGATTGAAACGGAAGTCCGACACTTCCTCGATGAGGTAATTCTCCAGGGCATCCTCCGGTTTCAGGATCACGAAACTTCCTTCCGACAGGCTGGGCAGGCGGAACTTGATCACGCGGTGCCGGTTGGACGGATCGCTGTTGTTCACCGTGTTGCCATAGCCGTAGAGCAGGCGGTTCGGCAGGTCGATGACCCACTGCAGGGCATAGCCGAAATCCTTGTTCTTATCGTCGTACAGGATCGTCTGCACGAGTGAAGAAGACTGCATGTCCGGCGCGATGCGCTCCACGAAAAGCAGGTCCTTCATTCCGTTGTAGGGTTTCTTGTGGCACTGGCTGATATAGGCCAGGGGGAAGGGGTCCTTGCGGTCGAATTTCTCACAGCCGAAAGTCAGCACATTGGAGTGGTTGACCTCATCGTAAGAGGCCAGATGGAACTGCGAGATTTTGCTGTGCTTCTTGCCCGAAAGTTTGTAAATCGTGGCAATGCCCTTGTCCTGAAGACTCACGAGATAATTCCCGTACACATCCATCCCCTGGTAGGAATGGCCCTTCTGCTTGTGGTTCTCTCCCTCCAACTGTCCGAGATACTCGGCTTTCTGGGCGTGCAGCCCGGGAGCGGCGCAGAGCAGCGTCATGGCCGCCAGTAAAAATGCATTCAGTCTTTTCATACTATAAACATTACGAATAAGCTTTGCTTAACCCCACATATCAGATATCCACACTGAATACGGCGCCGACGTACCAGGGTTTCTGGCCTTTCATCAAGTCGTCGCCCATCAGGGACCCGAAGTTCCAGTAGGCGCCGACGCCGATGTGGGTATCGTAGGGCAGCCAGAGCAGGTTGCCGAGCCTGAGGCTGAGGGTGCCGCCGAGGCTGCCCAGGTTGCCGGAGCTCTTTTTCCCCTGATACCAGGAGAAATCCGTCTGCAGGTAGGCTTCCAGGTTCTTGAGGTAGGCGACCGGCCCCAGGGCCCAGTCGATCGGAGCAAAGGGGAAGGCGTAATCGAAGGAGGCTTTGCCCTGGCGGCCGAAACCGGCCAGATTCGAATTGATACCGGGCAGACCGCGAGGGGAGGTATTGGCATAGGCTTCGGCATATTCTCCCTCTCCCGTCAGCACTTGCGTGAGGACGGAAAGACGGATGCCGTGCGTGGGCATGAAGCCCGGCAGGTAGCCGTACAACTGCACATAGGCGTTGGAACGGAAATATTGCGTCAGGAAGGGCCGTACGGCGTAGCCGACGCTCAGGCCCGCTCCCCAGCGGGGATAGATGCAGGCCTCCGGCGTACCGCTCATGACATAGGCGCGGAACCCTGCCGTGAGCTTGCTCATCACCCGTCCCTCGAAAGTATCGTTCAGGATGCCGACGGACAGTTGCGGAACCGCACCATAGTTGAAGCCGAAGGCACTGCGGCGCATCGGGACATAGGTGGTGAGGCTGCTGCTGAACAGGGGAAGATGCCGGTCCCGGCGCTCTATGACGCGCTCTCCTGTTTCATCCGTGACGAGGGAATAGGCATAGGCGTGCCGGTCGCCCAGGTCCGCCCGGAACTCAAAGACGGGGTAGAGGCCGGTATAGGTCAGTTTCAGGTGTCCAGAATGCCACCACGCCCCGTTGACCGGATTTGCGTGGTAGCCGACCATTGCCGTGAAGGTGCTGAGGCTGTTCTGGAAAAAGGCGGTGGCGCCGAGTCCCGCACTGGAGGCGATGCTTTCGAAACTCAGGCTTTCGACGGCATCGGAATCGACATAGAGCGGAAGCCAGGAATGCAGGCGGAAAAGATGGGGGAAGCGGCGGTAGGGCTTCGATTCGGCCGGGAGGGTCAGCGCCAGGGTATCGGCGATGGGAATGGGTTCCCCGGCGGAGAGTTTATCGGCCATCGCGTAGCGGTGCGGCTTGCTGAAATCGGCTTCCTGCGCAGGAACTGCCTGAAGGGTTTTGTGCACCAGGCGGCCGCGGGTGGAGGGAATGCTGCAATAGAGCGTATCGCCGAGGAAGCAGAATTCGGAAGCGCCGTTGCGCGTGGAACTGAGCCGGAGCGTGCGTCCGCTGCCCGGTTCGAGCGAATAGAGCTCGTTGACGCCGCCGAGGTCCGCGCAGAACAGGATGCAGTCGCCGTCGGCGGAAAGTTGCTTGATTTTCACCGGAGAAGGCGGAAGCACCGCAGTAAATTCAGGAAGGGCATAAATGCCGATGCCTGCTGCCGATATCGCGCTGGCGAAGAGTCCGTCGCCCGTCCAGACCGTTTCGACGATCTGCAGGCTGTCCGGTGCGTCGATGCGGTATTGGTCGCCGGAAGCCGTGAGGGCAAAGACCAGTGCCGCGCTGCCGCCTTCCTCGGGATAGAGCGTGACGGAGAGCAGGGTCCCGTCCGGCGAGGGCGCGGGATTATAGGCGCGAAGGCCTGAGAAAAGCTGCCCGGTACGCCCGTCGGCGTTCATGAAGCGGATGGCCGAAGATCCTTTCATCTCCCAGCGGAGGTCCGGGTCTTCTTCGCTCCACCAAAGGCGGCGGCCCGCTGCGTCATAACTGAGTTTCGAAGTTCTGCCGCTGAAACTGGAGATTTTCTTTTCGCGTCCGTCGGGCAGGATGCGTACCAGGTGACGGATATCCGCCCGTCCGGACTTGATCGCGTAGAGGCAGCCGTCGCCGGCGACCGTGCCCGTATAGCCGCTGTAGTGCCGTTCCGGTTCCCGGAGGGCGCTTGTCGTCATAAAGGGAGCGCGCGCCTCGCGTTCGGCGGTCCAGCTACTGTCCAGCATCGCCGTCACTTCTTCGAAACTGTCGCGGAAGCGCTTCCCGGAGACTTCCTTCACCGTTTTCTGGAAGTTGAAGAAGGGGAAGAACTTGCGGCCGAGCCGCTCGTAGTAATGCTTGGTGAAATCCGGTGCATCGTAGCGGGCCCGCATGCCGCCCATGGTGATATAGCCGAGCGTATAGTGGTCGGGCGTGTAACGCAGTTGCGAGCCCCAGCGCCACTGCCACCAGTTGCGTTTCTGCCCTTCGTCCGCGCTGACGCGCCAGTATTCCAGGAAATCGGCGGTCCGCCCGCGGCCGCTGTTGGACAGGGCCGTTTCCGCCACCACCGCATCGCCTTCGAAGAACGCGGGTCCGCAGTAGAGGGCTGCCGCGGCACCGGCGAAAAGTTCTCCGCTGAGCCAGTAGAAGGGCTTCATCCAGCGGTGGTTGACATATTGCATCTGGGCGATGTGGCGCGATTCGTGGAGGACCAGATGCTCGATCGAAGGCGTGGGCATCGGCCCGTAGGCGGAGGGGACGGTGAGCAGTTCCACCCGGTGCGGGGTCCAGATGACGAAGCCGTTGGAATAGGCGGTCTGCGTGTGCAGGATGACGTCCATCGGCTTCTTCCAGTTCTGATTGGGTACGAAGCCGCAGGTACCGCTGACCGGGATGCGCACCCGCTCCATCTCCCGGGCGAAGACGCGGGCGAGCGAGTCCGTGCCCGAGGGGTAGATGATCCGGTAGGCCGGCGTCTCCAGCTGCCGCCAGCGCAAACGGTGTGCATCGCTGCCGTAGTTGATGAACTGGGCCCGTGCGGCGAGGGACAGCCCCATTAGGGTCAGGAGTAGGACAAATTTTCGCATCGAAGGACAAAGTTATCATAAAAAATGGTTATCTTTACCTGTCTTTGGCTTTTTATGGAATGAAAAGGAATCTGCTGCTTTTTTGCCTGCTGGCGCTTTGCCTTTCCTGCACCGGATCTCCGGGCGAAGAGGCGCAGACCCGCTCTTTCCCCGTTCCCTCCGTTCCCGGCATGATCGTGGACCCCGCCGACCGGACCGCTTTCCTTGCGGAGCATTACTGGGACGCCTATTTTGGCGGAGACGGCCGCTGTGATTCGGCGGCGCTGCTCGGCGTGCCCGTCCCGGACTTGGAGGAGGCGGTCGCCTCCTGGTGCGCCCTGTTGGAAGAAATGCCGATCGCCGATGCGCAGAAAGCGGTGGAAAAAGCCTTCGATGCGATGGACGCGCGCCACGCCGCCGATACCTCGAAGCAGCTGTATGCCCGCTTCGGCGAGATCGTCATCCGCTATCTCTACGACCCCAATTCGCCGATGCGCAGCGAAGACCTGTACCTGCCCTACGTGCGGAAAATGCTGCAGAGCCCCTATACGCCGGAGGAGATGCTGCCGGCCTATCGCTATGAAGCGCGGATGTGTGCGATGAATCCCATCGGCGCGAAGGTGCCGGATTTCCGCTACAAGACCCGCAGCGGCCGCGTCTCGACGCTCTATGCCGTGCGCGCCGAGTATGTGATGCTCTTTTTCAGCAATCCCGGCTGCCAGGCCTGCAAGGGGATTATCGAGGAGGTGATGGGACATCCCGGCATTCCGGAGATGCTCGCGTCCGGGCGGCTGGCGGTGATGAACCTCTATATCGACGAAGACATCGCGGCCTGGCGCGCCTATGCGAAGAATTATCCCGACAGCTGGATCAGCGGCTACGATCCCGACGGGGTGATCCGTGCCGACCGGCTCTACTGCGTGCGGGCCATTCCGTCGCTCTACCTGCTGACCGCGGACAAACGAGTGATCCTGCGCGACGCGCCGACGGAAAAGGTGCTCGCGTACCTCGACAAAACGCAAACAAATCAAAACTCATAACCATGCAAATCAAGAAAGAACTTTGGGGCAAAGCTCCGGACGGAAAAGAAATCCTGCGCTATACGCTGACGAACGCGAGCGGGGCTTCGGTACAACTGGGCAGCGTCGGTGCGGGCATCCTCGCCGTCTGCGTGCCGGACAAGGAGGGGAAACTTGCCGATGTGACCATCGGCTATCCGGACCCGCTGAGTTATTTTGCCGACGGTCCCTGCGCGGGCAAGTGCCCCGGAAGGTATGCCAACCGCATAGAGAAAGGGCATCTGGAAGTGGCGGGGAAGGTCTATGCCCTGCCCGTCAATAACGGTCCCAGCCACCTGCACGGCGGCCCCGAGGGCTTCCAGAACCAGGTGTGGGATTCCCGCATCGACGGGGATGCGGTGGAGTTCCAGTACATTTCCGCCGACGGCGAGATGGGGTATCCCGGAACGCTGAAGGTCACGGCGCGCTATGTCTGGACCGAGGAGAATGAGCTGGAACTGAGTTTCGTGGCGCAGAGCGATGCCGATACGGTGGTGAACCTGACCAATCACGCCTACTTTAACCTGGACGGGCACGGGGCTGGTTCCGTCCTGAACCATGTCCTGAAACTCAATGCCTCCGAATACCTGCCCACCGACGATACGCTCATCCCCGTGGGGGACAGCGAGCCGGTGGCCGGTACCCCGATGGATTTTCTGAATCCCAAGCCCCTGGGGCGCGATATCAAGGCGGACTTCCCGGCCCTCAACTACGGAAAGGGTTATGATGCCTGTTGGGTGGTGGACGGATGGCAGGACGGCCAGTTGCAGGAGGTGGCGGAACTCTCGTCGCCCGCCAGCGGCCGTGTGCTGAAGGTCTTTTCCACGCAGCCCGGCATCCAGGTCTATACCGGGAACTGGCTGGAGGGTTGCCCGGCCGGCAAGGACGGGGCGGTGTATCACGATTACAGCGCCGTGGCCCTGGAATGCCAGCATTTCCCGGACAGCCCCAACAAGCCGGAGTATCCCTCCACGCTTTTGAAGGCCGGAGATACCTTCACCCAGGCCATTATCTTCGCGTTTTCCCTGTTATGAAACAATATCTAGACTTACTGAGGCATATCCGGGAGAACGGGACGATCAAGACGGACCGGACCGGCGTGGGCACCCAGAGCGTCTTCGGCTACCAGATGCGCTTTGACCTGTCGGCGGGCTTCCCGCTGCTCACCACCAAGAAAGTCCATCTGAAATCCATCATCCACGAACTCCTGTGGTTCATTTCCGGGGATACGAATATCAAGTACCTCAAGGATAACGGGGTGTCCATCTGGGACGAGTGGGCGGATGAAAACGGCGACCTGGGGCCGGTGTACGGCCATCAGTGGCGCAGCTGGCCCGCGCCGGACGGCCGGAGCGTCGACCAGCTCTCCCAGGTCATCGACCTGATCCGCGACCATCCTGATTCGCGCCGGATGCTGGTCTGCGCCTGGAACCCGGGCGAGGTGGACAAAATGGCCCTGCCGCCCTGCCACTGCCTCTTCCAGTTTTATGTCGCCGACGGCAAGTTGTCGTGCCAGCTCTATCAGCGCAGTGCAGACACTTTCCTCGGCGTACCTTTCAATATCGCCTCCTATGCGCTTTTGACGATGATGATTGCGCAGTGCTGCGGCCTGCAGCCCGGCGAGTTTATCCATACTACGGGGGATACGCACATCTACCTGAATCATTTCGAGCAGGTGGCGGAGCAGCTTTCGCGCACGCCCAGGGCGCTGCCGCGGATGAAGCTCAATCCCGCCGTCAAATCTGTGTTTGATTTCAAGTACGAGGACTTTACGCTGGAGGGCTATGATCCCTGGCCGGCCATCAAAGCCCCGGTAGCGGTATAGGAACTTATGGAAAAATGTCTGATTGTAGCGGTGGCGGACAATTGGGCCATCGGAGTTAAGGGAGGTCTGCCCTGGCACCTTCCGGAGGATTTGAAATATTTCAAGCGGGTGACCGAGGGCTATCCGGTCATCATGGGCCGTACGACCTATTTCTCGCTGCCTTTCCGGCCGCTCAAGAACCGCAAGAACATCGTGCTGAATCTGGGGGGAGACCCGATTCCGGAAGTGAGTTGCGTCTATTCTTTCGAGGAGGCCTGGGCGGCTGCTGAACCGGCCGAAAAGGGCTTTATCATGGGCGGGGCTTCCGTGTACCGGGCGGCCCTGAACGATATGGATACGCTCTATATCACCCGGGTGCATACGGTCATCGAGGATGCGGATGCGTTTTTCCCTGAAATCGACCCTGCGGTCTGGAAGCGGGTATTCGTCTCGGAAACCCTGACCGACGAGAAGACGGGTTACCGTTTTGAGTTTGAAGTCTATCGGAAGAAGTAATGGCGGCATCAAGGGAGAAATTCGGCCGGATGGGCGTAATCCTCGCCCTGGCGGGATCGGCGATCGGCCTGGGCAATATCTGGCGCTTCCCCTATATGGTGGGAGAATATGGCGGTGCGGCGTTCATCATCGTTTATCTGGCTTTCGCTTTCCTGATTTCGCTGCCGGCCTTCCTGGCGGAGTCCCTGATCGGCCGGAAGGCGGGCAAGAGCACCTATGATGCGCTGGAAAGCCTGGCCCCCGGAACGAAATGGAAGTGGCTGGGGCTGTTGGCCGTGCTCGGCGCCTTCATCATTACTTCGTACTACAGCGTCGTCGGCGGCTGGTCGCTGGATTTCCTGGCCCGTTCGGTGGTGAGGGGTTTCGATTCTGCAAACCCGGAGAGTGCTGCGGCCGTTTTCGACCGGATGACGGCTTCGACCATCGAACCGCTGCTGGCCCACGCCCTGTTCCTGGGTTTCAGCTGTATGATCATTGTCCTCGGCGTTAAAAAAGGCATCGACCGTTTCAGCAAGGTATGCATTCCGCTGCTCTTCGTGCTGATTGTCGCGATGATGCTTTTCTCCCTGTCCCTGCCGGGCTCGAAAGACGGCCTGGACTATCTGCTGAAGCCGGATTTCTCAAAACTGACCCCGCGGGGCATTGCCTGTGCGCTGGGACAGTCCTTCTTCTCGATGTCGATCGGTATGGGCGTGGTGCTGACCTATTCGTCCTATATGAAAAAACAGCAGAAGATCCTCTCCACGAGTGTGCTGACGCTGATTTTCGATATCTTTTTCGCCGTAATCTCCGGCTTTGTGGTGATGCCTGCGGTGTTTTCGGCCGGCCTGCGCCCCGAAGCGGGACCGTCGCTGGTCTTCGAGTCCATCCCCTACATCTTTGCACGGATGGGAGCGGCGTCGCCCCTGCTGGGCCGCGTTATGGCCATCGGCTTCTTCCTGACGATTCTCATCGCTGCGATCACCTCGGAAATCTCGATGATCGAGTCCTGCGTGTCGATGCTGATGGAGCGCCTGCACTGGGGCCGCAAGAAAGCGACCTGGGTGATTTTCTGCGCCGCGCTGCTGCTGGGCTGCTGGTGTTCGCTCCGCAGCAATGTCTTCAGTTTCTGCGATTTCGTCTCTTCCAACGTGTTTATGATGCTGGGCGCCCTGGCCTTCACCGTCTTTGCCGGATGGAAGATGGAGCGCTCTGCCCTCAAGGCTGAGTTTACCAACAACGGCCGCCTCAAACTGTCTTCCGCCCTCTTCGGCGGATTCTACTTCCTCCTGAAATACCTCGTTCCGCCGGCCATCCTGGTGATTTTCTTTACGAACCTCTTATGACGCAAAAGACGAAGAAATCGGAAGATACCCCGATGCTGCGCCAATACTTTTCCATCAAGGCACAGCATCCGGAGGCCGTTCTGCTCTATCGGGTCGGCGACTTTTATGAAACGTACAGCGATGATGCGGTGCTCGTCAGCAAGGTGCTCGGCCTCGTGCTGACAAAGCGCAGCAACGGCGAAAAGGGCAGTACGCCGATGGCGGGCTTTCCGCATCACGCCATCGACCAGTACCTGCACAAACTGATCCGGGCGGGCTACAAGGTGGCGGTCTGCGACCAGTTGGAGGATCCGGCGCTGGTCAAGAACAAACTGGTCAAGCGCGGTATCACGGAAATCCTTACGCCGGGCGTGGCCTTCGGCGACGGAATGCTGGAGCAGAAGGAGCATAATTTCCTCTGCGGCCTGACCTTCGACGGAGCGGATTGCGGCGCCGCGTTCCTGGATGTCTCCACCGGCACGTTCCAGGTGGCCCAGGGCGGCCTCGACTATATTTCCACCCTCATCTCTTCTTTTGCGCCGAAGGAACTGGTGGTGCAGCGTGACTGCCTCCAGGGCGTGCGCGAGAAGTTCCCGGAGGTCTATATCACCCCTCTCGACGAATGGGCTTTCGTGGAAGAGGCGGCCCGGGAAAAACTTTGCAAGCAGTTCGGCGTTCGTTCGCTCAAGGGTTTTGGCGCGGACCGTTTCCCGCTGGCCCTCTGCAGCGCCGGCGCGCTGATCTTCTATCTGGAGCAAACCCAGCATACCGGGCTCAAGAATATCTGTTCGCTTTCACGCATCGACGGGAACAAGTTCATCTGGATGGACCGCTTTACCGTCCGCAACCTGGAAGTCTTCGCGTCCGCCTCGGGCACGGAGGGTACCAGTCTCGTGGAGGTCGTGGACCGCTGTACTTCCCCGATGGGAGCCCGCCTCCTGCGGCAGTGGCTGTCGATGCCTTCGCTCGACCTGGAGGAGCTGGCCCAGCGCCACGATACCGTCGAATGGTTCTGTGCGCACGATGCCGCCCTTGAGGATGTGCAGCGCTGGATCGGCGATATCGGCGACCTGGAGCGCATCGTCTCCCGCGCGGCGACGGGCAAACTCTATCCGCGCGAAGCCCGGCAACTGGTGCGGAGCCTTTCGCGGATGGAGCCGCTGCAGCAATTGCTCGCGCAGAGCGAATCCCCGGTCCTGATGCCGCTTGCCGCGGAAATGAAGGACTGCAAGCCGCTGATGGAACAGGTGGACCGGACGCTGGAGGAAAGCCCTGCGGTGTTCCTCGGCAAGGGAGACGTCATCGCCCGCGGCGTGGATGCGGAACTGGACGAACTGCGGGACATTTCCCGCGGCGGAAAGGAATATCTGCTGGCGATGCAGCAGCGCGAAATCGAGCGTACGGGCATCAGTTCGCTGAAAATCGGCTACAACAATGTCTTCGGCTACTATATCGAGGTGCGCAATACCTTCCGCGACAGCGTGCCGCCGGAGTGGATCCGCCGGCAGACGCTGGTCAGCGCAGAGCGTTACATCACCGAGGAACTCAAGGAGTATGAGCAGAAGATCCTGAGCGCCGAAGCCCGCATCTACGAAATCGAAAGCCGCATTTATGCCGAGCTGGTGGCCCGGATCCAGGGGCGGATCCGCGATATCCAGACCAATTGCCGCATCGTGGCGCGGCTCGACGTGCTTGCCGGCTACGCCTGCATCGCCCTGGAAAAACAGTGGTGCCGCCCCGTGCTGGACAAGGGGACGGTGCTGGACATCAAGCAGGGGAGACATCCGGTCATCGAGGCGCTGATGCCCCCGGGCGAAGAATATGTGCCCAACGACATCCTCCTGGATTCCTCCGCCTGCCAGATCATGATCCTGACCGGACCGAACATGGCGGGAAAATCCGCGCTGCTGCGGCAGACCGCGCTGATCGTGCTGCTTGCGCAGGCGGGAGCCTTCGTGCCCGCGAAGGAAGCGCACATCGGCTATTTCGACAAGATTTTCACCCGCGTCGGTGCGACGGACAATATTTCCCGCGGCGAATCCACCTTCATGGTGGAGATGCTGGAGACGGCGATGATCATGCACAACCTCTCCGCGCGTTCCCTGGTGCTGCTTGATGAAATCGGCCGCGGCACCTCCACTTACGACGGTATGTCCATCGCCAGCGCCCTGGTGGAATACATCCACGAGCGCGGGAAGGGGGCAAAGACCCTCTTCGCGACCCATTATCACGAACTCAACGACCTGGAAAAGCGCTTCAAGCGCGTAAAGAACTACCATATCGCCGTCAAGGAAGAGGGGAAGGAAGTGATTTTCTTGCGCAAGTTGCGCGAGGGCGGGGTAGCGCACAGTTTCGGTATCCACGTGGCCCGGATGGCGGGAATGCCCGCCGAGGTCATCGAACGTGCCGAACGGACGCTCAAGACGCTCGAATCCCGCGAAAAGCGCGCGGCGGCCATCGCTCCGGAAGAGGACGGGAGCGTGCAGCTGTCCTTCTTCCAACTGGACGACCCTACCCTGGCTTCCATCCGGGAAAAACTGGAACGTACGGACCTGAACAACCTGACGCCGCTCCAGGCCTTTGACCTGCTGCGGTCGATGAAAACGGAACTGGGACTATGAAGCGCCTGCTGATTATATCGTATTACTGGCCGCCGACCGGAGGCTCCGGGGTGCAGCGCTGGGTGAAATTCGCCAAATACCTGCCGGCAGAGGGCTGGCAGCCCGTTATTTACACGCCGCTCAATCCCGAACGGCTTGCCGAGGACGACAGCCTGAGCGCGGACGTTCCCGCCTGTGCGGAAGTCATCCGTACCCAGATCCGGGAACCCTATGCGCTCTACCGCCGGATTTTCGGCGGCAAGGGCAGCGACGGCGGCGCGCAGCGCGAAGTCAACCCGGTCAGCCGCTCAGGAGGCAACTGGAAAAAGAAACTATCGCTCTTCCTGCGGGGGAACTGCTTCGTGCCCGACCCCCGGGCCGGCTGGATACGCCCTTCGGTCGCCTTCCTGCTCAAATATCTGGAAGAACATCCCGTCGATGCCATCGTCACCACCGGTCCTCCGCATTCGATGCACCTGATCGGCCGCGACCTCTGCCGGGCCCTGAAGCGTGCGGGAAAACCCTGCCCGCCCTGGTATGCGGACTTTCGCGATCCCTGGACCCGGATGTTTTACTTCAAGCATCTGGCCCTGCTGCCCTGGAACCGGCGCCGGCACGAAAAGCTCGAGCAGAGCGTACTGGACGAAGCGACGCGCGTCATCAGCGTATCGCCTCCCGTGCGGGATGATTTCCAGGCGGCCACCCGGACGCCGGTGGAACTCATCACCAACGGTTTCGACCCGGACGATTTCCCCCCGCTGCCGGAAGAGGAGCGGGTGGACGAGTGGTTCACCCTGGTGCATACCGGCCTCTTCGCTGCCGACGGCAATCCGCTGAACCTCTGGCAGGCGCTGGGCGACATGTGCCGGGAAGACGCGCGCCTGCGGGATTGCCTGCGGCTCCGTCTGGCGGGCAAGGTGGACGGGGAAATCCTGGACGCCATCCGGCGTGCCGGCCTCAGGGATAATCTCGAACACCTCGGCTACCTGCCGCACAGTGCGGTGACGGCCCTTCAGCAAAGCGCTTCGGTACTGCTGCTGCCCCTGCGCCGTGAACCGGAATACGCAGCCGTCCTGCCGGGGAAGATTTTCGAATACCTGGCCGCCGCCCGCCCGGTGCTGGGCATCGGCCAGAGTGAAGGTGCGGCCGCCCGGCTGCTGCGTGATGCCGCCGCCGGCGATATGTTCGACTGGGACCGTAGCGCCCCGGTCAGGGCCTTCATCGAAAACGAATGGCAGCGCTGGCTTGCCGGTGAGCGCGCCCCGCGCCCTAGCGCCGCCGCCAAATACTCCCGGGTGGAACTGACTCGCCAACTGGTGGCTTTATTGAATCAGAAATGAAACAGAAACTTTTATATTGCGTATTGATTGTACTGGGTTTCCTGGTGCTGTCCTACGGATTCGTGCCGGAAGTACTGAAAGGAAAAATCGTCAATCAGAGCGACATCTCCGGCTGGGTGGGCATGTCCCACGAAATGACGGAATGGAACGCCTCGCATCCGGACGACCCCACGGCCTGGACCGGGGCGATGTTCAGCGGTATGCCGACCACCACCATTCAGTCCTCCACAAAAGGCGACTGGACACAGAAAATCTACGACTTTCTGCTGACCGGCCGCCGACCGGCGACCTACCTCTTCGTCTCGCTGCTCGGCGCCTTCCTGATGATGCTGGCCTTCGGTATAGGCCCGTTGCTGGCCGCCGGAGGGGCGATTGCGGTGACCTTCTGTTCCTATAACCTGCAAATCATCCAGGTGGGGCACAACACCAAGATGCAGGCCCTCGCCTTTCTGCCCTGGGTGGTCGCGGCCTTTGCCTTCGCTTATCGCAAAGCCTTGCAGGAAAAGCCTTCCTGGCCGCTGGCCCTGCTCGGTGCGGCCGCCTTCGGCATGACGGTCAGTTTCCAGGTCAAGGCCAACCATCCGCAGATTTCCTACTATCTGGCCATCCTCCTCGTCGCTTATGCCCTGGCCCTGCTGATTGCGCTGCTGGTCAAGAATAAAGCCCTGCTGGGCCGCTTTTTCGCCGTTTCGGCCCTGCTGCTGGTCCTGGGCGGTGCAGGCATCGCCACCAATGCCTCGAAACTCCTGCCCACCATGGCCTATACCCCGTATTCCATGCGCGGCGGCAGTTCGGACGGCAAGACCTCCGGCCTGGAACTCGATTACGCGACTTCCTGGTCCTATGGCTGGGAGGAACTGCCCAACCTGATGATCCCGAATTTCAACGGAGGATCCTCGTCCGGGGCCGTCAATCCCAAGCACAGCGAGACCTACAAGGTGCTCAAGCGTGCCGGACAGGGCAATGCCCGCTCCATCTGCAAAAGCCTGCCGCTATACTGGGGTCCGCAGCCCTTTACCGCCGGTCCGATGTATATCGGCGCGGTGACGGTCTTCCTGTTCCTGCTCGGCCTGATGCTCTGCCGCGGTGCACAGAAATGGTGGCTGGCGCTCTGCACGCTGCTGGCGGTTTTCCTGGCGCTCGGCAGCCATTTTATGGCCTTTACGAAGTTCTTTTACGATTTCGTGCCTCTCTATAACAAGTTCCGGACGGTATCGATGGCCCTGGTGCTGCTGCAATTCACCCTGCCGCTGCTGGGCTTCATCGCTTTAGACGGCATCCTCCGCGGACAGACGGATCCTAAGAAACTGCGCAAGGCGGCGCTGTGGTCCTTTGCGCTGAGCGGCGGCTTCTGCCTGCTCTGCCTGCTTTTCCCGGGCATCGCCGGCGATTTCAAGGCTCCTTACGACGAAGGGATGCCGGCCGTCCTGGCCGATGCGCTCGCCGCGGACCGCATGAGCCTGCTGCGCGCCGACGCCCTGCGTTCCCTGCTGCTGATCAGCGCCAGCTGCGTGCTGGTCGTCTGGAGCGGGGCCAAAGCCCGGAATGCCGCTGCGAAGACGGCGGTGGCCGCCGGCATCTGCCTGCTTGTGCTCGCAGACCTCTTTCTGGCGGACAAGCGTTATCTGAACGCCGAACACTTTGTGACGCCGAAGGACTTCTCGGCGCAGTTCGCGCAGCGTCCCGTAGACAAGCTGATCCTCGCGGACAAGGATCCTTCCTACCGCGTCGCCGACCTGAGCGTCAATACTTTCAACGATTCGCATCCCTCTTACTGGCACAAGAACATCGGCGGTTATTCTCCGGCCAAGCTGCAACGCTATCAGGAGTACATCGATGCGCACCTTTCCACGGAACTTGCCCTGGCGAGAAAGGCGCTGGCCGCGGGGACGGAACTGCCGTACCTCGAAGGACTGTCGAAACTCAACTGCCGCTACCTCATCGTCGCGCCGAATCGTGCGCCCGTACGCAACCCTTACGCCATGGGCAATGCCTGGTTCAAGGATGGCCATGCGCCGATCGAACTCGTCTCCTATGCGCCGAACGCACTGCGCTACCGCTACAGTTCCGCGAGCGGCGGGGAAGCCGTGTTCAGCGAAGTGTATTATCCCGACGGATGGACGCTTACGCTCGAGGACGGAACGGCGCTGGACATTACGCTCGAAGAGGAAATCCTCCGGGGTGCGACGCTCCCGGCGGGAACGCACGAATTGGAAATGCGTTTTGCCCCCGCTTCCTATGCCCGCGGGGAAGCCGTTTCGCGCGCTTCCTCGCTGCTGCTGATCCTCCTGGCACTTTGCTCCGTCGCAGGAGCGGTATTTTATCGGCGCAAAGATGGAAGTCAGGGCTAAAAAGGCGCTCGGGCAGCATTTCCTGACCGATGAACGGGTGGCGCGCGCCATCGTCGATGTGCTCGGCGAAGGGGTGCGCGACGTGCTGGAAATCGGCCCGGGGACGGGCGTGCTTACGAAGTATCTGCTCCAGCGCGGGGATATCGACCTGCGGATGGTGGAACTGGACGGGGAGTCGGTGGAATATCTGCTGACGCATTTCCCGGGCGTGCAGGGCCGGCTTTACCAAGCGGATTTCCTGAAATTGGACCTGAGCCGCATCTTCCCGGGGGAGTACCGCGTCATCGGGAATTTCCCGTACAATATCTCCTCGCAGATATTCTTCAAGATACTGGACGAGCGCGACCGCGTGCCGGAAGTCGTCTGTATGCTGCAGAAAGAAGTGGCGGACCGTCTGGCGGAAAAGCCGGGCAGCAAGACCTACGGCATCCTTTCGGTGCTGCTGCAGGCCTGGTATGACATCTCTCCGGTGCTGCAGGTCGGTCCCGGAGCGTTCTGCCCTCCGCCCAAGGTGCAGTCGGCGGTCATCCGTCTGCGCCGCAATGGCCGTACAGAACTCGGCTGTGACGAAAAGGCTTTCCGCCAGGTGGTGAAGATGGCGTTCAATCAGCGGCGAAAAACCCTGCGGAATGCCCTGAAACCCCTGCTTCCGGAAGGCTTTGACAGTTCCGACCCCCTCTTTGACCTGCGCGCGGAGAAACTCGGGGTGGAAGATTTTGTGAAAATTGTACTACATTTGGCAATATGAAAAAGATTGTTGTATTTCTTGCAGTCGCGGTCGTGCTGACCGGCGCCTGCTGCCGCGGTCCGGTTAAGACCGCCGGAATCAATTACGAGAATATGGATACCACGGCGCGTCCGGGAGATGATTTCGCCCGCTACGCGACGGGCCGCTGGACGGCGCTGAACCCCCAGCCGCCCGAATATCCGATGTGGGGCGTCACCACCAAGGTGTATGACGACAATGTCAAGGCCCTGGCGGCGATGATCAAGGAAATCGCCGCGCAGCCCAACAAGAAGGGCAGCATCGAACAGAAAATTGGCGACCTGTACAATCTGGCGATGGATTCCGTGCGGCTGAATGCCGAGGGAGCCGCGCCGATCCAGGCCCATATCGCCGAACTGGAGGCGCTGGCCACCCGCGAAGAGCTGCTGCACTACTGCGCAGTGGAGCACGATGCGCTGCTCTTCGGCGTATTCATCGCCGCGGATGAGAAGGATGCCGCGAACAATATCCTCTGCATCAGCCAGGGCGGCCTGACGATGGGGAACCGCGATTACTACCTCTCCGACGATCCGCAGAATGTCCGCGCCCGCAACCTGATGCAGGACCATATGCGCAAACTCTTCGTCCTGACGGGTTACAGCGAGGAAGTGGCGGCCGACAAGGTGGCGCGCATCTGGGCCATCGAGAACGAGATAGCCGTGCCTTACTATTCCCAGGAGCGCCAGCGCATTCCCGAAGAGAATTACCACAAGATTTCCGTGGACTCCCTCCAGGCGCTCTGCGGGGACTTCCCCTGGAAGACCTGGCTTGCCGATGCAGGCTTCGGCCGCACGAAAGAAGTGGACCTGGGCCAGCCGGAGCCGGTGGTGAAGATCTGTGAAATCCTGATGACCGCCCCTCTCGAGGACCTCAAGACCATTTATGAATGGGATATCATTTCCGGCGGTTCGTCGCTTCTTTCCGATGCCTTTACCGACGAGAACTTCGATTACGCCGCCAAACGCTTCGGAAAGAAGGAAAAGAGCCCGCGCTGGAAGAGCGCCGAGAGCCTGGTGGACGGCCTGATGTCCGACGCCATCGGCCAGATGTATGTGAAGAAGTATTTCCCGAAGGCCGCCAAGAAGGAGATGCTGGAACTGGTGGGGAACCTGCAGACGGCGCTCGGCGAGCGTATCAAGGCCCAGGAGTGGATGTGCGATTCCACCAAGGCGGTGGCTCTCGAGAAACTGGCGGCCTACACCGTGAAGGTGGGTTATCCCGACAAGTGGGATGACCTCAGCGGCCTGGTCATCGACCCTGCCAAGAGCCTCTACGAGAACGTGCGTGCCGCGAGCGATTTCTACTGGCAGCTCAATTATGACAAGAAGTACGAAAAGCCCGTCGATAAGAGCGAATGGCATATGCCGGCACAGATGGTGAATGCGTACTACAATCCTACCACCAACGAAATCTGCTTCCCTGCGGGCTTCCTGCAGCCGCCTCTCTTCGACCTGAATGCCGATGCCGCCGCGAATTACGGCTCTATCGGCGTGGTGATCGGCCACGAGATGACCCACGGCTTCGACGACCAGGGCCGGCTCTACGACAAGAACGGCAACCTCTGCGACTGGTGGACGGAAGCCGACGGTGAGAATTTCAAGAAGCCCTGCGACGCGATGGCGGACTACTTCAGCAGCCTCTGGGTGATCCCCGGCGAACTGAAGGCCAACGGCCGCCTTTGCCTGGGCGAGAATATCGCCGACCACGGCGGTCTGAACGTCGCGTTCGACGCCCTGAAGCTCTGGCAGCAGAAGCACGGCCGCCTGGGCGATGACAATGGCTTCACGCCCGAGCAGCGCTTCTTCCTCTCCTACGCGACGGTCTGGGCCGAAACGACCACCGACGACCTTCTGCGTTATCTGGTGATGATGGATGTGCACTCTCCGGCGCGCTTGCGCGTCAACGGCGCCCTGCCGCAGATCGATGCATGGTATGAAGCTTTCGGCATCACGGAAGGGGATTCCCTCTATGTTGCGCCTGAAAACCGCGTAAAGGTATGGTAGCCCGCTCCCGTCTGGTCCTGCTGCTGCTTTTGGCGGCGGGACCGCTCTTTGCCCAGCGGACGAGCGTTTGGGATGAGGTGCGTAACGAAGAGAACAAGCGTGCCGGCCTGGACGGGCTGTATCGCCTGGAAAAAGTGGCGCTTACGCCCTCGCCGAAGGGCTATGAACCCTTCTACATCAGCCATTACGGGCGGCACGGCTCGCGCTATGCCTATTCGGCGAAAATTTATACGACGTTGATGCAGCGCCTGGCGAAGGGCCGTGAGCAGGGGAATCTGACCGCTTACGGCGAAGCCTTGCTGGATACGCTGAATGCCCGCTGGGAGACGATGCAGTACCTGATCGGCGACCTGACCCCGACGGGCTGGGAGCAGCATCAGTTTATCGGCAAAACGATGGTTTCTTCCTTCCCGTCGGTCTTCGGAAAGGGGAGTCAGGTGGACGCCTGCTCATCCCCGACGGAACGCTCGATCGTCAGCATGGCCTCGTGCTGTGCTGCCATTTCCCGTGCAGCCCCGAAGGCTGAGGTGTATGCGCATCAGGGCCTGATGGATATCCAGGCGACCCGCCCCAACTCCAAGTCCAATCCCTTTATGTACAAGGGACCGGAGCAGCCCTTCCCGTATCCGCTTTCCGATGACGAATACCTCGACGCGCGCTTTCCCGCCTACCGGCCGATGCTGGGCCGGCTTTTCAAGGATGTGGATCTTGCGCTGGAAGGCGTTTCCCGCGGATATCTCCTTTATTACATCAATATCCTCGTGGAAGGATGGCGGAGCATTCCGGAAAAGGACCGGATCGACTTTTCCAACCTGATGACCGAAGAGGAACTGATCGGCTTCTGGGAGGTCTGCAATTACTACGAGTATCGCGAGTACTATAAGTACCGCACGCCGGTTTCGGCCATCGTGGACGATATGCTCGCCAAGGCGGATGCGCGTCTGGAGGCCGGTTCGCGCGGTGCGGACCTGCGTTTCGGACACGACCACTGCCTGCTGGCGCTGCTGATGGTGCTGGATGTGGACGGTATCGGCACGGTCGCTCCCACCGCGGAGGAAATGCCGATCTGGTTCCAGAATTTCCGTGCGCCCATGGCGGGGAACCTCCAGTGTGTCTTTTACCGCCCCCGCGGCAAGCGCTCCGGTGACGTGCTCGTGAAAGTGCTGCTGAACGGGGAGGAAATGCCCGTCGGCGGCCTTACGCCCGTCATCGGCCCGTATTATCGCTGGTCCGACCTGCGTGCTTTCTGGAAATCCCGCGCTGATTTGTTTGTGATTCGCTGAGCGGCGTGCTGTTCAATTCCTTTTCATACGCGCTGTTTCTGCCGCTGGTCTTTGTGCTGTACTGGCTGCCGCTTTTCCCAAAGCGGCGCTGCGTATGGCAGAATGGGGTGCTCCTGCTCGCCAGTTATGCCTTTTACAGCGCCTGGGACTGGCGTTTCGCGCTGCTGATTGCCTTCACTTCGCTCTCCAGTTACTGGACGGCCCTCCGGATGGATGCCGGAGAAGGGGCGGCGCGGGGGCGTTGGGCGGCACTCAATATCGCCGTCAACCTCGGCATCCTCGCGTATTTCAAGTACGCGGGCTTTTTCGTGGACAGTTTCGTCGCGCTGCTGACGATGCTGGGCTGGAAGGGAACGCCTGTAGCGCTGAAGGTAATCCTGCCGGTCGGCATCAGTTTCTATACCTTCCAGGCGCTGGGCTATACCATCGATGTGTATCGCCGTAAGATCGTCCCTTCGCGCAATCCCTTGCGCTTTTTTGCCTTCGTGAGTTTCTTCCCGCAACTGGTCGCGGGTCCCATCGAACGGGCGGCGAACCTGCTGCCCCAGTTCGATCAGGCGCGCCGCTTCGATTACGCGCAGGCTGTCCGGGGCGTCGGCCTGATCCTCTGGGGCCTCTCGCTCAAACTCCTGCTTGCAGACCGGCTTGCCGTCTATGTGGATGCCGCCTGGAAAGGGGTGGAGGGCCTGTCGGGCCTGCCGGCACTGCTTGCGGTGCTGTTTTTCGCCTTTCAGTTGTATGCGGATTTCTACGCTTATTCCGAAATCGCCCGCGGCTCGGCCCGGCTCTTCGGGATGGAACTGATGCTGAACTTCCGCCGGCCTTACCTTTCGGTTTCCTTCAAGGAGTTCTGGAAGCGCTGGCACATTTCCCTTTCGTCCTGGTTCGGCGATTATGTCTATATCCCGCTGGGCGGCAACCGCAAAGGCGCGGCAAGAAGGGTGATGAATGTCTTTATCGTCTTTTTGCTGAGCGGACTCTGGCACGGCGCTTCCTGGACCTTCGTAGCCTGGGGCTTCCTCTGCGCCTTGTTCATGGTGCTGCTGGACCGGCCGCTCGGGCGCATCGGCGGCTTCCGGCCGCTGAAAATCGCCATCGTCTTTTCGCTGTGGGCCTTGTCGCTGATCCTGTTCCGTGCCCCGGACTTCGGCAGCGCGCTGAAGATGTTCTCCGCCCTGGGCTTCGATGGCTTTTCGGAACTGGCCTCCTTCGGCCTGGGCCGCGCGGAACTGATTTTTGCGCTTTCGCTGCTTCTGCTGCTGGCCGTGCAGGAAGGGCTTTGGGAGCGCAGGGGAGAGCTTGTCGCCGCGAAGTTTTATCGCCTCAGTCCCTTGCTGCGCATCCTTTGTGCCGTTCTGGTTGTGCTGTTGCTGGTGCTGCTCGGGCACTACGGCATCGGCAATGATTCCCGTTTCCTTTATTTTCAGTTTTAGAAGCTGTTTCAATTTTATCAACTTCAATCTTTATGGTCCTTTTTGGCTCTTTTCCCCGTCTTCTTCAGTCATGTAGCTACTGCTACACTCCTTCATCAGCCAGGAAAAATAGCTCAAAAATTCCTCATAAATCTTTTCGTTAACAAAATCTAAACAGCTTCTTGATGAAAAAGTTTATTCTGGAAATATTGACCATCGTGCTGGCTGCGGGAGCCCTGGTCGCGCTGCTGGATGCGCGCCGCGTCTTTGCGCAGGAGGAAGGGAACAACCATACCGGCAAGCGCTGGTACTATCTGTATAAATACGCGAAACAGAAGAAAAACGCGATCGACGTGCTGGTGCTCGGCAATTCGCACGCCTATACCGGATTGCTGCCGGAAGTGCTGTCGAAAGAACTCGGGCGGCGCTGTTTTATCCTGGCCTCGCAGGGGAACCGCATTACCGATTCCTATTATATGCTTGAGGAGGCGCTGACGGTCTGCAAGCCCAAGCTGCTGGTCATAGAGACCTATACGATCCGGAATTACCGGCAGCGTCAGCTGAGCGGAATAGACCTGAGCTGCCAGTTCCAGAGTTTTGAAAACCGACGGAATACCTGGCTGAAACTCAAATCCACGCCCTTCCTCTTCTCGGTGGACAATGCGCCTTATGCCTGGTCGCAGACGCTGCGCAATCACAGTTACCTGTTTGACAATCCGGCGCTGGTTTCCTATAACTGGAAGCATCCTGTTCCGCCGGCCTATCGGGATAAGGAGTATCTGGGGCGCTTCGTCCGCTTTACCACCGGGCTGGAGGAGCCTACGCTGGAGCGTTATCGGCGGGAAGGGCCGCCCGAGGACGGGGCTGCGATGACCGTGGGGGCCGATGCGGAGCGTTCCGTGCAGAAGATCCTGGCGCTCTGCAAGAAAAAGGGTATCAAGGTGATGTTCCTCACCATCCCGATGTACCACGGGCATATCGCGCATCCGGAGGCGCTGCACGCCAACCTTGCACCGGTGATCGGGAATTATCCCTGGCTGGATCTCCAGGCCCCGGTATATAATGACTTCTTTACGCCGGACTGCTTCGAGAATACCTACAATGCCAATCAGCACCAGACCTCGACCGGTGCCTATAAGACCTCCCTGTTGCTAGCCCGATTTATTCTGAATGACTCCCGGAATAAGTGAGTTAAATCAAGCGCTTATATTAAGATTTCCGCATAGAAGGAATCTTAATGTTGTGAAATATCAGGATAAGCGCTATGAAACATTTTTCAATTACTCTTGCGGCAGTCGTATTTCTGGCCTCTTTTGCGCTTTGCATATCCGCAGAAGCCCAGGTACAAAGAATGATATGCGACGAGACCTGCCGCGTCGAATATCAGAAAACTGAAATGAATCTGCCGACATCGAAACCTGCGACTCAGGAGAGCGGCAAGAAGGCAGTTTCCGCAAAAGCGGCAGTCGCAGCAGTTCAGGGCTATGCCGTGGTGTCTCCTGTCGGTTTCTCGAATGTGGAGATGATACAGCAGGCTCCGAGGCTTGAAAGCCTGAATGGAAAAACCATCGCTGTGGTGGGGGTGAGTTTTATGACCCATATCACCCATCCGGAGATTAAACGTCTCATTCTTGAAAACTACCCTAAGGCGAAGGTCATCCTTCTTGACGAAATCGGTATTTCAGGACCTTATCCGGCCCCTGGCGTGACACGCAGGCAGAATGAGGAATTCAAGGCCAGACTCCGAAGCATGGCGGTGGATGCTGTAATCTCCGGAAACGGCGGCTGTGGGCTCTGCACCCCGAAGGAGACCGGATCGGCAATTACCGCCGAGTATCTGGGAATCCCTGCCGTAGTGATTGCCGGGCCAGGATTCAGTGATCAGGTCAGATATACTGCCCGTAACAACGGAGTGCCGGTGATGAGAGTGGCGCAGTATCCGGGGGCCTTTGCCGCCGACGCTGAAGAGACGCTCATAAGAAACACAAGGGAAGTACTCTGGCCCCAGATAGTGAAAGCGCTTACCAACCCTCTCACCCCTGAGGAAATCAGCGCGGCCTCCACTGTGAAAGGAGATATCCGCGATGATGTATTTTATGGTACGCTCGATGAAATAAACGATTATTTCAAGAAGCAGAACTGGACAGACGGGCTGCCCATCATTCCGCCAACTTTCAAGAAGGTGTCCGAGTACCTCAAATACTCACCGTACCATTATGATGAAACCGTGGCCGTCCTTCCCATAGCTCATCGCAACACCACGGCCTGGCATATCGCGGTTAATGCCGTGATGTCCGGGTGCAAGCCAGAATATATGCCCATACTGATTGCAATGACCAAAGGCCTTGGCGACGGCAATTTCCGGAGAACGCTGGCGAGCACCCACGCATGGTCGCCATACTGCTGGCTGAACGGCCCCGTCGCACGCCAGCTGGGCATCGATTGCGGGCAGGGGCAGATAAACGAAGAGGCAAACGTCGCCATTGGCCGTTTCTTGAATCTGGCATTGATGAACCTGTGCGGTTATTATGTAAAGCAGGACAGAATGGGAACCTTCGGCTACCTGATGCCCTGGTGTCTTGTGGAGGACGAGCAGGCCTGCCAGCGCGTAGGCTGGAAACCTTATCACGTCCGCAAGGGGTTTGACGGAAATGAGAGCGTAATCACTCTGGGGTCCGCTCTGATGTGGGGCAACAATATGGCACCGTCTACCACGGATCCGGTGAAAGTGATGCAATTGATTGCGTGGGACATCTCCGAGCGCGCCCAGTTTGCACTCGGCAGCGGCCGTCAGTACACTTTCAGGACGATTATGATGACTGAGCCGGTGGCCGCCATTCTCGCACAGAAATTCAAATCTCCCGAAGCGTTGGAACATATGCTGATAGCTGAATCGCGCAGGCCGCTGAAAGAGCGCGCATTTGCCAATTATTACGCCAATCCGGGCAGCCGCAAGGATGGCGGCGAACACAACCTGAGGCAATATACGGCCCATCTGGGCAGAGTGGAGGAGGCGGAGATGACAGCAGTCCCCGGATGGTATGATTCCGATGCATCTGAAATGAAGACGGTTCCCACGATGAAACGAGGGATGACCGCATTCATCATAACCGGGGACAACGCCCGCAACAAGGTGCAGACAATGCCGGGAGGGGGTTATGTCAGCGTTGCATTGGAACTGCCGCAAAAATGGGACGAATTTATGCAGGAACTTGGGTATAAGCCGCTGAAAAATTACTACCTTAGATGACGGAATGAGCATCTCGGGACTCAGCTTCAATGAAATAGTGCGTATGTACCAGCAGCCTCTTTACTGGTACATACGTAAAGTCGTTTTGAGCCATGAGGATGCGGAAGATATCCTTCAGGAGGTTTTCATCAAGGCATATAAGAGGCTATGGCAACTCAGGGAAAAGGATGCGCTGAAAAGCTGGCTGTATGCGATTGCAACAAATGAAATCAGACGGTATTTCAAAAGACACAGGGATAATGCGCCGATGGAGACTCTTCCGTTAGCGATAATTGCCGATGCTGACCCCGTTTCAGACAATAGTGTGTATCAGATAATATCCGGCGCTCTCACGGGAATGACACCGCTGCAGCGTGAGGTCTTCTGTCTCAGATATTATGACGATATGGATTATGACTCCATCGCGAAAATCACAGGCTCAAGCAAGAATACATTGATGGTAAGTTACCACGAAGCAAGGAAAAAGATAGAAAAGGAGATAAACAAATGAGTGATATGAAATTGGTTGTTCCGGAAGGATACTTCGATAAAAGTATGCAAAGGACATTGGCCGAAGTGTCCCGCATCAGGAGACGTAGAAGGGCGGCATTGCTTGGCATTGCCCTGATCGTCCTTGTGAGCGGAAGCGTGCTCGCCGTCAGGACGGCGGAACGTGTTCAGGAAGAAGAGAAATATCTTGCTCTCCAGGCCGAAATGTCCCGTATTGATATTTTCTATGAAATAAACCAGTAGAATATGAAACCTTGGGTAATACTTGCTCTCATCTTCTTAGGCATAAGTGCCTATGCGCAGCCCAGCCAGCGGCAGAAGATGATCCATATGGCCGCCGTACGCATAGCCGAAACCATCCAGGTCCAGGAATCGGAAAAGGATGCTTTCATCAGCTTGTACCAGAATTACAAAAAGGAAAGTGCGGTCATCATGTCTGCGGTACAACAGCAGAGCGGTGATGCGGAAAAAGATACCGAGGCGAAGATTCTCAGCGATTTCGAGAAAAGCTCGAAACTACTGGAACTCCGCAAAAGGTATTACCATGAGTTCCGCAGGATTCTCAGCCCTTCACAGATTCAGAAGATGTACGATGCGGAATATGCCGCTGCCGTTTCAAAACGCTAGGATATCAGGAATTTCTTTGATTACAAGCGTCGTGCTTGCCCTGGCCTCAGTTTGTTCTGCTGCGGCCCAGGAGCTTTTGCCGCCGGCCCTCATTCAGGCGAAGGCGTCGCGGAAACAACCGGCGCTGGGACTTCCGAAACGATGCGACGGGCAGATTGATCCGGTGGTGTGGTATGAGTCCGGTGTGTGGAAAGGTGCGGATTCCCTGAGGGCGGAGCCGTTTTGGATGATGGCGCGGGTGGGCGAATGGGCTGAGGGAGGGGCACTGACCCCGGTGTTGCAGCTTTGTGCCAAGTGGGCTTCCGAGAAGCCGAAAAAGGCCGTGGATATTGTCTGGGGGCCGTATTGGGGCGGATGGTTCGTCGCTATTTGCAAAAAGACGCGTAGCGACCTGGGATGGAAGTCTATCGGCTTCGTGATTCCTGCAGGGGGAATGCAGCCTGGGAAAGGGATTTGGGATTACAGCCGCAGCGTCAATTGGCTTGAGCGTCGGATTTGCTATGATCTGTTCCCAAGGCTGCCGTCGTATGTGCAGGAAATTATTGAGGAGATGACCGCAACGGAGTTGCTGTGCCCGTTCACGGAGTTTGATCCTGGTTTGAATGAGTGGCCTGACCGGCCTGACCGGGAGATTGATTATGACTGGGAGGCGGATTATCGGGAAAGGTAAAATTTTCTTCTGTGATAAGCTGAACGATGATGATTTTTATCGAGGATTCAGCAGAAAATCATTATCTTGCGTCAAAATCAATGCAACGGAATATGAAAAAGTTATTTTTTTTCTCCCTTGCTGTCGTTCTGACGCTCAGCATATCCTCCTGCGGGAAGGAGAGTTATGACCTCCCTGACGGTGACATCGTCACTCCGATTGCCATAGACCTTGGCATCAGGGTCGATGGTAAGACCATCAAGTGGGCCTCGTTCAATCTGGGCGCCACGGCGGAGCAGGAAGCCGGATATTTCTACGCCTGGGGAAGCACCATTCGCAAGACCGAATATCTGTGGAAGAGTTATCCGTACAGTAATTCGGACGGGACGAAATTCATGAAGTATTGCCTGGCTGACGAAATCAGCTGGTGGGGCGGGGAAGGGACACCTGACGGCTTCAAGGCCCTTCAGGTCGAAGATGATATCGTCGCCAAGAAACTGGGTGGTAAATGGCGCATGCCTACCGAGAAAGAGGCCATCGCGCTCATTGCCACGCTTTCCAATACGTCAAGATACACTTGGGATTTCCATGCCCAGTCCGGGGGTGTGTACGGTGCAAAAGTTACCCAGAAATCCACAGGTAACAGCATCTTTCTGCCCTACACGGGCCTGATGAACGGGAATAAGTCTGAATTTGCCGGTATTCGTGGCTTCTTCTGGACTTCAACCCTCTCGAAAGGCGCCACCGGCGGCCCGGACGGAGCCTTCAACCTCGGCATCGATATCAACGACGAAGGCGCCGGCATCTGGAGCAACAGCCGCTGCTATGGCTTCCCCATCCGCCCGGTGTACGTTATGGAATAGCAGGGATATTTCTGCTGCTGCAGTTCGCGAGGCGATTCATATCTTTTAACGATGAGAAACCATTTTCTTTTTTTGACGGCAAGTTGTCTGGTGTTGCTGGGCTCTTGTGTAAAGGACGACCTTTCCTGGAAGGAAGAAATAAAAGAACAGCAAAAGGCCATTGACGGCTTGAAAAAGTCAGATACGCCTTTTTCCTTTGTGCTGACACTGCCCCCGGCGGATACCGTATCGAAGGGGCTGGATTTCACGGCTACCCTTCGCGTCAATCCTTCGGGGCTGGCCTTTACCCGGGAGATGATCGCATTGGACTATATCGCCGGAAAGCAGTTCTACAGGGAGGAGCCCAATGCCGCCAAATCTTCCTATGTCAAAAAATCTGATGATTTCAGCCTGAAGGCTTTCGAGGCCGATAAAAACGTTGCCGGGGAAGTTTTGGACGGCCAGTATCTGGTCACCCTCACGACCGCCGCGAAAGAGGCCGTCTGGGACGATTCGCGTCTGGCTTTCGTGGGCGCCTATGTGGATAAGGAAGGGAAAAACCAGTGGGTGAGTTCGGAGCCCTTCAATACCGTGATGATGCCGCTGCCCGCCGAAGGCCTGAGCCCCTGGATCTATCCCCATGCCTCTTTCCTGATTCCCGAGAAAAAGAAGGACGAGGGCGGCGCCGAGTATATGGAAGAAAGGTTCGGCCAGGTGTTTCTCCCGCTGGACGGGGTATTGTTCAAGACCCGGGACGATACGGATGGCCGTTTCTATACGCCAGAGAATCTGAAAGAAGTGACCTTCGTCCCCGACGAAGACTGCGAGGCCCGCGTCAAACTGGATTATGACCTGAAGAAGCGCTTTGTGTCCTTTGAGCCGGACACGACGGGGAATCTGGCCTGGAGGGCGTTCCGGGACTCCACGGGCATCAAGCGTCAGGAGGTGAAAGGCTCCGTGGTGATGAAGGACCGCTGGGGCGGGGTGTCGTCGTACCACGTCACAATGTACTGGTACAATACCTATGTCCTTCCTATCCAGGTGAGTGCCACGGTGGAAGAGATTAAAGCGGGGATTCCGATGAACCTGACGGAAGAAGTCAGGAAACTCGGTCTGGATTATGAGGTTTTGAAGGACTGCCGCCGCGTTTCTCCCCTTCCCGTTCACCGTTTGTTCAATGACCTGACCTTTGAGCCCATTGACGACCAAAAGCCGGAACAGGGGGAACTGGTCCTCTATACCACGCCGGTCCCCGGCGAAAAATTCCAGACGGAAGAAATCCGTACGGTGTTGGTGAGCCCTTCGGAGGTGGATGCTTTGCTTGTTCCGGTAACGGTCAGTTTCAAATTGGTGATTACCCTGACTGTCAAGTAAGAAATAAATAGTTATGAAATTACGGATTGGCATTTTGGCTGTGGCGTTGCTCTGCGCTTCCTGCGGAACCCAACTCGCACTGCGGAACTTTAAAGACCTCCCCAAAGACATCAGCGTGGAGACCATCGGGAATCGCGTTGCGGAGCAACTGCTCGCCTCTGATCCCATTGACTATGGGAACAATCTTCCTGGGTATAAGGCGCCCTTTAATTATGAACGTGGCAAGGCGATGAATTATTCTGTGGTAAGCCTTTGGGTTAACGCCATCGAATTTGCCCGCCGTTCCCATAACAAGGAGTTGGAGAAACGCTTGATTAACTTTTTTGAGCCGTTCTATGGGGAGAGAGCATCAAAGCGCAATCGCGATAATCACGTAGATTACTCCGTCTTCGGAGCCATTCCCCTGGAGATCTATCTGATGAACGGCGATAAGCGGGCACTGGAACTGGGACTTCGGTATGCGGACCATCAGTGGGAAGACCCGACAGGGGAGCCCGGCAAGAAGGTGGGAGGCAATGGGAATTTCCCCATCGAACGCCAGCGGGAATTCCTCGCCGACGGGTATTCGCCCCAGACCCGCCTGTGGATTGACGATATGTATATGATTACAGTCCTCCAGGCTCAGGCTTACCGGGCCACCGGGGACCGTAAGTATATCAACCGTGCGGCCCGTGAGATGAAAATGTATATGGATAGCCTCCAGCGGGACAATGGCCTGTTCTATCATGCTCCCGAGGCGCCCTTTTTCTGGGGACGTGGAAATGGCTGGATGGCGGCAGGCCTGCCGATGCTTCTGAGCTATCTGCCGAAAGACAGTGAGTATCGCCCTGCATTGACGGAAGCCTATCTGAAAATGATGCCCACCCTCCTTAAGTATCAGCACGAAAACGGTATGTGGGGACAGGTGATTGACGATCCGGAGTTTTGGGACGAGTCATCCTGTACGGCTATGTTCGCCTATGCCTTTATTGAAGGAATACGGCTTGGCTTGTTGGACGAGGCTACATACGGCCCTGCTGCCCGTAAGGCCTGGGTTTCCCTGTGCGGGTTGTTGGATGAACATGCCAATCTTGCGGAGGTCTGCATCGGGACCGACCGTAGGAACAGCCGCGAGTGGTATATGGACCGCCCCCGTTCCAACGGTGATCCTCACGGGCAGATGGCCATTATGTGGCTTTGCAGCACGCTGCTGAAATAATTACCAGGCAATCCTTATTTTACGCTATACTTGCGTAGAATCTTGAGGATGGGCTTCTCAATGGAGCGCTCCCAGAGCGAATAACCGTTGTCGTTGGGGTGAGTACCATCGGCAGTTGAGGACTCGCCATTGTGGAGTGCGGCATCGGGGACGATGAAATAGACATCCTTATACTTCTTGCAGGCAATCTTCATCAGGCTGTCGGCCACAGCACGGCGCCCCGTAAACTCTGCGTGTGCATCGGTGTCGAAGTTCTCCTTCTCCCAGTAGATGGTCTGCTGTATGATGACGGGCTTGCCCGGATGGGCTGTAACTATCCTGTCGATGAAGGGAAGCAGGCGCTCCTTGATTGTCTTTATGCCCGGATTGGAGAAGGGGTCGAAGACGTAAGCATCCGCTTCGATATCCTCCAGAACATCGGCAAAATAGGGCTGCATCTTGCAATGGCCGCTGAATCCGAGCGGGATGATCTGCATGCCGGTCCGGCGCATGAACTGCACCGGATAACTCATTCCGGCGCGCCCGCAGCTGACCCCGTGCGTGAAACTGCTGCCGTGGAAGACAATCTTGTGGCGGAAAGGAGACTCCATCGCTTCGATCGTCGCACCTTGGGGAACGTGGATTTTGCAGGAAAATACTTCAGCACGGAGGGGAAGGTAAAGCATGCACTCCTTCATCGATCCGTCCATGTGTTTTACGACGCGCTGGATCAGGCTGGGGTTATTGTGATCGGCCGGAAAATCGTTCATTCCGGCCCAGGTCCAGCGGCCGTCTTTCATGATATAGAGGTCGACTCCGCGGTATGACCTGTAACTGGTGCTGCTTCTTTCCCCGAATACCATTGAAACGCCTATATCCGTTGCGTCCGTCCGGAACAGGACGGCAAGTCCGGCAGGCTGACGGCACATCGTATTCTCCGCTTTGTCAAACCCCTTGTAGCGGACCGTGTCAATACGGTCATAGGGGTTGGGGGTTTCAAATGCTTTTCCCACCAGCGTGAGGCTGGAGGCTTCCACACCGTCATTCCAGGTAAAATCCCGGGCCTGTACGCCTGCTGCGACAAGCAGCAAAACGAATGCAAAGAGTATCTTTTTCATAGCTTCCATGATAGAATACGCAAACTTACGATTTTTTTTCGAGAACTGTTCTGCTACTTCTCTATCCGCGGAGTTTTGTGCCTCGGTTGTTTTTGGCCTGCATAAAAATCATTATATTCGCGTGTTAATAACCTCCTTGATGATGAAACGCTTTGTTTTAATGTTCGCAGCCCTTGGGCTGCTGTTCGCCTGCACACCGGAAAATAACGGCGAATCCTCTACCGCCGACGGCATACATCCCAACGACAACGGCTATTCCATTTGGGCGCGATCCATCGAGAAGCCAATTCTCAAGATTCTACGTAAATACGGTATTAAATAATGCATAATAATATGTACAGCAACAAATTATCCATCGTCATTCTTACCCTTGCGGTCTGTGCTTGGCAGATTCACGCCCAGAAGGTACATCCCGATATTTCTTCCCAGGCGGTGAATGTTACTGTAGATCCATCGGTAATCAAGGGCCCTATCAAGCCCATGAATGCCGTAAATAACGGTCCAAACGTAGGCGATGATTCGCAGCAGATGGAGGACTTCCGCATATTGAACATCCCGTTCAGCCGCACCCACGATTCGCCGTGTGGTGATTATTACGGCTGTCACCTGGTAGATATCTCCGACGTTTTTCCGGATTTCAGCAAGGATCCCGACAAGGAATCTTCCTATGATTTCCGCGAAACCGATGCCTACATCAAGACATTGCTGGATTCTGGAGCAAAGGTGATGTACAGGCTCGGCCAGACTATCGAATGCCAAACTGCAACAAAATACCACATCTATCCTCCCAAGGATTACAAGAAATGGGCAAGGATCTGCGAGCACGTCATCATGCACTACAATGAGGGCTGGGCAAACGGATTCCATCACAATATCCTTTACTGGGAGATATGGAACGAGGCCGATCTGGACCAGGATTTAGAGCGATGGAAGACCGACCCCCGTACCTGGGGCGGCACCCTGGAAGAGTTCCATAAACTCTACGCCGTGGCGGTGAAACACCTGAAGAAGCGTTTCCCGGACCTGAAGATAGGCGGCCCCTCATATTGCAGGATACTTAGAAGAGACAGGACTTATCCCTATTTCCCTCAGTTTTTCGAGTATATGCGCGCCCACGATGTCCCTATCGACTTCATTACATGGCATAAATACGATGTTGAACCTGCTTTCTATGTGCAGGAGGCCCATATGATCAGGGATTGGATGAAGCAGTACGGTTATGAAGATGCCGAGCTTTTCCTGACCGAGTGGAATTACTGGCAGTTGAAAAAAACCGGTTCTGAATCTTCAAACGAATACTATAACTTTGAGACCCGCCTTAACAATAAGGGCGCCGCTTTCGTGGGAGCCGTTATGTGTGCGATGCAGGACGCCCCGGTAGACATGCTGATGTATTATGATTTCCGCGTAAACGTGGATTCCTTCTGCGGTTTCTACGATCCCCAGACAAGGAGGCATATGCCTACATATTATACTTTCTATGCCTGGAGTAAACTTCGCGGGGATCAGTGTGATTGCGCTCTTGAAGGCGGAGATGGCGACATCTATGCTGTAGCATCTGTAAAGAACGGCAAAACAGTGCTGATGCTCACTCGTTACAACGGAGATAACAACACCTGCAATATTGCAACTGTCAAAGTCTCGGTCAAGGGATACACTCCGGGCGAGGTAGTGTTCAGCCATCTTACCGACTATAGGCATAACTATACCGAGATTCCTCTCTTCCCCTCCGAAGACGGAAGCGTGAGTGTCAAATTGAACAATAATTCAATCGCTATCTTAGAATTCTAACGCATGAATAAGATTCTGTTTCTTGCCGCTTGCTCCTTGTGCGCTTTCTCGTGCACTTCGCAGGGTTATCTCACATATGAGCAATTCGGTGCCAAAGGCGATGGCGTCACCGACGATTTCCCCGCCATCATAGCGACCCACGCGGCCGCCAACGAGAAGGGGCTCCCGGTCAAGGCCACCGACGGAAAGACTTATTACATAGGCAACACGATCGGGACTGCCATAGTCCGCACGGATGTCGATTTTGGCACCGCCCGGTTCATCATTGACGACAGCAACGTCGGCGTCGATGACCGCGAAGCCAATATCTTCCGGGTGGAATCCGCCCTCGAGCCAGTTCCCATCGAGGGGGTTGGAAGCCTGAAGCTGGACCAGGCCAACATTGGCAGGGCCCTTCCCGGCCGATGCCTGGTGGAGGTGGTCAACGACAATCATAAAGTGTACATTAGACTCGGCGCCAACCAGAACAGCGGGGTCAGCCAGCAAGAATTCTTCATCGCCGACAAGGATGGCAACATCGAGCCCTCATCGGCACTTGTCTGGGATTATGACGAGGTTACCGGGATGACAGCCCGCCCCATTGACGATAAACCTCTGGTAATTAAGGGCGGCATCTTCACCACCATTGCCAACCAGGCTCCGTCCAAGTACACTTACTATTGCCGAGGAATCGCCGTCGAGCGCTCCAACGTCAGGATTGAGAACGTCACCCATTATATCGAAGGCGAACTGGACCACGGCGCCCCGTACGACGGCTTCCTGTCCCTGGACAAAGCTGCCGACATCGTGGTCAGTGGCTGCCTTTTCACAGCACACAAGACTTACAAGACCATAGGGTCGGCCGGAGTGAGCGTCAGCATGGGGACCTATGATGTTTCGGCACATGGCTGCGTCAACGTAAAATGGGAGAACTGCAGCCAGACCACCGACATCAACGACACAAAGTACTGGGGGGTCTTTGTTTCCAACTTCTGCAAAGCCCTCACCCTGGACCACTGCGTTTTCTCCCGCTTCGATGCCCACCAGGGGGTGAGGAATGTCACCCTTACGGACTGCGAGTTCGGGCACACGGGCGTCAATGTTGTGGGCTCCGGACGCCTGACGCTCCAAAACTGCATCATCCATCGCAAATCCCTCATCACACTCAGGGCCGATTATGGCAGTTCCTGGGAAGGCGAACTCATCGTCAGAAGCTGCAGGCTCATCGTTCCTGAAGGGGCCAAAACCGTTTCCCTGCTGAGCGGATCCAATGCCGGGAAGCACGACTTCGGTTACACCTGTTACCTCCCGGAAAGATATGATATAGAGAATCTTGTCATTGACGACATCGCAGTGACCGACAAAGACTACCAGGGTCCCATGATTTTCGGGAGATTCAAGCGCAATGTGGATGAGGAGGGGCTTTATCCCTATATCGCAAAAGGAGTCATCAACATCAGCAACGTTGAAGTAGCCAGCGGCAAGCCGCTGGGAGTGAGCCTTGAGCCCGAGATGTTCAAGGATTACGAAATAACGGTCCGGTGATTATTTCAACAGCGCGCTGCAAATCCACATAATGGCCATTTGCCCGTGAGGATCACCGTTGGAACGGGGACGGTCCATATACCACTCGCGGCTGTTTCTACGGTCGGTCCCGATGCAGACTTCCGCAAGGTTGGCATGCTCATCCAATAACCCGCACAAGGCAACCCATGCCTTTAGGGCGGCAGGGCCGTATGTAGCCTCGTCCAACAATCCAAGACGTATTCCTTCAATAAAGGCATAGGCGAACATGGCCGTGCAGGATGATTCTTCCCAAAACTCCGGATCATCAATTACCTGCCCCCACATGCCGTTTTCGTGCTGATACTCAAGAAGCGTCGGCATCATTTTCAAATAGGCTTCCTTCAGCGCAGGAATATACTCACTGTCCTTAGGAAGATAGCTCATAAGCATGGGCAGACCTGCCGCCATCCAGCCATTGCCACGTCCCCAGAAAAAGGGAGCCTCAGGAGCATGATAGAACAGGCCATTATCCCGCTGGAGACTATCCATATACATTTTCATCTCACGGGCCGCGCGGTCGATATACTTGCGGTTACCGGTGGCTCTATATGCCTGGGCCTGGAGAACTGTGATCATGTACATATCATCAATCCACAGGCGGGTCTGGGGAGAATAACCCTCTGCAAGGAATTCCCGCTGGCGTTCGATGGGGAAATTACCATTGCCACCCACCTTCTTGCCGGGCTCACCTGTCGGGTCTTCCCACTGATGATCGGCATAGCGAAGTCCCAGTTCCAATGCCCTTTTGTCTCCGTTCATCATATAAATCTCCAGAGGAATCGCCCCGAAGATGGAAAAATCCACATGATTATCGCGATTGCACAGTGACTTTCTCTCTCCATAGAACGGCTCAAAGAAATCAATCAATCGCTTCTCCAGCTTCTTGTTGTGGGAAAGGTGGGCAAATTCGATGGCATTAACCCAAAGGCTTACCACGGAATAATTCATTTCTTTGCCTCCGCGTCCATAATTATATGGGGCTTGATAACCCGGAAGATTATTTCCATAGTCGAGCGGATCAGCAGCGAGTAATTGCTCTGCAACGCGATTTCCTATGGTTTCCACGCTGATTTCTTTGGGTAAGTCTTCAAAGTCCTTGAGTGCGACTTGCGTTCCGCAGGAAGCGCAGAGCAACGCCACAGTCAGGATGCTAATCCGCCAATAACAGTACCAGTAATTCCTCATAACCTTTGACAAATTTTTATTCCACATAGACGGGACGATTATTCTGAGACGGGACGGACCGAATACCCGTTATAACGGTAGTTGCCTTCCTGGCGGATCGATTCAAGGTTGAAGTCGATACTCCTTGCTTTAGGCGTGACGTCCGTATCGAGAGACGAAGACCAGTAGAAGCCGAGGGTGCCCCTGGATCGGAGTTCGGTGCCAAGACGGTAACCGGCGGCTGGGAGGAAGATGCTGTTATCCTGGTTCCCGCCGATTTTTCTTGTCACGATTCTTCCTGCCACGCCTGTACCATTATAGTTGGGCGTCCAGGTCAACGCACAATACATACAAAGAGCGTCCCACTCCGCTTCTGTCGGCATACGCCACTTGCCACTTAGTTTCTTCGCCGCGACATCATCTCCTTCCGGACCGGAATCCAATATCGTCTTATTATCCGGAACGCCGTTCGAACTATTGGTATTGTATTTCGTCAGAGCCGTTTCATCCGTTCCCCACTTATAAGATGTCCAGTAGTACGACAACTTCGTCGCAGTCTCACCCCAGGCATAATAATCACCGTAGTCCTCAGGCTTGGCGCACAGACCGCTCTCGCACAGATTTGTTTTCGCCCAAAACAACTTATACTTGGTCCCGTCGCTCCGGGTCAGCACGATGCCGAAGTCAACGGCTCCCTCAGGACATGGTGGCTCTTTGGTCGTAAAGGATTTCTCGTCATCATACTTTACAGCCGCTCCTTTCCGGACAAAAAACCTGTAATAGTAAGTGGTACTGAAGTTCAAGCCTGTAATGGTAACCGTAAACTGATTGTTTTCGCCTGCCTCGGTGGCCACCATCTTTTTACCCTCTTCAAAATACCGCTCTTCGTCATACACAATGCCCACTTCGGCATCTCCCACCGCAATCGGAAGATTGGTCCGGCCCGTCAGCGTCGCCGAATTCTCCGTAATTTCCGAGACCTCACCCGTAACCGTGAGTTCTTCCTGATTGTTCTGGCCACCACCGTTATTACCATTGTTCTCCGGAGTACAGGCGAACAGCAG